>WNFI01537886.1_pt1 | contig 24086 bp, 26 predicted proteins | sample 5400471 | NCBI WGS metagenome assembly WNFI01 (sample SAMN13153348, study PRJNA577476) | soil metagenome | isolation source: 100 cm saprolite on Douglas fir-dominated hillslope | place: USA:California | collected 2013-09-17 | reverse complement strand
GGTTGTCCAAGTTGATGTGGTTACAATTTTCACAATCAATGTACTCATGTAATAATATTGTTATGTAATCATGTGGGGATGCAATTTTCCAGGTTGACATGGTTGCGATTCTCATGATCAATACTCTTCAATATATTCTGGTTATCTACCCATGAGAATACATTGGCCAACTTTGCTGATGCACCACAGTCATTGACATACAACTTCTCAAGTTCAACCTGTGCATCGATATCAACATCCTCCATAAAGGTGCCCGGATCAGAGGAAGACAGATCACTTTAACAAATTACAAAATTTCTCGCCAGTCTTTGATGGTTTCTGACATTGAGGGGCACATCCATGTCTATGCACCAGCATCTGCAAGGGCCTTACCCAGCATTGATGGGTGTGTGAGGATCTTTAACACGTGTATCCATAGGCTCAGTGATGACCCAGCTGTTGTCCATACGGTGAGGCAGTATCCCCACAGAAAATACCATAGGATCAATGGGATGAACGCTGACTTCTTTTTCATCGCAATCGAGATCACTGGCCGATATTTCTGTCGACAGCTGTGACAGGGCGAGCTGTGCTACTGCTGAGATGTATGATTATGGTCGAATATTGATCAAATAGAGCAGGACTATAAGGAGCCCTACCATCCAACTTTCCTCCATCTAACAGCAATCATCACATCCTGCGATGAAATTCTTCACCACTCTTGTTGTACCCATCTCCCTCGGTCTCGGCATCGCTGCTGGTACTACTGGTTGTCCAGCCGGCGCCACCTATGGTATCACTAAAGGGACAATCCCTGCAACAAAGCGGGCAGACCCCGAACAAGTTCCTTATCGTTGTTTGTTAAATTTTCCATGCGCTTCGTGTCAGCTCTAATGTATATTGTGGTTTCATTAGATGAAGTCTACGATACTCAATGTAACCCCTTTGATGGCAATTATCCCGGCTTGGGCAGCCAGTGTCCAGACGGGCAAGGGTTCACGTGTGATTCATCTGGTGTAATCACGGGTTATGCACCTTGGAAAAATCCGCCCGCTCATTTCAAGTGTCAAAGCTTCTCCGGTGGCAAGTGTGGGAATGACCCTATCGTTTCATGTGTATGTTCGATTCATTTCATTCACCAAACGGAATTTGCTCATGAAGGCCACCATCCACCACAGTGTTTCCCCCAGTGAAGAGTTGTACGAGATATCTAATATACATGATGTCTTCAACACTTGTGTCACTATGACCTGCACTGTACTGGGCAAGCCTGAGGGGTACCGGTTTTACAAATTTTATACACGTATGTTACATTTTATAGAAGTTGACCGGTCTCTGTCATGCATGTGGGTGAATGTGGGTTCCAATAGCTTCGACGTCAGCAAGGGGCCTATGCCTATCTGTTACAGTGATTCGGGTCGATGCTGGATCACCTCCGAACACGAAATTGAATCTTACTCTGACAAGACTATTTCAGTCCTGACTCGCCATTTTCAGTCGGTGCTGGAAACATTGGGTGTGTAACTCCAAGATAGACGCGGAAAAAGAAACGCGCCGAAAGCTGAATCGCACACTTGGCTATCATCAATTCGGTCTCCGTCTTCCGTATCGGATTAAAAAGCAACACTCGCTAAATCGGCCGCATTAGAGATCTCAGATGTTTCACCCTTCGCGATGCTCATGCTGGCCATCCTGGGATCGATGGTTCGATCATGAGGTAATGCCTGCAGGATCGATTGTTGGACCAAAGTTGAGGTATAATGGGTCTCCTTTGTTTATTCTGTGGTCTACCACGCAGGTTGCCTCTTCATGACAGACAAGTTTTTAGTTTTCACTATCTTTGCAAGGTACTGAACATGGACAAGTTTTCATAGCAGGGGGTCACGGCACGGAGTTGACATCGGTAGACGGAATCGCCATAATGCGCGAGTATGTGTCACGGGGGCAGAAAGATGGTCACTGCCTATCAGCTCATCACCCTTTGTGATCACATATATGTATAGCCAACTCTTCGACGCGGTCCAACCGGAGTCTGGCAGTATAGTACTTGGTTCGCATTCAATGTTCTACACTACGACCATTTGCAAAAAGGTTCAAAGTTCAACGCAACACGCACAAGATAAATATATAGATTCCGCCGCAGACAGTTGTCCATACTGACACAACATGGCACGATGTACATACGTAAGATCAAAGATAAACCTAGCCAGAACCAAGCTGAAGATGGAACGACAACTCCGATATAGCCTAATGGATAGGATAAAAGTTCCAGAGTCCGTAAATTCTTCCCGTAGTGTGCGAAATGTTAAAAAAAAATACAAAGATGCGGCACAGGGAACAAAAGTCCGTTTGGAACGCGATCGACGTGCCACTATCAATGACGAGAGTGTCAGAGAAGCTCGCCAGGAGGTAAACGACCAAAGGGTAAGAATAGCAGAAAAGCACACATATGCGAATGTTCGCGCGACATCAATCTCCAGACAAATGTCAATAAAAAACCAAGGGCGGAAGACCTTAACCTAGCTCATTCTATGCTATACCAGACTCCTCCCGGGTAGCTCACAGATTAAGATATCCGCGAGTCCACCACGTCTCAACTCGGATAAATCGATGAGCAACTGATGCCATACCTGGTTAACCATACGACCTGGCCGATCTTCCTCCACACTTACACACCCCACCTCATCCAACGTTCACATCACATCCCCTCCTCATCCTCCCTTATCGAATACTTCACCCTCAGCCTATTCCCACTCAACACCGACGTATTCGGGCCCCTCACGTCAATCCCACTTGTGCTCCCTTCTAAAGTCTTCGAATTCCACTCTTTGAGCACAAGCCTCACTCCCCCTGGTTGCAGTCCAAGGTCACGTCGATGAGACTCTGACGGAGGATTACTACCTCTAACTGAAGAAGAACCATATCCATCGCCATAGCACTCCCTGCCTAAGCCACGGGGTTTACCAGCACGGGAAGCTTCAGTGGTACCAACTACTGGAGATGACGGATTGGAAGAAGACGACGTTGATGATGTCAAGTGAGACGAGGTAGGTGATGAACGGATTGGAACCGGGAATGGGGAAACAGCAGATATCGCCATCGCATCCCCGAATCCATTCACTTCTTTTGGATCTGTGCTCACTCGTACATCCATCTCGGGGCTCCTGTTCATATCTTCCCTCGGTGACGTCTGGCTCCTTCCCCCGCGTGTATGTGAATGAATATAACGGTGCGGAGGAATTGAGTTGGCAGATGTGGGAGATGTGGGAGACATCGGCGGAGATTCCACGCCAGCGTTGAACTCTCCATTCCGTCCGTCGCCACCGTGCCGGAGGAATCTAGCGGTAGTATCTACTGTTAGGGTCAATACAAGGTTTGATTTGATACGAAGGCCGAACAGGCGATTGATGATCCCCGGTACGATGAGGAATACATCAGAAAACGAGGGATGTGTCGAGCCAGCTAGGCATCCAAATGGTCTCTTCATCAGCGAGGTCACTTTCCTGTCAGGAGAGGCATCCCCCTACCTATTGAGAATATGCCTTCACCATTCTGCGTATATCGATAGAGTTTCTCTAATCGTGAGAAATCATCCGAGCGCATAAACTCTTCCGAATTGATAACCAGTAGAGGGCATGTAATCTCCGACCTCCAAGGCTCAATCCCTAAAATACGACGGATATCTCATCAGCTCTCGACGAAAGCTTGCGCACTTCAACCAAGAACTCAACGTTGAATAGCAGGATCCATCGCAATCACACTCGCAAAATCAAACCTCTGCTTCTGCGCACTTGCCAAAATGGCGACACTCCCTCCAAGACTATGTCCACTGATAATAATTTTTCCCTTCCTACAATCCACACCACCTATCCACTTATCCCAATCATATTCCGGTTTCTTTCCTGGCCCACAAGAAACAAGAGGACAGGTAGTGATACGGTGGCCCGAGGAGATACGTCGCATGGAGGCAATGACATGTTCAATCTCGGCGAGACGCATGGAGAGTTGGACACGCCGGAGGTGTGTATCGTCCAGAGGCTGAGCATGTGCCGGGAAGTCGGGCCAACTAGATGCATCACCATCAATTAGGTAATAAAGTACGTAAGAACCCATCACTCACAATATATCCTGATGACAAGCGAAATTTACGACCTTGCTACTACCATCCTCCATGACAATCATGCTGCTTGGACATGTGCCATCTCGGTGTTCAACAGCGCATACAACGTAGCCCCTACTAGCCATCTCACCACAGAAGGCGCTGTACATCAACCTACCGCATCCAACGCCATGGGAGAAGATAACGAGGGGCCATTTGTAGTTGGGATCTTGGGGAATGGGAGGAGGGGGGAGGAAAGGAGCGTTGGGAATAGCTGGAAAGGTTGTACCGTAAACAGCTGCTGCTGCAATTGGATCTGTGAGAGGCAAGGAAAGGGGAATCACTAAGGGGATTTAGGAGGACAAGAAGGGAGGGACGTACATGCGAGTGCGCGGTAGAACCAATTAGGTGGTCGACGGGCCATCCGCAAAAAGCCATCCATGGTCTGCCCCATACTGCGGGACTGATCAACGATCTGACAACTGGTACTAGTCATAACTCACTTGGGAAACCAAATAGCCTTTTCTTTACTCTGAGTTTGACTGGTAGGGTAGAAGACGGTATAAAGGACGGTATGGAGACTTAGGCCAGCGGAGCGATGACCGTGGCTTCCGAGGGTCTTACTCATAAAGTTGCCAAACTTCTGGTGAGGGACGGCGATCTCTATGTCACGTATGCCCACGGAGAAAGGGCCTTGATAGCGAGGCAAGGTACGAGAGAGTAAGGTGCCGAAGAAGGATTGTTTGGAAATGGCATCGATGTGGGGTGGATTGTAGCGGTGGTGAGGGACATGTTTGTGTGGCATGGAGGAAGAAGTGTTGTGGGTTGTCTATATGGGGAGCGTCCCTGAGCGCAGATAGCAGGGATGAAGATCTAATATAAGGAGGGGAGACGAGTAGAGCAGAAGGAAGAATTCAAGAAGCGGGAGGAGCAACAGGGAGCAAAACATCCGCTTATCATCGTCCGCAGTCGTCGCGGGATCACGTGATGTACTGAATTGCAAGTAATTAATATTGCATGAGCACACGTAACATATTTTTCCTATTTATAGGAATGCCAAGCCCGATCACTCTTGGCGTTGCCATTCGATGTTCCGGGTCTGATCGTTCCTCCGATATCCGGCAAGCTTCTGGCTGCTTCTGGTTGTGTCTCTCGGAATCGGAAGTCCATGACTGGGAGAGTCCATGACCGCTGCCAGGCACGGAGAGTCTGAGTGACCCCGCGATTTCATTCATATGCCCCACGCACGGTGGTCTTAGCGATTCATAAGGAGAACGATAGCCCTTATTTAATATCTATATAAGACGGAATGAAGTATCACTGCGGATATTCATTAGACACGGCGACCAAGTTGATCGATAATACCGGCAAGTGCCCTGTATAATTCCTCCACATAGCTATCCACTCCCCCCAAGAACACATTCCCTCACGAAATACTCCGAAATCCGATCGTCCAAGGTCAACTCGGGATGGAATGTCGTCATCAACCGTCGGCCCTGCCGTATCGCCACGATCAGACGCGGATCGTCTTCCCATTGGGCGGCACCCTCTTGGAGCTCCGACCAGGAGCGAACACGTGAGGCCGGCAGGTGAAACACCGGAATCCTGGACAGGATCGTTACCGGTTCGGTATCAGGCCCAGGTGTGAGGGACAGGATGACCTGGTTTCAACATGTCAGAGTTTGGAAAACGTAAATAGGGGCAGAACGGACAGGCGCCCGAATGAACACTCCACGAAAGGGTACATCCTCATTTTGAATCCCCGAAATATGTAACTCGGTCTCAAACGATTCCAACTATACAAACACCTCAATTCATGTAAAAACCGGTTTAAACCTGTTTACGTTACCTGACTTCCCCATCCATTCCTCTCCACTCGAACATCCACACCACCCACTATCTCTTGACCCCCTTTCTTCGCCCCCACCACACCCCCACCAGCAAGTAAAATCGCCCCTGCACACGTACCCCACACAGGCTTCCCGCTCCTTACAAATTCTCTCAGCGGCTGGAGGAGACAGTTCAAACGTGCAAGCAGCGCCATGGTTGTGGATTCACCTCCTGGTATGATGAGAGCATCGCATTTACACAGGTCGGACGGTGTTTTGACGAGGAGCGTATGGATACGTGTAGGGAAGACGGTCGATGAACTCAGTCGTGTGATGGCTGAGATATGCTCTGTGAAAGCACCCTGAAGGGCTGAAAAAAAGGCTTGTTAAACCGAGTGGGATCAGGTTAAGACATGGTATCGTACCTAGGACCCCGATCGTTGTGCTCATCGTTTCAAACCCCGTTCGATGATGAGATCCAGTCAAGGGGAGATATTCCCACGGCTCCAATTTCGGAAACGAATATCTGGGCTTCTCCCGCGTGCATCTCGTGAAGCACTAGACCACATACCCGACTATTCATGTCTCAGTCTAAGGGATCGGAGAACATCTGTTTTCGGAGCCAATGATGGATGTACTTTAGCAAAATGCAAGAGTTGTTTATTCAACAACATATCCGATCAGATAGTATCTGCGCAGCATATCAGGGTAAAGACGGATCGAACAGGGCACTTGCATCGAACACCTCTACATGTTGAGGACCAGGGGGCCATCTATGGCTTGTGGTTGAAAACAGCTTAGGTAGGTTAAGCAGGCTTTGGAGGTACGTAGGCTGAGAGTTTGCTGATGCAGTCGTTGATGCAGGTGCAAGTATATCTGTGGTTCCAATATCCTCTCTCTGTGTGTGACTCACATATCAGATGCGAAATGCCCAACCATCACAAAACTACGGAGGGTCTGGTCAGCTTCTCGGCGTTAAATGGAGGAACGACATTTCAGGAAGCTCGTGTGCAATCGTACCATGGCCTCTGTAACGAACTCTCATGTCGCCTTTTCTGCCCGCATTATCGGCACGCAGTCGATATGTCCAAATTCTCAACAACGATCGGACTGGTTTATCTATTCTTCTTCAATCTACCTGGGGATTATTCTACAAATCTTGCTTATGACTCTTTCTTATATCTCATCCTTGTTTCTCTCGCGTCATCCCCTTTACGGTGATATCCCGCGTCATGATCCAGTTCATCGTCGACGATCCAGTAGTGTCACCTCGGTCCGCGGCGCCCGCCTCATGCCCCATCCCTTCGTGTGTTTATCTTCCTCTCCGTCTCCTATCTGAAATGATCTCTTGGGGTCCGAAGTGGCAGGTGGCTTCGGTAGGCCCCATTGGGTCCCGATTTTTCTCTATCCATTACGTGCTAGTCGTGTACCGCATTCTGCTCTCCGCCTGCTCCACCTTGTCTATGCGACACTGGGTCAAGTTCGAATGGAGGCGTTGACCTGGTCATCCGCATCAGCACAGATGTCTCCCGTCCTTCCTGCTTGACTACCTCTACTTGTGATTGCTGCCACGCTACCATCGCCCTCCACCTTGTAAATTCAAGCCAGTACATCTAGATCATTGCTCATGTGCTACAGCAGGCCATCTGCCCCTCGCGTATACAACCTGTTCTATTGCCGCATCGCCGCTCGTGCATATGTGAGTTAATGGCTTTAGTGCCTGCCCTCACACATGTACGTATAGAATCCTATTTACTTCTTGTATTCCCACCTCCTTTCCCCTATCTCCACCTGTTCTCATCACGATTGGTTACCTTATCGCCATATTGTTTTTTATTTTTATTTTTGTGCTGTTTCCTCTCTTGATTTTTGTGTGTGCCACCCATTCTGCGTTTGTGGCCAGCTACTATACTCTCTCTTGTCCTGTAATCTTATGGTTTGCGCGACGCCCTCTTATGCACCATGTCCCCATTCGATTAGTTGTACTTACAACATATTCAAAGAAAAGATTCATTTAATAAGTAACTGCACAGCGGTGCAATTTTGGCCAGAAATAATATTAAATCATTTGGATCTTCACCATGGATTACTTAGTCACAGCATTAAACAGGCAAAGTTATGGCTATTTTTGTGTAAGAAAGGGATCCAGAACTTTTGGCCATGTCCAGTCAATGAGTATGAAAACTGATAGTTTGGGTTGATGCTCTTTTGAACACAATTGATGTAAATATTATTAAATCACTTATATTTAGTCACTGCTCAGCATGGACATTGTCCAGCGTAAGGACATGGGGTGATGGGGCTCAACTTGACCCTAAGGGGATGCTTAGGGTGGTATTAAGTTGCATGACCTGAGATTTATATACATAATGTGGAAGCAGAGCATCACGGAGGCACTCGCCCTCAGTCGTCTACATGTCAATGCATGCATTGACCGCCAGAAAGGAGGATATGGATGGCCCACACGACACCGATTGTTCGATGACTCAGATAATGATATACATACACGTGGCTGAGGTGCTGTCAACTTGAGGAGCCCCTTCATCATTCGAATGCAATGCTCTCTATCCTTGTGCGATGCTACCACTGCATTCTACCGAAACAGTATGTAGAGGGACCCATAGATGACGAGGTCGAACGCACCCCATCTCCAAAAAAGGTAGCGAGAGTCCGGAGATCTGCGAAACGACTCTCCACGTTATTCACAAGCGCGCATTCCTATTTGTCTAAGCCATTCACGACTCAGGATCAAACGCTCGGTGTGGCAAGGGAAACTAGTACGTTCCATATATGACTGATGATTCCCGTACTTACAAGTCGTCTGCCACGCGGGTTACACTCGATCTCGTCATCGGTCTCCAATATGACTACAACTTTCGACAGCTCCACCTCCTTTGTCTCCAATCGACGGCGATTTGGGCCAGAAAATCCCATCAACCATGTCTTCTGGGAGGAGACTTGATGATATTTCTGAAGTTACGCAACCGCCAACCCTCACGTCAAAGATGGATGATTCAACTGGACTACCAACCCCTACCATGTCTCGATTGTCTCATCTCAGCATTTCTGGCATTTCTTCTTCACGTCCCGCTCCTCCATCACCTGTCCCATCACGCCATTCATCCTTGCACGCTGGCACCACTTCTTGCTCACGACCTGTCTCAACAGCACTTTCGATCGCTTCTTCAACCGCACGTTCCCAAGGCGAAGTTTCCACGTCCGCCGACCATACACCTTCTCTTTTCACCCAGAAAAAGCGCAAGTCTCGAAGATCTTCTAACCTAATCATTCGCGTACGCGACTACGCCTTTCCACCTTCTGATGGGCGTCACTTGGGCACACTCACCCTTTCGTCATCGCGTAATAGCGTGAGCTCTTATGTCTCACGTTTCAGCGGCTTCGCATCACGATTTGGTTTTGCATTTGGAGACCGACGCGCCAGCCGTCGTGAAGAATCGCCATCGGGAGCGTCCACTCCAACAAATGACGGTGAGGAAACCGCTGATGACGAGTATGAAGAGGGAGCTGAGATGGACGGCATCGATCAGGGCGCAACAGGCGAAGATCCGGTCCTCGTCCCAGGAATCTATCGCGCCATGTATGACTTCGAACCCCAAGGGGCTCACGAAATGGCTCTCCAGGAAGATCAACTTGTGTACGTCTTAGGGAATGGTGGGGGAGACGGCTGGGCCGTCGTACTGGATGAAGGAACCGATGAGCGTTTCCTTGTGCCAGCTGTGTATCTTGAATGGCATTCAGAGCATGGCGTAACACAGGATCAAGACACACCCGGTTATGGGAAGGATACGGACAGTACCCCGCGTTGAACGCAATTCATATCTTAGTTGGACTTCGCTAAACAAAGAGCTAATCTTGTGCTATGATCATCTTTACGTATTCTGATTAACGTGTCCCACAATTATTCGATCCAGATCGAAATTTATATGTGAACGCTTTCCAAATGAGCGCTTATTACAAAATTGTCCATCATACGTGCACAATCCAGCGTGCATCATCGTAACAATTCGTAGAGCATAGAACCATAATGCCTGGTAGACGATACACTTTGCACAAGTGTAAGGCATCTACGAGTGCCCGTTGAGGATCAGAAACTGTTTCGTGAGGAGCATAAGGTTTCGTGATGGGAGAACGGCCATACTCTAGTGAATGATAAAGTTAGGGTACTTTTCCAGAAAGCTTCCGCCTGAAATCTTCGATGTGCACAGTTTCACGTTGCTGCCTCGCTACCTCGCCACGCCTTCGCATCTCGCGCTCGTCGCTTATCCTGAAACAGGGGTCAGAAAGAGTGGTTATGAGTGTTGTCGTCATATTGACATACTTCTGCATCTGTCTGAGCCCATCGAGGGTAGCTCGAAGAGCAGCTTTAAGACTAGCTTCACCACCAGAACTCTCCGCCTTAGCCGCCATAGCCTCAATGTTAGCGAGTGTTCTTCGCATTTCGCTTGCCTCCTTCTCTATCTCTTCCAATCTCCTTCTCTCCTCTTCACGCAATGCTTGCTCTGACTTGACTGCGCGTCTGGGTGTAGAGATGGACTTTGAAAAGAGGAAGCGTGCGTGATTGGCGGTAGACAGATAGGTGGGTGTTCGGAGGATAGACCGCGAAGCGACAAGATGGGTACCGGGCGGAGCAGACGGGTCGCAAGGCGAAACCATAAGAAGCATTGTCGCGTCAGTTGTGCGATCCAGCTCGCGGAACTATATAATAGAAGGTCAGACAAATTCTTCCTTCGAGATTAATACTACCCACGACCCGAAGGAGTTCTTGATACTTCTCCTGGAACCTTCTCTTTCTCTTTTCAGTAATACCGATAAACGAAGGGTGGTACTCAGAATCAAGTTTATCGTCCTTATCTTTCTCGAGGAATACGTCTTCGTCATTGTCGTCACTGGGAGGAGCATCCCGACTCTCGTCTTCCACCTGCGCCCTCCCAGGTGTCAGCTCGCCATCGTCATCGTCCTCATTCTTGACGTCAGTATCTGAGCTAGGGGGGAAGGTACTCGATACTCTGAGCGGGAGAGGCTGTTTGCGTGTCCTTGGTTTCGAGCGAGAACGAGTCGTCCTGCGGGTCGGAAGAGGTAGAGGATGGTGTGAAGGTGACGAGACAGCACTTTCAGGCGGTGCAGCTGGCGGAAGGAATGGGTTGATGGGCCCAACGAACGGAGAGGACATTGCTGTGCTCGGAATGGAAGGGGGGAACATCCTAGGGCCACCAGGGACATACTGTCTCCTGTGAGGGAGATTGGGAGGAAGAGGATGATTGATCCCCCTGAAGTTACGGATCTGATCCGAAAGGTAAGGGGCATTGAACGGTGGTGCAGGAGAATACACAAGCGGATATGGGGCGTTGGTAGACATCATCATCGCAGATCGGGGCGTGGGTGGGACGGGGGCGTCAGGACGAACACCAGAATACGGATCATTCGAGGACGTCGTCGACTGTGGACGTTCCTGCTGATCAAGAGGGTGCGGTTCAGCAGGCGTGGTGGTTTCAAACCGATGTGGATCACCCGAACCCGCATGATACCGAGGTTGGGGCGCGTACAAACGACGTTGTTGCTAGATAATTTGACGTGAGTCAACGTGCATATTTCGATTCGAACAGGCTCCTACCTCTAGAACCCAAAGCGCATGCTGAACCTCAGCAGGATCAAAGGGTCCTCCGTTCCTCATATCATCCTCTTTGATAGCATCAGGATCCTCGGACAAGGGGTCTTGAGGGTACTCGTATGCAGGCAGATTCGACATCGGTGATCTTGGCGTCCCGAATTGCACATCATCGCGAAGGACCGCCGAACTTGGTGCCGGAGATCCATGGGAATTGACACTCATCTCCAAGCCCCCTTGGACATGTGCTGAGTCCATGTATATGAAATCAGGGACATAGTCAAGCGGAGCGTACATTGGCGGCTGGTACCAGTTGGGCGCATAGACAATGGGACGTGCTGAGCGTGCTCGATAGTCATCTTCACGAACGGGAAAGCTGCGGTCTGGCAATGGCGCTCCCACACCGCGCGTTGGAACTGTCGGAGACCTAGTGACAGTGTCGGAGGTGTCCGTCCGCGTACTAGTAGGCTTCTGCGGAGGTTGAGTCCTCGCCTGCAGCTCTTGAGTCTTCGAGCCCCTACGTTCATGGACCTCATTCGCATTAGACCTCGATCCTCCTGGAGGTATTGGGGATGGAACTCGAGACCTCATCCTAGTTGGAGTGTCCTCTTGTCCAGAAGAGGCAGAGGGGGTGACGTACGCGGAAGCCACGGTCGCAGGAGGGCTTGTGAACGACGGACCAGCCGGATTCAAAGCAACAGGAGAGGCTCGGCGGACGCTAGGTGGTGTTCCATGGGAGGATGGTGGGGTCGGGAGTTTACGCTGAGACTGTGTCTGCTGTTGCGCGTTTCCAACATTGGGCTTCGAGGTTGGCTGAAGAACAACATCAACTGCTTGTGGCGACGTTGGAGCGACAACAACATCTGACGAACGACGTCGAAGTGGAGAAGATTGTGGAGGTGCGTAGCGATGAGACAGAGTTGGGGAGGAATTTGCAATGTGGACTGGAGAAGAATCGACCTCATCGGAATCAGGAAGGGGAACATCCTCAGTACGCAGGATCAAACGGTCTTGTGTGAAAGAATCCCCTGCAAAACGTTGAGGCATTCCATTTGAGGACGGTTTCGTCTGTAACTGCTGCGGCTGCACAACTACATTACCCGCTTTTGCGCGCGGGCCGTGCCCATAAAGCATGTATGGGAGCTGCTGTGACTGCTGCTGCCTCGTGTCCACGCTGTGAGGAACAGAGGGAGAAGCTTTTCCAGCTTCAAGGTCCGTTGTAGATTCATCGTCCTCCTCTTCTGCCCGTAGAGTAGCTTCGGACAGTCGCTCTCTCGAAGACCACGCATCTACAGTTGTTTCTCCGGCATCGCTGCCCTTATTCGAAGGTGAGTGGGACGGTGTGTCCGAGCTAGGGAGGTTCGACGGTGTCCAATACGACTCACGGGGATTGTTGGTTACGGACAAAAAAGGTGGGGGAGGGAGTCTAACTGGCTTGACGGACGCGTATGACTGAGCTGTCTGAATGGGAATTCGAGCTTGGAAAGGATTCTTGTTAGGACTCGTGATGTGTGCAACAGGCACATGCGGCGGGGAAGGCGTGCGCCTGGGCGGGACTCCATACATAGGCTCAGTGTGTCCATCCAGAGCATCGAGGCTATTGATCGGTGATGCGACAACAATGATGATGTGCGGAGAAGGACAGATGAGATCAAAGACAATTGTATGCGATAATAAAAATCACACGTACTTGAAAGTCTGCTGGGAGTATATATCTTCATCGATGGCACTGTTAAAAGACTCTGTCGATTCGCGAGCCTTGCGGCGAATGGGCCCATCTTCAAAGGGGTTGTAGGCCGTGTTATGCTCAACGTTATCGATAGGTTGCGATGCGGGCGGCGTCCCTACACGGTTTGCAGTTTCATCTGGATGAGTAGGTAGTGCGCTGCATGTATATGACGGAGACTCACCGTTGTTGTTCATGGGCCGCTGCGCAGGGGGCCAGATGGGCTTGGGAGCAGCGTACGACATTCGTTAGATGCCGCAAAGTATGTCAGTGGAAGTGGTGAGGGAAAAGGATGAGACGACAGCAAAAGCGGCGGTGAAATGGTCCTAGCGATGGCCTCGAGGCATGTAGCCAAGTGAACAAAGCTGAATAAGCCTAATCGAGCGAATTATATTGGAGGCTCTCGCCTCGTGTCACAAGCATGTCGCAAGATACCAGACGCGCGGTAACATTGGCGATATGGTGGTCCCCAGAAGAGCCTGGAAATATCAGTGTCCGACGCAGGTGTTGGCAGACGGAGGCGTTGGCAGGGCGCTCGGCAGACCGTTCTACCTTCCTCCAAAGGGAAAGAGGTTGCCATATCTGGAAAGCTGAGAAAGGATCAGTCTCACGTGACTCGGACCCCGCCGTTCCCCCCGAGGATGAGCACGTTTTAGACGACGACGGCGTATTAAAAGACGACTTTAGCCTCAGTCCCTTCCTCCTTCGCTCAGCCATGTCGTGGAGCCCTCCCGCCGTGTCCCAGGCGGATATAGACCTTCTAACGAATCTCAATCATCATCTCCTGCATGCTGCCAATATTTCTAGGTCAATCGCCTTGCGTTGGGGAATCAAGCCACTCGATCCAGAGGTAGTCTAAACACATGGTCCTTGCCTACCCTTTCCCTTATCCCTGTCTCTAGGCACTCGGCTTGAGTTCCTTTGACAGAGCAGAGCACGATCACCCGGCAAAGGTGCGTTTTAACTCCTTTTTATTTGCGCACGATAACATGCGATACGCGCTTATGGATAGCGGCATAAACAGCCTCCGTATCCTCGTCCGTACCCCATCGCGCCTCCCCCTGATGGTCCCTCTCTCGAACGAACTCGCCCATACGATGGACCCAACTCCCTTCCTTACAATGCTCACTCATGGCGTCATTCATCTCCTGTTCACCGTTCAGATGAAGCACATAGCGATGCCATAGTTTCAGTTCGACGCCGTTCATCCGAACATCCCTCATCTGTGCCATCGCCCAATCACTTACCGGATTCGGAATCCGACCGCACAATTGAAGCGTGTCCTTCCCAGAATTGTAAGCCTGTTACCGCATCCAATGAGGATGATGATATGAGTCTGGATGAAATGATTCTCAATGTCGCCGATGGTGAAGAGTCAGCAGGAGGGAAGACAATTAAGGCACCTCAACATCAAAGTACTGCACTCATGATAGAGGCTCGCACACCTACAACAGGCCGTGAATCCTACACTGATAGGCGCAAGAACAGAAATAACTCCAACCAACATGGTCAACTGCGCGCTATCGCCCATCGCGTTCCTCAGCCGATTGCCGACCCATTGCCCGCTGATCCAAATTCAAGAACTCATAATAGTACCCCTTCGTTACTAGCTTATCCTCCGTCGATAGCGAACCCGGAGTCCCGTTCAATAACGCCCCACACGTCAACACTCGACTACCGCTTCTCTACTGGGACTGGTGCTCACGCCTCAGCCCTCTCTCCCCCTATAGACTCTTCATTTGGCACAAGGGGTACACAAGATCGTAATGCTCATATCGCATTTGCCCCTTTACACGGACCGGACAGCATAGGAGTCGATCATGAACGAAGTGTAGAGGCTCATCACGTGCGAAAGCCCCCGCCTGTGAACGAGAGGATCTGCAGCCAATGTGGGAGACCAGGCCGGTTGAAGGACGGAAGATCTGTTGAGAAGTGGGGTCCAGGTCCGGATGGTATGTGGGTTTCCCCCGTTGCGTTAGTCCTCGGTACCTAACGTTGAGTAGGACCGGGAACGGTTTGTGATAGGTTGGTTAGGATTGTGTCAACGCTTGATTTGTCATACTGACGAATTGTGTAGATGCCGTAAGAAAATGAAACGAGTCGAGAAACGCAGCACAGCTGATCCAGCGCTTATTACCCCTAACAACACTCGCGCCGACGGGATGGCGGATTCATCGAGTGCCCGATATTCTCGCTCGCCTGAAATTGACCGAGTCGCCCGTCACGGGGCCGAAAATAATAATGATTCATCATCTCTCCCCTATCATCCGCCCCACCCTCCAAGTCATGCACCATTCAGTCAACCTAAGCCTTCCTTCCTATCTCGGGATAATGATCCCATCCTTGACGCTCTTGAAGACAGCAGATACCCGTCTAGTAATAATATCCAACCAGTCAGCGATATCCGAAGCGAGTCCAGCGCAGAGAATATTCATTCTCGTGGGAAGGATCGAGGCGGTCGCCCGAAAGGGAAGGATACAGGACGCGCTAGGCGTCGAGCTCCATCGTTCTCGCCCTCTCGGTCTCCCTCGCCCCACTCCATTCTCGAACACACTAACTCACCCCCAGCTCCACTTTCTCATAAGCGTTCCAAGTCCCTCTCGTCATCCCATCCACCCGCAGATGACGCATCCAGTCTCTTGGAACAGGAGTTGCTGGAAACCGCGTCCCATCCTTCCCATTCACGTACTCACGATCGGGATTTCGATTCCGACACCACTACCACTCAGTTTCGAAAAGATCCGCAAATCTCGCCAGTGGGCTCTGCCTCTGACGGAACGGTTGTGGATGGGATAGCATTTCTAGGTTCTTCTACAGCCCCATCATCCGCCGCACCCAACTCCTTCCCGAATGGTGATTGCACCGCACAGCCAGCTGGATCCCCGCTCAGTCCAGCATCGAGCCAACCGGTTTCGAATGCACATCCTCTCGCTCGCTCAGTGCTTGGGAAGAGACGTTCGCCACCTGATGGTGACGCGACAGCATCGGATATTGAGTGCCAAAGGCAAAAGAAAGGCGAAGTAATGATAAGTAGTGACATGAATGGTGCTGTGCCACAACCACAACCTATTGCTCAGCAACCTGATGCTCACGATTTTCTCACGAGCACATATGCATCGGATGGAGTGGACGCAACGGGATGAATTTGCATCTCAAATCGTTAGGCTGGTTCGGCAACAGGATCTATATGCTTCCCAGATATTTATTCCACCATAATTTTTATACCTGACCGAATCGGTCTTCCTCACGTTGTTATCATAGACCATATTGCACTGTCACGCTCTGACACCACGTTCATTGCCTGCCACCTCACTTTATCCTACGTACCATTGTGTTCCAGAGCGGCCTTGATCTGTCTTTCATTTCCATGTCCTTCGCTTTTGTTATCTTAATCCTGTTACATACGTAGTGTATTTTGTCGGACCGAAGCATGCTCATGATGGAGAATGAACTGGACCCTCGTTAGGAAGGGTGTGAACCTCTAGCTCTATTTCACAAGCGTTCACTCGTTCTTGTTTGAATAGTGAATAGGCTACTATAGGTCCACGCTGCCTTCTAGGTCTCTACGCTGATATAATAGTTGAGAAGGCTGAGCGATAAAAATGGATGTGCCCCCGCCCTCCTATCAACTAAAGGCTAAATTATTATGAATATATTCATTGAATGAAGGGTGAATTAATTGGCTTTAATCAAGTGAGACACCTTCGGAGGCGGAGAAAGATCCAGACCGATTGACCTCAGGTGATGGACCCATGTTGCTCAATTCCCTGCGCACTCGTTTTCCCAATCATCTCCCCAATTTTTTCCAACATAGTTCTTGAAGTGAAGCTATGATCGAGGATAATCAATCCTCAGCTTATACAGAGACGTTAAAGAGAACTCTGAACACTAAGTACCAACTTGGCTCTAACACAAGCACATCTACGCCCGTATAATCCTGGTCCTAGAAACCAACTCAATCCCCGAACCCGATATTGAGGCGCTGTAGGCCGACTTCCGATTATCTCAACCTTACAGTTATACCAGATGGATACCTGATGCACCAGTCCGTCCATGCACTCAAGGGTGGAATTGATATCCAATTACCCGAGTTTAGTGCGACCTTCTCATATATCTACTCATATTGACCAGAGCAAGCGAGAAAAATTACAGAACGGATACAAATGTTCTCTTTTCAACTCATAAAACGTCAACGTACCTTCATCTTATTTTGGCGGCGGAGGCTGTGATTGTGATGGGGACAGACGCGGTTGACTAAGAGGCGGGGGAGGGGGTCCGTGGAGGTAAGTTTGGATCTAAATTGAAATGAGTTATCAGGTAGAATTCAACAACAAAAAAAAAGGAGAAAAGACGGGGACAATAACCCACCTGATGATAGAATATGTTCGATTCATCAGGTTCGGCTGATATCCGCGGTGGAGGTCTCATTCCACTTCCAGTCCCTTGTCCCGACCCTGTCGCTGCCGCACCCGCATTCGCACCCGTGATGGCGGAAACAGCCGAGGAGGCCACACCACCGACACTCTGTCCTCTTGCTCTCTGCTGGGCTTGTACCTGCACTTGTGAAGGATGTTGAACAGATATTGCCTGAGAATGTGAATGAGGCTGGGTCGATGATGATGGTTGGGAGGGCTGTAAAATGGCTCTGAGTGGTGTCTGAGGTGAGTTGGTTGTACTCGAGGGTCCATACGCATGAGAATGAGGTGAAGAATGATGTTGAAGGGATTGTGGATGTCCGTACGCGTGTGGAAGTCCGTGGCCATGTGGGACGCCGACGCTACCCATGTGACTCGGAGCGAGCATACCGGGTGACTGCGAAAGGAGAGGGAGAGGTGGATGGGTCACTCTTCTCGACAAGCCTGCTCGGAGATTCGGACCTTGTACTGTAGAATTTGCTGTCACTTGAACCGGAGATGGCTGAGATTGTAATTGACTACTACTATTGGACGTATGGCTGGCTGTCGTTGTAGAAGGGGATATAGGACCTGTAGTCCCGGAAGATCCGAAATGCGATGATAAACCAACGATAACAGGCGATCGGGTAGACATCGAATGTGATTGTATCGAAAATTGAGGACTTGAGGGTCGAACCGCATTCGGGGAAGGAGTTGACCTCACCGTCATAGGATGTTGCCCTGATCCCAGCGACCCTGCGGACCCCAAGCCTGAGCCTGAGCCTGGACCTGAACCACCAGAGTTTGCCGTTGCAGTATTAATAGCGATATGACTAGGTCCGACACCTGATGCCGGCATATTCAAATGGGGGCTTGCCGAGGCCGTCATAGACGCCACTGCCACGGTTGTGGCAGTATTACTTGGATGAGTAGACAGGCGGGCTAGATACGGTGATCCAGGGACGGAAGAGGAAGAGGAGGAAGTCATACTTTGTAAAGAGGTTGAAAGAGGTGGTGGCATTTGTGACTGGGATAGTGATGTTTGTATCTGAGGTGACGTGTAAACGAGACTTGTGGCTGAAATACCACCCGGTGTACCTGGACTGTGTCCTGGAACAGGGATTTGAATCGGGTGATGATGGGGTGCTTGGGTCATCGTCGTACTACCCAAAGTGGCGGCTCGACTCCTCGATCCCGAAGGAGAGAGGACGGAATTGGATGTACTAGAGGTCGGGGCGGGAATAGAAGAGGAACTGGAAACAATCGTCTTTGAAACCTGACCCGAGGAAGACACCTCCCCTGCCACCTCTTTTTCCTTGCCTTTTGTACTAGCACTATTTCCATAACCGTCCCTCGCCACGTTATCAACGTTAAAATTAGCATCGGGTTCCTTTGGGATGATGTCCAGTAAGAAATCGAACTGTTCCGATTTGGAGATGGCACGGGCGATGTCTGTCCGAGAGAGGGTACGACGCTTGGAGGCTTCCGCGATAAGGTAAGCTCGACAGGTCACCTCTTGAATGAACACTGTGATCAAGGATATGAGTTATCGTCATGGTTAGAAACAGGAACAGGATGAGAAGGAAGAAAAAGATTGAAGGAAAGGGATGATATAGGGCGGGGACGACGTTTCAGAGACAAGAAGAAAGGACGAGTGTATGCCTAATATGGCAAATGATTCTATAAGGAGGATCTAGATAAGGTCCAAGATCTCGATCGTACGTTTCAGACCCGGGACAACTGTGATGCCGGATGACCAGAGAAGGTAGTCATGGTCGCATTTGACTATTCTCTTTGATGTGGATTGGGAATGAGCAGTTCATAGCAGAACATGAGGAAGGGTCAGGGTTGAAGAGAAGAATGGAGAGGTTCTTTTGAGTTGTGGCGAGTTGATTATCTCACGGCATGTCGTCGAAGCACTCTCAATCAAAGCCAAGCATGACAAGACCCAAAAAAAAAAGAAAGTCTACATCGGATGTTTCACTTACTTTCGCAGGCTTTAGCGAAGAGAATGGGAGCTTTTGATTGAAAGATTGGAAACATGACATTGCAACCAGATAGGGATGGGTTGTTAGTTGATGGGCGGTGATTGGCGTCATGGGCGTTCGGGGAAATGAAATGCTATGGTGATCAGTCTAGTTGTTAGCCGCGAGTGCGGGACGTACCTGGAGACAAAATTGTCACAGATCGGTGTCGAGTGCCGGATGTCGTCAGAAAGGAGAAGGCATCATATATAGTAATGAAACATATTGAAGCCTTGTTTCAGCGCGCTTCCCCGCTCGGAAGAAGCGCTCACTCACCGTCGGCTGATATCATCTGGTGATGGGGAGTGGCCGGAGGTCAGCGAGGCGCTTATACAACACAATCGGGGAAAACATGCATGCCTTCACGTCAGGGTCGGACTTCATGACTTTTTTGATACGCGCGAGAGGCAACGGGGGATGCTTGAAATCCGGGGATTCGTCCTCGGCGATGGTGACCTGTCTGGTCCAAAAGGAGGGGAGAAAGACGTCGAGGGAGTCGCCTTGATTGATGAAAGGGTGGTCGGAGGCAGAGGGGGTAGATAGATTGTGTAGGGTGGGTACCATGGTGAACCCCGCGGACGTGGGGAGAGCGTTGTGGCCGACGACGGGGATGATGTTGAGGCGTTTGTTAGGAGTGAATGGGCCGGAGATAAAGGCGGACTTTTGCCATTTCAGTTGATGTGTCCATTTTGGGGAGGAGGTCAAGAACGGCAAATGATTCATTGTGACTGAATTGACAGCAACCTAGACTGAATGTTATTCATTCGCTTCCGCTCTCCCACCACCACAAAAGGAAGAAAGCACTCAAAATCGAAAATGCTCTAAAAGGCGTCCTCATCGACGGTGGCAACGTTCTTCCCCTCACCTACTCTCCTCCTTCTACCTCTCTGTCTTGCCCTCATCGACATACAAGTTGCAGTGAGTTTACCCCACACGCATCATCCTATTCTGTTTCTCTAATTCATCGTGCTTCGCTCTACATAATTCTACCCTTCTTCGCCGTTCAGCCTAGCGTTCGCTTTACGACCCAGCGAGTACCCCTATACCGGTCATTGACAACGCGGAACAACCAACCAATCCTCAATCCTCTCACATCTATTGATAGCCGTCCCAGTTACTCCGACTTCATCCCATACGGTATATACCCCCGTTCTCCCCTCTCCATCTCTCCAACTACACGCGTCCTCACCCCGAACACTATCGCACGCCTCTCCCCTCGTTACTTCTCCATCATCACTCTACTTAAATCTCACCTTCTCACCACGTCTCTCTCCCCGCGGCACGCAAAATTCTCAGTTCGCAGACCAAAACCATGTCTTTTCTGACCATATCCCCTTCACCAAGCACCCAATCTACAGGTTCTTCTTCCTTCCGCACCCTCAATCGCATCCGCTCCATAGGCTCCGTCTTTTCTCGCTCGTCCTCCCCACGTCCGCTCAGCATCATCGCCGAGACAGATTCTCTTGCAGACCCGAATGCTCCACCTGGATCTAATCCTACTGGGACGAGTGTTTCAACCCCTATGTCACCGGCAGAGATGCCAACTATTGAAATCCGACATTCGAGTGCGGACCCAATCGATCCACTCTTCCCACAAACAACTTGTGTCCATATGAATGCTTCTACTCATTCAAACGGAAGCGATGAGCATCTATTAATCCCTCGACCGATCTCATCTGTAGGCAGACAAAGTCCTCATTCCTCCGCTTCGTCATCACCCACCTCTCACAACTCCCACCTCCCTTCCACCTCCGACTCTGCCTCTTCTGGTCAGTTCATCCGATCTACATCGACTTCTTCACCGCCATCGTCTCCAATAACATCAAAGAATAGCTCGCTTCATACGATTGGAAAGGGCTTTGGCCGTCAAAAGCACTCTCATCCATTTAATTACACAACTCCCACTCGAATTTCTATATCCCCTCCTACACCTTTTTCCTCCCCTGCTCGATCGTCATCAGTTGATCCTACCTATAAGAAGCGCTCATCCAGCATGGCCCCGAATCCTAAACGATCCTTCACCACTCCTCTCACCAAGCCGAGCTCTCGGCAGCGGCAGCGAAGACGAGATCCGATGGTCCCATCAGAATACATCTCATTCCTGGATTTATCGCCGTTCACGGACCCCGTCCCAAGCTCGTTGACTGATTCTACATCATTCTCTTCTTCGGGCTGTTCGGATTCGTCGGATCACGATGAACACGATCGATGGATCTCGTCTTCATCGTCATGTTCTCAGGATGAAGGGCTCTTGTGTACTCCCCCTCCAGAGTCTGCATGTGTTGTCGTTAATGGAGACGATGACTTGGTCAAGAGGAGAGGAAGTGAGAGCGATGCATTGGATGATGCCACATTTTTCAGTGTTGAAGTTGAGAAGATGTTGAGGAGGCATGAGGAAGTACGAGCTACTTGGGCTTTGAGCGGAAGTGTGAGCTCCAATGCGGGTGTTGTCTGTGCTTCCATTGCTGAAGAGTAACAACAGATGAAGATGAAGACGACGCCTATGGAAGGGACGGAGACGACTGTGTCGCCGCTACGTCCTCGAACGTCACCACCACCCCGTCCACCCCGTCGTGCTCCTCCTCCTCCTCCCATCTCTGTCGCCCATGCCTCTCCTTCACCTTCGTATCCTCTTCCTTTATCTTCGCCCTCTCCTCCCATTCCCTCTGATAACCCTTCTCAAACCCATGTTACCACGCCTACTACTAGGGTCCCTCATGTTTCCCTTCCGTTGTCGCCTACAACGCCACGTACTACTCCCAAATCCCCGGTCTCCGCTACATCCACCAAATCAAACTTCTCCACTTCTTCCCGCGCCTCGAAAGCGTTGGCGATGGCGCTTTCTGAGGAAGACGATGTGAAAATGAGTGTGAGAGGGAGTGTGTATGAGCCTGTTGAAGCGGTCGATGATGATGAGGAGGATGGGCTAGAAGGGGTGGAAATTCGATTGGCGTCCCCTTTCGGCCGTAGCCTTCCGCTTACCGAGGAATCAGTGATGGAGAATGGCGTCCGAATCTTGACGTCCGAGTTTGTATTCAAATCGCGATCGAGTCCGGAGGACGTGCGAGGAGAGGAAGAGGAAGGATCTGACAGTGAGCAGTTTTTCTCTGGTTCTGCATCGAGTTCCGGTTCCGATGCAGAGGATGGAGAGGGAGTAGTGTATGTTTCGACTATTCCCGGTGTCCCCCTCCGCTAGTCCGTGGCGATGGCGGGATTGGAAATGAAGATACCCCCGCAATACCCTGTTGTTGCCCCATGTCCTCGGGGTACTCGGCCTCCAAGGAAACCGCGGAGCATGGATGCGTTATTCAAATTTCTATTTCTTTCTTTTGTTTTCGCCTTTTTTCTGGCATCTCAATTTTTGGTTCGCATCTTCGATTTTCTTTTTTGCTTTCTGTTTCCCCTCTCTTCGTATTAGGCCCCTTTACTTTTCTTTGCACTCTTATTCTCCCACTTAGCTGATTCCCAACCTTGTTTGTCTCATTGTCTGAAACTCCGCGGATTTCACGCGATTCCCTCCCCCACTCTACCGCCATTCTATAATTTGGCTCTCTCTCTCTACATTCTCCCCCTCCTTCTCATTTTCCTTCTCCCGCAATCAAACAAATAATCAGCCTCGATTAACAATGTTAAGCATGCGTTGCGCAAAGGAATGTATTTCTCTTAATACGGGTTACTTGCAATTCTCTTTTTTCCCCCTTCTTGTTTTTCGTTCTTCCTACCTCTCACACTGATCTTCTATCCTGATCCTCCCAATACATGGAAATTTATCTTTGATGCATTGGACGCTCAGATCTTGTTGTTGAACCCTAGTATGGTACTCGACTTGAGCCGATGTGGTGATCGATAGCACTCTACACAATAAAATACATGATTAGGATCAATTAAAGAATCGTACCCCTTCGCTCACTTGACCTTCAGGCTGATACGGGGCCATATTAATCCGGAAGGCACTGCTTTTGGATGGCAGGGAGGAGACCATCTCCAAGCTGAAAACCATATATATCTGCTTTTTTGTTCAGATCGAGAGCTTCAATGAAGCCGTCTTAGCGAGATGGGATGAATCGATCCCCCCCCCCCATAGATAAAGTCATGAAGATTGTGTTCCCTGCCTGTTCTGCATGGAATGAAAGCAACGAAAGTTTTGTCATTCAAGAGAGGGCTGGAATTGCGTGAACAATATACGTATAGATCTGATGTCAGCTAGCAGGGGGGCGCCTCAATAAGGGTTGGAAGAGATCATACTATCACATAACACGGAATGCAGGAACGCAGTTCATTGGCCAATCGTCGAAAACTTTGATGCATGCAGCGAGAGACCTATATTGCGGCTCGCACGAATGAAACCTAGCGCCATTTTCAAGGTCGACCCAACGATCGAACCCCGCTATTGTAGTACCTGTCAAGCG
>WNFI01041281.1_pt1 | contig 24109 bp, 14 predicted proteins | sample 5400471 | NCBI WGS metagenome assembly WNFI01 (sample SAMN13153348, study PRJNA577476) | soil metagenome | isolation source: 100 cm saprolite on Douglas fir-dominated hillslope | place: USA:California | collected 2013-09-17 | reverse complement strand
GCAGGTGTTTGTCGCGCGGCGGTCTACCTAATTTAGGATCGCCTTCACGCACGGAAACCGCGATCGCATAGGCGTGTTAGCCGATATCCGTTACCTGTCCGAAGATTCGGTACCAGTATTTTTTTTGATTTCATCGATGCTGTCGTAGCGACCGGCGGATCTTGCGAATGCGCAATGAACGCTTCGCACCGAATCTGCCAAAAAGCATCTGCGCAAAAGAAAAGCCGGCTGCACCTGCAGCCGGCTTCGATATGGTTGAATGAATACGCGGACAATAAGCGCCGCTAACCGCTCAACACGTCGCCTTGCCGCAGCGGGCGATGCCGATCTTCTCGGCAAGTCCATCGCGGCCGATCGCGCCGATCACCACCTGCTTGCCGATCACGTAGCTCGGCGTGCCGTTCATGCCCATAGCTTCGGCGAGCTTGAAATTTTCCTCAATCGTTGCGCGCACTTCCGGGCTCGCGGAATCCTTCTCAAGCCTGGTCATGTCGAGGCCGGCTTCCTTGGCGGCGGCGAGGGCGCGCGCCTTGTCGGCCTGACCTTTGCCGCCCAGCAGCTTCTGGTGGAAATCGAGATATTTCTTGCCGCCGGGATCCTGCATGCGGACCGCTACCGCGACCTGCGCGGCTTCGACGGACCCCGGTCCGAGCACCGGAAACTCCTTCAGCACGACTTTCAGCTTCGGATCGGATTTCATCAGATCGATCATGTCGCTCATCGCGCGTTTGCAATAGCCACAATTGTAATCGAAGAATTCGACGAAGGTGACGTCGCCGTCCTTGTTGCCGATGGTGACGCCGCGCGGCGAGTTGAAAATCGTCTGGGCATTCTGGGAGACTGTGGCCTCGTGTTTCTCCGCCTCGGCAGCGGCCTGACGCTTGCTCAGTTCGGCCGATACCTCCTCCAGCACTTCGGGGTGCGCAAGCAGGTAATCCTTGACGATCTTCTCGATCTCGCCACGCTGGCCATCGGAGAAACTCTGCGCCGATGCGATCGCCGGAGCGCCGCAGAGGGCCAGCGCGACAAACGCGGGAGCGAGAAAGCGAAACGAAGGCATTGGCAAATCCTCTTGGGCAAGGGAAGTCGGTTTCAGAAAGCTCGCGAATTCCGCGAAACTGGATGCTGCCGGACAAGCGAACCCGTTAGTCCGTAGATTACGTGCGCCTCATTCATTAAAGCATTCTAGAGCGTTTTAGTTCTTTTGTCCGGGCAGCGGTTTTGCTGTGATGATGTCGTCGGCCTTGACCCAGCCGGGCGTGCCGATGGAGAAGCGCGTTTTTGCACGCGACGCGAGGTCGCGGGCGGTCTTGTTGTCGCCGCGGAGGTAAGCTGCCTGCGCCGATGCCAGATCGGCCTGCGCATAGTCTCCCTTCCGGCCATAGGCCATCGCAAGCTGGGAATAGCCGACCGGCGCTTCCGTCTCGCGGGCTACGGCGGCGCGCAGAATCGCAATTGCCTCTTCAGTGTAGGCCTTATTATCGGACGCCACGAGCGCCTGCCCAAGTAACATCTCGATGAGCGGTGCGTTATTGGACAATTGCACGGCTCTGCGCAGCGGAGCAATCGCTTCCGCCGGCTTGCCGCCTTCCAGCAAGGCCTGACCGCGCAATTCGTACAAGTACGGGTTGTTGGGCTGCGCCTGAATCAAGCCGTCGATCTGGCTGACGGCCGAGTGCAAATCGCCGTGCAGGTAGGTGGCGATCGCGCGCGCGTAACGCGCCGGCAGGCTGTCGTTTGACGGCGGATAGCGGCGAAACACGGTATCCTGCGGTTCCATGAAGCCGGAGGTCTTGGCGCGCATCATGTCATGTCGCAACTGCAGGGCCGCATCGTCTTTGGCGTTCCAGTAGGGACTTGAACGTGCGAGTTCCTCAAGCGCTGCGACACGCTCGGCCGGCATCGGATGCGATTGCATGTAAGGGTCCGCGCCTCGCGCTGCGAAAAGGCTCTCATTGCTGAACCGCTTGAAGGTGTCGTACATCCCCTTCGCCGATTGCCCGGTGGCGTTCAGAAACTTGACGCCGGCGCGGTCGGCGTTTTCTTCCTGTTGGCGCTGGTAGGAGAGCAGGGTGTTCTGCAGGATGGCCTGAGGCGCGCTGACGGCCGCCGCGCCGATGTTGCCGACGCCATTGTTGGCGTTGCCGCTCCTGGCGCCCGCGACCATCGCGCCGACACCGAGCAGCATGGCGACGATCATCTGGGTCTGCGCCCGCGCCAGTTCCTCGCGCAGCTTGGCCAGATGGCCGCCGGCGAGATGGCCGGTTTCGTGAGCGAGCACGCCGATCAACTGGTTCGGCGTCTGCGATTGCATCAGCGCACCGTAATTGACGAAAATCCGGCGTCCATCCGCGACGAAGGCGTTGAATGTGCTGTCATTGATGATGACGACCTGGATGTTCTGTCGTTCCAGCCCGGCGACGCGCAGGATCGGCCGGGTGTAATCGCGCAGCAGTTGCTCGATCTCGGTATCGCGCAGCAGTCTCGGGCCCTTGTTTTCTTGCGCCAGCGCGCCGACCGGCGCCAGCACCATCGCGCCCACGGTGACGATCGCGGTCAGCCTCGACATTGTCCTGATCGCGGCCCCGCCGAGCCGCTGTCGCCGATCTTTCATCATTACCCGTGGTTCGGATCCGAGAGTTGCCCTGACAAACCGTGGAATGCCGCTAAAGTGGTGATTCAGAAGTTTTTTTCGTCCTTGCGGAACGCCCCTCAAGAGAACCTCCAAGCGATGACCACACCAGAATTGTAACTTTCTAGTGTCCTTTTTTCGAGTTCGACGTTCGCCGCAAAACGTGACGCCGGAGCGGCGAGCTTCGAATGCGACCAGAGCGCGGCATGGCCCTGTCGCGAAACCCGGTGCGCCAGCCAGAATGGCAGATTTCTAAGACGGCTCCAAATACCCTTTATTCGTGAATGGTTTCAAGAACCGCATCGCCTTTAGATCCTGGCGCGCGACCGCCGGCGCAAGCCCCAGCCGAGAACGCAATACAGTCATGCCTGCGTCATGCAGGGCAAGTTCTCCGATGTCGCCCGCAGTGGCGCGCCGGCAAGGGCGTCGCGCGCTATTCGTAGTGAGCAGGGCGGGAGTGACGGGTCCGCGCCAGGCGCGCGAAAGCTGTCTCGATATCCGCGCGAGCACGCTTGCAATCTTCTCCGTCTTCATTTCTCTGTTGGGTCACCGCTGGTGAGCGTGAGACCGCTCTTCGCGTGCACGCGCGCGGACGCGCGATCTGCCTCGGTTCAGGAGGTTTCGCGGGATAAACACCAGCGTTATCAACACGTTATATTGTTTGCGAAATAGCAGGTTTAGATGCAGGACACGACACTGAGGGACCGCGCCAAAAGTCTCCTGAGCGCATCCGCACGCAGCCAGGTGCCGCCGTTCATGGTGATGGACGTGATGGCCGCCGCGGCTCGCATCGAGGCGGCCGGCGGTCATGTGATTCACATGGAGGTCGGACAGCCGGACGCCCCGGCGCCAAAGGCGGCAATCGCCGCCGCGCGCGCAGCGCTGGAGCAGGGGCGGATCGACTACACTTCCGCGCTCGGCATTCCCACGTTGCGGGCGCGCATCGCCAGGCATTATCGCGACACCTATGGCTGCGCCGTGGACCCTGAACGGATCGTCGTCACCACCGGCTCGTCCGGCGCGTTCATTCTCGCCTTCCTTAGCTTGTTCGAACCGGGCGATCGGGTGGCGGTGACGGTGCCGGGCTATCCGCCGTATCGCCACATCCTCACGGCATTGGGCTGCGAGCCGGTGTTGATCGAGACCCATAGCGAGACCCGCCACGCATTGACCGGCGAGGCCTTGCTGGCCGCGCATCGCAGGACGCCGCTGAAAGGCGTGCTGGTCGGAAGCCCGGCCAATCCGACCGGCACGATGATGTCGCGCGAGGCACTGACCGGCCTGATCGCGGCCGCGGAAGGCGAGGGCATCCGCTTCATATCCGACGAGATCTATCATGGCCTCGACTATGCCTTTCCCGCCGTGACCGCGACGCAGCTTTCCCCGAATGCGCTGGTAATCAATTCGTTCTCGAAATATTTCTGCATGACCGGCTGGCGGGTCGGCTGGATGCTGGTTCCCCAATCGATGGTGCGTCCGATCGAACGGCTGCAGCAAAATCTCTCGATCTCGGTGCCGACCTTGTCGCAGATTGCCGCCGAGGCGGCGTTCGAGGGCCGTGATGAGATGGAAAGCGTCAAGCGTGGCTACCAGGAAAACCGCCGCATCCTGATCGCCGGTTTACCGCAAGCCGGTCTCGATACCTTTCTGCCCGCCGACGGCGCGTTCTACCTCTATGCGGATGTGTCGAAATTCACCTCCGACAGTCTCGATTTCGCAAACCAGATGCTGGAGCAGGCGCATGTCGCCGCAACTCCCGGTATAGACTTCGATCCGGTTCACGGCCGCGCCTTCATTCGCTTTTCATACGCGCGCTCCGCGGACGACATGCACGAAGCCGTTGCGCGCATCACGCGGTGGCTCGCGCAAGGCGGTCCGGCGCATGGCTGATCCATGCGCTCCATCGGTTGCCGGACGGCGCCATTCATCGCTATAGCCAAAGTCACGCTCATCATCGCGCGGCCGTCGTCGCGCAGTTCAGGAGATATCTTTGTCAACGCTTCCCCCGGCATCCGCCCAGCACTTTCCGCTTGCCGCGCTCGTGTGGCCCCGTCGCGCCGAGGGTGCGTTGGGCGTGCTGCGCGCGGTCACTCTGGTCGCCCTGGGAACGGCGTTGCTGACCCTGTCGGCTAAGATCAATCTGCCGCTGCCATATGTGCCGATGACGCTGCAGACGCTGGTGGTGCTGATGATCGGCGCCGGTTACGGCTGGCGCCTCGGTGCAGCAACTATCGTTGCCTATCTCGCGGAGGGCGCGGCGGGACTGCCGGCGTTTGCCGGCCCGGTTGGCGGTCTTGCGCCGCTGCTGGGCCCGACCGCCGGATATCTTGTCGGCTTCGTGGCGGCTGCGGTTATCACGGGCTGGCTGAGCGAGCGCGGTTGGGATCGCTCGGTGCCGCGGCTGTTCGTGGCGATGGGAATTGGACACATCGTCATTTTGGCGCTTGGCTTCGTGTGGCTCGCATTCGGATTAAAACTCGGCGCCGAAAAGGCCTGGCTCGTCGGAGTCGCACCATTCATCGCAGCATCGCTGGTCAAGAATGCGCTCGGTGCGGCGCTGCTGCCCGCGCTGCGGCGCCTGGTCGACCGCCGGCGCGCCTGATTGCCGACGGCCGAAAACAAGCTGGGCGCCATTGACTTTGCACGCCTAATTGATTTTGGCTGGTGCCGGAGGGACGTTTGTCTGCGCACTACGACAGACATAGCCTTGAAGTCAAATAGGGAGTGAATGTCATGTCCGCAGTGATCGCAACCGGTGCGCCAGCGCGCGCAGCTAGGCCCTGGTACAAGATTCTTTATCTCCAGGTTCTGATCGCCATTCTGCTTGGCGTTGTGGTCGGCTGGCTGTGGCCCAATCTCGCGACCAATGAATGGATCAAGGCGCTTGGCGACGGCTTCATCAAGCTGATCAAAATGGTCATCGCGCCGATCATCTTCTGCACCGTGGTGTCGGGAATCGCGCATATCCAGGACGCCCGAAAGGTTGGTCGCGTCGGCGTCAAGGCGCTGGTCTATTTCGAGGTGGTGTCGTCGTTCGCGCTGATCCTCGGCCTGGTGATGGGCAATCTTGTTCAGATCGGGCACGGGCTTGCCGCCAAGCCGGATGCGGCGGCGGTCGCAAGCTATGTGAAGCAGGCGGAAGCGCAGAAATCGGTGGATTTCATTCTCAACATCATTCCCGACAGCGTCGTCGGCGCACTGGCGCGGGGCGACATCCTGCAGGTGCTGCTATTCGCAATCCTGTTCGGTTTTGCGCTGATGGCGCTGGGTGAACGCGGTCACCGGCTGCGCGACGTCATCGACGATACCTCGCACGCGGTATTCGGTGTCATTGCCATCGTCATGAAGGCCGCGCCGCTCGGCGCATTTGGCGCGATGGCCTATACGATCGGCAAGTTCGGCCCTGCGGCGCTCGGTAACTTGATCGGGTTGATCGCCCTGTTCTACGTAACCGCGGGCCTTTTCGTGGTCGTCGTGCTCGGCCTGATCGCGCGCATCGTCGGCTTCAACATCTTCAAATTTATTGTCTATATCAAGGACGAACTCCTGATCGTGCTCGGCACCAGTTCCTCGGAAAGCGCGCTTCCGCAATTGATGGAAAAGCTGGAACGCCTCGGCTGCTCCAAATCCGTGGTCGGACTGGTGGTGCCGACCGGATATTCATTCAACCTCGACGGCACCAATATCTACATGACGCTGGCGACCCTGTTCATTGCCCAGGCGCTGGGTGTCGATCTCACCTTCAGCCAGCAGCTGACCATCCTGGTGGTCGCCATGCTGACGTCGAAGGGTGCCAGCGGCGTGACCGGGGCGGGCTTCATCACGCTGGCGGCGACGCTGTCGGTGGTGAACCCTGCATTGGTGCCGGGCATGGCGATTGTGTTTTCGGTGGACAAGTTCATGAGCGAGGTTCGCGCGCTCACCAACATTACCGGCAATGGCGTCGCCGCCGTCTTTGTATCGTGGTGGGAAGGCGAACTCGATCACGAGAGGCTGCACGCCGCTCTCAATCAGACCATCGATCCGTCGGATATCGAGACCGCCGTGACCACTGGCTGATTTTTTGATCCCGCTGATGCGTAACAAAAAAACGCCCGGCTGGCCGGGCGGTTTTGCTGTTGTTCTGCTGTCTTAGAGCGCAATCCCATCGAATTAAATCGAGATTGCGCTCTATGTTTTGTTTTGTCGCGTTTTCTTCACGCGAACCGGTATCCACTTCGCTTGAAAACGCTCTGGAGACAGGGTTCAGTCATTTCCATTGCCGAAGCGGCGTGACCACCATCCCGCGCGCCGCGGCTGGGCCTCGGCTGCGGCCTCAGGCGCTGGCTGCGGAGCAGGCGCCGGGGGTTGTGGCTGGATGTTGGTCTCCGGAGGAGCGGGGGCGACGGGAGCCTGGGGCTCGGGCCGTGCATCGACCAGAAAACTCACCTTCTCGCGCACCGTCGAACGGCGTCGCGCGGCTTTTTCCGCTTCCTGCGCGCTCTCGTCCTGGAGCGGCGCACGCGGCGTTTCCTGCTGGCGCTGATCCGCCTGTTGCTGCTCGGATTGCGACGCAACGGGCTCAGGCTGGGTCACGGGACGATAGGGTTCAGGCGCATAGCCATCAAAGTCCGCGACCGCCGCGGTCGATTCCGGAACCGATGTGGGCCCAAGCTCGTCGGCAATCGATCCGGCCAGACCGTCTTCGGGGCCACCGCGACGACGTCGTCCGCCGCGCCGCCCGCGACGGCGCGGCCGCCGCTCGCCGCCGGCCGCCGGCTGATCGGTGCGAACCTCGCCGCCTTGATCCTCGGATTCGTCCTCGTCGCCTTCGCCGTCGTCGGCAAGTGCATCGGCGCCTTCAACCGCGGGCGAGGCTACGCCGGGAATCTCATTGTCGTCGCGCTGGTGTGGGGCGCCGCCTTCGCGGGCTTCGCCGGAACGGCCGCGCCGCCGCCGCCGTCGCTTGCGCTTGCGGCCATCGGCGTCGGTTTCGCTGCCCTCGCTGGCCGGCTGATCGGAAAGTCCCTCGGTCTCTTCGGTTTCTACTTCCGCCTCGACTTCGAACAGCTCCTCATCATCGTAGTTTTCCTCGAGCGGCGGCGGGAATGCCGCAACCTGCGCGGCGAGCAAGGCCTTGGCGGCCTCCAGCGTATGCACCTGTTCGCCACGATCGATGACGAACGACTGCTGGCCTGTAACGCTTGGATCGGCGATGACGGCGAGCGTCACCTTGAAGCCGTTTTCGAGGTCGCGCAGATGGCCGCGCTTGTGATTGAGCACATACAGCGCGACGTCGGTGCGCGTGCGCACCACCAGATTGTGCGTAGCCCCCTTCATCAGTATTTCTTCGAGACCGCGCAGCAATTGCAGCGCCACCGAGGACACCGAGCGAACGTGGCCGCTGCCGCCGCAATGCGGACAGACCTCGGTCGAACTCTCCAGCACGCTGGCGCGGATGCGTTGACGCGACATCTCCAGCAAACCGAAATGCGAGATGCGCCCGACCTGAATTCGGGCACGATCCTGCCGCAAGCAATCGCTGAGCTTGCGCTCCACCGAACGATTGTTGCGCTTCTCGTCCATATCGATGAAATCGATGACGATCAGGCCCGCGAGATCGCGCAGGCGCAACTGCCGCGCGACCTCCTCGGCCGCCTCGATGTTGGTCTTGAGCGCGGTATCCTCGATGTGGTGTTCGCGGGTCGAGCGGCCCGAATTGACGTCGATCGACACCAGCGCTTCGGTCTGGTTGATGACAATGTAGCCGCCGGAGCGCAATTGCACGGTCGGCGAGAACATCGCATCGAGCTGGCTCTCGACGCCCATGCGCGAGAACAGCGGCTGGCCGTCCCGATAGAGCTTCACCGCCCGGGTGTTGGTCGGCATCAGCATCTGCATGAAGTCGCGGGCTTCCTGATAGCCGGCGTCGCCGGCGACCTGAATCTCGTCGATCTCCTTGTTGTAGAGGTCGCGCAGCGACCGCTTGATCAGCGAGCCTTCCTCATAGACCAGGGTTGGCGCCTGCGACTTCAGGGTCATGTCGCGCACGGTTTCCCACATCCGGATGAGGTATTCGAAGTCGCGCTTGATCTCGGGCTTGGTGCGGGAGGCGCCGGCGGTGCGCAGGATGATCCCCATGCCTTCGGGCACGTCGAGATCCTGCACCACTTCCTTCAGCCTCGAGCGATCCTGCGCCGAGGTGATCTTGCGACTGATGCCGCCGCCACGCGCGGTGTTGGGCATCAGCACGGCGTAACGGCCGGCCAGCGACAGATAGGTGGTCAGCGCAGCGCCCTTGTTGCCGCGTTCTTCCTTGACCACCTGCACCAGCATCACCTGACGGCGCTTGATGACTTCCTGGATCTTGTACTGGCGGCGCGGCCGGAAGGCGCGTTCCGGTACTTCCTCCATGACGTCGTCGCCACCGACGGATTCGACGATGTCTTCCTCGGCTTCCTCGCCGTCGTCGTCATCCTCGCCATCGGTGTGATGCTCTTCGCGCTGTGCGGCGGCGTGCTCGCCGTGGGCTGACTCGGCGTGTTCGGCCTCTGCGTGTTCGGGATGCGGGGCGTCGTCGGCATGCGCCGCGTTTTCGCGTGCATATTCGTCCCCGAGGTCCGCGGCCGGCGCAACCGGAGTGTACGAATCGAAGCCCGCTGCAGCTGGCACATCCTGCTGCGAAGACGGTGCATCGGACTCGGTCGCTGCATGATCATGATCATGATCATGGCTGTGCAGATCGTGTCCACGATCGTGGTCGTGATGACCTTCATGGTCATGATCATGCTCATGACCTTCATGATCGTGATGATCCGCGTCGGCCGGATGATGTTCGGCATCGTGCGCGTGGATGTAGCCGCCTTCGCCATGCTCATGGTCGGTCGGCTGCGCGGTCTGCGATGGATCGGAAGCCGCACCCTCGACGACCTCGCTCTGCACGCGATCGCCATTGCCGCGACGACGCGAATTGCGATGCCGCGGACGGCGGCGGTTGGAACGGTTTTCGGATTCTTCCTCGGCCTCGCGATGGGCGCGCTCGTCGGCTTCGATCAGAGCCTGACGGTCGGCGACCGGGATCTGATAATAGTCGGGATGGATTTCGCTGAAGGCCAGAAAACCGTGGCGGTTGCCGCCGTATTCGATGAAGGCCGCCTGCAGCGACGGCTCTACGCGCGTGACCTTGGCGAGATAGATATTGCCGCGCAGTTGCTTGCGCTGGGCGGTTTCGAAATCAAATTCTTCGACGCGATTGCCGCGCACCACAACGACCCGGGTCTCTTCCGGGTGGGTGGCATCGATCAACATTTTGTTGGGCATTTTTGAACTCTTGACGGTAGAGGCCGCGCCTGGCGGCAAGCGCACATCGCGCAGCCGGGTGACGGGACGGTCCACCTGATTCGGGGGTGAGGGGAAGGCCGAAACGCAACCCGGGGCGCCGTACCGACCCCGAACCCAATGCAGGGCGACGCGCGAAGCCTTCGCTTCGCATCGGCGCATTCCTTGCGTGGGTCTTGGTCGGCATCACAGTCTGGCGCATCAAGCGTCGGCCCGTCTGAACAGGTTGGCGGCGAAGGTGCCGCCTTGTTGGTCGCTGACGGACCGGCGCGGCGCCGAAGCGCTCGCCGGCTGTCGCATATCGCGGCCCTTTGCGGCCGTGAGATCGGTCATGAAGCGTCTAAAGCCGCCCCGGGCGCAAAGTATGGACCTGGGACCGGACGCCGCTCGGGCTAGAAACCGCCACTCCGGATCAGCCGCGCGCTGCGCTGGCTGTGGAGGGATCGGAAGGAACGCTGGAACCCGAACGAAGTGTTCGGAAGATCCGGCGCTGCACCGGGAGGCTGAACGCGACACAACCGGGAGTTTAAACCGTCAGCCACTGATACATACGTGGATTGACCGCTTCATGCAAGGGAGGCGTCGCAAGGCTGCAACACTCGAACTTATTCGATTTGCGGGCTTTAGGCTTTCGTTAACCGTACGGTTCTATTGCGATAAGAGGGCTGCTCGGAGGCTTGGATTCGTTGGCGGGCCGCGCAAATCATACCGTCTTATTGGGTGCGGCGCTTGTGTGCACTGCAGCAATGCTGTGTCTGCGGCCGGCCGCCAGCAGAGCCGCGGGTACCGAGTCGGGACGTCCTGAGGTTGCTGGTGTTTTTCCGGTCGCCTCCGACGTGCGCGTCGCCGGCGATGATAAGCGGACCCGGTTCGTTCTCGACCTCGACAAGAGCGTTCAGCTTCGCGCGTTTGCCCTTGCGGATCCCTATCGCGTGGTGGTCGATCTGCCGCAAACCACCTTCCACCTTGGCGCCGAGGCTGGTGCCACTGCGCGCGGGCTGATCAAGGCGTTCCGCTATGGTCTGGTGATGCCGGGAGGCTCGCGGATCGTGTTCGATCTGACCGGTCCGGCCAGGATCGAACAGGCTTATGTCCTCGACGCCGCCAATGGCCAGCCGGCGCGGCTGGTCATCGACCTGGAAGCGGTGGACCGAACCACCTTCGTGCAGTCACTGGCGGTTGAAAGCCGTCCCGATTTGCGTCCGGCAATCGAAGCCGCCAGCGTTGTTGTGGAAGCTACCGATGCCGCAAAATCCGTTCTGTCGGCGGATTCACGTCCCGTGATCGTTATCGATCCGGGCCACGGCGGGATCGACAACGGCACCCAGGCCGGTGGCGAAACCGAAAAAAATCTGGTGCTGAGTTTTGGGCTGGCGTTGCGCGACCGTATCGAAAAAGGCGGCAAATACCGCGTCGTCATGACACGAACCGACGACACCTTCATCCCGCTCGGCGAGCGCGTGCGGATCGCGCGCAACCAGTCGGCCGCATTGTTTGTGTCGATTCACGCCGATGCATTGCCGCGCAGCGAGGGCGACGCCCAGGGCGCCACGATCTACACGCTGTCCGACCACGCATCGGACGTCGAGGCCGAAAGGTTGGCTGAAGCGGAAAACAGGGCTGATGCCATCGGCGGCGTCAATCTGACCGAGGAGCCCACCGATGTCGCCGACATTCTGATCGATCTCGCCCAGCGCGAGACCCGCACATTTTCAAATCGCTTTGCCCGTCTTCTGATGGGCGAGATGAAAGGCTCGGTGCGGATGCACAAACATCCGCTCAAATCCGCGGGATTCAAAGTGCTGAAGGCGCCCGATGTGCCTTCGGTCCTGATCGAACTCGGCTATGTTTCCAACAAAGGCGATCTTCAGCAATTGGTATCGGAGAACTGGCGATCCCGGACGGTCGGGTCCGTCGCGCAGGCGGTGGAAGCCTTCTTTGCCAAACGGGTGGTATCAGCCGGTCCGGCGAACTGAAAGGGTACCACTCACGGGAAGCCCTAGTTTCGACACAGCGACAGCTTTATAGAAAAGTAACCGTGGCGGCCGTCAGAATCGGTGTTGCCGCGTGCTAAGGACGACCATTCGCTGCGGATTTCGCGCCGCATGATCTGCCATATAGTATGTTGTAGTATGCTGCGGCACAGGGATTGAAACGGAAATTCGATAATGCGCTTGCTGGTGCGGTTCATTGGTTTCTTGTTCGCCGCCGGGACCGTTGTGTTCCTGGTGGGCGTCGCCGCAGCAGCTGGGCTCATCTGGCACTATTCCAAGGACTTGCCGGACTATTCGCAGCTTCAGGATTACGAGCCGCCGGTGATGACGCGGGTCCATGCGTCGGACGGCGCGCTGCTTGCCGAGTACTCCAAGGAGCGGCGTCTGTATCTGCCGATCCAGGCGGTTCCGAAGCTGGTGATCAACGCGTTTCTGGCCGCCGAGGACAAGAATTTCTACGAGCATGGCGGCATCGACTATTCGGGCATGGCGCGAGCCGCAATTCTGTATGCGCAGAACTTCGGGTCCAACCGCCGGCCGCAGGGCGCCTCGACCATCACCCAGCAGGTCGCGAAGAACTTCCTTCTGACCAATGAGGTGTCGTTCACCCGCAAGATCAAGGAAGCCCTGCTGGCGATGCGGATCGAGCGCGCCTATTCGAAGGACAAGATCCTCGAATTGTATCTCAACGAAATCTATCTCGGCCTCGGCGCCTACGGCATTGCTGCGGCGTCGCTGGTGTATTTCGACAGATCGGTCAACGAACTGACGATCGCCGAGGCCGCCTATCTGGCAGCGTTGCCGAAGGCGCCGGCGGCCCTCCATCCCGTCCGCAACCGCGACCGCGCCATCGAGCGCCGCAACTACGTGATCGACCGTCTGCTCGAGAACGGCTGGATCAAGCAGGCCGATGCTGACAAGGCCCGCAAGGATCCGCTGGTTGTAACCAACCGGAGCAATGCCGCGCACATTTTCGCCGGGGAGTATTTCGCCGAGGAGGTCCGCCGCGACCTCTTCGAGCGCTACGGCGAAAAGAAGCTTTATGAAGGCGGTCTCTCGGTACGAACCACGCTGGATCCGAAGCTGCAGGTGATGGCGCGCAAGACCATGGCAGCCGGCCTGGTCAAATTCGACGAGGCGCAGGGCTGGCGGGGTGCGACCAGCAAACTCGACATATCGGGCGATTGGGGCGTCAAGCTCGCCGACGTCAAGTCGTTGTCGGACGTCGCGCCGTGGCGACTGGCGGTGGTGCTGGAAACCAGCGAGCAATCGGCGCGAATTGGATTTCAGCCGGGGCGCGAACTGGGCGGCGCGGTGCTCAAGGACCGGCAAACCGGCAACATCACGCTGGATGGCGTGAAGTGGGCGAAGGCCGCAGCCGGCCCGACGCGTTCCAAGACGCCCACAGCGGTTTCGCAGGTTCTTTCGCCGGGCGACGTCATCTACGCCGATCCGTTGATCGGACAGGACGGCAATCCGGTCGAAGGCCAGTACCGGCTGCGGCAATATCCCGAGGTCTCCGGCGCCATGGTGGCGATGGACCCGTGGACCGGCCGGGTGCTCGCGATGGTCGGCGGGTTCTCGTTCGACCAGAGCCAGTTCAATCGCGCGACACAGGCGTATCGCCAACCCGGCTCATCCTTCAAACCGATTGTCTATTCGTCCGCGCTGGACAACGGATACACACCCTCGACCGTGGTCGTTGATGCACCGATCGAGATCGACCAGGGGCAGGGCGCGGGGGTTTGGCGTCCAGAAAACTATTCCAGCGGAAAGTATTATGGACCCACGACGCTCCGCAATGCGCTGAGACTATCGCTCAACACCGTGACGGTCCGGCTGGCGCAGGATATCGGCATGCCGCTGATTGGCGAATACGCCAAACGTTTCGGCGTCTATGACGAATTGCCGAACTATCTATCCTATGCGCTCGGCGCCGGCGAGACGACCGTCATGCGCATGGTCACGGCGTATTCGATGTTCGCCAATGGCGGCCGGCGGGTGAAGTCGACCCTGATCGATCGCGTCCAGGACCGTTACGGTCATACCATTTTCAAGCACGATGCGCGCGAATGCCGGGGCTGCGACGCAACCGATGGATGGAAGAATCAGTCTGAGCCGCAGCTTGTCGATCGCAGGGAGCAGGTGCTGGACGCAATGACGGCCTATCAGATCACCTCGATGATGGAAGGCGTTGTCCAGGGCGGCACGGCGACGGTGATGCGCGAAGTGGGCAAGCCGATCGCCGGCAAAACCGGCACCACCAACGACGAGAAAGACGCGTGGTTCATCGGGTTCTCGCCTGATCTCGTGGTGGGCATCTATCTGGGCTACGACAAACCGCGCAATCTCGGCCACAAGGCAACGGGCGGCGCTTTGGCGGCGCCGATTGCGAAGGATTTCATGAAGCTCGCGCTCGCCGACAAGCCGGCGATTCCGTTTCGGGTGCCTGCGGGTATCAAGCTGATCCGGGTCGATGCCAAATCCGGCATGCGCGCAGGCCCTGGCGACGGCGGAAAGACCATTCTGGAGGCCTTCAAGCCGGGCACCGCGCCGCCGGATAATTACTCGGTCATCGGCGTCGCCGATGCAGACGGGCGGTCGCTTACGGTACCGCCGGATGCCGACCGCAGCATCATGCGCTCGGGCACCGGGGGGCTGTATTAGAGCGTTTTCAGGCGAAGCATGCCCCCGGACTAGATCCGGGGGTGGATACCGGTTCGCGTGAAGAAAACGCCTCAATCAAAAGATACAGCGTTTTCAAGGCAAGCGAATACAGCGTTGCGCTTTGCGGCGCCCGCCGCTACATCCCTCACATCATCGCAATCGCGGCTCGCGCCGCAGATCAGAGACATAATGCGCGCCGAAATTGAACGACTAGTTGAAGAGATCAAGCAGTCAGTCGGGCTGCTGAGGAGGCATCTTTGACGTTGATGCATCCACGGCACGCCTTGCAGAGCTGAACAAGCTCGCTGAAGACCCCAATCTCTGGAACGACCCCCAGAAAGCACAGAAGCTGATGCAGGAGCGGACCTCGCTGGAGGATTCGCTTGGCGGCATCGGCAAGGTCGAGCGCGAACTCGAGGACAACGTCGGCATGATCGAACTTGGCGAGGCCGAGAGCGATGCGGGCGTCGTGGTCGAGGCCGAGAACGCGCTCAAGAAACTGAAAAAGGAAGTTGCGCGCCGCGAACTGGAAGCATTGCTGTCAGGCGAGGCGGATCGCTTCGATTCCTATCTCGAGGTCCATGCCGGGGCAGGCGGCACCGAGAGCCAGGACTGGGCCTCGATGCTGCTGCGCATGTACACGCGCTGGGCGGAGAAGCGCGGCTTCAAGATTGAATATCTGGAAGAGACCCAGGGCGAGGAAGCCGGCATCAAGTCGGCGACCATCCAGATCAGCGGTCAAAATGCTTATGGCTGGCTCAAAACCGAAGCCGGCGTGCATCGGCTGGTGCGGATCTCGCCGTTCGATTCCAACGCACGCAGGCACACGTCGTTTTCCAGCGTCGCCATTTTCCCCGTCGTGGACGACAGCATCAAAATCGATATCAAGGACTCCGACGTTCGCGTCGATACCATGCGTTCCGGCGGGGCCGGCGGCCAGCACGTCAACAAAACCGAGTCCGCGGTTCGGTTGACCCATATCCCGACCGGCGTCGCCGTGGTGTGTCAGGCCGGACGCTCGCAGCACAAGAACAAGGCCCAGGCCTGGGATATGCTGCGTGCGCGGCTCTATGAAATCGAATTGAAGAAACGCGAAGAGCAGGCCGCCGCCGACCAGGCCGCCAAGACCGACATCGGCTGGGGTCACCAGATCCGCTCCTATGTGTTGCAGCCGTATCAGATGGTGAAGGATCTGCGCACCGGCGTGCAAACCTCCGATACCTCAGGGGTGCTCGACGGCGACCTCGACGAATTCATGGCGGCGACTTTGGCGCAGCGCGCGTTTGGCGCTCCGCCGGCCTCGATCGAGGACGTGGACTGACTTCACCATGGCCCAAGACCTTTGCGCCACGACGCCTGCATCGTGCTTGGAGGCATGGGCACGGCAGACGGGCCGCCATCTTGGACCTTTGCTTCCTTTTGTTTGCGCTCGTCCGCCTGTGCTTAGCTTGAAACAAACTAAATCCCAGGTCGTGATCTTTCGCCTTTCCTCACCCGCCGATATCATCTGCGCCGCGGAACCCGACGTGGTTCGACGACTTTTGTATTGGCGCCGGCGTTTTGCGGGTTGGTTGCACAGTTGAAGTTCAGTCATACCAGGGGGCATCATGAAAATTTTTCCGATACTCGTTATTGGTCTCGCTCTCTCGCTCGGCGCGTGCGGCCGGGATCCCGGACCACCGGGTCCTAAGGGTGAGCCAGGTGCGCAAGGTCCCGCCGGACCGCAGGGCGCCCAGGGCGTTCAAGGCATAGCCGGTGCCCAGGGCCAACCCGGCGCCCAAGGACCACAGGGACCTCAGGGCGCCCCCGGCGAGAAGGGGCCCCCCGGAGAGAAGGGCCCACCGGGTGAGAAGGGCCCGCCCGGAGAGAAGGGTGACAAGGGCGACGCCGCGCCTGCGGGCCTTCGATCGGTACAGATCGATGGTGCCGTGACCTGTGAAGCCACCGAAACGCTGGTGTCGGTGTTCTGCCCAAGCGGCGGTGCGCCGGATGGCGTGAAATGCGCGACGTCGCCGACCGTTGGCCTCTGTCTGCGGAAGCCGTAAAGCGTTTTCCGGCGAAGCTGGCGCAGCACACGGCTGTCATCGCCCGGCCCGCGACCGGACGAGAGCGTCGATGATGATCGCCGGGCTCTGCAATACTGGATACTCCGCTTTCGCGGAGTATGACGGTCAACTACGGGGTGGCGGAGAAAATGCACCTGCCGCAGCGCTCCCATCAGCTTCGTGCAAGCTTCCATTCCGACAACCAAGCCGAAAAGCGGCCGCTGTCGCGCTCGCCGCCATGCCATGCCGCGGTGACCTCGCCATCATTGGCGACCATGATCACCGCGTCGAGTCCCCTGGAACGGCGCAGGGTTTCGATCGCCTGCTGCGGGGTCTGCGCGATCGGCCCCGCGACATTGAACGATGTATTGACGGACATCTCGACGCCGATGCGGCGGCCGAGCGCCTTGAGATAGGCGTGGGTGAGGGGATCATCCTCCGCCCGCACGATCTGGATCCGTCCAGTGCCGTCGGCGTGGATCACCGCCGGAATTTTTTCGCGCGCCTGCGGCTTTGATCGCGCAGTCAGCACCATGTAATTGTAGGCGTTGTAATCGGCATCCGCGGCGCCTTCGAGCAGATCGAAATAATTGAGTGCCGCCTCTATCGTAGCCATCGGGGCCAGCGGGCGGATCGCTTCGCGATATTTCACGCGCTCGTTGAGGCGTTCGCGGGTGGTTGGATCGCACGGATTGGCCAGGATCGAACGATGGCCGAGTGCCCGCGGCCCGGTCTCCGCCGGCCCCTGGTACAAAGCGATGACGCCGTTGCGGGCAACGATACTCGCCATCAGGTCGGCGACGGCATCGCGGCCATCCGGCGTCGAGATGTCGCCGATCCGTTGCGAGGCGATGTCACCGGCCTTGAGCGCTTCGGTGATATCGTCTTGTGACGGCGGCAGTCCGCAATAGAAGGCGTGCGTCATTGGCGTGCCGCGCGGCGCGCCTGCAAGATGCGCGAACATCCAGGCGGCACCGATGGTCACGCCGGGGTCACCCGGCGTCGGCGGCACCCAAAGATGAAGCCGGGCTTTGCGGTCTTGCGCCTGTGCAAACCACGACTCGTCGAATTGTTCGAGCAGCCGCATGTTGCCCAGCGCGTTCAGCGCCACGCCGCCGGTCAGCACGAGCTTGTGCGCGCCGGTCGCGCGCAGCAGATGATCGACCACATGGATCATCGCGTCCTCGAAAACGAGTTGCGTCGCCGCGGCCTTGTCGAGCCGATCCCTTGTGTCCGGCCGGTGATTGATGTCCTCGACCCGCAGCACCGCGTCCGGATTCCACAACTGATCGGGCCTTAGAGGTTCGCCGAGGATGTCGATGAGCGCGGCCTTGTATGGGTGATCGAACGGGTCGCAATACCAATTGGCCATGGCGCGGTTGAGCCGGACCTGACCACCTTCGCCGAAATCCAGTACTTGTTGCAGCCGCTTGTAATAGGGATTGGTGGCGCGGTTCATGTCGCCCCACGCCGCGGCGCCCATATAGCGGCCCTCGCTGGACAGCCAGGTCCAGCCGCCCTGGGTCGACGAGATCACGCTGTAGAAGGCGCCCAGCGAATCGAACACGCTGTCATTGCAAGCGAGCCGGCGCATTGCGCCGTCTTGCGCAGCGTACAGTGAGATCGAGCCCTGATCGCCGGTGCCGTCGAGCACCGCGATGGCGACCGGCTCGTCGATGTCGGCAAACGGCGACGCGGCGAACGAAAACCATGCGTGATTGTCGTGATGCGGCATGCAGATCAGCGGCACGCGCGCATCAAGGCCAAGCTGCTTGCCGAGGATTTTCGGCGTGCGGGTCATCTGCTCGAGGCGGCGGCCGTCGAAGCCGGCAGCGTCGGTGGTGCGCAGCAGCTTCAGGCCTTGCGGCGCTTCTTCCAGCACCGAGCGCACAACTGTTCCGGCCAGCGTCGGATAGTCCCAGGTCGTCAGCCAGGCCGCGATGTCGCCGACATCGCGTCCCATGTCGCGTAGCGTCGCCACCATCGCATCGATCGACTGCCGCGGATATTCGGTGGTGTGCTTGTTTCCGGAAAACCGTTCTTCCTCATTGTTAATGATCAGGCGCGGACCATTTGCCTGCGTCACCTCGACCAGGGCAACCCCGGAATTGTGGGTGCCGGGGGCGCCGAGGCCGGCGAGATAGATCGTCTCGCCGCGCTTTAGCCGCTCGCGCGCCAGCGCGATCCGCTCATTGGCGAAGCTGGAGCCGAGCTGATGAAAGCCGGCGGCGGACATCAAGCGCGCGGTCAGCCATCGCGCTGCACGAAATCCGGCGGCGCCGAGTTTTGGATGCAGGGGACCAATGCGCTTGTTCGGCGGGGGCAATACGTCGGCCTCAGGTGGCGTGTACGGAACGGGTGGTTGGTTGAGGCATCAATCATAATCGGCGCGCGGCAACAATGCCTGTTTCGCAAAGCGGAATGTGCCGACGCTTGCGCTCGCGGGGGCAGGCTGCGAAACTTGATCCAATAACAATGGACACGTGGGAGAAGACGATGCCGCAGGAGCGCGCGCCGCGCCCATTTGCCGTGGTCCTTCTTGCCGCCGCCGCCATCCTGATGACCACGACGGCGCAAGCGCAAAAACAGTATGACCCCGGTGCGACCGATACCGAGATCAAGATCGGCAACATCATGCCGTATAGCGGGCCGGCCTCCGCTTACAGCGCCATCGGGAAGGCGGAGGCGGCCTACTTCAGGCGGATCAACAACGAGGGCGGTAGCAACGGCCGCAAGATAAATTTTATTTCCTACGATGACGCCTACAGTCCGCCAAAGGCCATGGAACAAGCGCGCAAGCTGGTCGAGAGCGACGATGTGCTGCTTGTGTTTCAGCCGCTGGGAACGCCGTCCAATACCGCGATCCAGAAATACTTGAACCTGAAGAAGGTGCCGCAGCTTTTCGTGGCATCGGGCGCGACCAAATGGGGTGACCCGAAGAATTTCCCGTGGACCATGGGATGGCAGCCGAACTATCAGAGCGAGGGCCGCATCTACGCAAAATATATCCTGAGGAATTATCCGAATGGAAAGATCGCGGTGTTCTGGCAGAACGACGACGCCGGGCGCGACCAATTGAAGGGATTGAAGGACGGCCTTGGCGACAGGGTGAATATGATCGTGGCAGATGCATCCTATGAGGTGTCCGATCCCACCATCGATTCCCAGATCGTCACGCTGAAAAATTCCGGCGCAGATATTTTCGTGTCCGATGCCGCGCCAAAGGGAGCCGCGCAGGCGATCAGGAAAGTCGCGGAGCTGGGCGGGAAGCCGGTCTACTTCATCAGCAATACCGCGACCTCGGTGGCGACCGTGCTCAAGCCGGCCGGACTGGAAAATGCCAGGGGGCTGATTTCCACCGCCTACCTCAAGGATCCGACCGATCCGGCGTGGAAGGACGATCCGGCAACGAAAGCGTGGCTGGCCTACATGGACAAATATCTGCCTGACGCCGAAAAGGGCAACAACAACAGCGTCTACGGTTACGTCGTCGCGCAGACGATGGTTCAGGTTCTGAAGCAGTGCGGCGACGAACTGACGCGTGAAAACGTCATGAAGCAGGCGGCGAACTTGAAGAATTTTTCGACCGACATGATGCTGCCGGGCGTCACGATCAATACCGCTCCGGATGATTTCTTTCCGATCGAACAGATGCAGCTGATGAAGTTCGACGGCGAGGCGTGGCGGATGTTCGGCGACGTCATGGTCGGCGAGGTCGGACACTAGAGCGTTTTCAAGCGAAGCATGCCCCCGGACTTGATCCGGGGGTGGATACCGGTTCGCGTGAAGAAAACGCGACAAAACAAAAACACAGAGCGCAATCTTGATTCAATTCGATGGGATTGCGCTCTAGACTGGCTGCTTGAGCCGAGCCCCGTCATGCGCATTCAGCCGGCGCTCAGCCGGACGCCCGCGCGCAAAAATTTCTGCGGATCGACCGCTTCGCCGTCGATTCGGGTTTCGTAGTGCAAATGCGGGCCGGTCGATCGGCCGGTGGAACCGACGGCGCCGATCACCTGCCCGATCTTGATCTGATCGCCGACCTTGACGTGAATTTCCGACATGTGGCCGTAGCGGGTCGACAGGCCATTGCCGTGATCGATTTCCACCATCCTGCCGTAGCCGCCCGCCCATCCCGAGGACACCACTTTGCCGTTCGCGGTGGCGCGGATCGGATCGCCCATCGATGCGCGGAAATCCAGGCCGGTGTGCATCGCCGGGCGACCCAAAAAGGGATCGTTGCGGACCCCGAAGCCGGAGGTAAACTCGACTTCGCCGATCACCGGCTTGCGGTACGGAACAAGCGCCAGGGTTCTGTTCAGTCGCTCGACCTGGGCGCGGCTGGCGTTGATGCGGTAGAGCTGGCGTTCGAAAGCGCCTGCGTCGGCTGGGAGCTTGACCGGCACAAACGGGCCGCCTATCGCAGCACGCGGTGTCGCGGCTTCCAGGTGCGCCATGTCGAGCCCGAGGTCGGCGATGGCGCTGCGCATCCGGCGGGCGCGGGACTCGATGCTGTCCTCGACCGAACCGAGCGCTGCCATCTGGCGGCCCTCGACCTGATCCAGCGAGGCCTGCAACCGGACGATGACGTTGTCGACGCCCTGGATTTTCGCAAACTGGTGGGGCTGCGGACCGGCCACGATCGGGGCCCGGGATTCCAGTCGCGCTTCGCGATCCGGCGGCGCCACAAAAATCACGGTGTCGCTGATCGGCGAGGGTTTTGGCACTCCCGAAGTGCCGGTCTCGGTCGCGGCCGCACCACGCGAGGGGGCGGACTTGATGGACCCGGTGATCGAGGTATCGGGAAGCGCATTGAGCGCCGTAGCCCGGGATTCCAGCGTAGCCTGGCGTCGCATGATTTGATCGAGTTTTTTGTCGAATTGCTCCTGATCCAGCAACTGGCGGCTGGTGGTACGGTCGACCTTGGCGCGCAGTTCGGCGATGCGGTCTTCGTAGGCGTATTGCATCTCCGCCTGGCGTGCGATCAGCCGGGTGAGAACGTCGTCGCGGAACGCGAAATAGGTCGCGGTCGCGGCAGACCATGCGCCAAGCGCTATCACGGTGCCGATGGTGATCCAGAACAATACCGGACCGACCCGCACCTGCTTTCCGGCGTGGGCGATGGTGTAACCGCTTTGCGCGGGCTGTGGATGGGACAGATGTACCGGTCCGGGGCGGCGATGATGATGGGTCTTTCCGTGGTCATGCGCATGGTGCTGCGGGTATTCGGAATATTGACTGGAACGGTAAGACATCAGCACTCCCGCGCCGGTCGGAAACATGCCCCGGTCGGCTCAATTCACAGGGCGACTGACCCTCTCATGCGCATGGTTAATTTTTGGGAAATGAGGTCGTGCATTACAGCTCGCGGGCGGCGGTAAGCACGGCATCGGCATGGCCGTCAACCTTCACACCGTGCCAGATCTTGGCAATCCTGCCGTTCTGGTCGATCAGGACCGTGGTGCGGAGAACTCCCTGGAAGGTCCTGCCATACATGGATTTTTCGCCCCATGCGCCATAGGCCTGCAACATCTCATGAGTCTCATCTGAAATGAGAGGGATCGAGAGCTGATGCTTGTTTCGAAAGGATTCTTGCGCCTTGAGTGGGTCGGAAGAAACGCCGAGCACGGCAGTCCCGAGTTCCGCGAAGTCGCCAGCCAGACGCGTAAAATCGATCGCTTCCCTGGTGCAGCCAGGGGTGTCGGCGCGTGGATAAAAGAAGATCACCAGCTTCCGTCCCACATAGTCGGACAGCGAAACGCGCTCGCCTCCGTCGCGGGGCAGACGAAATTGCGGCGCTTGTCCGCCTTCGATCGCAGCAGTTCTCGGAGACGGGGCCATCGCCGGTGCAATGGCCGGCATCTTCGCTGCCGGAGGTTTTGTAGCGATCGTTGCGGCAACTTCCTTGGTCTCGACCACGATTGCGGTTGCGGATTTTTTCGCCCGAACACCCCTTGGCTGTTTGAATGCGGCCTGCCGCGAGGCTTTGGGCGGCGCTTTCGTTTGCGCCCTGGTTGATTTCTTGGCGGCGGTCTTGACCAGGGTCTTGGTGGATTTTGGTGTGGACGTCCGGCCGGTTGTTTTGACCGACTTTTGGGCCGGTCTTTTCGCTGTGGCGCGGGACACCTTGCCGGGCGATGGCTTGGAGGATTTCTTGCGCGTTTTCTTGGACATACGCCTTCCTTTCGTCGCTTTCGGCGGCTCAGTATTTGGGGCTTCGGGGATTTTGCCCCGGGCAGACAGGCCAGAGCGGCCTCGCGCTGTGCAAATCTGCAGACCTCGGAGTATGGTTACAAGGGATTCGACGCAACCCGTCCCGATCTTGCTGAATGCGCGCCCAGGACGGACGAGGAGTCCCGGACGAGGAATTAAGTATTCTAAACCGAGGATTGGCAGCGATGCCGGCAGAAGAGCGCTCGTACCGTATCGACGCGCGAGCGCCCGGCGCAGATCAATCGTACAGTCAGCGCCAGCACCGAGAGGCAATGGCAAGGAACAAGCCGCCCCAAGCGTTGAATCAGCGCGCCGACGACCAGCTCTCGCAATGGGATGATGCCGGCTGGGATCAGGACCCTGACGAGGCCGGGCATCGCGCGCGCCGCCTGCTGTCCCGATCGAACCTTGGCTTTCATCGGCTCGCCGAGCGCATCGGTGCGCTGCGGCTGTGGCTTGCTCGCGAACGCTGGGTGAAACGGCTTGCGGTGGTTGTTGCCATTTTACTGGTCATCTTTGCGGGATGCTTCGGCGCGCTGTGGTGGCGGTTGGGAGCGGGCCCCATCAATCTTGAAATGGCGACGCCCTGGCTGGCGGCAGCGATCGAGGAAAACATCGGCCACGGCAACACCGTTGAGGTCGGAGGCACGCAAATCGAGCGTGCCGGCAGGATACGCATTGCCGTGCGCATTCGCGATATCGTCGTCCGCGATCGCGATCACGCCATTGTCGCGAGCGCGCCGAAGGCCGAGGTGAGGCTGTCCGGCACCGCGCTGCTGATCGGACGGCTTCGCGCCGAAAGCCTCAATCTGGTGGATGCCGAGCTGGCGGTGCGGATCACGCCCGATGGCCAGGTCACCGTGTCAACCGGCGACAATGCGCGTCCGCTGGCAACCGGCGTGGCCTCGACAAGGCGAACCGATGCGCCGCCGTTGCCGCCCGGTCAATCCCCGCCGGAATCGGCGCCATCAGGGCAAGTTTCGCCGCCGCTTCGTGACGCTCCGCCCATCACCGCGGCGACAACGCCCGATAACCGCGAGGCGGTCAGCGGCCTGCTCGCCGGGCTTGACTGGCTCGACAGCCTCAGCCTTACCGGCCTGGACGGCCAAAATCTGAACGAAATAGGACTGAAGAACGGAAACCTCATTGTCGACGATCAGCAACGCGGCAATCGCTGGAATTTCGAGAACATCACGCTCAGTCTTCGCCGGCCGAGCGGCGGCGGCGTTGCACTGAGCATT
>WNFI01074680.1_pt1 | contig 24119 bp, 21 predicted proteins | sample 5400471 | NCBI WGS metagenome assembly WNFI01 (sample SAMN13153348, study PRJNA577476) | soil metagenome | isolation source: 100 cm saprolite on Douglas fir-dominated hillslope | place: USA:California | collected 2013-09-17 | reverse complement strand
GACGATGGAATGGCGTTCGCGCAACCGCTCGCTGAGCGCGGCAAACAGATCCTGCGACGGCACGTTCAATTCGTCGCGCAGGTTTTCCGCAGCCTGTTCGAGTTCGGGAAAATAATTGCGGTTGGCCTCGATCAGGTCGCGGACGCGCTCGATCGGGTTGGCCTCGAAGCGGGTGCCTTCGTCGCGGTCGGCCATTTGCGCGGCAAGGGTCTCGCCGCGCCGGGCTTCGGTGTAGGCGGCGTAGAGTCTTTGCAGTGAATGAGTCACACCGGGGCACAATTCCGCGAGGTCGCGCAATTCCTGCTTGGGCAGGTCGATCTGCCGGAACAGCGGATCGGAAAAAATCTCGTTCAGTTCGGCGAAGAAGCGATCCTCATCGGCGGTGGCCAGGTCGCGCAGATCGAGGTCATAGGTCTCCGCCAGCCGCAGCAGGATCTGCGCCGTCACCGGGCGCTGATTGCGCTCGATCAGGTTGATGTAGCTCGGAGAAATGCCGAGACCCTCGGCGATCTGGGTTTGCGAAAGCCCCAATTGCTGCCGGATCCTGCGAAAGCGGGGTCCGACAAACAGCTTCTTGCCAGCATTGGTGGCCATTCCGTCGCTCGCCGAATTTGTGACAAAAGTGACAAAATTACATATCACACAAGTATGCATGTTACATGACATCACCATTCATACGCAAGCTGCCTGTACGAAATTCGAAGTTTGGCGTTTAGCTACCGACACGTTTCGCAATGCACTGTCACGAATGTCGATTGGAGAATATGATGGCGAAGACCTTTGAGCAGTTGGTTCCGGCGCCCGCGGGGCGGTTTGTCGGCATCAGCCGTCCCTATAGTCCGGCCGAGGTGGAGAAGCTGCGCGGCTCCGTGCACGTCGCCCACACGCTGGCCGAAAGGGGCGCCAATCGTCTGTGGCATTCGCTGCAGACCGAGCCCTACGTCAATTCGCTCGGCGCCGTCACCGGCAACCAGGCGATGCAGCAGGCGCGAGCCGGTCTTCCCGCGATCTATCTTTCCGGATGGCAGGTTGCCGCCGACGCCAACACCGCGGGCGCGATGTATCCCGACCAGAGCCTGTATCCGGCCAACGCCGGACCGGAGCTGTGCCGCCGCATCAACCGCACCTTCCAGCGCGCCGACCAGATCGAGCACTCCGAAGGCGGCGCCAAGATCGACTGGTTCGTGCCGATCGTTGCCGACGCGGAAGCCGGCTTCGGCGGTCCGCTGAACTCGTTCGAGATCATGAAGGCCTATATCGAGGCAGGCGCCGCCGGCGTGCACTTCGAGGACCAGCTCGCGTCCGAGAAGAAGTGCGGCCACATGGGCGGCAAGGTGCTGATCCCGACCGCGGCGCATGAGCGCAATCTGGTGGCGGCGCGTCTCGCCGCCGACGTCTGCGGCACGCCGACCTTCGTGCTGGCGCGGACCGATGCGGAAAGCGCCAAGCTGATCACGGCCGATGTCGACGAGCGCGATCGCGAATTCATCACCGGTGAGCGAACTGCGGAGGGCTTTTACCGTTTGAAGCCCGGTACCGGTCTCGCCCACTGCATCAAGCGCGGCATCGCGTTCGCGAAATATGCCGACCTGTTGTGGTGGGAAACCTCGACGCCGAACCTCGAAGAGGCAAAGGAATTCGCCGAGGCCGTGCACAAGGTCTATCCGGGCAAGATGCTGGCCTACAATTGTTCACCCTCGTTCAACTGGGAAGCCAACATCGACCAGGCTACCATCGCCAAGTTCCAGCGCGAAATCGGCGCCATGGGCTACAAGTTCCAGTTTGTCACGCTGGCGGGTTTCCACTCGCTCAACCATGGCATGTTCGAACTGGCCCGTGGCTACAAGGCCGAAGGCATGGCGGCTTACTCACGCCTGCAGCAGGCCGAGTTCGCTTCCGAGAAGCACGGCTATTCGGCGACGCGCCACCAGCGCGAAGTCGGCACCGGCTACTTCGATCTGGTGAGCACCACCATCTCCGGCGGCACCAGCTCGACCACAGCGCTTCACGACTCCACCGAAGCCGCGCAGTTCAAGGCACACGGTTCGGAAGTTCATGTTCAGGCAGCTGAATAACAGGAGGCTATCATGCAGCACGGTAGTAATTACTGGGTGATCGGTGGCGAATTCGGTTCGATGAACTTTCACAAGCTCGTCGAGGGATCAGCCCAGGTGCAGGGTCCGTTCAAGACACGCAAAGAGGCCGAAGACGCCTGGCGGGAAGTCTCCGAGCAGAACCGGCATCGCGGCAGCGTGCGGTTCTCCATCGTGGAAGAGCCGCAGCGCGTGATGGCCTGATACGTCCGCCTTCGAAACAGCAATTAATAACGTCCAGGGAAGCGGCGGCCCCGTCCGGGTATCCGGATGGGGCCGTTGGCGTTTTGCGCTCAAGTCAGGACCGGCGGAGCAGTCCAAGTCATTGGAAACAAAGAGCCTTTGCGCGGGACGTGGTTACTGATAGATTAATCTTGGTGAAGCCTCCAGGGACAAGGCAGCCAGGATATGTCGGACGTGCAGAATACCGGGACCAATTTGGCTGCCGATGCCAAGCCGATGCGGCTGCGCGACGCCCTGCGCAAGGCACGCATCGAGGCCGCCGATCGCACCGGCGTGGTCGTGGATTTGCGCGACGCCGAAGTTGCCCGGCTTGAAATCCTGAATGAGGCGCTGGATCCGCTGTTCGCGCAGATTCCGGATCGGGTCGACATTTTCGATCGCGGCATCAGCCAGGGTGATACGCCGCGGCTGTGGATCGACATCGTTGCTCACGTTCTGATGGGCCGCGACAAACGCATTTACCGCTTTGTCCAGGACACCCGCTTTGGCCGAATCGTGATCGCGGAGTCCCATGACGTCACGGCGATAGTCGGGGCCATCACCGACTATGTCGCGCGCCGCCTGGTCGAGCGGGAACATGCGCTGGTTGCCACGCCGGCACCGCTTGTCACGACCAGAAAGCCGCGCCGCGGTGGGTTCTGGACCTTCGCATTCGGCTTCATCGTCGGGGTCGTTGCGCTGTTCGGATTCGCACTGTTTGCGGCGCTGCGCAGCTTCTGACGGTCTAGAACATTTCCGACTCGGTTCATTTCTCCGTCATGGCCGGGCTTGTCCCCCAAGCCGGATGTTTCCGGCTTGGTTCTTTGAATAGGAACGCAACTCGGCATAGCCGAGTTGCTATGCATCCACGCCTTGGGCGCAAGAGAAGAAAGACGTGGATGCCCGGGACAAGGCCCGGGCATGACGAACTCTAGGGCAGCCTGACGCGTCGCAGATCCCCAATGCGCAGCTCGTCGCCTAATCCCCGAACGCTGTGCTCGCAACGCCAGCCGTCGCCTTCCCGTGCGATCGAAAACAGATTGTAGGCGGCGGCGGGATAGCGGCCATGGGCGATCGATGACGCCGACGGCACGCCGATCGCGGGAATCCGGCCCCGCGGCCCATCGAACCACATGGTAGAATGAACATGATCGTGGCCGTGCAGAATCAGTTCGACGCCATGGCGGCTCAGCAGCGCGAGCAATTGACCGGAATCGGTCAGCCGCTTGTACCGCGCCTTGGAGCGCAGCGGATGATGGATCAGCAGCACGCGAAAGGCCCGCTCGACGGAGAGTTCGGTCAGGATACGCTCGAGCGCATCGAGTTGCATCGGACCGAGCCGGCCGGTAGCGAGCAGCGGTGCAGTCGGCACCGCGGTGGAGACGCCGATCAGTGCCAGCGGGCCTCTGCGGCGCAGGAATGGAATGCTGACAGTCTCGGTCGCAGCGTTGCTGTCGCCGCGCATGTAATCGCCAAACGCTTCGGCAAAATGATGCTGCGTGGCGCGCACATAGGCGTCGTGATTGCCGGGAACGACGGTGACACGATCCGGCGTGCCGACGCTTTGCAGCCACGCCCGCGCCGGCGCGAACTCGGCTTCGAGCGCGAGATTCACCAGGTCGCCGGTGACGGCGATATGATCGGGATGCTGCGCCTGGATATCCGCGATAACGGCGTCCAGCACCTCGAGCCGATGAATCGCATGACGATTGCGTCTCCAGTTGAGATAGCCGAATGCGCGCTTGCCGGCGAATTCGCGCAGGCTTAACACCGGTAGCGGCGGGAGATGCGGATCAGACAAATGGGCAAGCACGAATGCCGGCATCACGCGCGCCCATTCGCAGGGTCTGTCGGAAAGTGCCGCTCCACGATTCCCTCGTGCACTCTGTGAAAACTCTGCGTGTTTTGGCAAGATGGCGGATGTGACGCAAGGACCAACCGGAATGTCTGGATTTTCGAGGCTCGAAGCATCATGAGCCTGCCGACGCTTCGGCGGACGTTCGAGCGGGCCTTGCGGTGGGTCTCTCACCTGTATTGGCGATTTGCCAGGGGCATGACACTCGGCGTTCGCGCCGTGGTGCTGGATGCTGATAATCGCGTCTTTTTGGTCAAGCACAGCTATGTGTCCGGCTGGCACCTGCCGGGCGGCGGCGTCGAGGTCGGGGAAACACTTCGCGATGCGCTGCAACGCGAACTGATGGAAGAAGGACGAATCGACCCGCTTGGCGAGCCCAGGCTGCACGGCGTTTTCCTCAATCGTCATGTCTCCCGCCGCGACCATGTCGCGGTCTATGTGATCAGCCGGTTTCGCCAGGACCGGATGCCGGAGCCGAATCGCGAGATCGTCGCCTGTGGCTTCTTCGACGCGGACGAACTGCCGCCGGGCACCACCGACGGGACTCGCCGGCGGATCGCCGAAGTGCTCGAAAACAGGCCGATCATCGTCACCTGGCGCGGTGATCCGGTCCGATCTTGAGGGGCCGGCGATGGACCGCGCGTTCGTCAGATGCTATCCCGCGCACCGCATGACCGATCTCTCACTCACCATATTGGCCGAGACCGCCAACGATGCCCAGGCGATCGAGCGCCTCAATGCCCGCACCTTCGGGCCCGGCCGATTTGTGTTGAGCGCCTATCGGCTCCGCGAGCATGTCGATCATCGGCTCGATCTGTCGTTCACCGCCTGGATCGGCACCTTGCTGGTCGGTTCGGTCAGGCAGTTGCCGATTTGCATAGGCGACACGCCGGCGCTGCTGCTGGGGCCGCTGACGGTGGAGCCGCCGTTTCGCAGCAGGGGTGTCGGGCGCGCATTGCTGGACCGCGCGCTCGGGGATGCGAAGACGAAAGGCCATCGCCTGGTGGTGCTGGTCGGTGACGAACCCTACTACAGCCGCGTCGGCTTCAAGGTCATTCCCAAAGGCCGCGTCAGCATGCCGGGTCCGGTGGACTATAAGCGCCTTCTGGTGGCCGAGCTGGTCGAGGGCGCGTTCACCGACGTCTCCGGTGCGATCCGACCGGACTGGAGCACGGCGCGATAGGGCCGGCGGCCTGGCGCGCCACTATCCGTTGCCACCACCCGGTGGCGGGTGGTGACGATGGAGCGTTTTCAAGCGAAGTGGATACCGGTTCGCGTGAAGAAAACGCGACAAAACAAAAACCTGGAGCGCAATCGCAATTCAATGGGATTGCGGTCTAGTGGGGCGCCAGTGCTTGGCTGATGCGGTTATACCTGTGGCCGAGCCGGCTTTGCGAACAGTCGCCTCCACTGCGTTGCCGTCTGATCACAGCTTTTGCGAAATACCGGCATAGAAGCCTCGGCGTGGCCCGAACTGCGGCGCAAATACGCCGATGCCCGAGCCATCCCTGATCTCGTAGATCTTATCGAACAGGTTTACCACGTCGAACCGCACCGTGGTCGGCTTGGTCCATCCCGGCAAAAGATATTCGTGAGAGAGCCCGAGATTGACCTGGGTGTACGACGGTACGTGACTGGTATTCGCGAAGCCGGAGCGAAGCCCGCTGCCGTATATCATCGTGGCGCTGAAGCGCGTGCCGTTCCAGAGATAGGAAGCTCCGGCTGACGCCGTCAAAAGCTGAGTGTGGTCGGTATTGATATAATTGCTGGAAATGTAAGCGAGACGAACGGGGTCGAACAGATACTGGTTCGACACGATGTTGGTGCCGACCTGGCGCGCCGAGGCTACGTTCCCATAGATGCGGAAATTGCCGTTGGTGTAAGATGTTTTGAGCTCGACGCCGTAATTCTGCGCTCGGTCATAGTTGAAGCCGCTCAGCACATAGGCCGCACCGAATTGCCCATCGTCGAGCAGATCGCGCGCGATCTTGTAGTACGCATCGATGCCGACTTCGAGACCAGGTATCGGCAGAATCTTCTGAACCACACCGACATCGAACACATGGGACCGCTCCGGCCGCACCGGATCATTCGCCGACACTTGGGGCTGCTGCGTTGTGTTCTGCACCAGTGCGAGATTGGTCGGGGCAGCCACAACCTGCGGCGGCGGCGTGAAGTTTCGCGCGTAGCCGGCGTGGAATGTGGTGCTATCGAACGGCATCCAGGTCAGGCTGACACGCGGGCTGAACTGGTTGGCATTGACGTATTGATACATCTGGTCGAAACGCAACCCTGCGTTCAAGATCAGGTTGTTGGTGATCTTCCACTCGTCCTGGAGATAAGTGCCAATCAGCCAGCCGGTCTTGGCGCTTGAATCAAATACGGTGAATGGCGCATCGATCGGCGCACCCGTGTCGTCGACCGGCAGCACGGTGGATGTATTGTTGACCAATGAACGCTCCGCGCTCACGGAAAATCCAAACCGGAGGGTATGGGCGTAGCCGATGCGGTAGGCGGTATCTTCCTGGATGCCATTGATAAAGCTGCGGCGATAGACGTCAGAGGCCACCCCATTGATGACCAGGTCGCCGATCGCATCAGGCATGAAGTGCAACGTGCTGTAGCGATTGAAGTAGGAAACCTGGTAGTCGATCCCGTCGACCGATTTCTGGTATGCAACTACGTTGAACTGGCTGAATTCATGCTGCCGTTCATTGAGCTGTGACGAATCGAAACTGGACACCCCAAAGGCCGTAAAGTTGGACGGTTGTCCTGGATTGTTGGGAATCTGATACGCACTGTTCGATACCCCGCCGATATATGTCAGACGGCTGGTAGGATCGAGCACGGTCGAGAGATAGACAAATCCTTTTTCCTGCGCCGTGCGGTCGTGTATCGCTTCATTCGCCGGCGTTGGATTCTCTATTCCCAGATTGCTCCCGAAATAGCGCCCGGAAACGAAATACTGGGTCTGTCCGACCGTGCCGCCGTATTCGAAACTCGGCGTGATCGTTCCGTGGCTGCCGCCATAGACACTGACGCTGCCGCTGTTGTTGAAGGCGTCCACCTTGGTCTGGATGTCCAGGACGCCCGCCGTGCGCAAGCCATATTGCGCCGGCAGCGCGCCGGCAATCAGGGCAAGGCTGCCGACGATGCCGGTGTCGATGATTTGCCCGAAGGCACCGACGCCATCGGGCAGCATGATGCCGTTGATGCGATATTGAAGATTGCCGTGCTCGTTGCGCACATGCAGCTCGCCGCTGGCGGCTGAATCCTGCGTTACACCGGGCGCCTGCAACAGCACCTTGTCCAGCGTCGCATTGGTTCCCTGAGGCAGCGCTTCAATGGCCTGGTGGTTCAACTCATAGGGGCTGGTGCCAATCGGGGCTAGGATGTTGTGGCGCGCCTCGTCGAACTTCGTGTTTGCACCTGCAACCACTTGCGCCTCGGTCTGCGGTGCCGCGGCGGGCGTTTCGCGACGTTTGGCCGTCACCACGCGCGTCCGGGGACGGCGCGGTGTCTGCGCACGCCGCGGCGCCACGATCTCGACCTGCGGAAGCACGGTCGTGCCCGCGGGTGTAACGGTCTGCGACATTGCTGTTCCGCCCAAGCCGAGCAGCAGTGACGCTGAGCTGGAGAGGAGGAGAGTACTTCTTACAGAAAGCGTCATTTTCCCGATCCTGATAGCCGCAGCCTCGTTCGTTGTCGTCAACGAATTCGGGTGAGATTTGCCGTCGACGTTCGACGGGCTGATTCCAATTCATCCCCGCCGATCGGTCGCGCATGGCGCGACGATCCCCGGATTATTCAAGCAATCGAAGTCAGGAGGTGGGGGGAGCGCGGGGCTGGAACGGGACGCGTGCGGAATTCAGCTGCACAAATTCGGCGGCGGTGGCCGGGTTTAGAAATTCAACCGCCTGCGGCAGCGGTACGACCGGCGGGGAAGCGAACAGTACGGTGTTCGCCAGCGCCATGACCGCGCAGACCGCGCAAATGCAAATATCACGGTCTGACTCGTGATCGGACCCGGGTTGCGGCTGAGCTGACTCAATGGCCGAATCCTGAACGACCGCGTTCTCCGCAGATAGACTCTCGGCATGGGAAGGCGCGGACTGCGTCGCACCCGGCGCAATCGCAGGGGTAGCTTGTGCGATCCCGTGAAAATGCCCAAACGACAGTACAAACTGGATCGCCAGCGCAAACAGCGCAAGCCGTGCCCCATGTTTGATGCTCGATCGAACCCACGTCATGCCGACAAACGCCCCCGCACCCAGCGAGCGCAGAGCTCTCCGCCGCCAGATGTTACAATATAACATCGCAAGGATAGGCGGGGGTTGTCAACCATAGGCCCATAGGCCAATGGCCTAGCGGCCCTCGCGCAGCCATGTTGCGGCGAATGCACCCAGTAGCAGCAGCAAACCGATCAGTCCGGCAAACATCGGCAGCACGCCGACGCCCCGCACCACGCTGGCATCGCGCATTTTCATGCCCATCCAGCCGTCGCCGCGGAACACGCTGGATGCCCGCACCGGAACGATGCGCGGCAGCTCGACGCTTGAGCCGTCGACGATGCGCCGGGCATCGCCGCCGGTGGCTTGCGCCAGCGGCTTCAGCATTTCGGTGGTGGAGGTGACCTCGGAAAATTCCCTGGGGTTGACCGGGCCAACATTGATCAGCGCTTTCAGCGTGCCATCGGTCGCCTGCCACAGACCGAGTTCATCGGCAGGGGTCGTCGAGCGCCACAGCCCGGGCTCGCTTGCGGCCAGGGTCAACTCGCGGGTCTTGCCGGAGGGCGAAGTCACCGTCACCGGCGTGACGCTGTCGGACATGGTCTGGCGCTGCACCACCAGATTGTGCCCCTGCACCACAAGACGCAGCGCTTCTTCGTCGAGATCGGGCTGCTTCATCAGCCAGTGCGACATCCGCCGCAGCAAGTCGAGATGCGGACCGCCGCCCTCATAACCGCGCGCCCACAACCAGATATGATCCGACAGCAGCAAGGCGACGCGGCCTTCGCCGTATCGCGACAGCAGCAGCAACGGCTTGCCGTCCGCGCCGGTCATCACCGGCGGCGTAGAGGCATTGCGGGTTTCGACCGTGCGGAAGAACCGGCTCCAGTGCGGCGGCTCGCTCGCCGAGCCTTCCAGGCCGCGCGTCACCGGATGGCGTTTGCCGATGTCGCTCAAATGCGCATAGAACGGCTTTTCGGTAACGCCGACCGGCTCGGCCGGCAGAACCGAATCCAGCGGCGTGCGCCAGATGCTGGTGGTCGAGGCATAGTCCGGACCGGCCGAGACCAATACCGCGCCGCCAGCGCGCACGTAGCGTGCGATGTTGTCGAAATAGGCGATCGGCAATACGCCCTGGCGGGCATAGCGGTCGAAGATGATGAGCTGGAATTCATTGATCTTCTGCTGAAACAATTCGCGGGTCGGAAACGCGATTAGCGACAGTTCGTTGATCGGCGTTCCATCCTGCTTTTCCGGCGGCCGCAGAATGGTGAAATGCACCAGATCGACGCTGGGGTCGGATTTCAGCAGGTTTCGCCAGGTACGTTCTCCGGCGTGAGGTTCGCCAGAGACCAGCAGCACCCTCAATTTATCGCGCACGCCGTCAATCGCGACCACCGCGCGATTATTGACCAGCGTCAGTTCGTTCTCGAGCGGAGACGCCTCGATCTCGACGATGTTTGGCCCGGCATGCTTGATATCGATGTCGACATTGACGGTCTGACCGCTGAGTACGGTGCGTTCGTTGATCACATCGCCGTCGCGACGCACCACGACGCGCGCGCGTTCGCCGCTGACGCCCTGATCGTCGAGCCGATAGGTGATGGTTTGGGTTTGCCCGACAATGCCGAAACGGGGTGCGGCGGAAATCGCGATGCGCCGGTCGCGCTCGTCCTTGCGTCCGGTGATCAGCGCATGCACCGGAGCGGAAAATCCGAGCGCCGCGGCATTCGCAGGAATGTCGTGGACACGGCCGTCGGTGATCAGGAATGCGCCGGCGACACGGTCGGTCGGGACGTCGGACAACGCCGACGACAGTGCGCCGAACAGTTTGGTGCCGTCGGTCTCGCCGTCGGCTTGCCCGGCCTCGACCACGCGGACCTCAAGGCCTTTGATCTGTTTGAGGCGATCGACCAGCGCCTGCTGCGCCTGCGCGGTCTCGCGGGTGCGGTCGCCGAAACTCTGGCTCGGACTCTTGTCGATCACGACGGCGGCCACCGACGACAACGGCTCGCGGTCTTCACGGGTGAATGACGGATTGGCCAGCGCCAGCAGAATCAGCGCCAGCGCCACGACGCGTATCGCCGCGCCGCGGGCCCGGCCGAGCAGCAGCAGAGCGGCGACCACAACGGTCGCGACCAGCGCGAGCCACAGCACAGCGGTTGGAACCAGCGGCGTAAATGCGATGCCGTATTGCATTTAGATATCCCGCAATCTTGTGCGATGCTTCTCGTCATTGCGAGGAGCACGTGCGACGAAGCAATCCAGCCTGCCTTGCGTCGCTGGATTGCTTCGCGGAGTTTTATCATCGGGCGCGCATTCGCGCGACCCGGTGGCTCGCAATGACGAACGACCGCTCATTGTCCGAGCCGTTCGATCAGCGCCGGCGCGTGCACTTGATCGGCCTTGTAGTTGCCGGTCAGGGTGTACATCACGATGTTGACGCCGGCGCGGAACGCGAACTCGCGCTGCCGCGGTTCACCCGGCGACAATGGCAGCATTGGCTGACCGTCGGGTCGCATCGCCCAAGCGCCGGCGAGATCGTTCGACGTGATGATGATCGGCGACACGCCGTCGCCGCCGCGGGCGGGCCGCGACGCAGCCTCGTCCTCGCGCGGCAGCGTTTCGACCCAGGTCTGGCCGGAGTTGAAACGCCCGGGAAAATCGCGCAGCAGGTAGAACGTCTTGGTCAGCACGTGTTCGCGCGGCACCGGCTCGAGTTCGGGAACGTCGAGCGAGGAAAGAATGTTGCGCAGCGCCTGCATTCCCGGCGTCTGCGATTCGCCGCCCGGCCCCGCCGGCGCTTCAACGGCGTCGCGGGTGTCGAACAGCACGGTGCCGCCCTGCTTCATGTAGGCGTCGATGCGGTTGATGGCGTCCTGCGGCGGCTTCGGCGCGCCGGGTATCACGGGCCAGTAGATCAGCGGAAAGAACGCCAGTTCGTCATGGGCGGGATCGATGCCGACCGGCTCGCCGGCCTCCAGCGCGGTGCGCTGCGCCAGGAACAATGTCAGCCCCGACATTCCCGCCTTGACGATGGAATCGACGTCGGCGTTGCCGGTGACCACATAGGCCAGGTGGGTTTGCGAAACCGCCTTGATGGCGAAATCGTTGTCGTCGGCGCGGGACGGCAAGGGCGCAGCCATCGTCGCGAGCAGAGTAAATGCGATCGCCAACGCGGCCGGAACAGTGCGCCGCCTCAGCAACGCCGCGATACCACCGCCGAGCAAGGCCACGATGATTGCATCGATCAGGAAAAGCCCGAGCGACGACGACAGCAGGATGCCGCGCAGATCGCGCGGTTCGGTATTGGAGTAGCTGGCATGACGCGCGCGCAACGCCGACATATCGAGCGGCGCGATCCGGTCCGCAGCCGCGAGCGTGTTGACGGCCAGCGGTCCGTCGGCGGGGCCGTAGAATCCGGGTGGATGATCGATGGTGGCCCGGTCGCGGAAGTCGGCGGGCAGCGGCTTGGCCGTCGAGGGTGGCGGCCCGAACGCGCCGAAGCCGTCCAGCGTGCGCAATGGCGCCACCGTTTCCGCTTTCGTCTCGCCGGCGACACCCGCGCCGGGAGTCGAGGTGTAGCCCGAGATATCGACAATTCGCCTGAGCATTTCGACAAAGGTGCCAGACATCGGCAGATCGGACCAGCGCATATCAGCACTGACATGAAACAGGGTGACCAGCCCCTTGCCGCGATGCTCGCCCGTCACCAGCGGCGTCCCATCGGCCAGCGAGGCCCAGCTCTTGGTGGCCAGCACCGCGTCGGGTTCCGCAAGCACCTGACGGTTGACGGTGACGTCCTGCGGCGGCGCAAGGCCGGCGAACGGACCGTCGGCCGCGAACGACGCCAGATGCTGCGGCTTTTCCCAGGTGAGACTGCCACCGAGGCTGCGTCCGCCGCGCCTCAATTTCACCGGCACCAGATCGTCATCCGCCTGCGCCAGACGCGGACCGGCGAAACGAACCAGCACGCCGCCTTGATTGATCCAGGCGGCGATCCGCTCGCGAATCTCGGGCGACAAGGTGCCTACATCCGCGAGCACGATCATCGGCAGCTTTTGATCCAGAAACTGCGTGATGGTCTGTTGTGGCGCGCCGCGGTCGCCCAGCCGCACATCGGCGAACGGCGCCAGCGCGCGGGTCAGGTAAAACGTCGATGCCAGCAAGGGCTGCGCGGTGTCGGTGGTCGATCCGCTGACGATGCCGATGGCACGGCGGCGCCAGCGCTTGTCGAGCAGTTGCACGGAGCCTGCGGATCGCTCCCCCGCGATCTCAAGCCGCGCGATGTCGTTGCGCAATTCCACCGGCAGATCGAATGCCGCTTCGGTCTCGCGATCCTGAGGTGCAAAGCTGTAACGGGCTTCGCCGATCGGCGAGCCTTTTTGATCGAGCGCGCGAACCACGCCCGCGGCGATGCCGCCGCCATTGGCGCGCAGCACCTTGACGGTCATTTTCGCCGCGGCGTTCTCAGCCGCGACCAGCGCGTGCGCCGGTGGCGCGCCGCCGTCGAAAATCGTCAGCGCGCGGTCTCCAATGGCTTTTTGCAAACCTTCGGTGAATTCAACGCCGCGTCCGGTATCCACGCCATCCGAAAGCCAGATGATCTCGCTGTCACCGGTCGCCTTCAGGAAGCGCGCGATTGCCGGCAGGGTTTCGACGCGCTCGACGGCATAAGGCTTTGGCGCGAGCTGACGCAGCGCCACCCGCGCGTTGCCGGCCGGCGTGATGGTGATATCGCGTGCGGGCTCGGACAGCGCAACGATCGCGACCCCGCGGCGGTCGCTGTCCGCGTTGGCGATCAGTTCGTCGGCGGCCTTGATCCGCGCATCCCAACTGGAAGCGGCGCTCCATCCGTCGTCCAGCAGAAGTACCAGCGGGGCCTTGCTGCCGACGGTACCGGTCTGCGGATTCCAGATCGGCCCGGCGGCGGCCAGGATCACCAATGCAGCGGCCAGGAGCCGCAATGCCGTCAGCCACCATGGCGTGCGCGAGGGAGTTTCTTCCTTCGGCGCGATGTCGAACAACAGCCGGGTCGGCGGAAAGTCGATGCGCCGCGGCCGCGGCGGCATCACCCGCAGCAGCCACCACAGCAGCGGCAGGCTGAGCAGTCCCAGCAGCAGCAGCGGTTCGGCAAAGGAAAGCGCCAATCCTGACATCATGCTGTTCGCCCGGCTTTTACGGAGGCGGTGCGCACGCTGCCCTTGCTCACCATCATGCCGCTATGCAGGAACAGCAGCAGTTCAGCGGCCGAGCGGCTGGTGGTGTGGGTCGAAAACAGCCAGTCCAGTCTGCTGGTCTCGGCACGGATTTCGTCGCGATGGATCGCGACACGGGCGACGTAATCGTCCGCCCATCTTTCCGCGCGGCCAGCGGTAATGACGCCGCCGCCCTCGGGTTCGACAAACTCGACGCGCCCGGAATAGGGAAAGCTTTCCTCAGCCGGATCAACGATCTGCACCAGCGTTCCGTGCGCGCCCGATGCCGACAATCCGGCGAGCATGGTTCTGATCTCGCTCATCGGCGACCAGAAATCCGACAGCACCACGATTTCGGCAAGGGCCGACGGCACGAATGACGGCGGCAGACTGGCCCGGCCGGCGCTGTCGTGCAGCATCGCCTGCGCCATCTTGTCGATCACGCTGCGGCTCGCGGTCGGATTCATCAGGCCGGGAACCCCGACGCGTTCGCCGCCGGCGACCAGCAGTTCGGCGAGCGCGAAGGTGACCATCAGCCCACGCTCAAGCTTGCTGTCGCGCGACTGTTTCGACGCAAACGCCATCGACAGCGAGCGATCCGGCCACAGCCACACGGTGTGCGCGGCCTCCCATTCCTGCTCGCGGACGTACAAATGGTCATCGCGCGCCGAACGCCGCCAATCGACATTCTGCGCGGGCTCGCCCGACACGAAGCGGCGGTACTGCCAGAAACTTTCGCCGGCGCCTGCGCGCCGCCGTCCATGCAGGCCGTGGATCACATTGGCGGCGATGCGACGAGCTTCCAGCACGAGACGCGGCAGCGACGCGGCGAGCGTGCGGCTTTCGCCATCGGCGCGTCTGACTGCGAGAATTTCCTGGTTTGCGTGCTCGGTCGCTGCGGCCATCAACCGATCCGTGTCTTCAACTGCCGGATCACGTCGGGAATGGTGCGACCTTCGGCCCGCGCCGAGAACGTCAGCGCCATGCGGTGTTTGAGAACAGGTTCGGCAAGATCAAGCACGTCGTCGATCGACGGCGCCAGACGCCCATCAAGCAGCGCGCGCGCCCGAACCGCAAGCATCAGCGACTGGCTGGCACGCGGACCCGGTCCCCACGCGATCAGGTTGCCGGTTTCACCGCCGTCCGGGCCCGGTCGGGCCGATCGCACCAAAGTGAGTATCGCTTCCACCACGGAGTCGCCGACCGGCAGCCGTCGCACCAGCCGCTGCGCGGTGACGAGAACGTCCGCGCTCATCGCGACCTTCGCGAGAGTTGCTTCTGCGCCGGTGGTGTCGAACAGGATGCGCCGCTCGGCGTCGCGATCCGGATAGTCGACGTCGATCTCCATCAGGAAGCGATCGAGCTGCGCTTCGGGCAGCGGATAGGTGCCTTCCTGCTCAAGCGGGTTTTGCGTCGCCAGCACATGGAACGGCTTCGGCAGATCATGACGCGCGCCGGCCACCGTGATGTGCTGCTCCTGCATGGCCTGCAGCAGCGCGGACTGGGTCCTCGGGCTGGCACGGTTGATCTCGTCGGCCATCAACAGCTGGGCGAACACCGGTCCGGAGATGAAGCGGAACGAACGCTTGCCGCTGCCGCTTTCATCCAGCACTTCGGCACCCAGAATGTCGGAGGGCATCAGGTCCGGCGTGAACTGGATGCGTTTGGCATCAAGACCCAGCGTGATACCGAGGGTTTCGACCAGCTTGGTCTTGGCGAGGCCGGGCACGCCGATCAGGAGCGCGTGACCCCCGGAGAGAATTGTGACCAGGGTATTTTCGACGACTTGGTCCTGCCCGAAAATGACGGTGGAAATTGCCTCCTTGGCGGCGCGAATTTGCCCCGCGACCTGTTCGGCCGAGCGGACCACCACGTCTTCAAGTTTTTCGACACCGTCTGCGCCTGCCATCCGTCACTCCTTTTATTGGACTTATTGGACGCCGCCGCCGGCGTCGTCTTGTGGAGCGAGGCCGATGGCGTCGTCATGCCATGAACCCCATGCTAAACTTAAGCGAAGGCCATGTATTTGCTGAGTTAAACTATCCCCACATTATGGGGATTTAGCACGATGAACTGGATCACGATGTAGCGAGTTGACCGAAAGCACCGAAGCCAAGACGTGCACCAATCGTGCCAAACCGAGGCGATCAGAGTCAGGGCAAACCATGGCGAAGCAAGGGCAGACCGCAAACCACAGCAATCGCCAGCGGCGGCACCTGGTTCTACCTGGGAACGCCGATCGGGCGTCCAGCACTGGTCCGCCTGTTCTCGACGATTCTCAAGCGCGAGGACGGCAAGCACTTTCTCGTGACCCCGGTCGAGAAGGTCGGTATCCGGGTCGACGATGCGCCATTTCTCGCCGTCGAGATGCTGAAAGAACAGGATGAGCGCGGCCGGCTGCTCCGGTTCCGCACCAATGTGGACGATTGGGTATCCTGCGATTCGGCGCATCGGCTGCGATTCGAGATGGCCGCTGACGGTGGCCTCACGCCCTACCTCCACGTCCGCGCCGAGCTTTGGGCCAAGGTCACGCGGGCGCTCTACTACGATCTGGTTGACATGGGCGAGGAGCGGGTGGTCGATGGGCACCCGATGTTCGGGGTCGAGTCGGCGGGCGAATTCTTTGCGATGGCGGATGCGGAGCAGGTGAGGGGGGTGGTTTGACTGAGCCGCTGTTGAAGACGGATGTGGACGCCGCGAACATTGGCTCGCCGCAATTTTTCGACCGCGCACGGCAGCGGTTGAATTTTGATATTCCGCCCGGCCTGAATGATTCCACGATCATTCCCGTGACCGGGGATCAGGGAACCGATCTGATGCTGGGGATCATTGCCCAGGAGCGGCCGATTCGCCCAGCAGCCGTACTGATTGCCGTGGTGGACCATCCGCAACCGACCGTGCTGCTGACCCAGCGCTCGGCGCATCTGAACGATCACGCCGGTCAGATTTCCTTTCCCGGCGGCAAGATCGACCCGACCGATTCATCGCCGCTCGACGCCGCGCTGCGCGAGGCCGAGGAGGAAGTCGGCCTTTCCCGCAGCTTCGTCGATCCGATCGGGTATCTCGATCTGTACGCCACCAGCTTCGGATTTCGCATTTTGCCGACGGTGGCGCGCGTGAAGCCGGGCTTCAGTCTGCGCATCAATAAATCAGAGGTCGACGACGCGTTCGAGGTGCCGCTGTCGTTTCTGATGAATCCCGCCAACCACCAGGTCCACAGCAAGGACTTCCGCGGCATGGAGCGCACCTATTATGCGATGCCGTTCGCGGAACGTTACATTTGGGGGGCGACGGCGGGAATCCTGCGGGTATTGTACGAGCGGATCTGCTCGCCATGATCCGTCCGGCTCTAACGGAAGTCGGAATATTCCTGATCCCTTTCGCGGTCTACGCGCTGTTTCTGCTCTCAACCCGATCCGGCCTGCTGGTGCAGGCGTCGTGGCCCGTGCATGTCCTCGCCAAACTGGTGCTGGGTTCGTTGCTGCTCGTCGTTCTCAGCTTCATTCTGCTTGCGCATTTTTCCGGTGCATCACCGGATTCGACCTATATTCCCGCGCACATCGAAAACGGCAAATTCGTTCCTGGAGTCGAGAGATGAATACCGCGCGCTCGCTCGGCGACGCGCCCTGGCTCAAATCGGGGGCCGCCGCCCGTGTGCTTGCATTGCTCAACGGCAATGGCGAGGAAGCGCGCGTGGTCGGCGGCGCCGTTCGCAACGCGCTGCTGAATATTCCGACCGGCGATATCGATGTCGCGACCACGGCCTTGCCCGACGAGGTGATCCGCCGCGCCAAGGCCGCCGGGATCAAAAGCGTTCCGACCGGCATCGAGCACGGCACCGTAACCCTGGTCGTGAATGCCCAGCCATTCGAGGTCACCACATTGCGTGAAGACGTCGAGACCTTCGGCCGCAAGGCCAGGGTTGCGTTCGGCCGCGACTGGGTTCGCGACGCGGAGCGCCGCGACTTCACCATCAATGGCCTGTCGGTATCTGCTGACGGCGTCGTGCACGACCATGTCGGCGGACTGCAAGACATCACCGCCAGGCGCGTACGCTTCATCGGCGATCCTGATCAGCGGATCGCCGAAGACTATTTGCGCATCCTCAGGTTTTTTCGCATGCACGCCGCCTTTGGCGCCGGCGACCCCGATCGCGCCGGCTATCTCGCCTGCATTCGCGGGCGCGTGGGCCTGAGCAACGTCTCCGCGGAGCGGGTGCGAATGGAAATGCTGAAACTTGTGATTGCGGATGGCGCGCTCAATGCCATCATTGCGATGGCGGATGGCGGGCTGCTGCTGCCGATCTTCGGCGGCGTTGCCTATGTCGGGCCGTTCGCGGCGATGATCGCGGCGGAACATGCGCTGGAGAAAAAGCCCGACGCGGTTCTGAGGCTTGGCGCGCTTGCGGTGGCCGTGACCGAGGATGCCAAACGTGTCGCGGCGCGCATGCGGCTCACCAACAGCGAAGCCAGGAAGCTGGATTCCATGGGCCATCGCTGGTGGCGGCTCGGTGGAATGGATGAAGCGACCGCGAAACGGCGGCTGTACCGGCTCGGCGAGGAGCGCTATCGCGACCGGCTGATGCTGGCGTGGGCGCGGGCAGGGGGCGGCGCCGATCCCGAACCATGGCGTGAACTCGCCACGCTGCCGGAACGCTGGCGCGCGCCGGTATTTCCGTTGAAGGCGGCGGATTTCATCGCGCGAGGATTTGCCTCGGGACCGGCGCTCGGACAAGTCCTCGCGCTGGCGGAGGACGCGTGGCTGGCGGCGGATTTTCCGCTGGATGATGCGACCTTGGCCGCGATCGCCGATCAGGCCGCCGCGCGTTTTGTCCGCGACCATCGGCTCTGATCATCCTTTCCGGCTTCGCCGATAGTTCCGTACTGCATCTCCTGCTGGGTGCCGCCGCCGCGCTGTTCGCCGCGGTGGTCGCGGGTGGCGCGTCATGATCTTCGGGGCGGCGCGGCGTCTCGCCTAAAAGTTTCAGAGGCTGTCGCCGGGCGATAGAGACCCGGCGGTATTGGCGTATCCTTATCCCACCTTGGCCTTCTCGTGCGCCGCATCCTCTTCGGCGTGCTCGTCGTCTTCGTCTTCGTCGTCCTCTTCGTCATCCTCTGAGATGTCGATTTCGGCAAGTTCCAGCACGGCCCGCGGAAGGGTCTCGCGAAACAGATCGCCTTCACCGCCCATCCACACGCACGCAACCGCGTCCTCGTTGACTTCCGCCACCGTCAGCGGATGGCCACCGGATTTCAGCATGACGACATCGCCTGGTCTCAGGTCCATGATCTGCTCCTTCACATTGGTTGACGCAAAGCGCAGCCTATCGCTTCGTCATGACAGGCTGATCACGGCCACTTCACTTCGGGCGGCATCGACGACAGGATCGAATCGACATTCCCCCCGGTTTTCAGGCCGAAAATCGTGCCGCGATCGTAGAGCAGATTGAATTCCACGTAGCGTCCGCGGCGGATCAGTTGTTCCTCCCGGTCATCGCCGTTCCATGGCACGTCGAAATTGCGCCGCACCAGTTCCGGATAGATTTTCAGGAACGCGCGGCCGACGTCCTGCGTAAATGCGAGGTCGGCATCCCAGTCGCTGCTGTCGTGCCAGTCGTAGAAAATACCGCCGATGCCGCGGGCTTCATTCCGGTGCGGCAGGTAGAAATAATCGTCACACCACTTTTTGTACTTGTCATAAGGCGCAATCGCGGCGTGGGCATCGCAGGCGGCCTGCATCGCGGCGTGAAAAGCAATCGTGTCGGCGTCGTCCTGGCTGCGTCGGCGATCAAGCACCGGCGTCAGATCGGCGCCGCCGCCGAACCAGGCTTTGGTTGTGACGACAAAGCGGGTGTTCATATGCACCGCCGGCACGTTGGGATTGCGCATATGCGCGATCAGCGAAATGCCCGACGCCCAGAACCTCGGATCGTCTGCGGCGCCCGGAATTTGCGCGCGAAACTCCGGCGCGAACTCGCCGTGCACGGTCGAGCAATGCACGCCGACCTTTTCGAACAGCCGTCCGCGCATCACCGACATGACGCCGCCGCCGCCTGGCTGGCCGGTATGATCGGCGCGCTGCCACGCCGTCCGCACGAAGCGCGCGGGAGCGCCGGGATAGAGCGACGCCGGCGCATCGTCTTCGAGCCTTTCGAACGCGTCACAGATATCGTTGCGCAACGTTTCGAACCAGGTCCGCGCCCGCGCCTTGCGTTGCTCGATCACCGTGGTGTCCATGTTCAATGCCTATTGCTGTGGGCCATAATAGGTGCAGCTCTCATGACAACTGTCGCGGTGGACGCTGACCCGCGTCACCTGGCCCGCATGTTGAACGCGCTCCCAGATGAATCGCGCGAGGTTCTCCAGCGTCGGCGGCCCAAGCGCTTCGATTCTGTTGAGCAGCTTGTGATCGAGCGTCTTCTGCACCTCGGCCATGGAGCGCTCGAGAATGCCGAGGTCCATCACCATCCCGGTTGCGGGATCGGGGGTGCCGCGGACGGTCACTTCGGCGCGGAACGAATGGCCGTGAATCTCCTCGCTGGTCGCGCCGAGCGTCGTGCCGGGCAGCGCATGCGCGGCCTCGAACGTGAATGATTTGGTCAATTCCCACATTTTCTGACTGATGCCGATCCTACCTGATGCCAATTTATCTGATACCAAGCGTCTTGTGGGTTTGCAGGCTGAGCCGCCATTGCGGATGGCGCAGGCAATAGTCGACGGCGCGTGCGGTATTCTGCGCGATGGCAGGTCCATCCATCGGTTGCAACGAGAATCGCTCGAAGGCCAGATCGGCAAAGTCTTCGGGCATGGCGTCCGGCTGCGGATAGATCAGTTTGAGTTCGTGGCCGCGCCGTATCTGCAGGTCCGCGCCGGCCTTGGGACTGACGCAAATCCAGTCCACGCCTTCCGGCGGCTCGATCGTGCCGTTGGTCTCCAAACCAATGCAAAAATCACGCGCGTGCAAGGCATCGATGAAGGCAGCATCGACCTGCAACAAGGGCTCGCCGCCAGTCAGGACCACATAGCGGTTTCCCTCTCCCGCCCATTGCGCGGCGATGGCGTCGGCGAGTTCTTGCGCCGAGGCGTAGCGGCCACCCAGCGTGCCGTCGGTTCCGACAAAGTCGGTGTCGCAAAATCGACATGTCGCGGTAGCGCGGTCCTGTTCGCGGCCACTCCACAGATTGCATCCACTGAACCGGCAAAACACGGCTGCCCGGCCGGCATGAGCGCCTTCGCCTTGCAAAGTCAGAAAGATTTCCTTCACCGCATAACTCACGACACTGCCTCCCGCGCATCCGCCCGCCCCATCTGTCGCAGCGCTTCACCCAAAGCCATGGCCGCCGCCATGGCAACATTCAGCGAGCGCAGGCCGGGCTGAATCGGGATCACCAGCCGCGCGTCGGCGGCGGCGACCACCTCGTCCGGAACTCCTGCGGATTCCCGCCCAAACAGCAGGATGTCATCCGCCTCATAGCGATGATCGAGATAGGCCTCCGCGGCCTTGGTCGAGAACAGCACGAGCCGGCCGCCTTCGGTGGCGCGCCACTGCTCGAACTTTGACCACGAGTCGTGACGCATGATCGTTACCTGATCCAGATAATCCATCCCGGCCCGGCGGAAGTGCCGGTCCGATACCGGAAAGCCGGCGGGCTCGATGATATGGGCCTCGACATTGAGACAGGCACACAGGCGAAGAATCGTCCCGGTGTTTTGGGGAATGTCTGGCTGGAAAAGCGCGATCCGCATTCGGCAAGGCCCTCCCGGTTCGCATGAAATGTCAGGAAAAATTCCTCCCATGCGGTGTTTTAGTGCATTGCACGGAAGTGAGCCGATAGCGGGCTTGCGCTCTTCCGGCAAGGGTGCCAATAGAACGATTCTGGACTGTTGTTCCGCCGATTGGCTGTGACAAATGGTCGTTCTGCCGCCGCGGGGGTCGCGGGCGCCGGCAGCCTCTCCTGGCCGCACGCATGTCGCGTCATCGGGGGCGGTTTCACTGGCCGCAGATGAGAAAGGGCTTGGAATCGTGACGACAGCGTCTTCGGCGGAACCGACACGCCGTGATTTCCTCTTTGTTGCCACAGGCGCCGCGGCTGCGGTTGGCGGTCTGGCTACCGTCTGGCCGCTGGTTTCCCAGATGAATCCGGACGCCTCGACCATTGCGGCCGGCGCGCCGATCGAAGTCGATCTCGCGCCGATCGCCGAAGGTCAGGACATCAAGGTATTCTGGCGCGGTAAGCCGATCTACATCAGCCATCGCACCAAGAAGCAGATCGACGAGGCCCGCGCAGTACCGGTCTCGAGCCTGCCCGATCCCCAGAGCGATGAGGCGCGGGTCAAGGACGGTCACGACCAGTGGCTCGTCGTCATCGGCATCTGCACCCATCTGGGCTGCATTCCGATCGCCCATGAGGGTAACTATGACGGCTTCTTCTGCCCCTGCCACGGTTCGCAATACGACTCCTCAGGTCGCATTCGCCAGGGTCCGGCGCCGCTGAATTTGGCCGTTCCGCCCTACGCCTTCGTCTCCGACAGCAAGATCAAGATCGGCTGAGCCTCGGGGGTACCCGGGTCAACCCGATCGCGTCGCTTCATCTCCTCAGGATCGCATCATGAGCGGACCATCCAACTACCAGCCGCAGAACCCCGTCGTGAAGTGGATCGAACGGCGTCTGCCGATCTTCGGTCTCGTTCATTCCTCGTTCGTGGCTTATCCGACGCCGCGCAACCTCAACTACTGGTGGACCTTCGGCGGCATCCTCTCGTTCATGCTGGGTGTGCAGATCGTCACCGGCGTGATCCTGGCGATGCACTACACGCCGGAAGCCACCATGGCGTTCAATTCGGTTGAAGGCATCGTTCGTGACGTCAACTATGGCTGGCTGCTGCGCTATTTGCACTCCAACGGCGCCTCGATGTTTTTCATTGCGGTCTACATCCACATGTTCCGCGGCCTGTATTACGGGTCATACAAGGAACCGCGTGAAGTGCTCTGGATCCTCGGCGTCATCATTTACCTTCTGATGATGGCAACCGGCTTCATGGGTTACGTGCTGCCGTGGGGCCAGATGAGTTTCTGGGGCGCCACCGTCATCACCAACCTGTTTTCGGCCGTTCCCTATTTCGGCGAGAGCATCGTGACGCTGCTGTGGGGCGGCTATTCGGTCGGCAATCCGACCCTGAACCGCTTCTTCTCGCTGCATTATCTGCTGCCGTTCGTGATCGCCGGCGTGGTCGTGCTGCACATCTGGGCGCTGCACGTCGCCGGCCAGAACAATCCGGCCGGCGTCGAGCCGAAGACCGAAAAGGATACCGTTCCGTTCACGCCCTACGCGACCATCAAGGATGGTTTCGGCATGGCGTGCTTCATGATTTTCTACGCCTGGTTCATTTTCTACGTGCCGAACTTCCTCGGCGACGCCGACAACTACATTCCGGCCAATCCGGGCGTGACGCCGGCGCATATCGTGCCCGAATGGTATTACCTGCCGTTCTACGCAATCCTGCGCTCGATCCCGAGCAAGCTGTTTGGCGTGATTGCGATGTTCAGCGCCATTCTGGTGCTGGCATTTCTGCCCTGGCTCGATACCGCAAAGACCCGTTCGTCGCGCTATCGTCCGCTGGCCAAGCAGTTCTTCTGGATTTTCGTGGCCGTTTGCGTGCTGCTCGGTTACCTGGGTGCGCAGCCGCCTGAAGGCATTTATGTCATCGCCGGGCGCATTCTGACGTTCTGCTACTTCGCCTACTTCCTGATCCTGCTGCCGCTGCTCAGCCGGATCGAGAAACCGCGTCCGCTGCCGAATTCGATCGCCGACGACGTGCTGGCCAAAACAGGCACCCTGGCGAAGCCGATGGTGTCCACTGCGATCGCCATCGTGATCGCGGGCGCCTTGTTTGCCGGCAGCGCGCAGAACGCGCGCGCTGAAGATCATCAGGACGTGCCGCCGTCGCAGTCATGGTCGTTCGCCGGTCCCTTCGGTAAGTTCGACCGCGGCCAGCTCCAGCGCGGCTACAAGATCTACAAGGAAGTCTGCTCGACCTGCCATTCGATGAACCTGATGCACTTCCGCAACCTGGCCGATCCCGGCGGTCCGGGCTTCTCGCTGGCGCAGGCCACCGCGGTGGCCGCCGAGTACAAGGTGCAGGACGGCCCCAATGACGCCGGCGACATGTTCGACCGGCCGGGCCGGATCGCCGACAAGTTCCCGGCACCGTTTGCGAACGAGCAGGCCGCCCGCGCCGCCAATGGCGGGTCGTTGCCGCCCGATCTCTCGCTGATCGCCAAGGCGCGGTCCTACGAGCGCGGCTTTCCGGCGGTTATTTTCGATTTCTTCAGGCAGTTCCAGGAGCAGGGTCCGAATTACGTCGATGCTTTGCTGCAGGGCTTCGTTGATCCGCCGCCGAAGGATTTCAAGCTGCCGGACGGATCGTATTACAACAAGTATTTCCCCGGCCACGCCATCAAGATGCCGAAGCCGCTGTCGGACGATCAGGTGACGTATGATGACGGCACGCCCCAGAAGCTC
>WNFI01048353.1_pt1 | contig 24121 bp, 22 predicted proteins | sample 5400471 | NCBI WGS metagenome assembly WNFI01 (sample SAMN13153348, study PRJNA577476) | soil metagenome | isolation source: 100 cm saprolite on Douglas fir-dominated hillslope | place: USA:California | collected 2013-09-17 | reverse complement strand
AAATTTCCGCGGCGCGGATGTCCATCAGCCTGCCTCTTTCATCGCGTGCTTGATCGAATTGAGTTTGGTGCGAAGCGAACTATCCACCATGCGGCTGCCCAGCTTGACCACAAGCCCGCCGATGATCGATGGATCGATTTTCACGTTGAGCGCGACGTCCTTGCCGGTCACTGACTTCAGCGCGGTCTTGAGGGCATCGAGATTCTTGTCGCTGAGCTTTTCGGCGACGGTGACGTCCGCCGTGGCTTCGCCCTTGAACTTCGCCACCAGCGCGCGAAACGCCCGGATGACGTCGCCAACCGCGAACAGCCGGCGATTGGCGGTTAGAACTTTGAGGAATTTGGCGCTGATGCCGCCGATTCCAGCCTTCTCGAGCACCGCGGCAAGTGCCTTCGACTGCATGTCCGCGGTGAAAACCGGGCTGCGCACCAGCCGTGCAAGGTCGGCACTGTCCGCCAGCATGGCGTCGAACCGATCCAGATCGGCCTTCACCGCATCGATGGATTTTTCATCGCGCGCAAGATCGAACAGGGCCGTTGCATAACGGCCCGATACTCCCGAAACCGACGGATCTTCAGCTGCCACAAGCGCGCTCTTCAAGCTGTCAAACTCGCAAGGGAAAAACCGTCGCCACGTGCGGCGCCTAGCGATCCAAGCCCTTGGAATTCAAATGGGACTTCGATTTTTGACCGGCACGATCTGGATGGATCGGCCGCAACGAAGGCCAGACTTAAAAGGCCGGACTTGGAAGGCCAGACTCGGAAGGCCAGACTTGGCGATCGCGATCCGGCATAGCGGTCGAGGCTGCCCGATCAGGGTGATGAAGCCACCCCGGTTGACAGATGGCCAACACCGCAGCCGAAGCAAAGTTACTCGCCGACAAGCATCGCTCCGCCAAGCCTCAAGCGGCCGCATCGAAACCCGCGACGAGTTTGCCTGGTCATGCGGGTGAGAATGCCGGCGCCACACCCCGCGGCAGTCCGCTGGTCATTTTATGTCGCGTTACTTGGCGAATGCTGGCCATGCGCTGGGATGACTTAGTTCAACATTATTAAATAGTATAATGAAGTATAGATATAGATAATAATTTACTAACGAGCAGGCTTTGCCATGTCCCATTACCATCACAAGATATTTCAATGTTCCAGGGAACAAACTACCTGCCAATCTTCTGCCTTATTACGGGGTCAACGGTTCGTCGGTCAACGGGGCAGGGGTTCCACTTGCCACATATGTGGCAATACTATCTGAGGGACGATAGAATATGCAGCAAAACGAAAAGTCGATGCCGGGAGCTTTACCCCGGCCGCGTAAGGCGATCGTCATGGTCGCTGCGACTCTTCTTCTCGGCGGGACCATTTCCGAAGCTTCGGCCAAATCCAGGCACCATCATCACCGCCACCATCACCACGGCCATTATGCGAGCAACTCCTCCTGGCGCGACGCCAACGCATCGATTGCCCCGAGCTCGGGCTCCGGGCGCAGCTTCGCGGGAGTTGCGTCGCACTACGGCAATGAATCCGGCAGCAGGACCGCTTCCGGCCAGCGCTTCAACCAGAACGCCATGACCGCCGCTCACCGCAGCCTGCCGTTCGGCACCAGGCTCAAGGTCACCCATGGCGACCGCAGTGTCGTCGTCACCATCAATGATCGCGGCCCGTTCGTCCGCGGCCGTGTGCTTGACCTGTCTACCGGCGCGGCCCGCGCGATCGGGCTGAGCGGCGTTGGATTGCTTCGTCGCAAGAGCTCCTCGCAATGACGTATCGTCACAAAAAGCTCTGCGGATCGACATCGATCTCCAGCTTGAGATTGCCCTTGGTTTTCGGGCCGGCCGCGAGCCATTCCCGCAAATAATTCGAGAGATCGACGCCGCGCGCTGATTTCACCAGCAACCGGAACCGATAGCGGCCCTTGATCACCGCGAGCGGGGCTTCCGCCGGTCCCAGCACTTTGATCCGCTCGTCGATCGGCGCAATCGCTGCCAGCTTGCGCGCATACCCCTCCGCGGTCGGACGATCGCCCGCGGAAATGATCAGGCTCGCCAGCCGGCCAAACGGCGGGTAGCCCGCACGCTCTCGCGCCTCGATCTCGCTGGCGTAAAACGCCTCGCGGTCGCAGGCCACCAGCGCCTTCATCACCGGATGCTCGGGCTGATGGGTCTGCAGATAGCCGACGCCGCGGCCCTGCTCGCGTCCGGCGCGCCCGATCACCTGGTTCAGCAGCTGGAACGTGCGCTCGGCAGCGCGCGGATCGCCGTTGCCGAGGCCGAGATCGGCATCGACCACGCCGACCAGATTGAGACGCGGGAAATTATGCCCCTTCGCCACCAATTGGGTGCCGATAATGATATCGACCCGCCCCTCCGCGATTTCGGTCAGTTCCGAGCGCATCGCCTCGATCGAGGTGATCAGGTCGCTCGACAGCACCATGGTGCGGGCATCCGGGAACAATGCCGCCGCCTCTTCCTGCAAACGTTCGACACCGGGACCGACCGCGACCAGCGATTGCTCCGCGGCGCAGTGCGGGCAAACAAGCGGACGCGGCATCGAGAACCCGCAGTGATGGCACACCAGCCGTTGGCGAAAGCGGTGATCGACCAGCCAGGCATCGCAGATCGTGCAGGCGAAGCGATGGCCGCACGCCCGGCACAAGGTCAGCGGCGCGTAACCGCGGCGATTGAGGAACAACAGCGCCTGCTCGCGCCGCTCGATGGCGATCCCGATCTGCTCGGCCAGCCGCGGCGAGACGAAGCGGCCGCGGATCGGCCCTTCGCGGCGCAGATCGATCGCCTCGATGTGCGGCATATGCTGCCCGCCGAACCGCGAGGGCAGGACCACGCGCTGATAGCGACCCTTGCGCGCGTTGACCTCGGTCTCGACCGACGGCGTCGCCGACGAAAGCACGATGGGTATTTTCGCGATATGTGCGCGCACCACCGCCATGTCGCGGGCATGATAATGCGCGCCTTCGTCCTGCTTGTAGGCCTGATCATGCTCCTCATCGACAATGATGAGGCCGAGATTGGCGTAGGGCAGAAACAGCGCCGAGCGTGCGCCGACCACCACCCGCGCTTCGCCGGCGGCGATCGCCGCCCAGTTGCGCGCCCGGGTCCGCGGCGTCAGTTCGGAATGCCACTCCAGCGGTCGCACCCCGAAGCGTTCGGCAAAGCGGTCGAGAAACTGCCCGGTCAGCGCGATCTCCGGCATCAGGATCAGCGTTTGCCTGCCGCTTCTCAGAATTTCAGCGACGGCCTCGAAATAGACTTCGGTCTTGCCGGAGCCGGTGACGCCGTCCAGCAGCGCGACGTGAAATTGACCCTTCGCCGCCAGCGCCTGCATGGCATCCGCCGCAGTGCGCTGCTCGGCTGAAAAATCCGGTTCGGCGTACGACGGATCCGGTGCCGGCGGCGCCAGCGCGCGGGCCATCGGCTCGACCGCCAGCGTGCCTTCATCGACCAGGCCGTCGATCACGCCGGCACTCACACCGGCCTCCTTCGCAGCCTCGGATTTGCCGTGCAGCAGGCCGTCGGACAGGATATCGATCAGCCGGCGGCGTGCCGGCGTCATGCGTCTTGGCACTTCGCCAATCAGCCGCACCCCCATCCTCACCCGCTCGGGACCGAGATGTTCGCCCATCCGCAGCGTCATCCGCAGCACCATGCCCCGCGCCGACAGCGTGTAGCCGGAAACCCAGTTCGGGATTGGCATTTTCGGCCCACACCACGCCAATGACGTCACGCGGTCCCAGTGGCACGGTCACCACGTCGCCGGGCCGCAAATCCACCCCGCGGGGGACGCGATAGGAATAGGCCTGATTGAGCGCAACCGGCACCAGCACATCGACGACGCGGGCCGCCGACGCTGCGGATGACGGATTGGCGCGCGTGGAATGGTCCATCGGGGAATCAAACTCGAAGTAGAGTAAGCTACCTTAAGGTCGGGAGCCGGTCGGGGCCAGTGCCGCCAGCCAAGGCGCTATGACGACAATGAACGGTTATTCCACATTCCTCGCGATCACCTTGAACGCGGCCCGCACTGCGCTTCCCCCGGTGTGCAGAGCCGCTGAAGCGGTTCCCGGAACAAGGCTGGCACGGATACGAACGGTTCACGAAGGGTAAACCAGGCGGGGGTGATAGTGTTGCTTATTGGCGCCTCGCGCCGCTGAGCACCCGTATGGCCATGCCTGTTCCCGCACCGCCTCCAATCGAACTCGCCTGCGCCGACGACGATATCGCGCTGGAAATGACGCGTTGGCTGTCGCATCTGCGCGCCGAGCGGCGGCTGTCGCCGAAGACGCTCGAGGCCTACAGCCGCGATGTCCGGCAATGCCTGATATTTCTCTGCGAGCATTGGGGCGCGCCGGTGACGCTGCTGCGTTTTGCCGCACTCGAGGCGAGCGACATCCGCGCCTTCATGGCGGCACGCCGCGCCGACCAGATCGGCGGACGATCCCTGATGCGGGCGCTGGCGGGATTGCGTTCGTTCGGGCGCTTCCTCGAGCGGGAAGGCAGGGGCCGGGTCGGTGCCCTGTCGGCGATCCGCGCGCCCAAAGTCGGCAAGAGCCTGCCCAAACCGATCCAGATGGCTTCGGCCAAACGTCTGGTCGATGCCGATGAGCGCGCCGGTGAAAATCGTGATCCGTGGATCTGGGCGCGCGATGCCGCCGTCATGGCGCTGCTGTACGGCTCCGGCCTGCGCATCTCCGAAGCGCTCGGGCTGAAACGCCGCGATGTGCCCGCGCCTGGTGCAGGCGACACGCTGATCGTCAACGGCAAGGGCAACAAGACGCGCATGGTGCCGGTGCTGCAAAACGTGCTGGCGCTGATCCAGGATTACGCGGCGATGTGTCCTCATCCGCTCCCCGCCGCGGGACCGATGTTCGTCGGGGCGCGAGGCGGCCCGCTCAGTCCGAGAATCATCCAGCTCACCATGGAGCGGCTGCGCGGCGCCCTGGGCTTGCCCGACAGCGCGACGCCGCACGCACTGCGTCATTCCTTTGCCACGCATCTTCTGAATCGCGGCGGCGATCTGCGGGCGATCCAGGAATTGCTAGGCCACGCCTCGCTGTCGACCACGCAGATCTATACCGGCATCGATACCGAGCGCCTGTTTGAAGTCTACCGGACCGCGCATCCCCGCGCCTGACCCACCTCCCGCAGCACTGACACGCCGTTGTCATGGCCGCTTGGCTCTTGCGCGAAGCAGACGGTTCGGTCAATCGTGCATGCTGACAAGGGTCCATCGAGGAGGAATCATGAGCGCCCAAGAAAGCATGGAGCACGCAGAGCATGCCGAGCACGCCTCCGCCTCCAACAAGAAGATCGCGCTGCTGATCGCGGTGATCGCGCTGTTTCTTGCGCTGTCGGAGACGCTGGGCAAGGGCGCCCAAACCGAAGCCATCAGCAAGAACGTCGAAGCCTCGAATCTCTGGGCCTTCTTTCAGGCCAAGAGCATTCGCCGCACTGTTGTGCAGTCGGTATCGGACCTCGCCAAGCTGAGCCTCGGATCGGCCGGCGATGATGCCGCCAAGGCGGCGCTGCAAAAGCAGATCGACGACTGGCAGAAGACCGCCGCGCGTTATCGTTCCGAGCCGGAAACCGGCGAGGGATCGGAGCAACTGGCCGCGCGCGCCAAAAAGGCCGAAGAAGAACGCGACCTGGCGACGGCGAGATATCATCACTTCGAGGTGGCGTCGGCGCTGTTCCAGATCGGGATCGTGCTGGCGTCCGCAACCATCATCACCGGCATGATCGCGCTGGCATCGATATCAGGCCTGCTGGCGCTGGCCGGAATAGCCTTCAGCATCATCGGCCTGTTCGCGCCGCACGCCGTGCATCTGATGTAGCGATTAGAGCGGCCGAGAGTGGTTGTTGAGAAGTTCTCTCCCGTCATGGCCGGGCTTGTTCTTTAGCCCGGGGACATGGGTGACAGGCATGACGATTCCACGCGAGGCGGAATTGTTCTAAACCGATCCGCCCTTGCAGAGCTGCAAAATGGCCGCGGCAAAAGCCTGCGGCGCTTCTTGCGGTGGATTGTGGCCGACATTGTTCAGCACGCGGCGTTCATAATGCGCGGTAAAATATTTTCGATGCGCTTCGGACAGGTGGCAGGGAATAACACCATCCTCGGCGCCGTGAATGACGATGGTCGGCACATTGATCCTGGGCTGAGCGGCCAACCGCGCCTCGATTGACGCATAACGCGGATCGCCGGCGGCGTTGCCGCTCCGATGCCGATAGGAGTGAATGACGACATCGACGAAATCTTCGTTGTCGAAGGCTTTGGCCGTTCGATCGAACGTCGCGGCATCGAAGGCCCAGGTCGGCGACCACATTTTCCAGAGCAGCCGGCACAGCTCCGCCCGCCTTTGGGTCAGGCCGTTGCGGCCGCGCTCGGTGTGAAAATAATATTGATACCAGAGCCGCGCCTCCTGCTCCGGATCGACGGGCCGGTAAGAATTCCGGATATCCTGGATGTTGTAGCCGGTGCAGCTGACAAGCCCCGCCACCCGCTCCGGCCACAACGCCGAAACAATGCATGCCGCGCGGCCACCCCAGTCGTAACCGGCCAGCACCGCCCTCTCGACGTGAAGCGCATCCAGCAATTCCTTGAGGTCCTGCCCCAGCGCCGCCTGTTCGCCGGAACGCGGCGTTTCCGTCGACAAGAACCGCGTGCTGCCATAGCCGCGCAGATAGGGCACGATCGTGCGAAAGCCGGCGGCGTTGACGATTGCAACGACGTCGTCGAATGACCGGGGGTCGTAGGGAAAGCCGTGCAGCAGCAAAACCTGAAGCGCGCCCGCAGGGCCGTTTTGTTCAAAAGCTACATCCAGCACGAAGGTTCGAACGCGCGCCGATTGTGCCAAGATACTCTCCACTGTGTCGGAGCTAGAGCGCAATCCCATCGAACTGAATCGAGATTGCGCTCTATGTTTTTGTTTTGTCGCGTTTTCTTCGCGCTAACCGGTATCCACTTCGCTTGAAAACGCTCTAGTGAACAGGAACTATCGCGCTTCGTGCACGCGTTTGCGGAAGCGCTGGATGAGTCGCAACATCCGCGATGACCAGCCGTCGCCGTCGAACTGAAAGACCTCTCTGATCCGCGACATGATCGGCGCAACGAGCGCGCGCGCCCGGTGGCGCAGGTCGGTGACGATCTCGTAGAGCCTTCGAAACCAGCCCATCTGCAGCAATTTCGGCCGCGTCACATCGAAGATGAAGGCAGTCACGCCGACGCCAACTAATTTTGCGAAAATGATGGTCAGGATGGCGCTGGCCCAGTACTCGTGGGTCAGCAGCCAGAGGCCCACCAGCTTCAACGGAAACAGCGGAACGATCGGCACAATGAACACGATCAGCGTCATCGCCGGCGATAACGTATCAACGCGCTCGGCGAGCCATTGCTTGAACGCGCGCAGCGGAATCAGCGCGACGACATGCGCAACGATCGGCTCAAGGTGATCCCACAGCCACGCTTCGATCAGGAAGATGATCGCAAGCAGAACCCAGAGCGGCTGAAGCAGGCGACGCATCATCACGGGTTGTCCACCATCCGGTGAAAAACCAGATGCGCCTTACATATGGATGGCGCGTTTGCCGACCGCAAGCGCGGCCTCTTTGATGGCTTCCGAGCGCGTCGGGTGGCCATGGCAGGTGCGCGCGAGATCCTCCGCGGAACCACCGAATTCCATCAGTACCGCCGCTTCGTGAATCATCTCGCCGGCTTCGCGGCCGACGATGTGAACGCCCAGCACGCGATCGGTCTTCGCATCTGCGAGAACCTTCACAAACCCTTCAGTGGTCTGGTTGACCTTGGAGCGGCCGTTGGCGGTGAACGGGAACTTGCCGACGGTATAGGCCACGCTGGCCTGCTTCAACTCCTCCTCGGTCTTGCCGACCGCGGAGACTTCGGGGGTGGTGTAGACGATGCCCGGGATGACATCGTAGTTGACGTGTCCCGCCTGCCCCGACAGAATTTCCGCACAGGCGACGCCTTCATCCTCGGCCTTGTGCGCGAGCATTGGCCCTGCGACCACATCGCCAATGGCATACACACCCTTCACGCTGGTCGCAAAATGCTTGTCGATCTGCACCCGGCCGCGATTGTCGAGCGCGATGCCGGCTTCCTTGAAGCCGAGACCATCGGTGTAGGGCACGCGTCCGATCGCCACCAGCACGATGTCGGCTTCCAGCGTTTCCGCCTTGCCGCCTGCGGCAGGCTCGATCTGCGCCGACAGTTTCCCGCCCAAGCTATCGACGCCGGTCACTTTTGACCCGAGCTTGAACGCAAAGCCCTGCTTCTCGAGGATCCGCTGGAACTGTTTCGCCACCTCCCCGTCCATGCCGGGCAGAATGCGATCGAGAAACTCCACCACGGTGACTTGCGCCCCGAGACGATGCCATACCGACCCGAGCTCAAGTCCGATCACGCCGGCGCCGACGATCAGGAGTTTCTCCGGCACCCTGTCGAGCGACAGCGCTCCGGTGGACGACACGATGCGCTTCTCGTCGATCTCCACACCCTTGAGTTTCGTGACGTCGGAGCCGGTGGCGATGACGATATTCCTGGTTTCGACGGTCTGGGCCTTGCCGTCGCCGCCCTTGACCTCAACCTTGCCGGTGCCGAGCACGCGTCCGACGCCGTGAATGACGTCGATCTTGTTTTTCTTCATCAGGAACTCGACGCCCTTGACGTTGCCGTCGATGCCCTGCTGCTTGAAATTCATCATCGATGGCAGATCGAGCTTGGGCGCCGATACGCTGACGCCCATTTTCGCGAAGGAATGTCCAGCCTCCTCGAACATCTCCGAAGCATACAGCAGCGACTTCGACGGCATGCAGCCGACATTGAGGCAGGTGCCGCCGAGCGTGCTGTTCTTCTCGACGACGGCAACCTTCATGCCGAGTTGCGCCGCGCGGATCGCGCAGACGTAACCACCGGGGCCGGTGCCGATAACAACGAGATCGTAAGCTTCATCGGCACCCCCGAGCTGAGCCTGTGGGCGCGTTCCGGATCACCGCCACTGGCGTGAATGTCGGTGTCGATCAATCCCGGCCTGACCGCGGCGACGCGGATGCCCTCGGCCGCGACTTCGTACCCGAGCCCGATGGTGAAGGAATCGATCGCGCCTTTCGAGGCCGCGTAGTCGACATAGGTGTTGGGCGAACCGAGTTTTGCTGCGACCGACGACAGGTTGACGATGACGCCACCCTTGCCGCCATGGCGGGTCGACATCCGCTTTACCGCTTCGCGCGCGCAAAGCATGCTGCCGGTGACGTTGACGGCCATCATGCGCCGGATTCGCTCGGCGGACATGTCTTCCACCCGCGACGTCGCGCCGACGATACCGGCATTGTTGACCAGCGCGCCAAGGGTGCCGAATTCGTCGGCGGCCTTGAACAGGGCGAGAATATCCGCCTCCTCGCCGACATCGCATTTCACGGCGATGGCCTTGCCGTTTTTGGCCTCGATGGTGGCGACGACCTCGCGCGCGGCGGCTTCATTGCTGGCATAGCCGACGCAGACCCGAAACCCGCGCGCAGCCGCGGCGATCGCGGTGGCGCGGCCGATGCCGCGGCTGCCGCCGGTGACGATTGCAACCCTGTCCATCAAAACCTGCCCTCGATCGACCGCAGCAAGAACGGCTTCACCATCACCACGGGCTCAATCCGAGCCCAAGATTTCGGTTGGCAGAGCCTGCATCGTCCCCTCAGTCGAAGCTTACCGGCGATGCCGCCGCCGAGTTCGAATGTTCAAATTCCAATAAGCCTTACAGATCCAGTACAAGCCGCGCCGGATCCTCCAGGCTTTCCTTGACGCGGACCAGGAACGTCACCGCCTCCTTGCCGTCGATCACGCGGTGATCGTAGGAAAGTGCGAGGTACATCATCGGCCGTATCTCGACCTTGCCGGCGATCGCGACCGGGCGCTCCTGAATCTTGTGCATGCCCAGAATGCCGGACTGCGGCGCATTCAGGATCGGGGTCGACATCAGCGAACCATAGATGCCGCCGTTGGTGATGGTGAAGGTGCCGCCCTGCATTTCGTCGATCTTGAGCTGGCCGTCGCGCGCGCGCCGCCCGAAATCGGCGATGCTCTTCTCGATTTCGGCGATCGACTTGTGGTCGCAATCGCGCACCACCGGCACCACCAGGCCCTTGTCGGTGCCGACCGCGACACCGATGTGATAGTAATTCTTGTAGATCAGGTCGGTGCCGTCGATCTCGGCGTTGGCCGCCGGGATGTCCTTCAGCGCCTGGACGCAGGCGCGCACGAAGAAGCCCATGAAGCCAAGCTTGCTGCCGTGCTTCCTTTCGAACACATCCTTGTATTGGGTCCGCAACGCCATGATGTGGCTCATATCGACCTCATTGAAGGTCGTGAGCATCGCCGCGGTGTTCTGCACCTCCTTCAGGCGACGCGCGATGGTCTGGCGCAGCCGCGTCATCTTCACGCGCTCCTCGCGCGCGGCGTCGTCGGCCGGCGACGGCGCCCGCACCTGGACGGCGGCGGCGGGCTGACTGATCGGCGTCGGCGCCGACGCGGCTCTTTCGATGGCGGCCAGCATGTCACCCTTGGTGACGCGGCCATCCTTGCCGGAGCCCGGGACGGTGGCGGCATCGATGCCGCTCTCGGCGGAGATCTTCCGTACCGACGGCGCCAGCGGCGCATCGGACGGCGGCGCTTTTGCAGCAGCCGGTGCGGCCGCCACTGCGGGAGCGGCCGGCGCGGGAGCAGATTTCGCCGCTTCCTTGGCAGCAGCAGAGGTTGCCGCCGCAGGCTTCACGCCAGCGGCGCCATCCGTAATCTGGCCCAGCAAAGCCCCAACAGCCACGGTCTCGCCGTCCTTGGCGACGATCTCGCCGAGCGTGCCCGCCGACGGCGCCGGAACTTCGATGGTGACCTTGTCGGTCTCCAACTCGACGAGCGGTTCGTCGACCGCGACAGCATCTCCGGCCTTCTTGAACCAACGGCCGATGGTCGCCTCGGTCACGGACTCGCCGAGCGTCGGAACGCGAATTTCAGTCATTGTTTCTTTCCTCAGATGTCTCTGGAGTCATCGTCCGCGAAGGCCGACGATCCAGTAAGTCCGTAATGATCAAGCGTGAAAATGGCGGCGCGGGTTACTGGATGCCCAGCCTTCGCGGGGCATCCGACGATTTCGGTAAATGGCTAAGCCAGCGCCTCGTCCAGCAAAGCTTTGAGCTGAGCCAGATGTTTCGACATCAGGCCGGTGGCGGTCGCCGCCGCGGCTGGACGCCCGGCATAGCGCGGACGCCGGTTCGGCGCGTGGATCTGGTTCAGCACCCATTCGAGATAGGGCTCGATGAAATGCCACGCACCCATGTTGCGCGGCTCTTCCTGGCACCAGACGATTTCCGCGCCCTTGAAACGCGAAAGCTCCTGCACCAGTGCCTTCAGTGGCACCGGATACAGCTGCTCCAGGCGCATCAGATAGATGTTGTCGATGCCGCGCTTTTCGCGCTCGTCATACAGATCGTAATAGACCTTGCCCGAACACAGCACGACGCGGCGGATCTTGTCGTCCGCGACCAGCTTGACTTTTTCGTCCGGCAGCATCGCCGCGTCATCGTACAGAATGCGGTGGAACGTGGTGTCCGCCCCCAGTTCGTCGAGCCGCGAAACCGCGCGCTTGTGGCGCAGCAGCGACTTCGGCGTCATCAGAATCAGCGGTTTGCGGATCTCGCGCTTCAATTGACGCCGCAGCACGTGGAAGAAATTGGCCGGCGTGGTGGTATGGACAACCTGCATGTTGTCTTCCGCGCACATCTGCAGGAAGCGCTCGAGCCGCGCCGACGAATGCTCCGGTCCCTGCCCCTCGTAGCCATGTGGCAGCATGCAGACGAGGCCGGACATGCGCAGCCATTTGCGCTCGCCCGAGGAGATGAACTGGTCGAACACGACCTGCGCGCCGTTGGCGAAGTCGCCGAACTGGGCCTCCCAGATCGTGAGGGCCTTTGGCTCGGCCAGCGAATAGCCGTACTCGAAGCCGAGCACCGCTTCTTCCGACAGCAGCGAATTGATGACCTCGTAGTGGCCCGGATCACCGCCGAGATGATTGAACGGCGTGTAGCGGCTTTCATCCTCCTGATCGAACAGCACCGAGTGGCGCTGCGAAAAAGTGCCGCGCTCGCTGTCCTGGCCGGACAGGCGAACATGATGACCTTCCTGCATCAGCGTGCAGAACGCCAGCGCCTCGCCGGTCGCCCAATCGATCCCGACGCCGTTTTCAATCGCCTGGCTGATTTGAAGCCGGCCCATTTGCCGTCGAGCCAGTCGGCCTTGTTGGGCCTGTACCCGGACCCGGCCTCGAGCTCGGCATCGAGCCGTGCGCGCCAGTCGGCCTTTGCCTTCTCGATCTCGCCTACGGTCATCACGCCGTCGGCAATCAGACGCTTCGAATAAATCTCCAGCGTCGAAGGATGCGTCGCGATCTTCTTGTACATCAGCGGCTGGGTGAACGCCGGCTCATCGCCTTCGTTGTGGCCATGCCGGCGATAGCAGAACATGTCGATAACCACCGGCTTGTGGAATTTCTGCCGGTATTCGATCGCGATCTTGGCCGCGAACACCACGGCTTCGGGATCGTCGCCGTTGACGTGGAAAATCGGCGCATCGATCATCTTCGCCACATCGGACGGATACGGCGACGAACGCGAATAGCGCGGATAGGTGGTGAAGCCGATCTGGTTGTTGACGATGAAGTGCAGCGAACCGCCGGTGCGGTAACCCTTCAGCTCGGAAAGCCCGAAGCATTCGGCCACCACGCCCTGGCCGGCGAAAGCGGCGTCGCCGTGCATCAGCAGCGGCAGCACCGAGGTGCGCTGATCCGGCGGATCGCCGTACTGGTCCTGCTTGGCGCGCACCTTTCCGAGCACCACCGGATCGACGATTTCCAGATGCGACGGATTGGCGGTGAGCGACAGATGGATTTTGTTGTTGTCGAATTCGCGATCCGATGATGCACCGAGGTGATATTTGACGTCGCCGGAGCCTTCGACCTCATCGGGGGTGGCCGAGCCGCCCTTGAATTCGTGGAACAGCGCGCGATGCGGCTTGTTCATCACTTGCGTGAGGACGTTCAGCCGCCCGCGATGCGGCATGCCGAGCACGATTTCCTTGACGCCGAGATTGCCGCCGCGCTTGATGATCTGCTCGAGCGCCGGAATCAGCGATTCCGCGCCGTCCAGCCCGAACCGCTTGGTGCCGGTGAATTTCAGATCGCAGAATTTCTCGAAGCCTTCGGCCTCGACCAGCTTCGTCAGGATCGCGCGGCGCCCCTCGCGGGTGAAGCTGATTTCCTTGTCCGGACCCTCGATGCGCTCCTGGATCCAGGCCTTTTGCGTGCCGTTCGAGATGTGCATGAATTCGACGCCGAGCGTCTGGCAATAGGTCCGATCGAGAATCGCGACGATCTCGCGCAGGGTCGCGTAGTCGAGCCCGAGAACGTGGTCGAGGAAAATCTTGCGGTCGAAATCGGCTTCCGTGAAGCCATAGGTTCGGGGATCGAGTTCCTCATGATCCCGCGCCGGTTCGAGACCCAGCGGATCGAGCTTGGCGTGGAAATGACCGCGCATGCGATAAGCGCGGATCAGCATCAATGCCCGGATCGAATCGCGCGTTGCCTGGTTGACGTCGACAGCGGCGGCCGGAGCGGCTCCCTTGGCCTGCGCCTTGGCCGCAAGCTTGGTGCCGATCACCTTCTCGAGTTCGGCCCAGTTGCCGTCGAGCGCCGAGGTCAGGTCGTCGCTGGGGGTCAGCGGCCAGTTCGCTTTGGTCCAGGACGGACCCTCGGCATTCTTCCGGACGTCGGCCGGTGGGTCCTTCAGGCTCTTGAAGAACTCCTGCCATTCGGCGTCTACCGAAGCCGGGTCGTTTTCGTAACGGGCGTAAAGTTCGTCGATGTAGGTGGCGTTGGCGCCCTGGAGAAACGAGGAGAGGGCAAATGCGGCATTCGCGTCCTGGCGAGACATGATTGCGTCCTGATGATTTGGCGTCGCGCGGGAAAATGAAGGTGCCGGCCGATCCGGACCCGGATCAGCCTAGTTTGCGACTTTTACCTTATTTAGAGCGAATATACGCGTCGAAAAGAGCCAAGAACTGAATTAAGACTTCAATTTTTCGACAAGGGTCTTTCCGAGCCGGGCGGGAGAGGGTGATACCGCTATTCCGGCCGCTTCCATCGCCGTCGTCTTGGAGGCGGCATCGCCCTTGCCCCCGGAAATGATCGCTCCGGCATGGCCCATCCGGCGGCCCGGAGGGGCGGTCACGCCGGCGATGAAACCAACCATCGGCTTTTTGCGGCCGCGCTTGGCCTCATCGATCAGGAACTGCGCCGCATCTTCCTCGGCGGAACCGCCGATTTCACCGATCATGACGATGGAGTGGGTCTTGGGGTCGGCCAGAAACATCTCCAGCACGTCGATGAATTCCGTGCCCTTGACCGGGTCGCCGCCAATGCCGACCGCGGTGGTCTGGCCCAAACCTTCCTGCGTCGTCTGGAATACGGCTTCATAGGTCAGTGTGCCGGAGCGCGAAACGATTCCGACATTGCCGGCCTTGAAGATATTCGCCGGCATGATGCCGATCTTGCATTCGCCCGCGGTCATCACGCCGGGGCAGTTCGGCCCGATCAGACGCGACTTCGATCCGGAGAGCGAGCGCTTCACCCTGACCATGTCGAGCACCGGAATACCTTCGGTGATGCAAACGATCAGTGGAATTTCCGCGTCGATGGCTTCGCAGATCGCATCCGCAGCGCCCGGCGGCGGCACATAGATCACGCTGGCATCAGCGCCGGTTTTCTCCCGCGCCTCTTGCACGGTGTCGAACACCGGCAGGCCGAGATGCGTGGCGCCGCCTTTGCCCGGCGAGGTGCCGCCGACCATTTTGGTGCCATAGGCGATCGCGGCTTCGGAATGGAACGTGCCGTTCTTGCCGGTGAATCCCTGGCAGATGACCTTGGTGTTCTTGTCGATCAGGATGGACATGATTGGGTTCCTAAAGCTTGTCGCATAACAGGGCGCTGGCGCTGGCAAAGAGCGGAGACGACTGAGTCAAAACGAGCGCGGGCTTGTTGATCAGAGGAAACATACCGGCAAACCAACTCAGATAGCCCGAAACAGCCGTGGCAATTCGACTGCCGAATGTACCTTCGAAAACGATCGTCCAAGACTTTTCTTTCACTTCGAAAAGCTTGATCTTCAACTCTGCCGCCGAGGGATCATCTTTCCAATTCTGTTTATCCTTGTCCCACCACAACACATCGACTTTGGACGTCGAGGCGATCATGAGACGCAAAAGCGGATTGGATTTCGTGTATTCATCGACTTCGACCGGCTGGCTTGCGAGGACAATCGCGGTCGAGCCCGAATTGCATTCATAGGTTCCCAGCACACCGGCGGCGGCCGCGTCATCGTCGGAAGACGCCAGAGCCTCGCCGGCTTGCGCAGCAAGCATTCCGAACGCAAAGAGCAGCGCAGCCTTCACGCAGCCTCCTTCACGGCTTTGACGGCGCCATAGGCAATCGCCGTTTCGGAATGAAACGTGCCGTTCTTGGCTGTGAAGCCCTCGCAGATGACCTTAGTGTGCTTGTCTTTCAGCATCGACATGGTTGAGGTTGGTTTCGCGAACGGTCGGTCAAAAGGGTCAGGTGATCCGCCGATAGACGCCGGTGAGCACGTCGGCCCATCCTTCCGCGTCAGGCGAAAACTGGATTTTCATGGTGTAGCTGTTGTCGTCGAGAATTTCATAGACATGGCGCGCATTGCCGCGCAGCGAGCCGCGCACCAGGGTCAGCGTCTTGCCGGTCCAGCCTCCGGAGGCCGGTGCCGGCGGGTAGTAGCCGAGCGAATCGTGCCAGAACAGCTTGTAGAGCCGGTCTTCGCGATCATAGGTGAACAGGCCATGCGTTGCGAAGGTTTCCTTACCCTCGCGCATCTGACGCGTATCCTGAATCAGATAAAAGCCATTGAGGTCGATGCGTGCAACGACATGCGACGTGGCGGGTCCTCCCACGGTCCAGCGCGAGGGATATACCATCTCTTCCCCGGTCCACTCGCCCGCGAACGCCGCGAGCTTGCGATGCTCCTCGAGCGGCGTCGGTGCGGCGAGATGGTCCTCGGCCATGGGCTTAGCCCCCCTTCACGGCCTTGACGATCTTCTGCGCGGCATCGTCAAGGTCATCTGCCGGCAGCACATTGAGGCCGGATTCCCTGATGATTTTCTTGCCGGCATCGACATTGGTGCCCTCAAGCCGGACCACCAGCGGCACCTTCAGGCCGACTTCTTTCACCGCGGCGACCACGCCCTCGGCGATGATGTCGCATTTCATGATGCCGCCGAAAATGTTGATCAGGATGCCCTTCACGTTCGGATCGGCGGTGATGATCTTGAACGCTGCAGACACCTTTTCCTTATTGGCGCCACCGCCGACGTCGAGGAAGTTCGCTGGCGTCATGCCGTAGAGCTTGATGATGTCCATCGTCGCCATGGCGAGACCGGCGCCATTGACCATGCAGCCGATGGTGCCTTCGAGCGTTACGTAATTGAGATCGTATTTCGACGCCTCGATTTCCTTGGCGTCTTCCTCGGTCTCGTCGCGCAGCGCCAGTATATCGGGATGCCGATAGAGCGCGTTGCCGTCGAACGCCATCTTGGCGTCGAGGCAGCGCAGATCGCCCTGCTTGGTCACCACCAGCGGGTTGATCTCAAGCATCTCCATGTCCTTGGCAATAAAGGCCGCATAGAGCTGCGCCACCAGCTTTTCCGCCTGCTTGGCGAGATCGCCGGAAAGCCCGAGCGCCTTGGCGACGGTGCGACCGTGATGGCCCATGATGCCGGTGGCGGGGTCGACCGAGAAGGTCACGATCTTGTCGGGCGTGCTATGGGCGACGTCCTCGATGTTCATGCCGCCTTCGGTCGACACCACGAACGAAATTCTCGAGGATTCGCGATCGACCAGCAGCGACAGATAGAATTCCTTGGCGATGTCCGAGCCTTCCTCGATGTAGAGGCGGTTGACCTGCTTGCCGTGCGGGCCGGTCTGGACCGTGACCAGCGTCGCGCCCAACATCTGCTGCGCGAATTCCTTGACCTCATCGATCGATTTGGCGAGACGCACGCCGCCCTTGTCGCCGGCCGAGGCCTCCTTGAATTTGCCCTTGCCGCGACCGCCAGCATGAATCTGGCTCTTCACCACCCAAATCGGGCCGCCGAGCTGTTTCGCCGCCGCCTCGGCCTCGGATGCCCGGAAGATCGGCACGGCGCGTGAGACCGGCACGCCGAACTCGTGCAGCACTGCCTTGGCCTGATACTCATGGATATTCATTTTGGACACTCCCTGGCCCCGCCAGCAGTGAATGTTGAATTTACCCGGTTTCGGCTGGCATACCATATACCAGAGGGCCTGCAAATCCGGAACTCATCGCGTAGTGCTGTTTTTAACCCAAGTCCGCGGCCGCGAGGCGCACGGGCTTCGGCAATTTCAGTCGACCGGCACCACCCTTGCGGCCATCAGCGCCCCAGCAGATCCGGGGCGATCTTCTTGCAGGCGTCGACCAGGCCCTGCACCGCGCCGACCGACTTGTCGAATGCCTCGCGATCCTTGCCGGCGAGTTCGATCTCGACGACGCGTTCGACGCCCTTCGATCCGATCACTACGGGCACGCCGACATACATGTCCTTCACGCCGTATTCGCCGTTGAGGTAGGCCGCGCAGGGCAGCACGCGCTTCTTGTCGCGCAGGTAGCTCTCGGCCATCGCAATCGCCGAAGCCGCCGGCGCATAGAAGGCCGAGCCGGTCTTCAGGAGGTTGACGATTTCGGCGCCGCCATTGCGGGTGCGATCGACGATTTCGTCGAGCCGCACCTGCGAGGTCCAGCCCATCTTGACCAGATCGGGCAGCGGAATGCCGGCCACGGTCGAGTATTTCACCAGCGGCACCATGGTGTCGCCATGGCCGCCAAGCACGAAGGCGGTGACATCTTCCACCGAGACGTTGAATTCGTCGGCGAGAAAGTAGCGGAAGCGCGCCGAGTCGAGCACGCCGGCCATGCCGACCACCTTCTTGTGCGGCATGCCCGAGGCCTTCTGCAGCGCCCACACCATGGCGTCGAGCGGGTTGGTGATGCAGATGACGAACGCGTCGGGGGCATATTTCTTGATGCCGGCGCCGACCTGCTCCATCACTTTCAGATTGATGCTCAACAGATCGTCGCGGCTCATCCCGGGCTTGCGCGGCACCCCGGCGGTAACGATGCAGACCTTGGCGTTGTCGAGCGCCTCATAGGAATTGGCCCCAGTGAAATGCGCGTCGAACCCGTCCACCGGAGAGGACTGCGCGATATCCAGCGCTTTTCCCTGCGGCACGCCCTCCGCGATATCGAACATGACCACGTCGCCCAGCTCTTTCAGGCCGATGAGGTGAGCAAGCGTTCCGCCGATCTGACCGGAGCCAATCAATGCAATCTTGTCGCGCGCCATGGGAAATCTATCCTTTGAACCCGAAGGAGGAGGGGAGGGAAACTTGCCGACTGGCTGGTTATCCCTTTCGACGGACCCGTTCAAGTCGCGGCACGCTCAATTGTTGACCAATCGCCGCAGCAAATGGGTTCACGGCGGTCCTGCCTGCGAGCGCTCAGGTTTCGACCAGCCCGGTGCTGGAACCGGAACTCATCTCGATCAGCCGCGACGACGTTCGTTTGAATTCGTTCATCTCAACGCCCTCGGTCCCGCGATAGAGCGTCAGCGGATCGGCCTCAGCCGACGCCATCAGCTTCACGGCGTTGTCGTAAAGCGTATCGATCAGCGCGATGAACCGCTTGGCGGCGTTGCGATCGGCATAATCCATCACCGGAATGTGGTCGATCATGATGGTATGATAGTCGTGCGCGAGCCGCAGATAATCCGGCGCCCCGAGCGGCTTTTCGCACAGATCCGCGAATGAGAACCGCGCGACGCCATGGGCCGAGCGCGGCACATGCAGAACGCGGCCCTTGATCGAAATTTCCCGCGGCTTGCCGGCGGCATTGCCGGTCATCCTGGCCCAGGCCTTGTCGAGCGCGGCATCGGCCTTCCGATCTGCCGGCACCAGCCACATCCTCACGCCCGCGAGCTTTTCCAGCCGGAAATCGGTGCGGGCGTCGAGACGCAGCACATCCATGTGCGCCTCGATCTGCGCGATGAACGGCAGGAACAACGCCCGGTTGAGCCCGCCCTTGTAGAGATCCTCGGGCGCGACATTGGATGTCGCGACCACCACGGTGCCGAGTTCAAACAACCGCGAAAACAGCCGTCCCAGAATCATCGCGTCAGCGATGTCGGTGACATGAAATTCGTCGAAACACAAAAGCCACGCCTCGTCGAAAATCGACGCCGCAGTGAGCATGACGACATCGCCGTCGGCAATTTCGCCGCGCGCGATGTTCTGGCGAAACGCGTAAATCCGCTCATGCACACCGGCCATGAATTCGTGGAAATGCGTGCGGCGCTTGTGCACGATCGGGCTCTGCTGGAAAAACAGGTCCATCAGCATGGTCTTGCCGCGCCCGACCTCGCCGTGAACGTAGAGTCCGCGCGGCGCAGCCTCGCCTTTGTCCGCGAACAACCGGCCAAGAAAACCTTGTTTGCGCGCAGGCCGATAGCTCGCCAATCGCGCTTCGAGCTCGGTGAAGGCCTCGACGGCGTCGGCCTGCCCGGCATCGGCCTCGATCGCACCGGATGAGACGAGATCCTGATAAAGCGCGCGAAACGAGGGAGGCGAGGTGGACAGCATGATGCCCTAACGGCCCCAAGCCATCGAAAAATGCAAGCCGTGAATTTACTGAGTGCCCATGCGGCCGTCGCACGGATTTCCGGCATCGGCCAGGGCCGCCGGACCAAGCGCCTGATTTCCTCACCCCTGATTGTGAAGAGAACGCAGGAAAAGCGGTTCAGGGCGCCTTTTACACGGGCAGGCCGTTTACACAGGCAGGCCGTTCGCCTGCGCCAGGGCTTTGAGCGAGGTCTGTGGCCGCGCGCCGATGTGCTGGATCACTTCGGCGGCAGCGAGCGCGCCGAGTCTTCCTGCGTTTTCGTGGCCGGCCCCGCGCACCAGGCCGAACAGAAATCCCGCGGCAAACAGATCGCCGGCACCGGTGGTGTCCACCATCTTGTCGATCGGGAATGCCGGGACCACGGTGATGGTGTCCTTGGCGGTGACGATGCAGCCCTTCTCGCTCCGCGTCACGACCCCGAGCTTGACGTCCTTGGCCAGCTGCTTGAGCGCGGTGTCGAAATCCGAGCTCTGGTACAGCGAATGCAATTCGGCTTCGTTGGCGAAAATCAGGTCGACCTTGCCTGATCGCATCAGGTCGAGAAACTCGCCGCGATAGCGGTCGACGCAAAACGAATCCGACAGTGTCAGCGCCACCTGGCGGCCGGCGCCATGCGCGATCGTCGAGGCCTTCAAAAAAGCCTCTTTTGCGTTCTTCGGATCCCACAGATAACCTTCGAGATAAACCATCGCGGAGGCGGCGATCTGCGCCGGATCGATGTCACCAGGCATCAGATCCTGCGCCGCGCCGAGATAGGTGTTCATGGTGCGCTCGCCGTCCGGCGTCACCAGAATGTAGGAGCAGCCGGTGGCCGGGCCGTCCGCCGCCGCCCTGGTCTCGAATGCCACTCCCGCGGCCCGGATGTCGTGGCTGTAAAGACGGCCGATCTGGTCATCCTTGACCTTGCCGACATAGGCGGCGCGGGCTCCGAGATTGGCAATACCGACGATGGTATTCGCCGCCGAACCGCCGGACATCTCCACCGCCGGCCCCATGGCGTTGTAGACCGCCTGGGCGCGAGCCTCGTCGATCAGCGCCATTCCGCCCTTGGTCATGCCATGCTGGGCGAGGAAGCTGTCGTCGGCCTGCACCAGAACGTCGAAAATCGCATTGCCGATGCCGAGAACGTCGTATTTCGCTGAAGTCATCGATAAAATCCCCTTGTGGCAATTGCGATCGCGCTAAAAAACCGATTCAACTCGGCTTTGGTGCAATCCGCTTTCCTTAAGGTCCTGCGACCTATCACGATCATCCTCGCACCGGCAAGCCGCGCAGATAGTGACGTTTTCATGATCCGTCCCATGCTTACCGTATCGGCCGGAACGTTTGCCTCGCGGCTGCTGGGATTTGCCCGTGACGCAATGGTGGCGACCCTGCTCGGCGCAGGTCCCGTGGCCGATGCCTTCCTGATGGCATTTCAACTGGTCAACGTGATCAGGCGACTGCTGAGCGAAGGCGCATTGAATGCGGCGCTGGTGCCGGCCTGGTTGCGTGCACGCGATACCGATGGCGCCGCTGCAGCCGCGGCGTTCGCCGGACGCGTGCTCGGCACCATCAGCCTTGCACTGACCGTGGCCACGGCGATCATTGGCCTCGCAATGCCGCTGGTCATCGCCGCGCTGGCGCCAGGCTTTGTCGGACAGACGACGCTGCAGCTTGCCGTTGATGACTCAAGGCTGATGCTGCCTTATCTCGCCTTCGCAGGCCCGGTCACCGTGATGATGGCACTCTTGAACGCGCAGCAGCGGTTCGCGCTGACGGCGTTTTCGCCACTGCTGTTCAATCTCGCGCTGATCGCCGTGATGACCGCGCTGCTGGTTCGTCCGCGGCAGCCATCCGATGCCGCGCTGATGCTGGCCGGCACGGTCGGCGTCGCCGGCCTGCTGCAGCTGCTTGTTCTCGCGCTGCGCCGCGGCGCCGGCTTGGCGACGCCGCTGCGGATCTCGATCGACGCGGAAATGCGCGGCTTTCTTCGCAAGGCTGTTCCCGGCATGGTCGCCAATTCCTCGCCGCAGCTGCTGATCGTTGCCGGCGCCATCATCGCATCGTCTTCACCATCGGCGGTATCGTGGCTCTATTTTGCCAACCGCCTGATCGAATTGCCTCTCGGTCTCGTCGGCGTTGCCATGGGCACCGTGCTCGTGCCGGAACTGACGCAGGCATTGCGAAGCGACGACCACGCGGCGGTTGCCGAGGCCCAGTCGCGCGGCCTGGAGCTCGCCATCGGCCTCGCGCTGCCCGCAACCCTCGGGCTGATCGTGCTGAGCCGGCCGATCGTGCATCTGCTGTTCGAGCACGGCGCATTCACCGCAAATGACACCACGGCGACAGCGCGGGCGCTGGCGCTGCTCGCGCTCGGCCTGCCCGCCCATGTGCTGGTCAAGGCGCTGTCGCCGGCGTTTTTCGCCCGCGACGACACCGGCACGCCGCTACTCGCGACGCTGGTTGGACTGGCCGTCGCGGTGCTGGCCGCGCTGCTGCTGCAATCGTGGTCCGGTGCATCCGGCATTGCAGCCAGCATTGCGCTGGCGGCCTGGAGCTGCGCCGGCGTGCTGATCGCGCGCGGCGCCGTGACATTCGGATTTTCAATCGACGCGCCAGCGCGCCGGCGGCTGCTGCTGATCGTATCGGCGGCGCTGGCGATGGGCGCGCTGCTCTGGCTGAAGGCGAGTGTCGTGCTGGCGTGGACGGCGGGCGGCCATGGTCTCGCACAGGCGGCGGTTCTCGGCATCCTGATCGGCGGCGGACTTGCAATCTATGCCTTGCTCCTGACCCTATTCGGTGTGATCGACTGGGCCGGTCTGCGCCGCGCCGCCACTAGGCGATGAGGCCGCGCGACTTGCGCAGGTAAGGCCCGCATGGCAAGGGACGGCGCACAGCGCTAACGGCAAGGACGGCGCGGGACTGACGCGCGGGAACAGATTATGGCGATCATTGAACGGGTCTTTTCAGGCGTCCAGCCGACGGGCAATCTGCATCTCGGCAATTATCTCGGCGCCATCGTCAATTTCGTGAAATTGCAGGCGACGCATTCCTGCATCTACTGCGTGGTCGATCTGCACGCCATCACCGTGCCGATCTCGGTGTGGGGCGGCCCGGACGAATTGCGCCGCAACACCCGTGAGGTCACCGCCGCGTTCATCGCCAGCGGCATCGATCCGAAGCAGCAGATCATCTTCAACCAGAGCCAGGTCGCCGAACACGCCGAGCTGGCCTGGGTGTTCAATTGCGTGGCGCGGCTCGGCTGGCTGAACCGCATGACACAGTTCAAAGAGAAGGCCGGCAAGGATCGCGAGAACGCTTCGGTTGGGCTGTACGACTATCCGGTTTTGATGGCCTCGGACATTCTGGTCTATCGTGCCACCCATGTGCCGGTCGGCGAGGACCAGAAACAGCACCTTGAGCTGTCGCGCGACATCGCGCAAAAATTCAACAACGACTTTTCGGAATCGATCGCCGCCCAGGGCCATGGCGACAAATTTTTCCCTCTGCCCGAACCGGTCATTACCGGGCCGGCGACCCGGGTGATGTCGCTGCGCGACGGTACCAAGAAGATGTCGAAGTCGGATCCGTCGGATTACTCGCGCATCAATCTCACCGACGATGCCGATGCCATTGCGCAAAAGATTCGCAAGGCCAAGACCGATCCGGAGCCGTTGCCGTCGGAAGAGAAAGGCCTCGAGCCGCGCCCGGAAGCCGACAATCTGGTGGGCATCTACGCGGCCTTGTCAGGCCGGCCGAAATCCGAGGTGCTGAGTGAGTTCGGCGGCGCGCAATTTTCCGGCTTCAAGTCCAACCTGGTCGATCTCGCTGTTGCGAAGCTCGCCCCGATCGCCGCCGAAATGAAGCGCCTGAGCCAGGATCAGGCCTATGTCGACCAGGTCCTGATCGACGGCGGCGACCGCGCCCGCGCCATTGCCTCGGAAACCATGAGTGCGGTGAAGGACATCGTCGGCTTTATCCAGAAGCGGTAGTTTTCCAAGCGCGTTCCTCTCCCTGCCACAATCGGCGCGGCGCCGGCGTGCGTCGCGCTTGTCGAAGCCGGCTGCGCCGTGGCAGCATGACCTGTTTGGCGAGCAAGCGCGGTTCAGCATCGGGACATGCATGGGCACCCAGCGGCTAAGCTATGAGACGGGTCACCAGCCAAAATGTCTCGTCATCATTGACGAGACCTCGGAATGGGATCGCGCGGTTTACTACGCCAGCCGCTGGGCGGTGCGGGTCGGGGGCGGCGTGGTGATGCTGCGCGTAATCGAGACCGAGGACCAGAACCAGCAATGGCTTGGG
>WNFI01506361.1_pt1 | contig 24133 bp, 17 predicted proteins | sample 5400471 | NCBI WGS metagenome assembly WNFI01 (sample SAMN13153348, study PRJNA577476) | soil metagenome | isolation source: 100 cm saprolite on Douglas fir-dominated hillslope | place: USA:California | collected 2013-09-17 | reverse complement strand
GCCTCTTGCCCAGTACGCAAGTAAGCGAGCGCCACCCCGAGCGAGCCCTCCGACCATACCAGCGGCAGCGCGCGCCATTGTTTTCGCGGATCGCCGGGGAAGTAGAATTTGCCAACCTCAAAGCCGGGATAAATGCGCTCGTCAAAATATGGCCGGTAACCGGTGGCATCGCCATCGCTCGACGCGTAATCGTTCTCGATATTGCCGAGAGCCTGGCGAGCCTTGCCCGGGTCGCCTGCGGCAAGCAGGAAAAGCGCGCCCCACGAAGCACAGTCTAATGCTTTGACGGCATCTCGTTGGCCACCCGGTGAAAACCCTTCGTCGAACTGGCCGATGTGCTGGTCCCAGGCCACGCGCATGAGCGCGCTTCGGATTCTGCTCTCCGCCTCCGCCCAGCGCGCTTCTCCCGTGAGCCGGCCAAGCGCGCGCAGAAAGAACCAGGAGCTGATGTTGTTCTCGGTGCTGAAACCCATGGCCGGTACGTCCTGATACTCTTCGACGACGTCATGCGATTCGGGCCGGTAAGCCAGCCGTATGGTTCCGTAACCCTGGCGCAATAGACCGCGGGCAGGATGGTCGGGCTCCGTCGCTTCAAGCGAGAGCAGATAATTCCCCAGGCGGACAGCTGCCGCCAGCAGGGAAGCCCGTTCACGCACGCAGCCAGCGTCACTCGTCGCGCAGGGCGGCGCATGTGCCAGGTAGAACGAAAGGGCGTAACCCACCCATCCAATGCTGCCTGCACGAACCATGGCGCTATCGTGATCGTTCTCATCCGGCCAGCTGTTCGCTGTGCTGTAACTGAACCAGAGGCTTCCGTCAGACCGCACCAGCCTCGCCAGCGCGTCCAGCGTCAACGCCGCGCGGCTCATCTCTCCGGTGATGACGAACCCGATGGCCGCCAGGGCGTCGTCATAGGTATAGGAGCGGTGGAAGCCGGACGGAGACTTCGCTGGCGGCACGTCATAGCTGATGAGCAGCCGCCGCCGCGATGGGTCCGGATCGGGTACAAGGGTATTAGGAGTAACCTGAGTCCGCAGCCACGCCTGATTGGCCTTCGCCCAGTCCTCCATCGGCTGCGCCGCGCACACTGTTAAACAACAGGCCGCGATTGCGATCCCGGCGGTTTTACGCTGCATCCCGCTGAAAACCGCGGCGCTCCATCGCGCCCCAGCCCCTCTTGCCCCGCAGCGCATCCCACACGCCCTCGCTTCTCCAGAAAGTCAGCAGCTGGCGATAGCCGAAGTTTTCGAGCACGGCTGCCCCGAGTAACCGCCCAAGGTCGGCGACCGAGGGATAGCGGCGCATGGTGTACTCTTCAAGCACCACTGCGCTCATGGACAGCAAGACTCCAAACAAAATTGAGACCACGAAGAACAGCGCGGCAACTTGCAGTGACACCAGGTGCAAAAGCACGCCCAGTGCCGTCATCGCATAGCCCAGCAGTTCCACTACCGGGCCGAGCATTTCAAAGACGACGAAATACGGCATGGCAAACAGTCCGGGGCCCCCGAAGCGGGGGTTGAAAAGCATAGAGCGGTGGGCCATCAGGCTTTCGACTGTGCCCCGCTGCCAGCGATTGCGCTGCCGGTGCAGGGTTGCCCACTGTTCCGGCACTTCGGTCCAGCACACCGGTTCCGGTACGAACACGATGCGGTAGTTTGCCTTCTTCTGATGGCCGCGCTTGTGCAGCCGAACGATGACCTCCATATCCTCACCCACGGTCGTGGTCGCGAAGCCGCCCGCCTCCATCAGGGCCTCGCGGTCGAAAACGCTGAACGCCCCGGAGACGAGCAACAACGAATTCAGAAAGCTGAATGCCACCCTCCCACCCAGGAAAGCACGCAGATACTCTATGGTCTGAAACAGCGCCAGGACCCGGCGCGGGCTGGATATGCGTGTGACCTGACCGTGTTCGACGCGGCATCCGTTCACGACACGAATAATGCCTCCGGTAGCGACTACCTTTTCCGGGCTGTCTATGAAAGGCTCCACCACGTGCAACAGGGCGTTATCCTCGAGGAGGGAATCGGAATCCACCGCGGCGATCAACGGTGAGCGCACAACATTTAACCCCGCGTTGAGTGCGTCCGCCTTACCGCCGTTCTCCTTGTCCACTACCGTCAGGCGTATGGGGTCGCGCGACCGGTAGACGGCCCTGACGGGACGGGTAACTGCCGTTCCGGCGCGGAACGTCGATTTGCAAAGGTGGAACTCTTTAATCAGCACGCCAAGCGTGTCGTCTTTTGACCCGTCATTGACTACCACGACTTCGAACTTCGGGTAGTTCAGATTCAACATCGACCGGACGCTCTGTGTGATGGTGACAGCTTCGTTGTGGGCCGGCACGATGATGCTGACTTCAGGCACCAGAACCATCAGAAAAAAGTAGATGGCGTTAATGCCGCTCACATAGAAAATGATGCCCCACTCGAAACCGGCGTACGCAGCCCGCACGAGCGGCATCAGGTCTGTCATACGGCTACCGTTTCGGTGGGAGAGAAGTGGACGCGCTGCAGCGCCTCGAGTGCCGCCGATGCAGCAAGCAGCGACCCGGTCAGCATTTCCTGCTCGAGGATGCGGCACCCATCGGGTCCCAAGTGGGCCAGCGCGTGAGCCGCCGCAGCCGCTGTCCGTGGATCCTGGTCGTGCAATCGATGAGCCAATAACGGTACCGCCTTAGTAACACCGATGCTAGCCGCCGCCCGCGCAGCGGCCGCGCGGACTTCCTCGGCCGGGTGATTCAGGGCGGCAAGGATTTCGCCTTCGATCTGAGCCGCTCTTGGCACAAAGGGCAGAACGTCCAGCGCGGCAGCGTGGATCGCCGGGTCGGTATGTCGAAGCAGTCCGTACACCTGCGGCACCGGAAGAAACTTACTCCATGCGCCCAAAACGTCGAGCGCAGCACGCACGCGCGCCGGCTCGCCCGACATGAGCGCGGCCGGGATCGCTTCTTTCGCCAGCTCTAGCGCATGAGGACGCAGGTCCTCGGCCAGCACCATGCGCGTAACGCGGGAACCGTTTACCGCCAGCCCGAAAATCTGCGCCAGCTCCAGCGGGTCCGCGTTCCGGATCATGTCGCGCGCCGCATGCAGGCGGATCGTTTCGTCATCGTCCTGCAGCGCCCCCATCAGCACCGGCCCGGCGAACCTGCGTGAAACCAGCGCCAGGTGCGCCACCGCCGTCTTGCGCCTGGAGATGCCGCCGGCACGGTAGTCCCGCCGCCACTTTTGGATGAAGCCCAGATCGGAAGCCAACTCCGAGAGCGCCTCGCATCCGCGGCCGCGCACCATGCGCAGAAATTCAACCAGGCACTGCTCCACCTCCCGGGGGTAAGCGCGCCGCAGACGTACCATCTCAGCAGCGCTGTCATTTCCGGCGGCATGCAGACCCAACAGCTCGCGAATGCGCGGCGACACACGCGCCCCTCGCGCTTCCCGAAGCTGCCGCATGAGTTTCAAGAGAAATGAAATCCCGAGCATCGCGACGATGGTTGCGCACTGCACAAAAGCCACCGCTACCGCCGCGGAGAGTGCGCGCGATGCCATTCGGGGAGCCAGATACCAGCGATGGAACGCCACGATGACCAGTACGTAAGCCATGCCAAAGGCCATCGTCTTAGACAAAACGGAGATCCGGGATTTTCGTTCCGGTGTCACTGCCTTATCGTGAAGTTCACACCGAAGCTGGTCTGGTGCTGGTGATTGGAACGGCTCTGATAAGAAGAGAAGAGTTCGGCGGAATACGCGCGCGTGAGCCGGAATTCCGTGCCCACAAGATACGTGTTCGCTTGAAACAGGCCCAGGCGATCGATAGAGAGCACTTGGAAATTCTCACTGCCGCGCGCAAAGCCCGCATGCAGTAGAACGGGTCTCCCAACCTGCCGGTAATACTGTCCGACCCAGGAGTGGCTCACCAATCCGGCCGATGAACCTGTGCGCCATTCGGTCCAGGCCTGATAGAACGTCGCCGTCACCCAAGCCGGTTTGGTGAAGTAATAGGAAAGAGCGGGGCTTAACAGGTGCACCTCCGCGGCGTGAAATCTGAGCAGCCGGTAATCGGTGTCCAACACGAACCGCCGGGGTAATGCGCGCGAAAATCCACCTGTGTACTCCTGGCGCGGTATGGTCAGTGCGCCTGGGCCGGCGGTGGCGCCGCCGCGCAGCCACCACCCGCCGCTCAACTTCCTGGTGTAATTTAACTGCGCGCGGCGCGTGCGCTCTTCAAACCGGCTCCACTCCTCATACTGCAGTGTGATCCGGTTGAGCTCTCCGAGGTAGCCGACGCTAACCAACCCCATGTTGCCCGCTCCGGTGAACGAGAACCGGTCCTGACCGAAGCCCACGCGCACTTCAATGGGACGAGGCACGTCTACTTCCCGGCTTAATTGCTTGGCCTCTCCATTATCGGGATCTAGCTGCAGCGCCCGCGTGAGGTGCTCTTTAGCGGCCCGCTCCTGCCCCTGGTAATGGCGCATCCGCGCCAGCGCCATCTGCACGTCGGGATCTTCGGGCGATTGCTGCTCGGCCCGCGCGAGCAGCTCACCGGCTTCGGCATAGTGGTGCTGCCACATCTCCACGTATGCCTTCCCCACCATCGCTTCCACATTCCGCGGCTCCCGCTCGAGCACAAGGTCATAGGTCTCGATCGACTTCGTATACTCTTTCAGCCAGCCAGACACGCGAGCGATCCAGATTTGGTATCCGAGATTCTGAGGATCGCGCTTCAGGAGCTGTTCATATAAGGAGCGTGCGGCGGCGAATTCCTGATGGGCGATCAGACTGCGGGCCGACGCCTCTTCGTCCTGTGCCAGCATGGCCGCGCCCACTAGCGCGCCGCAAATAAGCAGAGTGCCGAGCCGGCGCATTACGCGCTCTTTCCCAGCAGACGTTTTAGGCGAGCGATGAGCTCCATCGGACTGAACGGCTTGATCACGTAGTCGTCCGCACCGAGCCCGAAGCCCCTGACTACGTCGGTTTCCTGCTGGCGTGCCGTCAGAAGAATCACCCGGATGTCGCGCTTCGGATCAGCTCGAGCGCGGCGCTGCCATCGCTTGCTACACGGCACTCCAGGCCTGAGTTCTCGACCGCCGCTTCCACTAGTGCACGGATGGTCGAATCGTCATCCGCCACTACTACGCGCCGCTTTCCGGTCCTGGATCGAGGCGCTTGAGCGGGATGTCCCTCGGCCGTTCGTGAAATCGCAAAGTCTGCTCGCAGGATGAGATCTTCCGCAATCCAGGGCGAAAAAAGAAAATCTTGCGCGCTACCGTGGGCTGGCTGCTCACGCAGGACTTCGCGCAGTCCGATCATCAGGACCGGCTTGTTCCACTGTGGAATGTCGATTTTGGAACCGATACGCAGCATCACCACGTCGAAGGGCCGCACCGCTTCGGCATCCGGCAAGGCGCCAGTGCCCAGATCTCGCGAAAAGGCCTGGCAATTATCGAGCACCTTCGCTACTCGCGCCGCTTCGTCTGCCGGGAATCCGATCAACGCAAACTTCTTGCCCGCCAGCCTCGCCGGCGCGGATGAAGACGCAGCTTCTTGGCGCTCCGATAACAGCCCCAGCGCCACGTCGACCGGAACCGATTCCTGCGATGGCGTGCCCCCCGAATAGTTAATCTCCTGCTGGTGAGCCGAACGGGATGCCTCGGTGGATGGCGGCGGAGATGGCTGCCGAGCGCTCTCCTCGGCCGCCGCGAACAACCGCGCCAGCTTCATCAGCAGTGCGCTGATGCGTTGCGTCGAGCCGGAACCATTCTGCTGCAGCACGCCTTCCAGCTCTCGAGCGGCCAGTGTGATATCCGGATACCCGATGGAGCCGGCGGCGCCGGCCCAACGATGCGCTGCGACCAGCGCCTCCTTCTTATCGAAGCCCGCACCGAGCTTACCGGCAAGTTGTTTGCACTGCTGCATTCCTTCCCCGACAAACTCCTGGCGCAGTTCTGCGAGATAGGGCTCCGCTGGCGCAGCTTCTGGTAAGGCCTCGTCGCGATCCAAATACTGCCGGATCAGCATGGGAAAGGTTCGCGTGTCAATCGGCTTGGTAACATAGCCGTCGCAACCTGCTTCGAACGCCCTCACCTCGTCGCCTTTCATGGCGAACGCTGTAACCGCGAGAACAATGGTGTCGTGTGTGGACGGATCGCACTTCAATCGCCGGATCAGATCCAGGCCGTCCATCCCCGGAAGTTGAATATCGGTAAGCACTATACGGGGCGTGAACTCCTTGAGCACCTGAAGAGCTTCCTCCGCCGTCGTGGCGGTGCGCACGTCGAACCCCTGACGCGTGAGCAGGACCCGCATCACTTTAAGGTTGACGGGGGTATCCTCTACGATCAGGACGGAATTGTTCGCCATTCGAATCGCTCCTGCGAGCCTGACAACTCAGGCGCTTTAGAATAGGGAATGAATCGGCACGCCGCTTAGGAAGTGGCTACGTGAGAGAACAGTACCCGGCGAAAGGTTAAGATCGGTTTCCGTAACATTACGAGAACCTTGTTCTCCCCTTTTTCCCTACCTGGCATCATCTTAATTGTAGGTAGGTAATATTCCGAGTAACAAGTAAACGTGATAGGTCTTTAACCGTAAAACAACTGATTCTTTGCAAATAGTATCCGAAGGGTGCGTTCTCTGGATTAACTTTGGTATAGCTTTGGTAGCTCTTAGCTCTAATTTGGAGCGAAAAAGAGAGCATGCTTAAAGCGCTGCGCGCAGGCCTTCGGCTTGATACCCGAAATGTAATCGTGATGTCCGCGGGCGCACCGCAGTCCGAAAAGGAAGAGCGCTGACTCTGCTTGTCGGCTTTGGTATCCGTGGGCGCTCCGCCAACGGCAAGGGATCTAAATCCCCAGCAGGTTTGGCTGCAGCTTTACATAGCCGTGCTGTTGGGCCCACAGGTTCAACGGTATCGTCGCCAGTTCGTCGACCACCGGCACGGCGTGGCCGTTTTTGGTGAGGTCCACAGTCTTGATGTAACGTCGGCAGGTATCGCATGCCTCCACTCGCACGTGTGCGAATTGAGTTGCGCTGTAGATCGCGAGCTTCTCCACTGCTTCCTCGCCGCACGCGGGACATATGATTCGCCCGTAAGCCCACTCGGTCGCGCACATCGAGCAGATCAGAGATCGCTTCGCCCCATCTCCTTCGGGCCGCAGTACACCCACGACCGGTTTTGCGGAGCAAAAGGGACAGATCGCCAGCGTTTCCTGACGCGAAATGTGGCCGTTTTGATCGGCCAGGTACTCGGCTTGCGGCTGCAGAAAAATCCACGCCAGGAGGCCTTCGGGCTGTCCGGTACTGGGTTCGAAATCCGAAGCCGTTCGCCAGAACGACGTGAGCAAGTCTTCCCACTGTCCGCGATCTTGTGCGCTCAAATCGTGGGCAGATGCGGCAACGGGCTCGGGCCCGCACGTCTCTACAGTGGAAAGGAACTCGGCGAACTTCGGCAGCAAAGGATCCAATAGTAGGTCATGCTGGAGCAAACTGGAAACGTTCTTTCCTGATTCGTTGCCGCAGGTTTCCGCGCCATGCAAATATAGCGCATGCTGAAACCCGGCCATCCGCTTGTAGAATTGCAGCACTTCACCCGCGAACGGATGTGCGTCTTCCAACGCCTCGGCACGTTCGATCCGCCGATCCCACTTGGATCGATTCATTTCTGCCCGGACGTTTTCTTCGTGGCCTGCTCGTACCACAGGCGGTGGTGCGTTTGGGCCCAGGCGGACGAAACTTCACCGCGGATGATCGAGGTAAACCCGCCGCGTACCATGGCCGTGCCCATATAGACGTGAATGATAAATCCGCCGATAGTCGCGAGTGCGACCGCGACGTGCACTGCAACCGCCAGATAGCGCAGCCAGCGCAAACTCCACGGAATGGATTCGACGAACCACAGCGCCACGCCCGAGAGCAGCAGAAGGATCACGCCATAAAACATCAGCCAGAAGAACATTTTCTGGCCGTAGTTAAATCGTCCGATGGGCGGAAGATTTTCGTCCTCGTTCCAGATGTAATATCTCGCCGCTTTCCACCAGGCGCGGTCCGCGTCCGTGGCGCGCATATCGCTCCGCCAGATCTCGTACATCCACACAACAGATCCGGTGAAGACCAGGCCAAACCAGGGATGCCAGAAGCGGGCAGATGGGCCGCCCCCCACGATGACGGCCATCCAGAACAGGTAAGGCGACCAGAACGCCAGGCCTGTGAGCAAGCAATATAGGTACGACAAACCGGCGATCCAGTGGTTAACGCGCTCGCCAAGCGTGTAGCGAAGAATCCGGCCGCCGGCATCGCCCGTCGTGTGCGTGGAAGAGACCACTTGTGACACACTCACGGCCGTCCGCCTTTCTGACCATGTTCATCCTCGACTCGCTTGGGGCCAAACCGCAGATAGTGGAGCGTCACGCCGATAATGCCGCCCAGCATGGCCAGATTGCCGATCCATTTGGCCGGACCTTTCCAGAGGCGGACAACCCATGGAATATGAGGATTCCTGGGCAACCCGCCGTACGCCTCCGGATTGCTTACATCATGCAGCACATAGATCACGCCCGTTCCGCCAACGCCAGCTGGATCGTAGACGCCTGCTTTGTCGAAGCCGGAGTGCTCGCGAAGCTGCTGCGCGCGCGTTTCTGCGAGCTCTTTCATGTCGTCCTTCGTCCCAAAGTGCAGACAGCCGGTGGGGCAGGACTTGATGCAGGCCGGCTCCAATCCCTGGTTGACGCGGTCGGCGCAGAGCGTGCACTTGAACATCTTCTTCGTGCTCGGGTTGAACTTAGGGATATTGAACGGGCATCCCGTCACGCAGTACCCGCAGCCAATACAGTGATCTTGCTGAAAATCGACGATGCCGTTTGCATACTGGACGATCGCGCCGTCGGCGGGGCAAGCCGCCAGGCAGCCCGGCTCCGCGCAGTGCATGCACTGGTCCTTGCGCATCAACAGCATCAGCGTGCCGTCTGCGCGCTCATGCTCATTGAACTTGATCAGGTTCCAATAATTCCATGCCGTTTCCGGCATCGTCTGATAGGTGTTGTCGAAGACGGTATCGCTGAACGTATAGCCGTTCCACTCGAGACACGCCACTTCACAGGCCTTGCAGCCGATGCAGGTCGTGGTATCGACCAGCTTGCAGACCGTTTCTGCCCGCTCGACGCCGGCGCCGGGCGCGGGTCCGGCGTGGCCTGACATTCTGCGGATTTGCAATGTTGCCTGGCTCATGACGCCCCCTATGCCTTCTCCAGCTTGACAAGAAAGCCCTTAAATTCCGGCGTGAATGCGTTGGGATCGACCACCGTCGGTGTGAGCCGGTTGACGATGGTTCTTGCGTCCTTGCCTGCGTCTTCCTGAATCCCGCGATAACCTTGATGGATCGGTATGCCGATCTGGTACACCTTCTTGCCGTCGATCGTCATCGGCTTGATCCGCTTGGTGACGAAAGCTTTTGCGATATAGTAGCTTCGCGCGCTCGTCACCTTCACTTTCTCGCCGCCCTTGATCCCCAACTCCCCAGCCAGCTCGACGGGTATCTCGACGAACGGTTCGGGAATCAGCTGAACACTCATGGGATTATTTTTGGTCCAGTAATGGTAGTGCTCCGTCAGCCGGTAAGTGGTACAGATGATGTTGAAGCCTTCGGCTGCCGTGCCATACTTGTCTGCCGGTGTAGAGAACTTCTTGACTACCGGATTGTTTGATTGGCTCGGGTGGAGCGCGTTCTGAACCGGGCTCTCGATCGGCTCGTAGTGCTCTGGGAACGGCCCATCGGCGAATGCCGCCAGCGGCCCGAATATTCGTCCCACTCCTTCCGGATTCATGATGAATGGGCCCATGTGATCCTTGGGGTTGGAGTCGGCCTTGAAATCGGGGATGTCGTTTCCTACCCAAAGCTGCGCGGATTCGTTCCACCAGACTTGTTTCCGTTCCGCGTCCCATGGCCTTCCCGAAGCATCGCATGACGCGCGGTTGTAAAGAACGCGGCGATTCGCCGGCCACGACCACGCCCAGTTCGGGTAGACGCCCAGTCCCGATGGATCCTCCGTGCCCCGGCGCGCGAGTTGCGCCCCGGCCTCGGTCCAGCATCCGCAATAGATCCAGTTACCGCAGGAAGTTGTCCCGTCATCTTTCAGCCACGCGAAGCCCGGCAACTGCTGCCCGGCATTGATGGTCTGCTGCGTCTTCGGATCTGTCAGACTCGCCAGTGCCTTGCCGTTGAATTCTTTCGCTAATTCAGCCAACGCCGGATGCTGGGGATCCGTATAGGGCCACGTCAGATTCAAAATCGGGTCCGGAAATTTGCCCCCTTCCGCTTTATACAGTTCGCGCACCCTGAGGAAAATCTGCGCCACGATGTCCTGATCGAGTCGGGCCTGGCCTGGTGGAGAGACGGCAATGTTTTTCCACTGCAACCAGCGTGACGAGTTCGTCATCGACCCGTCCTTCTCCGCGAAGCCGGCGCAGGCCAGCCGGTATACCGTCGTCTTGACCTCTTTCATCTCCGCCGGCGAGATTCCCGGCGACCTCCAGAATTCGCTGGTCTCATCCGGATAGATCTCACCCACCACCAGCCAATCGGCTTTCTTCAGCGCCGCGATGTTCTTTTGAGAATCGGGTCCGATGGCCACGCCGTTCATCCCGAACGCGAACATGCCCTTCACCGAGCCCCGGTACATCTGGTCCCATAGTTCGGTCCACGAATAGTTGCGATCCACCTTCGGCATGTAGTGGAACGCCCAGTCGTTCTCTTTCCGGGCGGCGTCACCATATATGGCCTTCAAGAACGAAACGGCGAACTTGGGCGTGTTCGACCAGTAATTGAACGAATCCCACGGCGCCGGCTTCGAAACCTTGGGAGTGGTTCGATCCAAATAAGTCTTTAGGTCAACATCGGTCGGGTTCGGAACTTTAAGGTACCCCGGCCAGATGTCGAACACCCCGCCCATATCGGTGGCGCCCTGGATGTTCGAATGGCCGCGCAGAGCGTTGACACCACCTCCGGCGCGGCCCACGTTGCCGAGCAGCAACTGCAACATCGCCGCCGTCCGGATAATTTGCGTCCCAAACGTGTGCTGCGTCCACCCTACGGCGTACATGATCGTCGCTACTTTTTTCATGTCGCCGTCTTTGCGAATGGAGGTGAACAAATCCGCGGCTTTGAGGAATTGATCTTTCGGTATCCCTGTGATGCGCTCGACCATTTCCGCGGTGTAGCGCGAATATTGTTTCTTCAACAACTGAAAGACGCAGCGGGGATTCTGCAATGTCAGGTCGTAGGCAACCTTCGGCGGCAGGGCGGCCTTCGAAGCTGCGGCCGCGCCGTCGACTTCTTCGTAATTCCAGGTGGACCTGTCGTACGTCTGCGCCACCGCATCGAAGCCTGAATAGAGCCCGTCCTCGGGGAGTTTGAAGCCTTCCTTCACAATGAACGCGGCGTTGGTAAAGTTGGTGAGGTACTCCTTCGCGATCCGGTTGTTTTCGATCGCATAGTGGATCACTCCGCCAAGAAACGCAATGTCCGCGCCCGCGCGAATCTGCAGGAATAGATCCGAGGTGGCAGCCGTGCGCGTAAAGCGTGGATCCACCACGATCATCTTCGCGTTGCGGGTTCGTTTGGCTTCAATCGCCCACTTGAAACCGCATGGGTGGTTCTCCGCGGGGTTCCCGCCCATGATCAAAATCATATCGGCGTTCTTGATGTGGATTTGCCGACCAGGTAATTGAATTCGTTGGTGTCGGTGCATCCGCCGATCCACGCGATGCTTTCGCAGCGGTTCACGGTGCGGCCTTGTGCATCCCGGTCGACGAACGTTTCGTCTCGCGTCTTCTTCACCCAGTGGCCGATCTCATCAATCGCCTGGTCCCACGCAATGTCTTCCCAGTGATCGGACCCCGGCCGGCGCACCTGCGGCTTGAGCAGCCGCCGCGGGTTCAGGATGTCCTGTTCGAGCGAGGCTCCCTTCGGACAAAGCGTTCCGCGGTTAATGGGATGGTCCGGGTCGCCCTCAACGTGGATCACTTGCGGCGTGACGTTCTTGGCTTTATCGCCAATCGTATAAATGATGACGCCGCAGCTGACCGAACAGTATGGGCACGTGGACCGCGTTTCCGTTGCGCGGGCAATCTTCAGCTCGCGCAGCTGCCCGTAGGCGGGCGCCAGATCGAACCCGAAGAAGGAAAGCGCGGCGCCTCCCAAAGCGCCGGCCTTCAGAAAATCTCTGCGGCTGCCATCCATGGTTGTGGCCTTCCTTTCGCGATCAGTAACGGGCGCCCTCTGATCGAATACTTCTCTCAACCCGGGCGCCCTTCGGGACCGACCCGCGGCGTGCGTAACCCAGAATCGAACTAAATAATGTATCGCAAGCGGATTCGGAAGTGTATCCTGGCAGGTCGCTCCGCTGACCGGCCACTCGTTCCATCATCAGCATCCTCATGCATGTCATGCTCCATTCGAAGGACGAAATCGGTCTTGCGATTGCCATGGTGAAAACGGGCTGAGGATCCAGCATCCGCGGGTGGCCGTTCACCGCACATTTGCACGCTATGGGCGCAGATGGTAACCGTCTTGCTGAAGGGCGAACGCATAAGTACCCTGCCGCCTTCAGCTTTTGCGCGCGTTCTAAATGTCGGCAGACTCTGTCGATATTTCGACGCAGGCCTGGGGCCAGATCCGATGGCCTGTCTCGCCTTGGCATGCCGAAGCCCCTTGAGACCACGCTCCCAAATGCCCGGCAAGTTGTACGCCACAACCCGCTCCGCTATTCTGGGTTTTGCGCACACGCGCGACCATCCAGATGAGTGCACAAGCGACAGACATTTCTTCCAACATTCGTGAAGCGAAACAGCGGCTCGACGCGCACGTGCGCGAGATCGTTCAGTGGCACTTCGATCCCGAAACCGGTTGCGCGTTCTGGCTGGAGTTTGCCTCCAGGCTGGGCTGGGACCCGCGGCGGCGCATCCAGTGTTTTGAAGACTTGAAATTATTTCCGCCGTTTGAGGACGAATGGTTGCGCGGAGGCCCGGTGCGCCGCTGGGTGCCGCGCGGGCTCAACGGGCTGCCTTTGTTCGTCTTCGAAACCGGAGGCACCACCGGCGTGCCCAAGAGCCGCGTACAAATCGAGGATTTCCGCATTGACTACGAAATGTTCAGCGCGACATTGCCGGAAGAGTACTTTCCCCGCGGCGCCAACTGGCTGATGCTGGGGCCTTCCGGACCCCGGCGCTTGCGCGTTGCCGTCGAGCACCTCTGCCAGCACAGAGGCGGCATCTGCTTTTGCGTGGATCTTGACCCGCGCTGGGTCATCAAGCTGTTAAGAGCTGGAAAGATGGACGAGCTGGCGCGCTACAAGAACCATGTCATTGAGCAGGCGGTTACAATTCTGAACGCCGGGCACGACATCCGGTGCATGTTCACCACGCCCAAACTGCTTGAGGCCCTCGCCGAGGAGTTGGCGGATCGCGGAACTGGCATTCGCGAGCTTGGCGTCACCGGTATCTTCGCCGGCGGCACCGAATTCACGCCGCAGTTCACCCGCTTCGCCATGGAAGAGCTGCTTGGTCCCGGCGTGTATATGACGCCAACGTATGGCAACACGCTCATGGGCCTGGCGTGCTCGAAACCCGTTACGGCCGAGAGTCACTACAAAATCAGCTACTATGCGCCCCAGCCGCGAGCGGTCATTGAAGTCGTCTCTTTCGATGACAACAACAAAGTGGTGGACTACGGGCGGACCGGACGTGTCCGGCTTACTACCCTGACGCGCGAAACCTTTATTCCCGGTTTTCTCGAAAGAGATGAAGGCGAGCGCGAGCCGCCCTACGAAAAATATCCATGGGACGGGATCAGCGGAGTACGTCCATTCCGCAAACTGGGTGCGACCACGGTAGTGGGGGTTTACTGACTCGGCTCCGGCCGACGGTTCGTGATGGGAATCGTAAGAAGAATCTGGTTGACTGGAAGTATAAGGAATAGGTCATGCTGAACTTGCCGATTTTGCGCTGGGGCCGTGCGTACACCAGCCTCGAACAGGACCAGGTGGTCCATTTTCTGACGGGCGAGACGCTGGCGCGCGTCAGTCAGGCCAACACCGGCTTGCTGGGCCGCGATATGCGCCAGGCTCAGCGCGCCCGCGACGTCCTTACCGAAATCCCCATTCCGGAATTGATCGAAATCATGAAGCGGGCGGCGGACTTCTACCTCACTGGCGCCTTGCCCATGGGAGACGGCGTCCAAACGCCGGACGATTTCGCCCGCCAGCAATCGGCGTCCACTGGTCTGCCCGAGCACATGTGCCTGGCCAACATGAAGAAAAACCACTTCGTGTTGTCGAACATGAATCGGATTCTCGAATCGCTGACCCGCGGCCTCGATCTCGAGATCCTGACGCGCGGCTACGGCGTGGAATCCCGCGGTGTCATGGTCAGCTACCAGACGCAGGCGCCGGTGTTGGGGCTCGTGCTGCCCTCAAACTCGCCGGGCGTGCACACGCTGTGGCTGCCGGTAATTCCCATGCAAGTCGGACTGGTGCTCAAGCCGGGGCCGCAGGAGCCGTGGACTCCATACCGGATGACGGCGGCGTTTTACGAGGCCGGCATTCCGCGCGAAGCGATTTCGATCTACCCTGGCCTCGGCGATGTCGGCGCGGAAGTGGTGGCGCGCACGCGGCGAAGCTTGATCTTCGGCGGCACCGCCACCGTCGAACGCTACAAAGGCGATTCGCGCGTGCAGGTGCATGGGCCGGGCTTCAGCAAGATCCTTCTCGGCGACGACGTCGTCGACCACTGGGAAAAGTATCTAGACGTGATGGTGGATAGCGTGTTTGCCAATAGCGGCCGCGGCTGCATCAATTGTTCGGGTATCTGGGCGTCGCGCCACACCGTCGAAATTGCCCAAGCCCTGGCCGAGCGGCTAGGTCCGATTGAGCCCAAACCCCCTCAAGATCCGCAATCGAGCCTGGCCGCCTTCACCGTGTCCGGTGCCGCGCGCGCGATTTGGAAGACGATTGAAGCGCGGCTCGATGAACCCGGCGTGCAACACGCGACGGCCCCGTTCGGCGCGCGCCTGGTCGAAAAAGAGCGTTGCGGCTACGTTCGCCCGACCGTCGTTCATTGCGACTCGCCCGAGCCGGCGCTGGCCAACACCGAGTTCATGTTCCCGTTCGTGAGCGTGGTCCGGTGTCCGCAGGAAGAAATGCTCAGGCGGGTTGGCCCCACTCTCGTGGCCAGCGTCATCACCCAGGACGCGCAGTTCCAACGGAAGTTCATCGACGCTCCGCACATCGACCGTTTGAACATCGGCGCCATTCCGACCATCAAGCTCGATTGGCTGCAGCCGCACGAAGGCAACATCGTCGAGTTCCTGTTCCGTCCACGGGCGTTTCAAGCGTCGCTGGATGCAGCCGTGGCCTGAGCCGGTGCTCACATCGGCTTGTTTGCAAACCAGGTGAAGCCGGTTGCGGTTACTTGCCGATACAAAACGTCGAGAAAATACGATTGAGGATGTCGTCGGCGGTGGTGGCCCCGGTGATGGCATCGATGGGCCGCAGCGCGCCGTAGAGATCGAGCAACAGCATTTCGTGCGGGACATTTTCCGTCACGGCGCCGCGCGCTTTGGCAAGGAATTCGAGCGACTCGCGCAGAAGGTGCTCGTGACGCAGGCTGGTGATGAATCCGGATTCCGGCTCGACCGCTCCGCCGGGCGCCACCGCTTCGAAGATGGCGGTACGGAGATTTTCAATGCCCGCGCCGGTTAAAGCTGACACGGCCACGCAATTTGCCGGCAGCTCGGCGCGCGGCGGCAGATCGGACTTATTGGCGGCGATCAAAGTGCGCCCTTGCGATTGCGCGCGCTCGATCAGCTCACGATCCTTGGCGTCGAGAGGCGCGGATCGATCCACAACCACCAGCGTCAGGTCGGCATCGGCCATGGCCTGGAAACTGCGCTCGATGCCGAGCGTCTCGACCAACCCCTCGCCCTGCCTGATGCCGGCGGTGTCCACCAGCTTCACCGGTATGCCGTGGATAGCGGCGACTTCCGAGACGAGATCGCGCGTGGTGCCTGGAATCTCGGTGACGATGGCGCGATCCTGTTCGAGCAGGCGATTGAACAAGCTGCTCTTGCCGACGTTGGGGCGCCCCACGATGGCTAGCGTTAAGCCTGCGCGCACGATGTTGCCGTAGGCGAAACTGGCGGCGAGAGTTTCGAGACCGCGCTCGACCGGCTCCATCCGGCGCAGGATTTCCGCGGCCGGCGCCACGCTGATGTCGTCCTCGGCGAAATCGATGCCCGCTTCGAGCAGCGAAATTAGCTCCAGCAGTTGTTCCTTGAGCGGAGCGATGCGCCGCGATACGGACCCATCCACTTGCTGTGCGGCGATACGGGCCTGGTAGAGCGTGGTGGCTTCAATGAGATCGTGAACGGCTTCGGCTTGCGGCAGATCGATGCGTCCGTTGAGATAGGCGCGCAGCGTGAACTCGCCCGGCTCGGCAGCCCGCGCGCCTTCGGCCATGGCGCGCTCCACGCAATGCCGCAGCACAACCGGAGAGCCGTGGCAGGAAATTTCGATCACGTCTTCGGCGGTGTAAGAGCGCGGGCGCGCGAAGAACGTCGCTACGACCTGATCGACTGCGCGGCCTTCCAGGTCCGGCAGCTCAGCGAGAGCCGCAGTCCACGATTGCCACGCGGGCTCGCGCGAAAAGCGAAGGATCTTGCCGGCGATGGCGACGGCATTCGCGCCGGAGATCCGGACCACGCCCAGGCCTCCGCGGCCCGGAGGAGTGGAGACGGCCACGATGGTGTCGTTCAGGTTCAATCGAGGAGATTTAATTCAGATCGGCGGAGGGCCGATGCCATGCGGCTTACGAGCGTCCGCGGCCCTGCGCTCTCGAGCGTCCGCGGTCCCCGCCACGCATGGGCGGGCGACTCGAAGACCGCTGATATGACGGCGCCGGCGGGGGCAGTTCCGGCAAACTGGCCATGCCCGCCGGATAGATGATCACCTGGCGGAATCCGCCGTGCCCGCTGCTCTCGCTGCGCACTTCAGTCTCGTTGCGCAAGGCCAGGTGAATCACGCGGCGCTCGCGGCTGTTCATGGGATTGAACCGGAACGGCGCGCCCGTGCTCTTCACTTTTTCGGCCGCCGTGGCCGCGCTCAGCCGCAGCTCCTCGATGCGCAGCGCGCGATAATCCTGCGCGTCAAATGACAACCGGGAATGATCCTCGGACGGCATATGCAGCGCTTCCATGGTGATGTATTCCAATGCCAGCAACAGCTCGGCTTTGTTGGCCAGCAGCAGGTCCACATCGGCGCCCGAAAACTTCACCACAACCTCGGGGTTCTCGAAATCCGGATTGACGGACTCGCCCTCGGCGATCACGTAGTCTACGGCGAAACCAGCTTGGCGCAGTAAGGACCTCAGAAACGGGTCGATGCGCGGAGCTATCGAGGCAATGGAATATTTTTTCTCGCTCACCGCTTGTTCCTGCCGTTCTGCTTCTTTGCGACCGGCATGGGCTGCGGCATATCCGCAACCGTCACGGTCTTATTGAAAAACAGCTGCTGCGCGATGCCCACCAAATTGACAGTGAAATAGTATAACACCAGGCCACTGGCCAAGTTGTAGAAGAAGAAGCCCATTACGAGCGGCATAATGAGCATCATGCGCTGCTGGTTGGGATCGGCGGTGGTCGTGGGCGTCATCTTCTGCTGGATGAACTGCGTCACAATCATGGCGATCGGCAGGATGTGGATGGGCAGATGCTCCGGCGCCGCCAGATCCGGAACCCAGAGCCAGCTGGCATGCCGCAACTCGATCGAGATGGAGAGCACCTTATAAAATGCGATGAAGAACGGGATCTGGATCGCCATGGGGAGGCAGCCGCCCATGGGATTGGCGCCGTGCTTCTTGTAGAGCGCCATCGTCTCTTCGTTCTGCTGCTGCTTGCGCGGATCGCGCATGCTGATGCCCTTGTACTTTTCGGCAATGGCGGCGATCTGCGGCTGCAGCGCCTGCATTTTTTTCATCGACTTCAGATTCGAAAGCTTCAACGGGAACAGCAGGAAATTGATAATGATAGTGACGATGATGATCGCCCAGCCGTAGTTGTGCACCCAGTTGTCGTTCACGTAATGCAGCCCCAGGAACAGAGGCTTGGCCAGGAACGAGAACCAGCCGAAGTCCACAATGCGGACCAGTTGCGGGTTCACGCGATTCAGAATGTCGATGTCTTTGGGGCCGACAAATACGGCGAAATTATTGTGTGAATTGCCGATACCGGCGCCGACATGCGGTTCTTCCTTCGCGTTGGCGGCGGTGGCAACGGTGTCGCTGAAAGTAACCAGCTTTACCGGACCGGCAGCAGGTAAAAATGCCGCGGTGAAGTAGGTGTCTTCAACGCCCGCGAATGAATAATTGCCTTCGGAAGTGACCGGACCGTTCTTGGCCGCCTTGGCATCGTGCGTGATGAGCTTGTTGTCCGTCAGGTCGAAATAAATGCTGTGCTGCGCCAGGGGATTAAGAATCGAGGGGTCGCCAAAACCACCGCGCCACGCAATCAGGTGCGGTACGGGCGCGCCGTTCTCGGTGACTTCGGTCGAAATCTGCGTGATGTAGCGGCTCTTTTCAAAGTGGAACGTCTTCCGCGCCGTGACCGCGCCTTCGGAGTATTCGTAGCTGATGCCCAGCCCGTCGGCGGCAGGTCTCGCGGCGAAAAGCGCGTCGTTGATGTCCACGCCGGCTGGCTTTTTCTGTTCGAATGTCAGCGTAAAAGGATAGCCGACTTTGGGTACGGCGGTCTCGTTGACCAGCGCTAGCGGCTTGCCATTATCGTCGGTGTATTTTTTCAGGATCCATTGCTGCACCACCGCCCCGCGGTTGGAGAACACGACTCTATAAAGGTCCGTCTCGACGGTGTAAGTCTGTTCTTGCTCGGCTGCAATTTTTTGTGCCGCGCCCATTTTTGAAGCGGCGCCGCCCGCGGCCTTGCCCTTGACCGTCGAATCCGCTTTCGCCGGCGCGGATACGGGTGCCGGGGCCAGCGACCCTGGGGCCGGAGCCGCGCCCTTCGTTTGCGCGGCGGTAACGGGTTTCTTGGGAGGCTCAGGGGTTTTGAAAAGGTACGGTGTAGCGAACAGCACAACACCCATCAGCGCGAACGCCAGCAGCAGCCGCTGTTCCATCGACAGCTCTTTCTTAGGACCGGGCTGATTGGTGTTGGTTTCGTCGCTCATGGATGTGGCTTACGGGACCAGGTCCACGCCGCCTGCATGGAAAGGATGGCAGCGTGCCAGGCGCTTGGCACCCAGCCAGGCGCCGCGCCGTGAGCCGTATCGCTCCACAGCCTCGCGCATGTACTCCGAGCAAGTCGGATGATAGCGGCAGGCTGAAGGCAGCCAGGGTGACACGAATCGCTTATACCCGCGCAGCAAAGCGATCATGAACTGTTGCAGCGGAGAAAAAGCTTCTCGACCTCGCGAATCAGGTCGGGGAGCGGCGAGTCCATGGCTGCGCGGCGCGGATTGAATACAATTTCCCACTGCGGACTTAATTGATCGAGCCGCAGGCGGACAGCCTCGCGGACACGCCTTCTGATTCGATTGCGCACCACGGCGCCCCCGAGCGACCGTGGAACCGTGAAACCCACCTTCGGACCGGAGCCTGTCGGCCGGCCGTCACTTGGCACCCGCGCGTAGAAAGCCGCAAAGAACGGCCCCGAATAGCGGGAGCCGTGGTCATACACTCGCCGGAAGTCTTTGGAGCGTAAGATACGAACACTTTTCGGGAACCCTGCGATTCGACTACCTTTCGGAGCTGACGGTGAGCTTCTTACGTCCACGGGCGCGGCGGCGGGAGATGACGGCCCGTCCATCGGCGGTCTTCATGCGCGTCAGAAACCCGTGCGTTTTGGCGCGCCGCCGTCTATTCGGTTGAAATGTTCTTTTCGGCATTTTGCTCTAAGTATTTAGTATAGAGCACGGTGGAGGGTAGGGGCAATCCACGGGGAAGCGGGACCTGAGGGAAGACGCCAGCCCGACAACTTGGCGTCTGGAGGGTCAATCCTGTGTCAATTTGTCCGCACAGGTGTCTCAGCGGCCCAATGTGGGCGGCGACGACAGCATCGATAAGAACAAGCAAAGAATAACCATCCCCGCGAGAATTGTGGCGACAAACATAACCGGACCAGCCTCCTGCTCTTAACTGATGCAATTTGCATTCCGAAAGTGGCGAAAGTCTTTACCCTCCTTGGTTATGGTACGTTTTCGCTATGCGGGTGGATTTCGCTTTTGGAAGAACCGGGCTGATTGTCGATCTTCCGGCAGGTTTTCGCTACCAAATTCTGGAGGCGCGGTCGGCGCGGCCGCTGGCGGACGCCATGGCAGCGGTTGAAGCGGCTCTCGATTCGCCGATCGCCTCCCCGCCTCTGGACGAATTGGCGCGTGGGCGGCAAAGCGCCGCGATTTCAGTCTGCGACATCACCCGGCCGGCGCCCAATCGCCTGGTACTGCCCCCGGTGCTGAGCCGGCTCGAACGTGCGGGCATCCCGCGCCCAAACATTACGATTCTGATCGCTACGGGTCTCCACCGGCCCGCCACCGATGCCGAGATCCGCGAGATTTGCGGTGACGAAGTGGCCGGCCGCTACCGCGTGGTGAATCACGATGCCCGCGCCCTGGCCGAGCACCGGCATCTGGGGACGACGGCGTCGGGCACTCCTGTTTACATCGACGAACGGTTCGTTTCCGCGGATCTGCACATCACGCTTGGGTTCATCGAGCCTCACCTGATGCTGGGCTACTCGGGCGCCCGCAAGCTGATCGCGCCGGGCTTGGCCGCGCAAGAAACGATCAAAGTGCTGCACAGCCCAAAGTTCATGCGCGACGCGCGCGCCGTGGAGGGTTCGATTGAGGACAACCCGCTGCACCGCGACCTGCTGGAAATCGCCCGTATGGCGCGTCACGATTTCGTGGTGGACGTAGCGCTAGGCCGCGGAGCGCAGGGGGTATCGGGAAGTGCCCGGCCAATTTGCGGGGTGTTCGCGGGCGATCCGGTGGCCGCTCACCGGCGCGGGGTCGAATTCGTTTCCGAAGTGATGCTGGAGACTCTCGATGAGCCCGTGGACGCCGTGATCACAACGTCGGCCGGGAGAGCCCGTCGGACCGCGAGTTTCTGAAGCAAATCGCCCAGGCTCCGGTCGCGATCGATCAATGGCAGCTTGAGAAACTGGCGCTGGTAAGGGAAAAAGTGGAAATTCTGTTCTACGTGCCGGGCTTGCCGCGCGAGTTTCACGCGTCGCTCTGGGGACGAGCATTCGGCACGGCGGCGGAGGCGATTGCGGCGCTCACGGCATCCTTGCCGGCTAACGCCAGGGTAGCCGTGATTCCAGAAGGGCCCTACGTCCTGGCACGGGCGCTCGCGGAGGTGAGCGTTTCATGATGACGCGCAGAACGCTGTTAACCGCTCTTCCGGCCGCCGGCTTGTTGCGCGGGCAGCAACCTGCGGCGACGGACGTCACACACGTCCGCATCGATGCCGGCGAAGTTACCGCGCGTGTCAACCCCATGATCTTCGGGCAGTTCATCGAGCACCTGGGCCGCTGCATTTATGGCGGCATTTACGAGGAAGGCTCGCCGCTCAGCGATGAGCGCGGATTCCGCAAGGACGTGCTGGCCGCGGTGAAGCGGCTGCACCCGCCGGTCCTGCGCTGGCCGGGCGGCAATTTCGTCTCGTCGTACCACTGGGAGGACGGCATCGGTCCGAAAGACCAGCGGCCGCGGCGATTCGATACCGCCTGGTTTGCCATCGAGCCGAACCGCTTCGGCACTAACGACTGCATCGAGTATTGCCGCGCCATCGGCGCCGAGCCTTACTTCTGCATCAACCTGGGCACGGGGACCATCGAGGAAGCGGCGAATTGGGTCGAGTACTGCAACGGGACCAGCGACACGCACTACGCTAATCTGCGCCGCAAGCACGGCTACGCCGAGCCGCACAGCGTGAAGTACTGGGGGCTGGGCAACGAAATCTACGGCACGTGGCAGGCCGGTCACAAGAGCGCCGAGGATTACGCCAAGGTCGCGCTCGAGGCGGCCAAAATGATGAAGTGGGTGGACCCTTCCATCCACCTGATCGCCTGCGGCGCCGGCGATCCGCAATGGAACGTCACGGTGCTCGAGACGCTGGGCGCAATCGTGGATTATCTCTCGGTCCACTTTTACACCGGCAGCGACGATTATTACGAAACCCTGGCGTCGGTGGGCCGCGCCGAACACTTGCTGCGCCTGGCCGACAGCGCCATTGAAATTGCCTCCGAGCGCATTCGCGGCCATGAGCCGCGCAGTGTCGAATTTCCGCTTCGCCAGAAGCGCGTCGAGATCGCCTTCGACGAGTGGAATGTGTGGTACCGGCGGCGCGACGGCCGCCACCGCGAAGTTAAAGCCAAGCTGGAGGAGCCGTACAACCTGCGCGACGCGCTATGGACAGCCTCGATGCTGCATCTGTTCGAGCGCTGGGGCGACAAGGTCACCATGGCGACGCTCGCGCAAATGGTGAACGTCATCGCGCCCATTCACACCAGCGAGAAAGGGCTGTATCTGGAGCCCAACTTTTTCCCGCTGGAGCTATATCGCGCGCACACGGGCGATCGCGTGGTGCACGCCTGGAGCGATGGCCCGGGCTACGATTCGCCGGGCGCCGGGCACACACCATATCTGGATATCTGCCCGACGAAGGCCGAAGGGCGCATGGCGATCGGCGTGGTGAACCGGCACAAAGACCGCGTGCTCACGGCACAATTCGAGATCCTCGGCGCGAAGCCGGCGCGCGCGGGGAAAGTCTTCACCATCAACGGGCCGTCACCCGAATCCGCAAACTCGTTCGAGCAGCCAAACGTGGTCGGTACCGCCAGCCGAGACCACGGCGATTTCGCCGCCCAGTTTACTTTCGAGTTTCCGGCGCACTCCGTGACGCTGCTGGAGTTGGCGCTGTAGCGCATGGGCCAACGCCTGGTTTTGGCGGGGGACCTGCCGTTTTTTGTTCCTCATGAACGGAGATCGAGGTTTAGGCAGGCGATTGAAAAGCAAGTTCTAAAACCGGGGGGCACAGATGAACGCCAGCCAAAGCGGATTACCTTGGATCCGTGTCGATCCGCGCTTATCGCGTCTACCTTGCCCTCTTCCCGCAGCCCTCTAGAATTCGTACCGCAGCGCGAACTGCATCACCCGAGCCGGCATCACGCCTTGAAATTCACCGAACGTCAGCGGCGCCAGCAGCGACAGGCTCGGGTTAGTGAAATTCACGTTGTTGAACGCGTTGAACGCTTCCGCCCGGAATTGCAGCCGCTGGCGCTCCCAGGGCAGCTTGAATGACTTCGCCAGCGTCAGATCCGTGTTGAAAAATGGCGCCAGGCGCACGGGCGCGCGCGTGCCGCTGTGACCCGGAAATTCGTCCGCAAAGGAACTGGCGGTTGACGTGTTGCCGAATATGCTGGGATTGCCGTTCTGGTCAATCTGCCTCCCAGGATGTACAGGGCTGGTAACAACAGCCAGCGAATTGAGCCAATAGTTTGCGTTATAGGCCAGATCGCCGGCGACCGTGCTCGGCAATCCCGACCGATAGCGGATAACACTTGAAACTTGCCAGCCGCCGATGATGTGATCCACCCAGCCGGGCGCGCTATGGAACATCATCTTGTTCTTGCCAACCGGAAGCTCATACAGGAAATTGGCGCTGATGTTGTGCCGCATATCGAAGTCGGACGACCCGCGGAATTCCTTGGTGTTGAAAATGTTCTGAATGGCCGCGCCTTGCGGCCCTGCGCCCGATTCCGCTGCCGATCCAAGATCGATCGCATGCGACCAGGCATAGTTGAAGTCGAACGCAAAGCCCTGGCTGAATGCGCGCCGCAGCGTGATCGTTAGGCTGTGGTATGCGCCCGTCCCGGCGTTCATCCATGTTGGCATCGAGCTGCCTTGCAGCGGGAAGAAGGTGTAGCAGCCGGACTTCGAAAGGCATTTGCCGTTGACGTAAGAGCTGGTGGTATTGCGGTCCACGGCGTGGAGGCAATCGAGGAAGCTCCCTCCGTAATCGTTGTACACGCAGTTGAAATAGTTGGCCGAAGCGCTGCCGTGGAAATCGACGTT
>WNFI01142257.1_pt1 | contig 24136 bp, 27 predicted proteins | sample 5400471 | NCBI WGS metagenome assembly WNFI01 (sample SAMN13153348, study PRJNA577476) | soil metagenome | isolation source: 100 cm saprolite on Douglas fir-dominated hillslope | place: USA:California | collected 2013-09-17 | reverse complement strand
CTGGACGATGCGCACGTGCTCGCGCTTGAGCTCGCGCGCGTGCCGCACGCCGCAGGAGTGCGCGATCATGTCGATCTCGCGGTTCATGTTGTTGGCGTAATTCGCGACGCGCAGGTATTTCTCCTGCACCACCAGGGCGCGTTGCAGGCGCTTGTTATGCGTCGTGACGCCCGTCGGGCAGGTGTTCGTGTGGCAGCGCAGCGCCTGGATGCAGCCCAGCGCGAACATGAAGCCGCGCGCCGTGTTGATGAAATCGGCGCCGGTGCACAGCGCCCACGCGGCGCGAGCAGACGTGACAAGCTTGCCGGCCGCTATTACACGGACACGTTGTCTGAGCCCGGTCTCGATGAGCGAATCGACAACGCGCGGCAAAGCCTCTTCGATGGACAGGCTCATGTGGTCGGCCAGGGCCTGCGGCGCGGCGCCCGAGCCGCCCTCGCCGCCGTCGATGGCGAGAAAGTCCGGCGCGAACTCCATGCCGCGCTTGTGCACGATGTCGGCCATGTCGTTCATGAAGCGCCAGCCGCCGACCGCGGTCTTGATGCCGACGGGCCGGCCCGTGAGGTTGCGGATCCATGCCACCTTCTCGAGCAGCTCGCCCATGTTCGAAATGTCGCGGTGGCGGTTGGGGCTGATCGAGTCGCGCCCCTCGGGAATGCCGCGGATCTGCGCGATCTCCGCCGTCACCTTCTTGCCGGGAAGAACGCCCCCCTTGCCCGGCTTCGCCCCCTGCGACAGCTTGATCTCGAAGGCTCTGACAACTTTGGAAAGTTCGACGAGTCTTTCTTCCGACAAATTTCCCTGGGAATCGCGCACGCCGTATTTCGCGGTGCCGATCTGCATGATGATATCGCAGCCGCCCTCGAGGTGGTACGGCGAGAGACCGCCTTCGCCGGTATCCATGTAACAGCCGGCAACGGCCGCGCCGCGCGACAGCGAGCGCACCGCCGGCGCAGAGATCGCGCCAAAGCTCATGCCGCTGATGTTGACGACCGATTTCGCCTCGAAAGGCTCCTTGCAGTAGTTCTCGCCGAGGATGAGGGAGGGCGTAGGCAGCCTCTCCTCCTCGAGGACCGGGAAGGGGTGATTCACGAATATCAGCGCGCCCGCCTGGTGCAGGTCGTAGGTCGAGCCGAAGCCGATCGTGCCGCCCTCGTTCTTCGCCAGGCGGTACACCCAGCCGCGGGTCGAGCGGTTGAAGGGCATCTCGTCGCGATCGCCTGCGAAGAAGTACTGCCGGAAGTACTCGCCGAGCTGCTCGAAGTAGTAGCGCAGGTGCCCGATGACGGGATAGTTGCGCAGCACGCCGTGCTTTTTCTGCGTGATGTCGCTGATGAAGAGAAAGAGAAAAGCGCCGACGAGCGCGAACGCGACCAGCGTGCCGATCCCGTAAGACAGGATTCCCATCACCACGTCCATCCGCGCTCCCCTCTTCACACCCCGAGGCAATGATACCCCCCGGGGGCCCCGCGGCAACCGCGCTTACACGCGCAGGCGTTTCACCAGGTCGAAGACCTCGGCGGCATGGCCGCGCGGGTTGACCCCGTAGGCGGCGTGGCGGATGACGCCTTTCTTGTCGATCACGAAGGTCGAGCGCACCAGGCACTCGCGGCGCACGCCTTCCGTCTCCTTCTCCTGGATGACGCCGTACTTGCGGCATACCTCGCCTTCAGGATCCGAAAGCAGCGCGATCGTCACGCCGTTCCTGTCGCGGAAGTCCGCGTGGGTGAGGCAATCGTCGCGCGACACCCCGAGGACCACGCAGTCGTGCTTCACGAACTGGTCCTCGTGGTCGGAGAAATCGGTGGTCACGATGGTGCAGCCCGGCGTGCCGTCGCGGGGATAGAAGTAAAGCACCACGTGCTTCTTGCCCTTGAACGCCGACAGGCTGACGGTCTGCATGTCGGCGTCTGGCAGCGCGAAGGACGGCGCGGATTGTCCCGGTTGCAGCATGTCGCGTCGATTCTATGCTAAAACTTTTTTCAATTGCCAAGTCCTCGTCGCGCTGTCGCACGATCGCGACAACGCGGAGCGCCGCGCGCTTCCATCTATAATTATTTGATGAAGCTGCAATTGCTCGGCAACATGACGCCGCGGGCATTTTTGCAGCGTTATTGGCAGAAGCGCCCGCTTCTTGCGCGCCGTGCAATTCCCGCATGGCGGGGCGTGGATCTGCGAAAGCTCGCGGCGCTGGCGGCGCGCGATGACGTCGAATCCCGGATAGTGGAACGACGCGGCAGGACCTGGAACACGCGGCACGGCCCTTTTCACGGCAAGCTGAGCCTGGGAAAGAGAAATTCGACCCTGCTGGTCAGCGGCGTCAACCTCCATGTCCGCGCTGCGGACGGGCTGCTCCGGGGCTTCGATTTCGTGCCGCAGGCGCGCCTCGACGACGTCATGGTGAGCTACGCCACCTCGGGCGGCGGAGTCGGGCCGCACGTCGATTCCTATGACGTATTTCTGCTGCAGGGGGAAGGACAGCGGCGCTGGCGCACATGGTCGCCCAACGGTTCCTTTTACAAGGAGTTTCTTGTAGAGAAAGGCGATCTGCTATACCTGCCTCCCGGCTGGCGGCATGACGGCGTGGCCCTCGACCCCTGCTATACCTATTCGATCGGCTTTCGCGCGCCGCGCGGCGCCGAGCTCGCCGCGGCGTTCCTCGATTGGCTGCACGAGCGCGGCCTGCCCGATGCCGCCTACCGCGATCCGGGGCTCAGGCCGGCGCGCCGCGGCGCCGCCATTCCCGGGGAGATAATCTCGTTTTCGCAGAAGACGCTCGCCAGAATCAAATGGGGGCGCAAGGACGTGACCGTGTTTCTCGGCGAATATCTCAGCGCTCCCAAGCCTCATGTGGTTTTCCGGCCTTCCAGGAAGCGCGGCAGGCTGGCCGGCTCGGAGCTGCGCCTCGACCCCAGGACCCAACTGCTTTACAGCGGAACGAGGTTTTTCATCAACGGCGAGAGCTTCGTGACTTCGAAAAGCACCGCCCCGGGTCTTCGCGAGCTGGCCGAGCGCCGCCGCATCCGGGGAGACCGGCTTGCCCGGACGCCGCTCGCCGCTCTAATCTCCGGCTGGCTCCAGGCGGGCTATGCGCACCTGGACCCGAGATGAGCGAAGTCTTCTACGAACGCTTCGACAGCAACGCCGGCTTCCAGACGGCGGTCGATCGCCTGCTCGAGCAGCCGGGTCGCGAGCTGCGCATATTCGACCCGGATCTTGCCGCGCTGCGCGTCAACGATCCCGCCCGTATCGAGCGGCTCGAGCGTTTCCTTCTCGTCAGCAGGACGCGGCGCATTTACTTCGTCGTCCATGCCACCGATCACGTGACGCGGCAGTGCCCGCGCATGATGAGCCTGATCGCGCGCTTCGCGCACGCGATACAGGTCAACCGCACGCACGACGAGATCCGTGAGCTGCAGGACTCGTTCATGGTGCTCGACTCGGTGCACTATGTGCGCCGCCCCGTGGCGCAGTTTTTCCGCGGCGCGATCGGGCTCGGCGACGAGACCGAGGGACTCGCGATGCGCGGCCGGTTCATGGAAATCTGGGCGGCCTCCTACCCCGCAGTCTCCGGCACGACAGTGGGCTTATAAAGAGATACCTAAAATAAAAAAGCTACAGGCCCCTCCACCCGAATCCATCCTCCTGGGTGGCGAGGCTGATCCAGCTTTCCTCGCAGCGCATCGCGCGCGCCAGCGCCGCGCGAGCCAGACCGGGGCGGTTGTTCTGCTGCGAGAGGTGCGCGGCGATTACGTGCTTCAACCGCGAGCGGTCGAGCGCGCCCAGCAGGCGCTCCGACTGCAGATTGTCAAGGTGCCCGAACGGTCCGGCGATGCGCTGCTTGAGCCACTGCGGGTAGGCGCCGCCCCACAGCATGTCGGCGTCGTAGTTGCATTCCAGGACCAGCGCATCGAGCCCCGAGAGAGTCGCCTCGACATGCGCGGTCGAGGCGCCGATGTCGGTCAGTACGCCCAGCTTCGACGCGCCGTCCGAGATCACGAACTGCACCGGTTCGCGGGCGTCGTGCGGCACGGTGAACGGGTGCACTTCCAGGTCTCCGACTGGAAATCTCTCTTTTGAATTGACCAGCGTGGTCTTCACGCCTTCCACCACTTTCCCTTCAGCTCGCAAAGCCGACAAGGTGCCGTAGGTGAGATAGAGGGAGGCGCAATGAGCGGCCGCAAAATCGAACGCGCCGCCGGCGTGATCGCCGTGCTCGTGCGTGACAAGAATGGCCGCGATGTCGCCCGGAAGAAGGCCAAGCCGCGCGAGCCGCTGCTCCGTGTCGCGCAGCTTCAGGCCGCAATCGATGAGCACCCGCGTCTTGGCCGCCTCGGCCACCAGGCAGTTCCCCTTGCTGCCGCTGGCGAGCGACGCGAAGCGGAGCAACGGGCTACTTCAGCTGCTCGTGGAGAAGCGTGAGGATGCGCTGCGCGGTCTTCGAAGTTTCGGCCGTGCCGTCCTTGTTGAGAACGTGGACCTGGCTCGTCTCCTCGGTCGGCTTCACCTCGACGCGGTACTGCTCCGGCTTCACCTTGGAATCCTTGGAGGCCCAATCGAAAAGCTTCGACAGCAGGCCCTTCTCGTCGTCCTTCTTGCTCATCTCCGCCTCGGGGTCGGCGTAGCGCACGAAATACAGGCCTTTCTGGCGGTCGCGATCCTCGACGGTGAAGCCGACCCGGTCAAGCGCCAGCCCTACGCGCCGCCAGGCGCGGTCGAACGGCTCGTTGACCTGCAGGAGCTCCGTGCCCTCGCTGGTCTTTTTCAGCTCGGCGCGCTCCTGAGGCGTGACGCTCGCGGCCAGCTTCGCCTTCTCGTCCGAAGCGCCGAGGCGCACCATTAGCCGCCGGAGGAACTCTGCTTCGAGGCCGGGGTCGGCCGGGCGCGGCTGCCACACGGTTTCCTGCCGCGTCTGCTCCTTGTAGACCTCGACCATGCCGCGATGGCTGATGTAGATCTCGGTGCCCTTGCCGTCGGCGGCGCGCTCCAGGCGAGTGCGGAACTTGTCGCGTTCGCCGGTCGAATAAAGCGTATCGAGAATCTTGCCCAGAAAATCTCTGAAGAAGCCTTCGGGAATCTTGGCGCGGTTCTCGGCCCAGTCGGTTTCCATCACGCCGGCCTCGGGAACCTCGAGCTTGATGAGGAAACCGCTCTCCTGCCAGAAATTCTTCACCAGCGACCAGACTTTTTCCGGAGGCTCCTGAACGACCAGCCAGCGCTCGGATCCGGCCCGCTCGATGCGCATCTGCTCGATCTGCGGCAGCACCGCGGAATTTCCGAGGCGCGCCTGGTCCTTGCGCTCGGCCTGGTAGCCGGAAAGCGTCGCCGTGGATTTGCCGCTCTCTGGAACCACGTAGCGATTGTCGCGCGAAGGCGTGGTCAGATCGGGCGGGACTTCGAGCGGCGGCAACGTGCCCGCCGACTTGTAGTCGATCTTGCTCTCTAGCGTATCCGTGATGCTGCAGGCGCCGACCAGCGCCAGGACCGCGGAAATTCCGAGCCTGCGGATCAAGCGCGGCTCTCGACCACCCGCAGACCCGGCAGCGCGATTCCCGCCTCGTGCAGCGCCTCGCGCACCGTCTGATGGAATTTCTCGGCGAGCGGCGAGAGCGGCAGGCGCAGCCCCGGCTCGATCATGCCCATCTCGCCGAGCGCCCATTTCACCGGGATCGGGTTCGCTTCGACGAACAGGCGCTGGTGCAGCGGCAGAAGCTGCAGGTTGAGCTCGCGCGCCTTTTTCACGTCGCCCACCAGCGCCGCGGCGCACATCTGGCGCATCGCCTTGGGTGCGACATTGGCGGTGACCGAGATCACGCCGTGGCCGCCGAGCAGGATGATAGCGAGCGCCGTCGCGTCCTCGCCGCTGTAGATCGCGAAGTTGCGCGGCGCGCGCCGGATGAGATCGGTGCCGCGCTCGATGTTCGCGGTGGCGTCCTTGATGCCGATGATGCCAGGCACCTGCGCCAGCCGCATGACGGCGTCATTCTGCAGGTCGGCGACTGTGCGCGCCGGCACGTTGTACAGGATCATCGGCAGATCGACCGTCTCCGCGATCTTGCGGAAGTGCAGGTACATGCCTTCCTGCGTCGGCTTGTTGTAGTACGGAACCACCGACAAGCACGCGGTGGCGCCGGCTTGCTTGGCCGACTCGGTAAGCTCGATCGCCTCGGCGGTCGAGTTGCCGCCGGTGCCGGCGATGACGGGGATGCGCCCGCGCGAATGCTGCACGGCGAGGCGGATCAACTCCTTGTGCTCGTCGAAATCGACCGTCGGCGATTCGCCGGTGGTGCCTACCACGACGATGCCGTCGGTGCCCTCCGCGACATGCCAGTCGATGAGCTTTCTGAACCCCCCGAGATCGAGGCGCCCGTCCTCGTGCATGGGGGTGACGATCGCAACCAGGCTTCCTGTAATCATGGACGGCATTCTAACGTTTTAGGACGCAAATGCGTTGAATCATCGCCCTTTTTGGCTGGTCGAACTCGCCTTCCTCGAAGCCGAGCTCCTGCAATTCCTTGAAGGCCTCGCGCAACTCGCCCGGGCGCAGCAGGAACTCGGGATTAGACGGCTTTCCGAAGCGCTCGTTCCCCATCATGAAAGTTTCGTAGACGAGAACCCCGCCTTCAGCAAGCGACGAAACAAGATGCGGGAAAAGCGGCCGGTGCAGGTAGTTGGCGACAACGATGCCGCCGAAGCGCCGCCCCGTGAACGGCCACGGACTGCCGCCCTCCAGGTCTGCCCTTACAAATGTCACTTTCTCGATCGCGACCGGGTCGCGATCGACTGCGACCACCTCCAGCCCCCGGTCCCGGAAGAATCGCGCATGGCGCCCCTGGCCGCACGCCAGGTCGAGCACCGGGCCGCGCGTAATGCGCGGCGCCCAGCGCATTACCCAAGTCGAGGGCTGGTCCATACGCGCACTCTAGCTTGACGGGCCATGCGTAGTGCACTAGAAATTCACGCAAGGGCGCGCGGTCATGAAGAGAATCCTGAGTGCACTGCTGGTATTCTGCTGCGGCGTGGCCGCGACCTATGCGCTCTTCCTGTTCACGCGCCAGGCGGTCGACACGGACGCGCAACTGCGCTTTGAGCGCCAGGCGGCGGACGCGAAGCACATCATCGAGCGGCGGCTGCGTTCCTACATCGAGGTGACCGTGGGCGTGCAGGCCCTTTTCGCCGCGCACGAAACTCCGACGCGCGCGCAATTCCACCGCTACACGCAGGCGCTCAAGCTCGCGGAGAGCTATCCCGGGTTCGAGGTGCTGAACTACGCGCGCCACATCAGCGCGGCCGAAAAGCCGGCCCTGCAGCAGGTGGTGCGGGGCGACACGAGCCTGAGCCCGAAGGGATATCCGGATTTCGACATCAGGCCGACGGGCGAGCGCCCCCAGTATCACGTCCTGATCTATCTCGAGCCGATGGAGCGCAACCGCTTCGCCCTTGGCCTCGACCTCGCCGCCACCGCGGCGCAGGCCGCCGATATCGCGCGCGCACGCGACACGGGAACGTTCACGGCCTCCGGCCGCCTGCGGCGCACCGGCAAGGGCGAATTCGCCGGGCTCGTCATGCGTCTGCCGATCTATCGCAACGGCCAGCCGCTCGACTCGGTGGAGCAGCGGCGCGCGGCCTTCGTCGGTACCGTCGGCGCCGGATACAACGTGCGCGAAATCATGGCCGGAGTTCTCGACGAGACCACGATGCGCGCGATCCGCTACCGGCTGTTCGATGTGGGCCTCGCCGGTGCCGGCGACAACAAGCCGACCCTGCTCTATGACAGCCTGCACGATGCCAAGGTCGCGCCGGCCGCGGTCGCGACGCTCGAAACCGGCAACATGGAGACGGTGCTGCCGTTCGAGCTGGCCGGTCGCTGGTGGGAGCTGCGCTTCAGCACCGCGCGCAGCGCATTCCTCGAACCCGCCGACGCCCAGCTGCCATGGATCGTGCTGGCCGGCGGCCTGCTCTCGAGCGCGCTGCTCTTCGCTGTGCTGTACGCGTTCGCGTCGGCGCGCGAGCGCGCCCTGACGCTCGCGCACAAGATGACGCACGAGTTGCGCGAGGCGGAGCAGACGCAGCGCGAGAATGCAGCGCAGATCCGCGATCTGATGCGCCGCGTCGTCAGCGTGCAGGAAGCCGAGCGGCGGCGCTTTGCCGCCGATCTGCACGATCTCGTCGGCCAGACGCTGAGCGTGCTCGGCATGCGGCTCGCCGTGGCGCGCGGCAGCTTGCCGCGCGCCCAGCTGGCGCAGGCCGAGGAAGGCCTCGACGACGCCGCCAAGCTTCTCGCCGAGACCATGGACGCGGTGCGCTCGGTGATCGGCGATCTGCGACCGCCGCTGCTCGACGAGCTGGGACTGAGCGCCGCGTTGCGATGGTATGGGCGCCAGTTCGGCGAGCGCACCGGCCTGCGGGTGAGCCTGCAGGACGATGAGCTGCGGGAACGGCCGCGCACCGAGATCGAGCTCGCCCTCTTCCGCATCGCCCAGGAGGCGCTCACCAACGCGGCCAAACACGCCGCCGCCACCCAGGTGACGCTCACGCTCTCCGGCACGGGGGGTGCGGTGCGGCTCGCGATCGAGGACGACGGCCGCGGCGTTCAGCTCACGGAGAACCCTTCCGGCACCTGGGGCGTGGCCGTGATGCGGGAGCGCGCCGAAGCCGTCGGCGGCATCCTGCGAATCGAGAGCTCCGGGCAGGGAACGTGCGTCGTGGTCAGCGTCGACATGTGATCGGCGTGCACGACGTCGAGATTTTCTGACAGACAGCGCAGCGATACCCCACTAGGCTGAAGGGCGGCCGGCGCTCCACGCCTCCGCGCGTATCGTCTTTCCACAACTAGTGAGGACAACTATATGAGCTTTTCAAGCAAGTCTGTACCGCAATCGCTCGCGGCAATCGAAGCCCTCGAGCTCGGCCCCATCATGCTGAAACTCATGGACCATGAAGACGGCCAGGGCTGGTCGCGCAGCTACACAGGGAAAATGGCGGCTGCCTACAAGCGCTATCTCACGCTGCTCGTCAAGTATCCCGAGGAGAGCATCGCGCCGACCAAGGACGTCGATAAGTTCTGGCACGCGCACATCCTCGACACGCAAAAATATGCGGCGGACTGCCAGGAGGTGTTCGGCTATTTCCTGCACCACTTCCCCTACTTCGGCATGCGCGGAGCGGAGGATGCGGCCGCGCTGAGCGCCGCGGCGGAGAACATGAACGACATCTATCAGCGTGAGTTCGGCGAATCGCTTCCGCGCGCCGGCGCCTGGTGCACGGCCGCGAAGCAGGCGAGCGCGTGGTGTACCGCCGCCATCAAGGCGACAGCTTGGTGCACTGCCGCCGCCAAGAAGAGCGCCTGGTGCACGGCGGCGAGTGCGTGGTGCACGGCGGCTGCTCCGCTGGCGAAGAAACCGGTGGACGTCGTCACTCGCCCGTCGCTGTAGCTCATTTGCTGGACAAGGCCGGCGCTTGCCGGCCTTTTTTTGTCCATAATCATTGCAGCCGATGTCCTCCACCCCACTCAGCTTCGCTGGCTCCCAAGGCCAGACTCTCGCGGCGCGGCTCGAGCGTACAGAGGGCGAGCCGCGTGCCTATGCGCTGTTCGCGCATTGCTTCACCTGCTCCAAGGACAGCAAGGCTGCCGCTTATATCGGCCAGGCGCTCGCGGCGCGCGGCATCGCGGTGCTGCGGTTCGATTTCACCGGGCTTGGCATGAGCGGCGGCGATTTTGCCGACACGAGTTTCTCTTCGAACATCGAGGATCTGCTCGCCGCGGTCGAGCACCTGCGCAGCCATTACCAGGCGCCGCGCATCCTTATCGGCCACAGCCTGGGCGGCGCGGCAGTGCTGGCAGGCGCAGGCCAGGTGCCGGAAGCTCTAGCCGTCGCCACCATCGGCGCACCCTTTGAGCCGAAGCACGTTGCGAGGCTGTTTTCTGGAAAGGACATTCTTTCGAAAGGCGAAGCGGAAGTAGACATTGGCGGCCGGCCCTTCCGCATCCGAAAGCAGTTCCTCGACGACCTGGAGCGGCATAATCCCGCGGCGACCCTGGGCGCGCTGCGCAAGGCGATCCTGGTACTGCACTCGCCGCGCGACCAGATCGTCGACATCGACAACGCCGCGAAAATCTTCGGCGCGGCGAAGCATCCGAAGAGCTTCGTCTCGCTCGACGATGCCGATCACCTGCTCAGCCGCACCGAGGATGCGGCTTACGCCGCCGAAATCATCGCGGCCTGGTCTTCGCGCTACCTGACTGCGTAAGCCGCGCGTTAGGCGGCGGCAGCCTTCGGATTCGCGCCGTACTCGTTGTCGCCCGGCTGGCTGTCCAGCACCAAGAAGACGAGCAGCACGATCCCGCCGATCACCGGCAGTAGCCAGATGAACCACCACCATCCGCTGCGGCCGGTATCGTGCAGCCTGCGGACGGTGACCGCGATCGTCGGAACGATCAGCGCCAGCGTGTAGATCCCGGTGAGGATGGCAGGGATGCCGATCATCCATTCGACGATGCCAAGCACGACCACGATGATCAGATAGAACAAGTAGAACATCCAGAACTCTTTGCGCCGCGCGCGGCCGCTGAAAACGGCGTATTTCTTGAGCACATCGATGTACCAGTTCATCCCGCCTCCCCTCTTGTCGCCTTGTTGATGGGTTGAACGACTGCGGAGGCATTATCGCTCTATCCCGACCTCAGCGCCGCCCGTCGTACCACATGGGGCAGTCTTCGCGGCTGCGCAGCGTGCGCCCGCGCGACATGATGGCGTTCGCGAGGAACCTGAAGCCCTCTCCCCAGCCGTGCAGGCGGAGCTTGCGGTCGCTAGTAAGCAGGGGGTGCCGATGCAGGATCGTGATCGTCAGCCTCCGGGCACGGGCGACGCGCTTCAGGCGCAGGAACAGCTCGATCTCCTCGCCGGCGTACAGCTCCTCGCTGAAGCCGCCGGCCTCGCGGAATGCGCCCGCCTCGCAGAAGACGAGCGAGCCGGCTGCCCAGTTCCCAAGCCGGCTGAACCAGTTCCAGAGGGCGGTGCCGACGCGAACGCCCCAGTGGGTGTTTTCGAAGCCGATCGTGCTGCCACCCGCCAGGCAGCAGCCGCCGGCTATAAGTTCTCCGATATCTGAAAAGAGCTCCCTGGATGGAGTGGAATCGGCATCAACGAAAATAAGCCAGTCGCCGCCAGCTTGTGCCGCGCCCGCGTTGCGCGCGCGCGAGATCTGGTTGACCGGCTCGCGCACGACCTTCGCGCCCGCGGCGCGCGCGATCTCAGCGGTGCGGTCGGTGGAGTTGTTGTCGCAGACGATCAGCTCCGCGTCCTCGAACGCCTCCATCGCCGCGCGGATGGCGCGCAGCGAGTCGCCGAGCAGCCGCTCCTCGTTGAACGCGGGTACGACGACCGAAATCTTCACTCAGCCGCAGAGAACGAGATTGGCGAACTCGATCAGCATGCCCGGCTTGAGGTAGGCCGAAAACACGGCGGCAGCGGCAAACGCCAGCAGTGCAACCAGAAACACCTGCATGGTGAACCTTCGTTTCGGGGTCATGCCGCGGCAGCCACGCGACGCTCCGCCAGTGGCTTCTCGTTCACCGGCAGGTTGATGAGCGCGGCGAACACGCTCAGGCCGATCGAGGCGAGAAATGCGCCCGAGTACGAGCCCGTGGTGTCGTAGAGATACCCCGCCAGCCACACGCCGATGAAGCTGCCGATCTGGTGGCCGAAGAATACGATCGATGCGAGCATCGCCGCGTAGCGCATGCCGAAGATCTGTCCGACCAGGCCGTTGGTGAGCGGCACCGTCCCCAGCCAGAGCAGACCGATGCCGCAGGCGAAGATGTATAGCACCACAGGCGTCAGCGGGAGGAAAACCAGCATCGCGATCAAGAAGCCGCGGATGGCGTATATGGCGGACAGCAGGTATTTCTTGCTGAATCGGCCGCCGAGCCAGCCGGCGCTCAGGGTGCCCACGATATTGAACAGGCCAATGAGGGCGAGCGCCGTCATGCCGTGCTCCGGCTTGAGGCCCGCGTCGGTGACGAAGGCCGGGAGGTGCACGGTAAGCATCGCGATATGGAAGCCGCACACGAAGTATCCCCAGAACAGCATGTGGAATCCCTTCTCGCGCAGCGCCTCATGCAGCGCCTCGCCAATGGATTGCGGCGCCCCGGCGGCGGCGGCCGGCTTTCCCGCGAGCGCGGCGGCGAGCGGGATCACCAGCGCGACGATTCCGGCGAGCGCGAAAAGCGCCGCGTGCCAGCCGTATCCCGAAATGAGGTACTGGGTGACTGGCAGCAAAGCGAATTGCCCGAAGGAGCCGGCCGAGGTGGCGATGCCCATCGCAAAGCTGCGTTTCTCCGGCGGCACGGTCCGGCCGATGATGGCAAGGATGATGCCGAACGACGCGCCGCCCAGCGCCATGCCCAGCAGCAGGCCGCAGTTGATGTACATGCCGAGGGGCGAGGTGATGACCGACATGCCGATGAGCCCGAGGATGTAGCAAATCGCCGCGCCCGCGATCACTCGCCCCGGGCCGTAGCGATCGGCCACGCCGCCTGCGACCGCTCCGAGGGCGCCCCACGCGAGATTCTGCAGCGCCATGGACAGCGAGAACACTTCCCTGCCCCAGCCGTACTCGAGGCTCATCGGCTGCAGGAACAGGCCGAAGCCCGCGCGCACGCCGAAGGTGATCGTCATGATGATGCAGCCGCAGGCCAGGACTACGGTGGGGGTCCGCCAGGAAGCTTTTCCCATGGGATGAGTCTAGCTCAACCCAGAAAGTACTTCGGTATCCAGTTCGAAAGTCCAGGAATCAAGATGACAAGCAGCAGCACAGCACACTCGGCTCCAAAAAAGGGCCACACGTGCCTGTTGGTGTCGTCGAAGGTCGTCTTGGCGATGTTGGTGGTGACGAACAGCAGCGGCGCCGTCGGCGGCGAAACGGCGCCGATCTGGTTGCACATCACCATCACCAGGCCCATCTGGATCGGGTCGATGCCGTAGCGCTTGCTAAGCTCGACCGCGACCGGGGCGAACACGAGCAGGATCGCCAGCGAATCGACGAAGGTGCCGAGCACCACCATCACGATGGCAAAGATCAGCAACACCATGATCGGGCTCTGCGACGCGGTTGTCACCCAGGCAACCGCCATGTCGTTGAACTGCATGTAGGCGAGCAGCCAGCCCATCGCGCCGGACACCGCGATTACCGCCGAGACCATGGTGGTGGTGATGGCCGCCTCGACGAAGATCTCGACCAGGTCGCGCAGCTTGATCTTGCGGTAGAAGAAGAAACCGACGACGAAGGCATAGAGGCAGGCGACGACGCCCGCCTCGGTTGCGGTGAACACGCCGCTCAGGATGCCGCCGATGATGATGAGCGGCGCGAGCAGCGCCGGCCACACGGTTTTCAGCGAATCCGCGATGGCGCGCAGGCTGAATGCGCCTTGCGCCTGCCGCAGCTCCGGGTAATCCGGGTGGTAGCTGTACAGCTTCACCGTGGCCATCAGGAACAGACCGATCAGGATGCCCGGGATGATCCCGCCGAGGAACAGGCCGCCTATGGAAACCTGCGCGATGGCGCCGTAGACGACCATGATCATGCTGGGCGGAATGATCGCGCCGATGGTTCCGGCGCAGGCGATAAGCGCGGCAGCGAAGCCGGGCTTGTAGCCCGAGCGCTTCATCGTGGGGATGACGATCGCGGCAATCGCCGACGCGTCGGCGGTCGAGGAGCCCGAGATGCCGGCAAACACCATGCTCGCGACGATCGAAGCATGCGCGAGCCCGGAACGCAGGTAGCCGACCAGCACGCGCGCGAAGTCGACGAGCTGCTGGCTCATGCCTCCGGCCGACATCAGCACGCCGGCGAGAATAAAGAAAGGCAGCGCGAGCAGCGTATAGGAGTCGAGCTGCGTGAAAGTCTTCTGCGCGAAGAGCGGCAGCACGATGCCGGGTTCCGCCGCGATGCCGACGAAGCCGACGAAGGCGATGCACAGCAGAATCGGGATTCCGACCAGCATCATTCCGAGCAGCAGCCCGAGCATGAGCCAGATCATCACGACGGTTTTTCCTTCAACAGCAAACGTCTTAAAACAACGAAGAGCAAATACCCGCCGCCCGCAACCATCGCGTAGTACGGATAGCTCATCGGGATCTCGAGGCCCGGCGATCCCTGCAGCTTCGCCACTTCCGAGACGCGCCAGGAGAGCCAGGTCAGAGCGACCGCGAACCATATCCAGAGAATTTCTATGAAAAAATCGAAGAACACAGCGGCTCGAGGCGGCAGCATCGCCTTGATCGAATCCATCGACAGGTGCGCGCCGCGCCGGTAAGCGATCGGGATGGCGAGGAACACGATCCAGATGTGACAGAAGATCTGGAACTCCTCGCTCCACGACAGCGACTTGTTGAGGACGAAGCGGTTGAAGACCTGCAGCAGGCCCACCACGCACATCGCTGCGAAGATCGCCGCGACGCCATACTCGACGCCGCGGTCGATCCCCGCGAACAGCTTTTTCATCAACCGGGCGTTTTGCGGATCTGGTCGAGCAGCTTCTCCGCGCCAAACTCCTTCGCCAGCTCGTCCTGCGCCTGCAGCGCCGCCTTGACCAGCGGCGCGGTGTCGATCTCGTTCACCTTCATGCCGAGCTTCTTCACCTGTGCCAGCGCCTCGCCCTCGCGCTGCGGCGCCATCTGGCGCACCACGCTCGCCGCCTCGTTCGCCGCCTTCTGCAGCGCCGTCTGCTCGGCGGGACTCAGTTTCTTCCATTCGGGGAGCGAGAACACCAGGAAGGTCGGATCCATGAGGTGCTTCGTGAGCGCAATGCAGCAGGCGACCTCGTTCATCTTGAAGGAGATCACGGTCGCCGCGGTGTGCTCGAAGCCATCGAGCACGCCGCTCTGCAGCGAGGTGTAGATCTCGCCGAAGTTCATCGGCGTGGCGTTCGCGCCCATCGAGTTGATCGCCGCCACGAACACCTTGGTGGGGATGGTGCGGATCTTGAGGCCCTTGAGATCCGCGGCGCTCTTCACTTCCTTCTTCGCCGTGATGACGTTGCGGAAGCCCCAGCTCACCGCCCAGGACAGCACCTTGAACCCGGCCTTCTCCATGTCCTGGTCGAGTTCCTTGCCGACCGGGCCGTCGAGCACGCGCAAGGCGTGGTCATAGCTCTTCCACTCGAACGGCAGGCCGAGCACGCCGAGACGCTTCACGAAGGAGGCGTACTCGGCCGGGCCGCCGGTGGTGCCGGCGGCGCCCGAGCCCAGGCGCATTGCCTCGATCACCTCCCGCGTCTGGCCGAGCTGGCTCGCCGGGAAGACCTTGACGTCGACCGTCGGCGAAGCCGCGTTAGCCCTGTCGGCGAACTCCACCGCGAGCTTGGTGTTGTCGACGTTGGTGTCGTTCGGCCCCGCGGTGTGGATCCGCAGCACTGGGCGCGGGAAGCTGCGCCTCCAGGCGAGCCCGACGCGCCGCTCGGGCACCGGCCGCGCGAACGGCAGGATGCGGATCAGCCCGGAGTCGACGCCGCCGGCGCCGATGGAAGTGGCAGGCAGCACGGTGACCCCGACGCCCCCGGCCACCATCTGGCGGATGGTCTCGAGCGAACCGCCTTCCATGGTGCGCGAGACGCTGCTGCGTTCCTTCGCCCGCACCGAGTGGCAGATCTCGAGCACCTGGTCGCGAAAGCAATGCCCCTCGCCGAGAAGCAGCAGGCTTTCGCTCATGAGCTCCTCCGAAGTGATGCGCTTGCGCCCCTCCCACGGGTGGCCCTTCGGTACGGCGACCAGGAACGGCTCGTCGTAAAGCGCCCGCGTCGCCACGCCCGGCTCCTCAAAGGGCAGCGCGATAAGGATCGCGTCGACTTCGCCGTTTTTCAACCCCTCGCCGAGCCGGTGGGTGAAGTTCTCCTGGATCAGGAGCTGCATCGAGGGCGCGTTCTTGCGCAGGATCGGAATCAGCTTCGGCAGCAGGTACGGCCCGATGGTGTAAATGGCGCCGAGGCGCAGCGGGCCGGCGAGCGGGTCGCGCCCCGAGGCCGCGATTTCCTTGATGCGCGATGCCTCCTCCAGCACGTGCTGCGCCTGCTCGACGATCTTCTGCCCGGAGGGTGTCATCGTCACTTCTCCCCGGCCGCGCTCGAACAGCGCGACGCCCAGTTCCTCCTCGAGTTTTTTCACCGCTACCGAAAGCGTCGGCTGCGACACGAAGCACGCTTCGGCGGCGTGCCCGAAGTGCCGCTCTCGCGCTACGGCGACGATGTAGCGGAGCTCCGTGAGCGTCATTCGAGAAATTCTATCTAGCTTTCCTTGTCAATAGATAGAGGGGGATTCCCGCAAGCATGATGGCGAGCCCCGTAAGCACCAGGTAGCCGAATCTCGGGCCGAAATCCGGGTTGCGGAGGTAGTCGACGCTCGAATACAGCATGTAAGCGCACATCACCGTGAAAGCGATCGGCACGTGCGGATAGAGCGGCACGCGAAATGCAGGCGCTTCCCCGCCCCGGTCCCTGAAGAGAAACAGCGTCGTCCCGGTGAGATAGAAGAAGATCCAGAATACCGGCGCCGTGTACGCCACCATGGCGCTGAAGCCGTCGGGCGTGAAGGATGCGGCCCAAACCAGCGCCAGCGCGATCACTCCCTGCAGCAGGAGCGCATTCGCGGGCGTGCTACCCGATTCGCGCCAGGCGCCGAGCTTGCGGAAGATTGCGAAATCCCGTCCGAGCGCGTAGGTGGTGCGCGCGCCGGTGAAGATCGCGGCGTTCATCGTAGTCAGCGCGGCGAGGCAGACGATGAGGGCGAGCGCCACGGCCCCTTTGTCTCCGGCGACAGCGCGCATGACGTCCGCCGCCACCGCCTTCGATTCCCTCATGCCGCCCAGGCCGAGCGCCGCGAGGTAAGCGGCATTGACCAGCAGGTACAGCGCGGTCACCGTGACGATGCCGCCGACGAGGATGCGGATCATGTTGCGGCGCGCGTCGCGCACCTCCCCGGCGAGGTAAGCCGCTTCGTTCCAGCCTCCGTAGGTCAGCAGGACGAAAATCATCGCGAGCCCGAACGGGCCGCCGCCCGCCGCCGACGCCGGCTTGGCGGGGGTGCCGGCGAGCAGGCCGGCGATGCCGATGAACAGCAGCCCCGCGAACAGCAGAATCTGCATCAGCTTCTGGAGGCCCTTGGACTCGACCGTGCCCGCGACATTGAGGGCCGTGAGAGCCGCCACGCCGATCGCGGCATAGATGGCGGTGCTCTTCTCTCCGAGCCTGAGGATCTCGGAAGCGTAGTCGCCGAAGACGTAGGCCACCGCCACGATCGCCCCGGTCTGGATCACGGTCATGCGCGACCAAGCGAAGACGAAGCCTGCGCCGCGCCCCATGGCGTGCGACAGGAATGCGTACTCGCCGCCGGTCTCGGGATAGCGCGCCGAGAGCTCGGCGTAGACCAGCGCGCCGCAGAGAGACACGACGCCGCCGAGCACCCAGGCGAGCATGAACTCGCCGGCGCTCGCGGTGCTGCCCGCGACGATCGACGGCGCCTTGAAGATGCCGGCGCCGATCACCATGCCGCAGATCATCACTATGCCGTCCGAGACGGAAAGCAACGGCTTCGGCTTTATCGCGTTCTTGTCGCTTTCCACGCCAGGGTCCTCGAGACGTCGCCGTTGGAAATCAGCACATCACCGTCGATCCGATCGCCCTTTACCAGGCCGCGAAACACATGGTTCCACGGCCGGTCGCCGACGATCCCGGTCACCACCATGCGGATCTCCTCGCCGCGCAGGCGCGTGCCGCGGACCGCCTGGTCGCGGCCGGAGGCGCGCGCCGTCACATCGAGGATCTGGTACTTCTGGGCGATGCGGAACTCCCACGAGCCGCCGTGCTCGGGCAACTCGCTTCTCCAGGCGCCACCGGCGCGCGCCGGCACCATGAACAGATAGACGCGCGAGCGGCCGAGCGGGCCGACCGGCTTTTCGGCCACGGGCAGCTCGATCATTTCGTCGTACTGCCAGGCACCCATGTCGTAGTCATGCGTCACTATCCGCGCGCCGGGTTTCAGCTGCTCGAGCAGGCGCGGCATGAGCTTGAGGTTCACCTCCGGCAGCAGGTAGGCGGTGACGATGCTCGCGCCGCGCAGGTCGGTCTCGAAAAAGTCCTGCACCTCGAAGCGAGCATCCGCTCGACCACCTCGGGCGGCGACACCACGAACGGCACCGTGCCGTCGTCCCAGGCCCAGCTTTGGGCCTGCGCCGCCGCTCCGAGAGCGATCAATGTCCAGCCGACAAGTATTCTGGAGATCAAAGGAAAAAACCCAAGAGTAAAATCGCTGCCGGGCCCCGGTAGCTCAGTGGATAGAGCAGCCCCCTCCTAAGGGGCAGGTCGCACGTTCGATTCGTGTCTGGGGCGCCAACACCCGCGCAAGTCTACTGGAAACTCCTTACCCAGCGCCGGTCGATCCAGTCTTTCCAGCGCCACACCCAGGCGCCTTCGGCGGTCCAGTCGCCGCGCTCGGCAATCGCGTATTTGGTGCCGCAGCTGATCAGCTGCAGCGCGCGCGGCCGCGGCTCGTACGGCTTGGGCTCGTCGCGGGTCACCATCCTTCTGAGGTTCTCCTCCAGCACCACGGCCTGCCGCAGCGATGCCACTCCGGACTTGGCTTCGGCGGCGCCGGCCCGCGTCGCGCAATCTCCGACCGCGAGCACATCGGGATGGGAAACGCTGCGCAGCGCCGAGTCGACCAGGACGAAGCCGCGCGCGTCGGCCTCGAGCCCGCAGCCGCGCACCCATGCGAGCCCGCGCGGCCCGGTCGCCAGCACGAGCAGATCGAACTCCTGGTGCGAGGTACCCGCGATCACCACCGGCCCGGGCTCGACCGCGGTGACCGGCATGCCGGGCCTGAAATCGACGCCCGCGCGCCGCAGCGCCGCAACGGCACGCGTCGCGAGCTGCGGCGACATCGCGGGCCGGTCGGAGAAAAGGGTGACTGCGGCGCCGCGAAAGCGCAGCGCCATCGCGAGCTCCATTCCCGCGCCGCCCGCACCCGCGATCGCGACGCGTGACAGCCGCTCCTCGCTCAGCCTGGCGAGGAAGGCTTCATAGGGCTTCACCCCGATGGCGTGCTCGCGGCCGTCGAACGGCGCGTCGACCGCCGAGCCGACGTTCAGCGACACGAGGTCGTAGGGAAGCTCGGCCCCTTCGCGCAGCTTCGCGACCCGCTGCCCGAGATCCAGCGTCATCACGGCGCCTTGCACGAACTCCGCCTGGACGGGGCGACGTCGATGCGGATCTCGTCGAGCCGGTAGTGGCCCGCGACCAGGCCGGGCAGCATGCCCGAATAGATCTGCTTCTCCTCCGGCGTGACGAGCGTTACGCGCGCGCCGTACAGCGGTTTTTTTGCAAGATTCCGGAGGACGGCGAGGTGCGCATGGCCGGCTCCGATAAGCAGGATTCTCTTCACGCCTGCTTGATCTTTGCTTCTTCGCGTTTACGAAGCTCTTTTCTCTGCACCTTGCCGGTGGTCGTCATGGGCAGCGCGTCGATAAACTCGATCTCGCGCGGATACTCGTAGGGCGCGAGGCGGCCGCGGACATGCGCCTGTATTTCTTCAATGAGATTCGAGGTCGGAGAGTGGCCGGGCTGGAGCACGATGAACGCCTTGACGATCGCGCCGCGCGCCTCGTCCGCCTTGCCGATCACCGCCGCGTTGGCCACCGCGGGGTGCTTGACCAGGCAGCTCTCGATCTCCGCCGGGCCGATGCGGTAGCCGGCGCTCTTGATGACGTCGTCGCTGCGCCCCTGGTACCAGAGATAGCCGTCGCCGTCCATCTTCCCCTGGTCGCCGGTGGTCGCCCAGTCGCCGATGAATTTCTCTTTCGTCGCGTTCGGATTCTTCCAGTATTCCAGAAAAAAAACAGGATCCCGTTCCCGCTTAATCGCAATCTCCCCGAGCTCTCCGCGGGGAAGTTCCTCGCCCTCCTCGTTCACTACTGAAACCCTGTGCCCCGGGTAAGGACGCCCGATTGAGCCGGGCTTTACCGGCCAGGCCGCCTGGCAGTTGCCGACGACGTAGTTGATCTCGGTCTGGCCGAACATTTCGTTGATCGTCACCCCGAGATGGTCTCTTGCCCATTCAATGACTGTTGCGCCTACGGACTCTCCCGCGCTCATCACGGATCTTAAATTCAATGAGAATTTCTGCCTTGGTTCGGGAACGGCCTTCAGCATCAGCTTCAAAGCCGTCGGAAAGAGGAAAGCATTCCGGATGCCGTACTTCTCCATCAGGTAATACGCCTTCTCCGCATCGAATTTGCCGCGGTAGCCGAGCACCGGCAGGCCGAAGTGCCAGCTCGGCAGCAACGCGTCGAACAGGCCGCCCGCCCAGGCCCAGTCCGCGGGCGACCAGAACACGTCTCCCTTTTGCGGAAAGAAATCGTGCGAGTGCACGAAGCCGGGAATGTTGCCGAGGATGACGCGATGCGCGTGCAGCGCGCCTTTCGGCGCTCCGGTGGTGCCGCTGGTATAGATGATGAGCGATGGATCTTCCGCCTTTGTATCAGCGCATTCGAATGAAGAGGAAGACTTCTTCAAGACAGAATCGAAATCGTGAATACCTCTTTCCTTCGCTCCCCCTACCCCGATCACATGGCGCAGCTGGCTCAGCTTGCCCTTGATCGCCCAAAGATTCGGCAGCGTGGTGGGCTCGACGATCGCCACGCTCGCGCCAGCATGCTCCAGCCGGTACTCGAGCGCGTCGGGCCCGAAAAGATGCGACAGCGGCAGGGCAATTGCACCCATCTGGAAGATCGCGATGTAGGCGACCGCGGTCTCGGGGCGCTGCGGCAGCAGGATCGCGACCCGGTCGCCGCGCTTCACGCCGAGCGCGCCGAGCGCGTTCGACAGCCGGTTCGCGGCCGCCTGGATGTCCCAGAAGGAATACGCCGCCGTCGCGCCGGACTCGTCCTCCCAGTAGAGGGCAAAGCGCGAGCGGTCCTCGGCCCATCGCCCGCAGCAGCTGCGCGCGATGTTATAGCGCTCAGGAACGTCCCAACGAAAGCCCTTGTAGAGCTCGTCGTAGCGGTCCACCATGATTCAATCCAGTTTACCATTCGGAGAAATCGTGAAAGACACGCACGCTCTCGTGTTCGACGCCTACGGGACATTGTTCGATGTCCATTCCGTGGTGCGCCGCTGCGAGTCGTTCTGGCCCGGCAAGGGTACGGCACTGTCGCAGGCCTGGCGCGCGAAACAACTCGAGTACACCTGGTTGCGCAGCCTGATGCGCCGCTACCAGCCGTTTTCGGGCCTCACCCGAGACGCCCTGGCCTGGGCCTGCGAGTCGCTCGGCCTGCAGCTGGACGCAGCCAAAGCAAAAGCGCTGATGGACGAATACCTCACTCTCGCGCCCTATTCTGACGTCCAGGATTTCTTCAGGAGCCTGAAAGCGCAGAAGCGGGCAATCCTGTCGAACGGCTCGCCGGATATGCTGGACCCTCTGGTGAAGCATTCGGGTCTCAAGCTCGACGCCGTGCTGAGCGTCGACCAGCTGAAGATATTCAAGCCCGCGCCCGCGGTGTATGAGCTCGCAGTAAAGAAATTGAGCATGCCCAAGGAGCGGATCGGCTTCGTATCGTCGAACTGCTGGGACGCGCTCGGCGCGAAGTCCTTCGGTTTTCGCGTTTACTGGATCAACCGCCTCGGCGCCCCGCTCGACAGACTCGGCTTCACACCGGATAAGACGATAAGAACGCTTGCGGATCTGAATTGAAATTCTGCTCGAATTGCGGGGCGCCGGTGGTCAGGCGCGTGCCGCCGGGCGACAGCCTGCCGCGCTGGGTCTGCGACCAATGCGGCGTGGTTCATTATCAGAACCCCCTGCTGGTGGTCGGCTCGATCCCCGAGCACGCGGGCAAGCTGCTGCTGTGCCGGCGAGCGATCGAGCCGCGCTACGGCTACTGGACCCTGCCCGCCGGGTTCATGGAGAACGACGAGACTACCGGCCAGTCGGCGCTGCGCGAGACGCTCGAGGAAGCCGGCGCGAACATCGAGCTCGGCGCGCCGTTCAGCATGATCTCGGTGCCGCGCGTGAACCAGGTGCACCTCTTCTACCGCGCGCGGCTGCTCGACCTCGAATTCAAGCCTGGCGAGGAGACGCTGGAGGTCGCGCTGTTCGACGAGGCTCACATTCCGTGGCAGGAGATCGCTTTCCGGACCGTCGGCACGACTCTCAAGCGCTGGTTCGAGGACCGGGCCAGGGGCAACTTCGGCTTCCACGCCGAGGACATCGTCGCAGGCTAAAATCCGTAGCGTGGAGCGCCGCAATTTCATCACGTTCTGCGCCGCTGGCGCGATGGCCGGAGCTACCCCGGTCATCGCCACCGACTCGCGGCCGCAGCTCTACTCGCGCGCCAGGCTGGTCGACGAAAAAGGCAGCCCGCTGCGGGCGAAGGCGATTCCGCCCAACCGCAACCTGATTTTTCACTACCCCTATGCGTCGACGCCCTGCTTTCTGCTCAATCTGGGCAGGCCCGCCAAGGCCTCGGCGCAGCTGAAGACCGTCGACAACCAGCCTTACGAGTGGACCGGGGGCGTGGGCGCGCAGCGCGCCATCGTGGCCTATTCCGCCATCTGCGCCCACAAGCTCACCTATCCGACGCGCGACATCAGCTTCATCAGCTACCGCGCCGAGAAGAGCGCCGGCAGCCGGCTCGGCGCCGTGATCCACTGCTGCTCGGAGCACAGCCAGTACGACCCGGCGCAGGGCGCGCGCGTTGTCGCGGGCCCGGCGCCACAGCCGCTTGCAACGATTTTGCTTGAACATGATCCTAATACTGATGAAATTCATGCCATAGGTACGCTCGGCGGAGAGCTGTTCCGCGAATTCTTCGAGAAGTACGCGTTCAAGCTGTCGCTGGAGCACGGCGACGCCGCGCGCCGCGCCGTCGCCGGCTCCTGCGTCGTCCAAGAGCTCGACAATTATTGCCGCCAGCAGGTGAAGTGCTAGCGTGGCCCTGCCCTGGATCGGCGGCGGGGATCCCTTCCCGCCAGTCGAGCGGGCGCTGAAGAACCCGCCCGGCCTGCTGTGCGCGGGCGGCGATCTCTCGGTTGCAAGGCTGCTCGAAGCCTACCGCCGCGGCATCTTCCCGTGGTATTCCCGCGGCGAGCCGCTGCTGTGGTGGTCGCCGGACCCGCGCCTAGTGCTGCATTGCGACGAGCTGAAGGTGCCGCGCTCTCTCGCCAAGAGCATTCGCAACAAGGGCTACGAAGTGCGCGTGGATACGGCTTTTCAGGAGGTTTTGAAGGGATGCGCTTCACGCACGGAGGGAACCTGGCTCGGAAGCGACATGCAAGCCGCTTACCTCGCATTCCATCGCGAGGGCTACGCCCATTGCTTCGAAACCTGGCGGGAAAACGAGCTGGTCGGAGGGCTCTACGGGGTAGCGATCGGCCGCATGTTCTACGGAGAGTCGATGTTCTCCCGCCAGACCGACGCCTCGAAGGTCGCGTTGTGCACTTTGGTGGATTTTCTGAAAAACCGCGGTTTCCCGCTCATCGATTGCCAGATGCACACCCCGCTGCTCGCCTCGCTGGGCGCCCGCGAGATCCCGCGGCGCGCTTTCTTGCGCAGGCTCTTGACGTTGGTAAACTACGCCGAGCCTCCGGGCATATGGCATAGGAACCCGAGTGTCGCGACTTAACGACCTGCCGCACGCCGTACTGCAGTTTTACGTAACGGCGCCCTATCCCTGCAGCTATCTGCCGGACCGGATGGCGCGCTCGCAGGTGGCGACGCCGAGCCATCTCATCAACACCGACCTCTACGGCGACCTGGTCAAGGCCGGCTTCCGGCGCAGCGGCATCTTCACCTACCGGCCGCACTGCGACAGCTGCCGCGCTTGCGTGCCGGTGCGCATACCGGTCGAGCAATTCGGCGCCAACCGCTCGCAGCGGCGCGCCTGGAAGCAGCACGGCAGCCTCACCGCGCACCCCCAGCCGCTCAAGTTCCGGCTGGAGCACTACGCGCTTTACCTGCGCTACCAGTCCAAGCGGCATTCGGGCGGCGGAATGGACAACGACAGCCGCGACCAGTACTCGCACTTCCTGCTGCAGAGCCGGGTCGATACGCGCCTGGTCGAATTCCGCGACGCCGGCCAGCTGGTCATG
>WNFI01002375.1_pt1 | contig 24150 bp, 15 predicted proteins | sample 5400471 | NCBI WGS metagenome assembly WNFI01 (sample SAMN13153348, study PRJNA577476) | soil metagenome | isolation source: 100 cm saprolite on Douglas fir-dominated hillslope | place: USA:California | collected 2013-09-17 | reverse complement strand
GCCTGGGCGTTATCACCTGAGGTAAGAGCCGGATGCGGCAATCCCGCTTGTCCGGATCCGTAGAGGGGGTTATGGGTAACCATGATTCCTACTCTGACTTCAAATTGTCATTTTGCATTGGGCCGGAAATTCGGATCGGACAACAAGCCCTCCAACCCGGGCTCGTTTTTCAGCGTGGCCATCGAATAGCCTTTCTGAACGCCTTTCGTGATGTATTGAATCGCGTGGGCGCGGTCGCCAAGCTTTTCGTAGGCCTCACCCACAGTTTCCAGAACATCCGGATCGTCTGGAGAAAGAGCCAGCGCCGATTGCGCGCGGCTCAAGGCCTTGTCGCGCAGTTTCTTCCAGGCATACAGCAGCGCGAGGCGGCATTGCATGTACGCGTCGCGGGGGTTGGACTGAGCTGCCGCTTCCAGGAGTGGCAACTCTCTGGCCTGGGCGGCAGTTAGCTTGGACTCATTCTTGAGGCCTTCGTAGGCTGCAGCCAGATTTGCCCAGACGATAAAGTCCTTATCATTGAACTGCAGGGCCTTCTCGGTTGCGGCCACCCCCTCAGAGTAGCGCTGTTGTGAATCATACAGACTTCCCAGGTTGGCGTAAGCGCCGTAACTCGGGCGGAGCTCAATGGATCGCTTTAGGGCCTTTTCGGCCTCAGGCGCGTCTTTCGGATCGCCCTTGTCGATATAGAACGCTCCGAGATTCATGTAGGCCTGAGCGTTGTCAGGAGTGAGCGCGATGACTTGCTTCATTTGGGCGATGGCGTCATCGTATTTTGCTTGCCGGTCGTAGAAATTGCCGAGGCTGTTGTAGCCATCCCAGTAGTCGGGGCGCAGGGCGATGGCCTTTTTGTACTCGGCTTCGGCGTCGGCAGGACGGCCCGCACTTTCATAGGCATGCGCCATGCCGGTCATGGCATCGGCGTTGCGAGGGTCCAGTTGCAGGGCGCGCTGAAATTCCTCCTGCGCGAGGTCGTGATTGCCGGTGGCGTCGTGGACGCGGCCAAGGGTTACATATGCGGTGGGCAAGCGGTCGTTGAGTTGTGTTGCCTTGGTACCGTTAGCCAGTGCCTGCTCGTTCCATCGCGGGTTCTTGTCGAGTTGAAACTTCAGGCGGTAGGCTTCGCCCAGTACCGCATAACCCAGGGCGAATTGTGGGTCGGTGGTGAGCGAGGTCGAGAGCGCGGCGATCGCCTGATCGAGATTGCCGGGTTTGTCATAGCGCTGCATATATCCGAGGGCCTGAAGATAAGACTCATAGGCGGCGGGAGTCGATGATCCATCGGCTCTGCCAATTGCTGCGGCGGGAACCTCGACGTGCATCAGCCGAGCCAGCCCGGAGACAGCCTGGTCCTGCAGTGCAGCGAAATCGCCCGAGCGATCCTGCAAAGAAAGTGACCCCTCCTGGCGGACGTCTTTCGTTCGAATAAGGTTGACGGTGAGGTGCACGCCGGAGCTGTCACGCTGCACGCTGCCCTTGACGACCAGCGTGGCGCCGAACTCGCGCAAGGCAGCTTCCGGGTCGGCGACTTTTCGACGCCGGACTTCGCTGGCGGGAACTACCCAGAGCGATTGCTGTCCTTCTTCGAGGTTCGACAGCTTGCTGGTCAGGCTGTCCATAAGGCCCTCTGAGACGGCCTCGCTGGCGGGATCGTTGCCGATGTTGTCGAAGGGGAGCACGGCGATGTGATTTTCGGTTCCACCACTGCGCGAGAGAAGAGAGGCAGCACGCTGGCGGACAGAGGGGATGAGGAGAGAGATTGCCGCCAGGAGCAGAAACGCTGCAATGAACTCCACGGCTCCGCGGCGCGCGCGCTCGATGGGAGCCATCGCGCGGCTGGAGGAAGCGTGTTCGAGATACTTCTTGAGATCGCGCGAAGAAAGCTTGGGATCGCGGGACGCAGGTGGCTGGGGGAGCGTGTCGGCAGCAGGCTTGCAGATTTCGAGGTCGGCGAGCATCTCCCGGCAATCGGCGTAGCGATGGGCGCGATCTTTGGCCAGGGCGCGGCAGACGATGGCGGCGAGCGCGGGATCGAGGTTCTCAACCGGCGGCGGTTGCTCGAGGATGGCCATCAGCACGGCCGACATGTTGTCGCGCTCGAAGGGATGGCGTCCGCTGAGCATTTCGGCGAAGACGACGCCGAGCGACCAGACATCGGTGCGGCGGTCGAGCGGTTCGTTGCGGACCTGCTCGGGGGACATGTAGATAAGGGTTCCGACGGGGCCGGCGTTGAGTGTGGTCGCACCGCTGCTGGTAACGCGGGCGAGGCCGAAATCCACGATCTTGGCGACATTCTGCCGCGTGATGATGACGTTCGATGGCTTGATATCGCGATGGATAATGCTGTGCTCGTGGGCTTCCGCCAGCCCGCGGGCTAACTGCATCACAATCTCCACAGCTTCTTTGGCGGAGAGCGGGCCACGGCGAATCTTCTCAGCGAGAGTCAGGCCCTCGTAATAGGCCATCACGATGAAGGTGTGGTCGTCGGAGGTTTGTTCTATGCCGTGGATCACTCCAATATTGGTGTGGTCGAGGGCGGACGCAGTCCTGGCTTCCTGAAGGAAGCGCTCTTTGTCTTTAGCGGCGATATTCAGATCATTGGGCAGGAATTTGAGAGCGACAGTGCGCTCGAGTTTGAGGTCGAGGGCTTTGTAGACGATGCCCATGCCACCGACGCCGGCAGTGCCGAGGATTCTGTACCCACCAACCTGCTCGTCTACGGTCAGCGGCCGCGCGGAAGAGTTCACTGCAAGCTCCAACCCATCGTTCTGCGTAGAGGAGGTCCGTTGCTCCTGTACAAAACGGAGAAGAAATTTTTCTTGGCCCCAGGTAGAGGCGAATCATACCTCTGGCGACAGGTGGTTGCAAGCAAACGGAGAGAGGGGTCCCAATTTGGAAAAAGCGCATCCATTGGAGGCCCGGCAGCGGCGAAATCGCCGGACTATGCCCGAATGACAGCCTCAGGGCTGCCTAGAGCTTGGTCGGGTGGGAGCGACATCTGCACATTGACGGTCACAGATTGTTTGGGGACCAAGCCTAAGGATGCGACCGCCTCCGAGCGCCGACAATCCAAGAATTATCCTCTCGGCTTGGCCCCATCAACCTAAGGCATATAATCACTGCATGCCCATCTCAGCCAGAAACAAATTGCGCGGTAAAATCGAAGAAGTTCAGCTGGGCGATGTCATGGCGCATGTAGTGGTTCGGGTCGGGGACAATCTTATTGAGAGTGTCATCACGCGCCGCAGTGCCGACGAACTCAAGCTCAAGAAGGGTGACACCGTCTCCGCTGTCGTCAAGGCTACCGAAGTGATGATTCAGAAGGACTGACTCGCTTCACTGCACATCTACAATCTTTAACGTCGTGACCCGTCGCGCCAGGAAAGAATGCTTCCTTAATAACTGACGCCCTGCGCGGCAAAGGCCTCCGTGAGCGAAACCAGCCTCAGCGCCGCCTGAAGCTGGTCAAATGGGATCGAAGTCTTCACATTGACCGTCACAGATTCTTTGGGTAGCAAGTCGAAATAATTGTCGGAGACGTGGACGTCGAGGTCACCAAAGGAAACCTGGATACTGCGAGCGAGGACCGGAGACTGAAGCGTGAGTGCATAGCCTTCGGCCGTCTTCGTGAGGCGGCTTTCGATCTTGGGGCTTACCGGCAATTCAAGGTTGTGGCTGACGTCGAAGAAGTCAAGATTGCGCGAGACATTTTTCCCGTTCACCTCCAGGTCGGCAACCAGGAAGCTGCGACGAGAGCCGCCCTTCGCAGGATCGGCAAAGAGTTCTTTCTCGTCCAGTGTCAAGTAGACGGCGCTGGAGGCGGCCGGAATCTGAACATCCTGCGTTTTCTCGAACAACACGCTGCCTGAAAAATCGAGCAGACGCGCACGAATTTTACCCGACAACGGCTGCAGCTTATCTGATACGACGTAGACCTCGACCTTGCCATCGTGCGCGTACGGAGACACAAGCACATCGTCATAGAAGCGGCGCGCGTAGTACTGCAGCGCTTTCCAGCGGCCGAAATAGTCGATGCTGGCCCAGGACGCAACCGGCCAGCAATCATTGAGCTGCCAATAGAGCGAGCCCATGGTGCGCGGGCGATTCCGCCGCAGATGCTCCGCGCCAAGCTTGATCACCTCTGCCTGCTGCACCTGGCTGAGATAAACAAGCGAAGCGAAATCCTTGGGTTCGCGGTACTCGCGCAACATATACGTGAGGATGCGCTCGTTTCCACCGTGATTCTTCTGGTGCGATTGCATCACCGTCGAACGAATGTCGAAGTCTTCGGGCTTAGCGAACGCGCGAATGGTGCGCATCTCGGGGAAAGATTGAAATCCAAACTCCGACATGAAGCGTGGCTTCACTTTTAAATAATCTGTCGGCGGCGCCAGTGCGTGCCAGACGGCCCAGAAGTGCATGTCGCCGTTGTGATCCTGGTCCGGCGGCTCCTCGAAATTGGCACTGGGAGAACTCGGAGTGTAGGGTACGGGATCGGCATAATCGTGCACGGCACTCTTAAGAATGTCAGCGAACATCACCACGTAATCCTGCCAGACGCGCTCGCTCACCGGACGCGCCACCCGATCGCGAAACTCCTGCCGGTCTCCCCAATGCAGCCAGCCAGTTTCCACCTCATTGTTGCCGCACCACACGACGATACTGGGATGCTCACGCAGTCGCTTGATCTGATCGATCGCTTCGTGCCGCACGCTCTCCTGAAACGCCACATCTCCGGGAACCATATCGCCGCCGAACATGAATTCTTGCCAGACTAGAATGCCAAGTTCGTCGCAGATGTCGTAGAAAATGTCGGACTCGTAATGGCCGCCGCCCCATTCGCGGACCATGTTCATGTGCGCATCGCGGGCGGATTCCAGGATCTGCCGGTAGCGCTCGGGAGTGACGCGCGTAGGAAAACTGTCGAACGGAATTAAGTCGGCGCCTTTGGCGAAGACGGGAATTCCGTTGATGACGAATTCGAAGCTCTTGCCCCACTCGTCGGCGACGCGGCGGAGTTCGACGGAGCGCAGTCCAGTCTTCAGCTCGGCGTGCGCGGCTACATTTTTTCCCAGGCGGATCGTGGCCGAGAAATGGCGCCGGACTTTCCGCCGAGTTCGTCGTGGGCGAAAGCAATGGTTGCCGTGGTGGCCTGGCTCGCTTCAATTTCAATTTCCCCGGCTAGCTTGGCGAGATCTTTCGTGATGCCTTCTTGATGGATGTGGAAGTTTTCGATGCGCAGCGAATCCCAGGTTTCAAGGTGCACGGGACGCCATATTCCCTCGGTCACGAAGCGCGGGCCCCAGTCCCAGCCATATTGATAAGGAGCTTTTCGCGTGTAGGGCGCGGTCGCGATGTTCTCTTCATTGCCGCCGTTGATGCTCGATATCGCGGGCAACACGTAAGGCAGCGACTTCACATAGGGCAACATCTTCGTAATCGGAGAATGAAAAACAATGCGAAGAGTGTTGGGCCCGGCCTGCAACAGCGTTTTTGCGGGCACGCGCCAGCGCCGGAACATGTTGTCGGTTTGCAGGATGGAGTGGTCATTCAAGTAGATGTCCCCGAAAGTGTCGAGGCCGTCGAAGACCAGCTCAACATGTTCGTGGGCCAGCATAGCCGCATCGAGTTGAAACGAAGTCTGGTATTCCCAGTCGGACTCTCCGATCCATTGCAGGCGCGATTCGTTGTCCTGATAGAACGGATCGGGAATCAGATGGTTCTGCAGAAGATCAGTCTGAACCACGCCCGGAACTTGCGCAGGATGCCATTGCTGAAGGTCAGCCTGAGCCGCCTGGTCTGACTTGCCAACGATGCGAAACTGCCAACCCGAATCCAGATTGCGCGACGTAGGCTCGGCCGCACGAAGCGGGGAAGTGACGAAGAAGGATATTGCGGCTAGAGCGAAAACACGGATCAGGCTGATGCAGACCTTGGATTGTTGCATTTTGCGGGCAGCCTCTCCACTGGATTAAAAATTGTTTGTCTTCAAGGGCTAACAGGCTACACGAAAAATAGCTAGAGAGAAAGGCAACGGACAGGTAACGGACAGGTAGTGGCTCATCTATGAAAGTGTCGGCTGTGGCAGGCACAAGCCAAGAGAAAAATCGAGGAACTTTGCACGCAAGCACCAAACAAAGTTAGCGCTGATCATTCCCAATGACGACGAAGCGGGCCCAATGACGATGAAGCGGCTAATTCAAAGAAATTCTCTAGCAGCTTCTATGGAAACTGGAAATCCAATCGAACGTCTGCTCGATCTGTGATGATTAACAGAACCATGCCGGTAAAGAATTCCTAGTTCAAAAATCCCTACGCGATGGAAAGAGTTACTCGCAGGAATGTTACAGTCTGTTCACGTAGTCAGTAAAGTCAGTGACTTAAGACTGCCGTTGTGCTGGCACGATGCTTGCTTCCCTACCGACTGGTCGGTGGAAAAAATTATCCCTGGAGCAAGCCATGTCCCAAGCGGTGAAGATCAGATGTGAGATGTTCCTCGAGCTCTTCATATTTTCCTGTTGTAAGCCATATCAAAATTAATTGACGTTAGGTCCTTGGAATAGGTCATTTTCCGAGACAATCCAGTTTGATTTCCGCGCGCTTCGTAATTGCGGCGATTTTTATTGGTGTTCTCGCCGTCTTCAGCTATTTTCGGGCTCCGCGGATTGTCTTCTATTAGGGGAAGCGTGTACTAGGGGAGCGTGGCACCCGGTGTGGTAGCCAGGACGCCAGGCTTTTCCTCCAACCAGTCGCGCGGCAGTTGCCGCGCAAAACCACAGAGAGTTAAGTAATTTCAGCGGCATATAGAGGGATCTGTGTCCCTCACGCAGTGACCCGAACCGAATTGCCGGATCGCGCATAGAGGACGCTCAAGCGCTTCGACCCGATCACGGTCTCGTCGACGCAGTCGGACAAGTGTCGGCAAACTTCGTCCGCCGTCACGAAAAGGTTGAGAAGAAAGATCAAAAATTTTAGCTCCGCCAGGAAAGACACATGGTCGCCACTCGGTATGCGCAAGATCACGATTTAATCATCGGCGTTACTCCGTTCGAGCTGCCAAATGCGCGGTTAGCTGCCGCGCTATGCCGGGCGGGTGCGCTGGGCGTCCTGGATCTTGGGCGAGACTCTGTACGAGCGCGCACGGCGTTCGCGCAGATGAGCGACTGGACAAAAAAATCCTGGGGCGTGCGTGTTCCGGCCGGCTGTCCGCTCGGCCCGCACGAAATCCCGGCGCGAGCCACGACGGTCGTGCTCCCATTCGGATCGGCCTGGAGTCCGAAGCAGCTCGCGGGTCGACGTGTGCTCATCGAGGTCAACGATCCGGGGGAAGCGCAGCGCGCACTCGGACGCGGGGCCGACGGGTTGATCGCTCGCGGATCAGAGGGTGGCGGACGCGTCGGCGAACTCACGACGTACGTGCTGCTTCAACTGCTGCTCGCCGATGCCGCGATCACCGTGCCAGTGTGGGCTTCGGGTGGATTGGGCCGGCACAGCGCTTCCGCCGCGATTGCGGGCGGCGCGGCTGGTGTTGTTCTCGATGCGCAACTCGCGCTCGTGCGCGAGTCGATCGTCCCGAAGGAGATCGCCACCGCTGTCGCCGCGATGGACGGCAGCGAGACGATGATGGTTGGAGGCCACCGCGTCTATCATCGACCGGATTTAGCCTCACGGCGGTCGCACTGGCCGGAGTTGGCAGGCGTAAGCGAACTCTCCGAGGACGTGGTCGCGGCGCGTTTGGGCGGCGAGAGCTTCGACGAGCAATTCATCCCGATTGGCCAGGAAGGGGCGTTCGCCCACAGCTTCGCCCAGGAGTACGTGACCGCAGGGGCGCTCGTGCAGGGGCTCCGCTCATCCATCGAGGCGCATCTCGCCGATGCGACCGCAGCGCAATCGCTGAGTCCCGATTCGTCTTTCGCGCGCGCGCGTGGCATGCGCTTTCCCGTCGTGCAAGGTCCGATGACCCGCGTGAGTGACCGCGCAGCCTTTGCCGCGCAGGTCGCGGACGCCGGTGGGTTGCCGTTCCTCGCCTTGGCGCTAATGGAGGGCTCGGACGCTCGTCGTCTGCTTGAGGAGACAGCAGCAGCACTGGGCACGCGTCCGTGGGGCGTCGGTATCTTGGGTTTTGCGCCAGCGCACGTCCGCGAGGCGCAACTCGAGGCGATCCACAGCTTCCGGCCGCCGTGCGCGCTGATCGCCGGCGGCCGCCCCTCGCAAGCGGCGCCACTTGAAGCGGCTGGGATCGACACCTTCATGCACGTCCCCTCGCCGGGTTTGCTCGACCGCTTCCTACGCGAAGGGGCGCGGAAGTTTGTCTTCGAGGGACGCGAGTGCGGTGGCCACGTCGGACCGCGCGGCAGCTTTGCGCTCTGGGATACGCAAGTCGAAACTCTGCTCCGCTACGGCGCAACTATTGCGGTCGAGGACCAGCAACGCTTCTTTGGCGACCTTCACTTGCTCTTCGCGGGCGGGATTCACGACGAGCGCTCGGCTGCGATGGCGGCAGTGCTAGCCGCGCCTCTCGCGGCGCGCGGCGCCAACATCGGCGTGCTTATGGGCACAGCATATCTTTTCACCGAAGAGGCCGTGCAGACGCAAGCGATCCTGCCGACATTCCAGGAGGCGGCGCTCGAATGCGAAGCAACGATCTTGCTGGAGACTTCGCCAGGACACGCGACGCGCTGCGCGCAGACGCCCTACGTTCGCACTTTCGACGAGACGAAGCGCCGCCTCCGTGCCGAAGGGGCCGCGCAGCAGACGATCTGGGTGGAGCTCGAACAGCTCAACCTCGGCCGCCTGCGCTTGGCGAGCAGAGGCTTGCGCCGGAGCGGCGAGCAGGTTGTCTCCGTCAACGAAGCAGAGCAACGGGCAGAGGGGATGGTGATGATCGGTCAGGTCGCTGCGCTGCGCTCGGCGACGACGACGATCGATGCGCTGCATCGCCAGGTCACGACCGGCGCGAGTACTTTCGTCAATGAGGCCGCCGCTCGCTTCGCGCACCGCGACGAGAGGCCAGCGCGGTCGTCGCTCGACGTCGCGATCGTCGGTATGGCGTGTATCTTCCCGAAGTCTCCCGACCTCGAGCAGTATTGGGCCAACATTCTGGGCGGAATCGATGCAATCACGGAAGTGCCGCCCGAGCGCTGGGATCCGAGCGTGCACTGGGATGCGAAATCGACCGGTCTGCACGCCGGCCGTCGCACGCCCTCGAAGTGGGGCGGGTTCCTCCCGTCGATCCCTTTCGACCCAATGGCCTACGGGATTCCGCCGTCGTCGTTGATCGGCATCGAGCCGGTGCAACTGCTCGCTCTTCACGTCGCGCAACAGGCGCTCCGCGATGCGGGTTACGCCGAGCGCAACCCGCATCGCGAGCGCACCTCAGTCATCTTCGGAGCGGAGGCGGGGAGCGACCTCGCGGCCGCCTACAACTTCCGTGCGACCTTTCGCTCCTATTTTGGGGAGCTGCCGCCCGAGATCGATAAAGAGCTGCCCCAGCTTACCGAGGACTCGTTCCCCGGCGGGCTCTCGAATGTGATCGCCGGGCGGATCGCGAACCGGCTTGATCTGCGTGGCGCGAACTACACCGTGGACGCTGCTTGCGCATCGTCGCTTGCGGCGCTCGATCTCGCCTGCAAAGAGCTGGCCACGGCGAGTAGCGACATGGTCCTGTGCGGGGGGGGCCGACCTGCACAATACGGTGCAAGATTACTTCTTGTTCTCGTCGGTGCACGCGCTCTCGCCAAGCGGGAGACCGCGGCCGTTCGACGCGCAGGCCGACGGGATCGCGCTCGGAGAAGGCGTCGCATGCATCGTCCTCAAGCGTCTCGCCGATGCCGAGCGCGACGGCGATCGCATCTACGCCGTCGTTCGCGGCGTCGCAGGGTCGAGTGACGGACGTTCACTAGGTTTGACCGCTCCGCGACCGGAAGGGCAACGGCTGGCGCTGCAACGCGCGTACGAGCGTTCGGGAGTCGCTCCGGCCCGCGTCGGATTGATCGAAGCGCACGGCACGGGAACCGCAGTCGGAGATCGCACTGAGCTCGCGTCGATCAGCGAGCATTTCACCGCCGCCGGCGCACCGGCAGGAAATTGCGCGATTGGGTCGGTCAAATCGCAGATTGGTCACACCAAGTGCGCGGCGGGCGTTGCCGGCGTCATTAAGACCGCCCTCGCGTTGTGGACAGGGGTGCGGCCACCAACGCGGGCGCTCACGCGTCCGAATGCAGTGTGGAATCGCTCGACCAGCCCCTTCTTCTTCACCACTAGCGCACTGCCATGGGCCGCGCCGGCCGGCGAGCGCTTCGCTGGAGTCAGTGGGTTCGGCTTTGGTGGCAGCAACTTCCACGCCGTGCTCAGCGCCTACGACGGCGCGCCGGAGCCCGCACACGCATTCGACGCGTGGCCAGCGGAGCTGTTCGTGTTCCGCGGACAGAGCCGCACTGAGGCGCAAGCCCCGATGGCGCACCTAGAGTCCCTGCTTGCCACGAACGACAAGGCCGGACGACCCTGGCAACTGCGGGACCTCGCCCGTACGCTCGCGACCAGCGAAGTCCAACGCGACAGCACGCGTCCCGCGCAGGTTGCGCTCGTCGCGAACAACCTCGACGACCTCGTGGTCAAGCTGGCCGCAGCGCGGACGTTCGAAGTGCGCGAGGACGTCTTCGTCCGCGACGAGACCGCGGCAGGCGGCCAGGTTGCGTTCCTCTTCCCCGGCCAGGGAAGTCAACGACCGGGAATGCTGGCCGATCTATTTGTCGCGTTCCCGCGTCTGCGCCAGTTGCTCGTCGACCGGCCACGCTACGCCGCCGCGATGTTCCCACCGACAGCATTCGACACAGACGAGAAGGCGCGCCAACACGACGCGCTGACCGACACGCGGATGGCGCAGCCAGCGCTTGGGATTGCCGGGCTGGCGGTCCACGACCTGCTCGCGTGGGTCGGTGTCCGGCCGGACATGGTCGGCGGTCACAGTTACGGCGAGCTCGTCGCGCTCTGCGCCGCCGGCGTTATCGAGCGGCGAGACCTGCTGCAGGTGAGCACCGCTCGCGCTGAAGTGATCCTCGGGGCGGTGGGCGACGATCCCGGCGCCATGGCGGCGGTGGTTGCGACGGCCGAAATGACGCAGGCAGCGCTCGGTTCGGCCTCTGGGATCGTGATCGCCAATGACAACGCTCCGTTACAGACAGTGATCTCCGGATTTACACCGGCTATCGCCCGGTCGCGTGCGGCTTTCACAGCCCGGTCGTAGCCGGTGCCGCGAAGACGTTCGCCGACTACCTGAAAACAATCACGCTGGGCGATCTGCGGTTGCCGGTCTGGTCGAACACGACGGCGAGTGCGTATCCCGGTGGCGATGTCGAAGGGACGCGCGAACTGCTCGCCGGTCAAGTCGCGCACCCGGTCCGGTTCGTTGAGCAGATCGAGAGCATGTATGCCGCAGGCGCGCGGATCTTCATCGAGGCCGGGCCAGGACGTGTCCTCAGCCAGTTCGTTCCCAAGATCCTCGGCGAGCGTCCACACATTGCGGTTCCGTGCGAGGTACCGGGCGAATCCGGACTCCGCCGGCTGCTGGTCGTGCTGGCAACGCTTGCGGTAGCCGGAGTCCGGGTCGACCCCGTTGCTCTCTTCGAGGGACGCCGCGCTGAAGTGGTCTCGGCGGACGCCGTGCCTTCCCGCGCCGGCTGGATTGTCGATGGACAAACGGTTCGCACTGCGGACGGCGCATATCTTCCGGGTGCGTTGCGCCCTGCACGGCAGCGTAGCCTCGAACTGGCCCCTGCACCGGTCATCGCCGCAGCCGTCTACCAGGACTCGCGGGAGTCAACGGTGCTGGAATTTTTGCGCACCAGCCGCGAACTAATCGCCAGCCAGCGCGAGGTCGTGCTGGGATACCTAGGTCGTGAACCGGTAGCGAGCGCCCCTTCGCTCAAGCGCTCTGCCGGCAACGCGAAAAGCGTAGTTCGCAATTCGCTGAGCGCACAGTCGGTCGTGCAGCCGAGCCAGCTTCATGCCCTCGTGAGCGAAAGCCCCAGCTCGCCCGTCCCCCGGCGCGATGAAAACGACGTGCTAGGAACAGTAATCGCAGTAGTCAGCGAGCGCACGGGCTATCCCGCGGAGATGCTTGATCGCGAGTTGGATCTCGATGCGGATCTGAGCATCGATTCGATCAAGCGCACCGAGATTCTGGGCGAGTTGGCAGAACGGCTCGGACTCACTACCGCCGGAGTGGGCCTCGACGAACAGACCCTCGCCGAGCTCTCGGCACGTAAGACGCTGCAGGCGATCGTCACTTGGGTCACCGCTCGCACGGCCGCCATGAGCGTGCCTCTGACGTCGGCGATGACGCCGTTGAATCGTCGAAGTGCCGACGACATCCTCGCCCAGGTGGTCTCCGTCGTCAGCGAGCGGACGGGCTATCCGGCGGAGATGCTCGATCGTGACTTAGATCTTGAGGCGGATCTGAGCATCGACTCGATCAAGCGCACCGAGATTCTCGGCGAACTGGCCGAACGGTTGGCACTCACTACAAACGGCGCGGGCCTCGACGAGCAAACCCTCGCCGAACTCTCGGCGCGCAAGACGCTACAGGCGATCGTCACCTGGGTCATTGAGCGGACGATCTCCGCGCCTCTGGCGAGCGCGGCGCCAACGAACGGCCCCGCGAAACCGGCCGCGATTCAAACCAGCCCGTCCCTCCGCCGTTGGCGCGTCGTGCCACGGCCGATCGACCCACCGGACACGGTCGTGCCACTCGACCGGCTGCGCAATCATCGCTTCGCGCTCGTCGCTGATGCCGGCGGGATCAGTACGGTGCTTGCGACATTGCTGCGCGAGCGCGGCGCCGAGGTCGCGGAGGTTGCGGTCGGCGACGATCCGGGCCGTGCGATCGACGGGCTGATCTATTTGGCTACGGCCGATCCGGACCGCCCACCCGTACTGCCGGGCGCATTCGCGATCGTGCAAGCCGCCCTCGCCGGCGGCGCGAGTCGTCTGCTGGTGGCGACCGCTGCGGGAGGTTGCTTTGGAATTGGCGCCGAGCCGATCGCGCGCGAAGATGAAGCAATGCTCCACGCCGATGCGGGTTGGCGCGGACTCGTGCGAACTGTGGCACGCGAACGGCCCGATGTGCTCGCGCGTACTGTCGATCTCGATCCGCACGGCGATCCTGCTGCGAATGCGGCGCGCCTGCTTGACGAACTGCTCGACCCGGACGGCCCAGCCGTCGTCGGCTGGAATGCTGACACGCGCTACGGGCTGCAGATCGAGGCCCAGGAACTACTCCCCAGCATGGCAGCTCCACGCCCAGGCATCCCACACCTTGGTAAGCGTAGCGTGGTGCTATTGACCGGAGGCGCACGAGGTATTACTGCGCAGTTCGCCATCGCGCTAGCCCGCGAGACCGGATGCCATGTCGCGCTGATCGGTCGCAGCGCCCTCCCTACGGTCCCCGAGACGCCCGATACCGTTGCGGCCGAGGATCGAATAGCTCTCCGGCGTGCGCTCGTCGCAAGAGGCTTGCGCGCAACGGCCGAGATTGACATGGTCGGCTCGCGGATTCTTGCCGATCGTCAGATGCGTGCGACGATCTCCCAACTTGAACAGCTTGCGGCGTCGGTCACCTACCAGGTTGCCGATGTGTGCAATTCCAGCTCGGTCAAAGCGGTCATTGACGAGATCACGCGTCGGCACGGACGTCTCGATTTGGTCGCGCACGGCGCTGGGTTAGTCGAAGACCGGCTCATTGCCGAAAAGAGCGTCGCCTCGTTTGAGCGCGTGTGGTCGACTAAGGTCGACGGCGCGCTCGCGCTCGCGGCGTCTTTGCCAAGCAGCACGAGGTACTTCGTGCTGTTCGGCAGCATTGCAGGCGTGTTCGGCAGTCGCGGTCAAGTCGACTACGCGGCGGCTAACGACGCGCTCGACACGCTCGCTCACACGCTGAGTCGGCGCAACGTCGAGATGCGAACGGTCGCGGTCGACTGGGGTCCGTGGGCAGCCGCGGGCGGCGGGATGGTCTCGCCGGAACTTGAGGCGGAGTACGCGCGGCGCAAGATTAGCGTGATCGCTCCGAGTGAGGGCGTCGACGCACTCGTCCGCGAGCTGACCTGGGGACACCGTCTCGACGCGCAGGTCGTCTACGCCTGCGCTGACCCGGAATCGCTTGAAGGCGACGCACACCCTGGCGTGCCCAAGCAACTGAGTGTGGTAGGAGCAAGGCCATGAGCCGGCGCCATCGATTGCTCCTACTCGCCGGCCGTAGCCCAGAGGAGCTCCGGGCTCAGCTCGCGGTCGAGGGCCATTTGCTGCTCGAACGCGACGACGTCCAGCGCGCTCCCTCCAGCGGGCCGTACCGGCTTGCGATCATTGACGCGGATGCGCGACGACTTGCCCGCGCGCGACGAATCACCGCAAGCAAAACGCCCTGGCGGGGCCGCCAGGATATTTGGTTTACTGCGGCGCCGCTCCTCGGCGAGAGCCGTGGAAGCGTAGCGCTGATCTTCCCCGGAGTCGAGCAGCGCTTCGACCCAGTTGTCGACGACATCGCCGCGCATTTCCGCCTGCCACGTCCCGAGTTCGTCAGCACTGACCAGTCCGTGCTGCGCCGTTCGATCTCGCTCCTTGCGGTGGGCCGGTTGCTCGACGGGGCACTGCGTCGAATCGGCATTCAACCTTCCGCCGTCGCTGGACACAGCATCGGTGAATGGAACGCCATGATGTCGGCCGGGCTGTTCTCGACGGCTTCGATGGATCGGCTCATCGCCGGCGTGGACCCCACCGTATTCGAGTTGCCCGGCTGCCTGTTCGCCGCTTTGGGTTGCGGCGTCGATCTGGCGCAGGAAGCAATCGCCGGGCTCGAGGATGTGGTGATTTCACACGACAACTGCCCACATCAATCAATCATCTGCGGCGAACAGCACTCCATCGCGATCGCGAGGAAACGTCTCGATGAACGGGGCGTGCTCTCGCAAGTGCTCAACTTCCGTTCCGGCTTTCATTCTCCGCTGCTGTCGCCGTATCTGGACCGAGTCCAGGCGGTCGCGACGCTGCCGATCAAACCCGCCAGCGTGCCTGTCTGGTCGGCAACCACCACTGCGCCGTTTCCGGCGGACGAGCGCGCCATTCGAAATCTGGTGATCCGGCATTTACTCGAACCGGTGCGTTTCCGCACGCTCATCGAGCGCCTCTACGCCTCCGGAACTCGCGCGTTCGTCCAAGCTGGCGTCGGTAGCGTCACGGGCTTCATCGACGACACGCTGGCCGGGCGCGACTACCTCGCCGTCGCAGCGAACGTCGCTGGTCAACCGGGCCTGCTCCAACTGCGCCGAACTGCGGCCGCGCTATGGGTTGAAGGTGCGCGGCTGCGACTCGATCTTCTCGCCCCGGCGATCTCGCATCCGGTCAGCGCGGAGTTGGAAGCCGTGCTGGCCGACGCCGCGGAGGCCGCGCACGCAGTGACCACGCGGCTCGCGGAAATCCGAACGAACGTCGACCGCCTCGAACCCCGCCAGACGCGCTACACGTGGACACTGAGCCTTGACGAGTTGCCATTCGTGGTCGACCACTGTCTGATCCGGCAGCCGCCGGACTGGCCGATCCTCTCCGATTGTCAACCTGTCGTGCCGCTGACAACCACGTTCGAGCTGATGCGTGACGTCGCTGGTCGCCTGGTCCCCGAACGAACGCCGATTGCGCTGCGTAAAGTGTCGGCACTCCGCTGGCTCGCGCTGGATGCACCGCTCGACCTGGAGGTGACGGCGACATTCGACGGCGGCGAATCTGTCGAAGTCGATCTTGGCGGGTACGCGCGAGCCACCGTTATCGTCCGCGACCAATATCCCGATGCGCCTGCCGCCGATACGGCGCCGTTTGCGAACGAGCGTCCATCGCCGGTAAGCGCAGCGCAGTTGTACAGCGACCGATGGCTCTTCCATGGGCCGCTCTTCCAGGGGGTCGAGGACTTAGGAGCGATAGGCGACGACGGGCTGCGCGGAACCGTTCGCGCTCTCGCGTCGCCCGGTGCCCTGATCGATTGTGCCGGGCAACTGATGGTGTTCTGGATCATGGCGGCGCTACGCACTGACCGCTACGCGTTGCCGGGTGGCGTCGAGGCCGTGGAGTTCTTCGGACCGCAACCCGCCGCAAGTGAAACCATCACCGGAACAGTGCGGATAGGTTCGGTGACACCCCGCACGGTGTACGCCGATCTGGAGCTCGCGGGTGCCAACGGCCGTGTGTGGGCACGGCTCAGCGGTTTTGAAAATCGCCGCTTCGCGACCGATGATGTGACCTGGCCCGTCCTCTGCTATCCGGAGACCAACACCATCGTCGAGCCCGAGCCTGGAGGTTGGGTACGGCTGACGGAACGCTGGCCCGACGTGGCCAGCCGCGACTTAATCGCGCGTCGCTATCTCGGCGCGTCAGAGCGCGAGGAGTATCGCTCGCACTCTCCACGCGGCCGTCGCCATTGGCTGATGGGGCGCATCGCCGCAAAAGATGCGGTGCGCCGTTGGCTCTGGGCACGCGGAGCGGGTCCGCTGTTTCCGGTCGAGATCACAATCGAAACCGATGGTCACGGCCGGCCCACTGTGAACGTTCCGGGCCCTTTGACAGTATGCGTTTCGATCGCACACAGCGGCGACCTCGCGGTTGCGATCGCCCATGAGGAATCGGTCGGAATCGATGTCGAGATTATCGAGCGCCGCAACCCCGGGCTCGAGATGATCGCACTCTCGGCCGAGGAACGGGCCCTACTCGATCGGTTCCCGGGCGGCGGGAGCGATCCCGAACGCGCGCGGTCCGAAGCGTTCACCCGCTTCTGGGCTGCAAAGGAGGCGGTCTCCAAGGCGGAGGGCACAGGTCTGGCGGGCCGGCCGACGGCGTTCACGGTCGGTGCAGTCGACGGAGATCGCTTGCGCGTTTTCTTCCACGGCGAACCGGCGGTGCCGCTACGCGAGTACGCGGTCGACACCTGCGTCGTCGCCGGTCCTCCCGACGCCAACGGCGTGCGCTCGGAATACATCGTGGCCTGGACACACGCCAAGCCTGCGCCTGTGTCACATCTTGATCGCATCGCCCCCGCGCTGTCGGCGGTCCTTTCGCAACCGGCACGCGCAACAACAACCATCGAAGCACATGGAGGAGACCGCCCCTGAGAGACAGAGACAGAAATAATAATCATCGCACTTCGGAAGACACGATCCTCGCCTACATGAGGCGCCAACTCGGTGCCGTCATCGGCGATCCCGAGCTTCTCCACACCGAAATTACTATGAATACCACGTTCGGCGGTGACCTGGAGCTCGAGAGCATCGAGTTCGTTGCCTTGGCCGACCGGCTACGCACGGAATTCGGTGAGCGAGTCAATTTCGTGGCGTTCCTGGCGGAGAAGAACGTCGATGATATGGTGTCGTTGACGGTCGGCGACGTCGTGCGGTACGTCGCAACGCGCTTGCAGGAAGGCGGCAAGATCGCGCGGGAGCAGCAGGCCGGTGGCTGAGGTCCTCGCCAATGGTGTGCGCTTGCACGTCCAGCGTCTCGCGCCTCCGCCGGGACTGACCCGCAGCGGAAAGACGATCGTGCTGCTCCACGGTCTGATCGTCGATGATCTCTCCAGCTACTACTTCACGCTCGCCAATCCGCTCGCTGCCGCCGGTCACGACATTGTCCTGTACGACCTGCGCGGCCACGGACACTCCGAGCGCCCGTTGACCGGCTATTCGCTCAGCGACGGCATCGCCGATCTCGACTGGCTGCTGACCGCGCTGGCCATCCACCAGCCGGTCCATCTCGTCGGCAACAGCTACGGCGGAGCGATCGCCATCGGGATGGCGCTCGAGCATCCCGAGCGCGTAGCCGACGTCACGCTGATCGAGGGACACTACGCGGACCAGGGCTTCGGCGAAGAAATGGCCGAGACACTCGATCTCGTCACCGAGGGGATCCACGACGAGAAGTGGCGCACGTGGCTCGCCGAGCGTGGGCGCAAGACGATGAAGCTCGCTCGTCGAGGGGTCACGCTGATCGAGGACACTTCGATCAAGCAGGACTTGCTCGCGACGGTCCCTCACCAGCGCGCCGCATTGCAGGCGCTGCAGATCCCGATCCTGGCCATTTATGGCGGAGCATCGGAGATGCTGGACCGCGCACGCGAGCTCGAACGCCTGGTTGCGGGGACGCGGCTGATCGTCCTACCCGACCTGGACCATCGAGTCTTGTTCAACACTGCGCCATATCTGTGCCAGGTGCTCCGTTGGTGGTACGCCGGCCACCACGGCGAGCCGCCGCTTTGGGTGCCGCCGGAGGTTCCGTTCGAGCCGGCTCCTTTGAGTCGCGCGATGCTGCCGAGGCGTCCATGACCCGATTCTTGTTCGTGGTCCCGCCGCTCGCCGGGCACGTCAATCCGACCATCGCGGTCGGCGCCGAGCTTGCGACACGCGGCCATCACGTAGCGTGGGTGGGTCACGCATCGGTGCTGGCGTCACTTCTGCCGCACGGGGCCGAACTGTTCGCGACGGACCGTGCGCTCGCCGCCGACGATCTGCGCGTGATCGCCGCGCGCGCTCAGGGCCTACGCGGCTCCGAGGCGTTCCGCTTCCTCTGGAAAGATTTCATCATCCCGCTCGGCGAGGCGATGCTGGCGGATGTGGAGGCCGCGGTCACGCAGTTCGCTCCGGATGTTCTTATCGTCGATCAACAAGCGATCGCCGGCGCGGTCGTTGCCCGTCGGCGCGGCCTGCGGTGGGCCACGTCGGCGTCGACCTCATCCGAGCTCACTAATCCCTTCGCGATTTTCCCGATGTTCGGCGCATGGATCGCCGAAGAGCTGCGCGCCTTCCAGCATCGCGTGGGGATTGCGGCAAGGGACGCAGCGCTCGGAGATCTGCGCTTTTCCGAGCAGCTTGTCTTGGCGTTCAGCACGCCGGAACTGGTTGGTGGCGGTCCGTTTCCGCCCGAGTGGTTGTTCGTCGGGCCGGCGATCGGGATGCGCCCGACATTGGCGGAATTTCCCTGGTCGTGGCTCGACCCTAAGCGGCATCGCGTGCTGGTCACGCTGGGAACGGTAAATGCGTCAAGCGGAGGCAGATTCTTCAGTGCCGCCGTAGCTGGCGCGGCGCGGCTCGAAGACCGGTTACAAGCGATAATCGTCGCCCCAGACGGTATGTTAGACGCGACGGCGCCGAGCGTGCTCGTGCGTCCCAGCGTGCCACAGCTCAAGCTGCTGCCTCAGCTCGATGCGGTAGTCTGCCATGCCGGACACAATACAGTCTGCGAGACGCTCGCGCATGGGATCCCTCTCGTTGTTGCTCCTATCCGTGACGACCAGCCAATCATCGCGCAGCAAGTCGTCGACGCCGGCGTGGGCGTCCGCCTCAAATACGGACGCGTCAATTCCGACCAGATCCTCGAAGCGCTTCTCGCGGTCCTTGAAAATCCTTCCTACCGTCAGGCGGCACTGCGTATCCGGGCGTCCTTTCGCGCTGCGGGCGGCTGCTCCGCCGCGGCCGATCGCCTCGAGGCACTCGCGAGTCACCGGCCAAAAGCGGTGGGGGCGGGGTGAACCGCGGCATCGTCTTCATCTTCGCGACCGTGCTCCTCGACATGCTCGGGCTGGGCATCATTGCCCCAGTGTTGCCAAAACTCGTTCTCACGTTATCCGGTGACGACGGAGCGCGCGCCGCCGCGATCTTCGGCATCTTCGGCACCGTCTTCGCGCTGATGCAGTTCGTCTGTTCGCCGCTGCTCGGCGTTCTTTCCGATCGCTTCGGCCGCCGGCCCGTGATCGTGCTCTCGAATCTCGGCTTGGGCCTCGACTACGTGCTGATGGCGCTGGCTCCGACAGTCAGCTGGCTCTTCGCAGGCCGCGTAATTGCCGGAATAACGTCGGCGAGCACGACCACGGCCAACGCCTACGTTGCCGACGTTTCGCAACCCCATCAGCGTGCCCAGGGCTTCGGCCTGCTGGGCGCGGCATTCGGCCTGGGATTCATCGCCGGTCCGGCGATCGGGGGTCTGCTGGGCGGGATCGATCCGCGCTTGCCGTTTTGGTTCGCTGCTGCGCTGAGCCTGGCTAACGCGGCTTACGGATTCCTGGTCCTGCCGGAATCATTGCAGCGCAAGCAGCGCCGCGCAATCGTTTGGCGCCGCGCCAACCCGCTAGGTGCTCTGAACTTGCTGCGCTCACATCGCGACCTGCTCGGACTCGCGATGGCGGCGTTTCTCAGCGTGCTGGCCGGTGTCGTGCTGCCGAGCATCTATGTGCTCTACGTCAGCCGCCGCTACGGCTGGGACACTCGTGCCGTCGGCTTGTCGTTGACACTGGTGGGTATTTGCTCCGCGCTCGCGCAAGTAGCCTTGGTCAAGCCGATGGTTACTCGTTTGGGCGAACGGGGCGCGATGCTCGCCGGGCTGCTGTCCGGCGCCGCCGGGATGGCGATCTTTGGAACGGCAACGACTGGCACACTCTTTGCGATCGGTACTCCGCTCATGGCGCTATGGGGCCTGGCGCCGGCGGCCGCGCAGAGCATCATGACGCGCAGCGTGAGTGCTTCGGAACAGGGCGAACTGCAAGGCGCACTCGGCAGTCTCGCGGGCGTAGCGTCGCTGCTCGGTCCTGGAATCTTCACCCTGACCTACGCGCGATCGATCAATCGGCACGGCGCAGGGAACCTGCCCGGAGCGGCATGGCTACTCTCGACGCTCATGCTCCTCGGCGCAGCAGTCGTGACCCTGCGGGTGACCGCCGCGGCGCCCTCGTCTGAGGCTCGCTGAATTGCATGCCAATGGGATGGTGCTCGCGGAGTTCGTATTGGCACGCTGCGCGCCCGGCCTCTGCAGTGACGAGGGGTTTTGTAGGAAAACAATTTGTGACCCGACCTGTCGCAGGCGCTCGCCGCGCAAGGCAATTCCGGAGACATCAAAGTGTTCGTGAACAGAAAATGCGATTCATCAAGATTTTCTGTTGACATATTCCTATATGGGAATATATTATCGCCTTGATGCCCAGAGCTGCCACAACGTCGGATGCGTTCAATGCAGTAGCCGAGCCTCGGCGGCGGGAAATCCTGAACTACCTGGCGCTCGAAGAGCACTCGGTAGCAGATATCGTGGCCAGAGTGGGTCTCGAACAGCCTTCCGTGTCGAAGCATCTGCGGGTGCTGCGAGATGTTCGGCTGGTGAAGGTGCGCCGCCACGGGAGGCATATGTTTTACCGGACTAACGCCGATGCGATCAGACCTCTCCACGAGTGGACAAAGACGTTCGAACGCTTCTGGGTGCACCAGTTGAGCCGTATTAAGGAACGTGCCGAAGGGAAGAGCAAGGAATCAGATCACGAGCAGTAACAACTGAGGAGGAATTAAACATGAGCATAGCTCCGACAGTACCAGGAATCGAGAGTCTGACATTGACGGTAACGCAAGAAATCCACGTCCGCGCAACGCTTGAGGACACCTTTGCAGCCTTGCTTGAACAGATCGGACCGGAGAATGACACGCCGGAAGGCAAGGCAATGCCGATGAAGATCGAGCCTTGGGCTGGCGGGAGATGGTTCCGCGACCTGGGCAACAACAACGGCCATCTGTGGGGACACGTCCAGGCTATCAAGAAGCCGACTTTGCTGGAGATCACCGGCCCCCTGTTCATGTCATACGCCGTCGTTTCGAACGTGCAGTACCGGCTGAGTGAGGAGAATGGCGGCACGCTGATCCAATTTCACCACAAGGCGTTCGGGGTCATTCAGGAGGACCACCGGATGGGAGTGGGCAAAGGCTGGACGCACATTCTTTCGCGTGTTCGCACCCGGGCAGAAGCCAGTTCGCGCTGAACCGAGCCGGAGGACGCGATGTGCCCAGAATGCGTAATGAGTGCGGGATGGATCCTAAGCGGCGCGATTTCAACCGGCGGGGTGAGCGCTATGGCCGTGAGGATAATTTGCGCCAAGAAGAGAACAACCGATTCGAGGACAAGGAGAAAAGATGATGGCTACGGCGACGAGCGAAAGACCGGCTGCGAAGGTGGTGACATCGGCCGTCTGGCTGACGGCACGGAAGGAACTGCTGGCAAAAGAAAAGGAGTTCACGCGCCTGCGCGATGAGCTCAGTCGAAAGCGGCGCGAAATGCCGTGGGAAAAGGTCGAGAAGAAATACGTCTTTGATGGACCAGACGGGAAGGAGAGTCTTGCGGATCTATTCGACGGACGCAACCAACTCATCGTCTATCATTTCATGTTTGGTCCGGGGTGGAAGGAGGGATGTCCGAGTTGCTCGTTCCTCGCCGACAGCTTCGACGGAGCAAAGGTGCACCTCGGGCAGCGAGACGCCACGCTGGTGGTGGTTTCACGGGCAACTCTGCCCGAAATCGAAACCTTCAAGTCGCGTATGGGCTGGCGCTTCAAGTGGGTGTCTTCGTTCGGAAGCGACTTTAATTTCGACTACCAAGTGTCGGCGACAAAGGACGAACAAGCCAAGGGCAAGGTGTACTACAACTATGACCTCACCGAGTTTCCGTCCGAGGAACACCCGGGCTTGAGTGTCTTCTACAAAGGCGAGGACGGAAGTATCTTCCACACATATTCGGCGTATGCGCGCGGACTCGACATTCTGATTACGGGGTATAACTTCCTGGATATGACGCCCAAAGGACGGGATGAGGACGACGTCTTGCCTTATCCGATGGCATGGGTACGACATCATGACCGGTACGAAACTCAAACGGCCAAGAAGCCGTCCAAGGCAGCTCCCAGCGACTGCTGTTCGGATGCGGAGCACCGGTAGAGTCAACACGAAGGAGGAGCAGAAGAGATGACAAACATGGCCAATCCAATACTGGGTGAGTTTCACGAGGAAGTCGCTATCACGAAGCGAGTCTTGGATAGAGTTCCGCCCGACAAGCTCTCGTGGAAGCCGCATGCCAAGTCGATGACGTTGGGACAACTGGCGGTTCACATTGCGACGGTTCCGGGAGCTCTGGCACGGATCACGCAGCAGGAGGCGTTTGATGTCTCACAGGGAAGCTTCGTGCCTCCGCAGCCAAACAATGTGGAAGAGATTCGCGCAGCATTCGAGCAAAGTGTTCGCGAGGTTGACGAGTACCTGGAGGGAATGACGGACCAAAAGGCCCAGGGAAACTGGCGTCTTATGCTAAAAGACCGTGAGATTTTCAGTAAGCCGCGCATCAGCGTATTAAGGTCAATCATGCTGAACCACTGGTATCACCATCGTGGCCAGCTCTCTGTTTACCTCAGGCTGCTTGATGTTCCGGTTCCGGTGATTTACGGGCGCAGTGCGGATGAAAACCCGTTCGCTTAAGCAACGGTCACTCGTCAGGACGTTTGCTGCAAGGTCATGGAAGGGGGCGCATTCTTCGCGCTGACCCCGAGCTGTTTGTTCGGAACAGCAGACATCCGGAGAGTGAACGTACGGCCCTTGGCGATGTCGAGGTGGTGAGCGCCAACTATGTCTTCGGCACACCGCCTTTAATAAGTCATCATTCAGTTCCTAAAGCTCCGGAACTAACTATGCGCTCAGAGGGGCGTCGCCTTGAGCCGACGTGCGAGGACTTTCGACTTCGCTGGGCAGACTGAAATGAAAACTTGCGCCCCACCCAGAGTTGGATGTGGCCCACAAACGGCCTCCATGAGATTCGATAATGGAGCGGCTGATTGGGAGTCCCATACCAGTACCGTGAGCTTTTGTAGTGAAGAACGCGCTGAAAATCTGTTCGGGCTGCTGCGGCGGCAATCCGATGCCGGTATCGCTGACCGAGATCAGCAACTGGCCATCCTTGACTCGTTGCGACCTTATCGTAAGTTCACGTCCGGTGCCTACGTCCTTCATGGAGTCGATTCCATTGAGCATCAGGTTCATGAATACCTGCTGCAACTGGATACGGTCTGCCATGACCCTGGGAAGACCCTCGGCGAGGTCGGAGCGAATCGAAATCGAGTACCGGGCGGCCTCGTTACGCAGTAGGACAATCATTTCTCGAATGAGTTCACTTACATCGACCAACTCGCGGTGCAGAGCGCCCTTCTTGAACAGGAAGCTGATTCTGCTAATGATATCCGCCGCGCGCGTTACGTCTGTCACGAGTCTCGATGCGGCTTCGCGTGCTTCTGACACGTCGGGCTCATCGCGCCCAAGCCACCGCAAGCAGGTCCTG
>WNFI01288877.1_pt1 | contig 24151 bp, 22 predicted proteins | sample 5400471 | NCBI WGS metagenome assembly WNFI01 (sample SAMN13153348, study PRJNA577476) | soil metagenome | isolation source: 100 cm saprolite on Douglas fir-dominated hillslope | place: USA:California | collected 2013-09-17 | reverse complement strand
GTGTTCGCGGGTCTTGTTGTCCACCACCGGCTTGGTCTCACCGTACGAAATGACCTCGAGCCGGTTGAGGGCGATGCCGAGCTGGTCGTGCATGTAGTTCCGGACGGCGGTCGCACGGTCCAGCCCGAGCTTCTCGTTGTAGGCTTCGGGTCCGGTCGAATCGGTGTGTCCTTCGATCTCGAAGTACACCCCCCGGTTCTCCGCCTTGAGCTGCGCGATGGCTTCGTCGACCAGCGACCGCGCGTCCGTGGAGACGGCGGCGCGGTTGACGGGGAAGGTGACCTTGTCGTTGGAGAGGGTCACCGTATAGATGAGCTTGCCCTTGGCCGCCCGCTCCGCGTCCGTGGCGCGCTTCAGGGCCTGCTGGGCGGATCCCTTGGCGTCGGAGATGCCGGCCTGGGCCTGCTTGTCGACGTCGTCGATGCGGGTCTCGCTCTGTCTCACCCGCTCCTGCGTCTTCTCCATCTCGCCGTTAAGGGTGTCCACCTTCTGGTTGATCTCGCCCACTTCGCGGCCGACGTACTTCTTGGTCGCACAGCCGGACAGGGCCACAGTTGCCACACTTACCGCTACGAGCGGCATCAGGATCGGTCGCATCAAGCCTCCACTATCGATTGTCGGCGGCGCCGGAGATCGGTGCCGCCGTCACGTCCGGGGAACGTAACCACTGCGCGTCTTCACGAGCACGCCCTTCCGCGTGCTCAAGACCTCGACCCGACGGAACCCGGAGGGACCGCGGGGCGGGTCGTATCCGAGGCGGTACTGGTGCTTCAGCTCGCCCAGGATGGTGGCGGCCGCGCGTTGCAGCCCGAGGAGGTCGCTCACGGTGAAGCTGGCCCCGCCGGACAGGCGCGCGTACTTCTCGAGGATTTCCGTGCCGGCGGTCGCGGCCGCGGGGCGCTGGTCTCCCGTGAATATGTCGGACTTCCGGTCGTCGACGGGCGAGACCACGCTGATCGCGTAGATCGGGACGTCGAGCGCCTGCGAGCGCGCCAGCACATCGTCCGGCCGGAGCTGGCTGGACGTGTCCACGCCATCCGTGACCACGACGACGGCCCGCCGGCCCTCGCCCCAGGTGGCCAGGTCGTGCGCGGCGTGATCGAGCGCATCGTGAAGCGCCGTGGACCCGAACGGCTGGATGTCGGCCATGGCGCGGAGGATGCGGTCGCGGTCGGTGGTCAAGGGGACGAGGCCCCAGTACTTGTGGTCGAAGCCGGCCAGGGCCACCTCGTCTCCCGGCTGCATTCCGGCGAGCACCTGGGTGACCGCCATCTTCGCGCTCGTCGTCTTCAGGGTCCCGTTCATGCTGCCGCTGGCGTCGACCAGCAGCAGCAGGCGCGCGGGCAGGCTCTCCGCATCCGAGAAGTGCTCCAGGCGCTGGGGCAGGCCGTCCTCGAGGACCCGGAACTCGGCCGGTCGGAGATTCGTCACCGGCCGGCCGTGGCGGTCCACGGCGGTCGCGGAAAGGATCACGAGGTTCGTGCCGCTGGCGAACTGGGGGACGCCCCCCGCATGGGCCGTCGCGGCCAGGGTGGCGACGACCAGGGCGAGCGGTCCGAGGGGCCGGCGCACGCTAGAGAACCTCACTCCATTGAATATAGACACGCCACATGCCGGCCGTGGTGAGCCTCGTCACCAGGCGGCCCGACAGTGATCACGGCCCGCCGCGGGCCTCAGCCGTCCGTTCCCGCGCGGTGCACGAGCAACTCGATGGCGGTGGCGGTGGCGGGGGCGATGTCGACGAACAGGATCGCGATGCGCCGGGCGTCGCCTTCGCTTGCGGAGACGCGCAGTACCACGCCGTCGACCTGCACCATGCCTCCCCCGCGCGACGACTCCCAGGCCAGCGTGACCCGGGTCCCGACGACGCAACTGTGATGCGTCTCGACCAGCGCCGCGTCCCGACAGACGTCGTGCAAACGGCCGGGTACCGTCTGGCCCGCCATTCCGACACGGACGGGCAGGTCGACGACGACACGCGGACTCTTGCGCCGGTCCTCCGGCCTCAACGGACCTTCACCACGACCAGCGTCAGGTCGTCCGCCCGCCGCGCATCGCCAAGGAACATATCCACGTCGGACAGGATCCGCTCGCCGAGCTCGGCGGCGGTGCTGCTCGCACCCGCCTCCATCTGCGCGGCCAGGCGCGCCGTCCCGTAGTAGTCCTCCCCGTCGCGCCGCGCGTCGGTCAGGCCGTCCGTGTAGAAGACGACGACGTCTCCCGGGGCCAGAGCCACCACGCGCTCCTCGTAGGTCGCGCTTTCGAAGGTGCCCAGGGGCAGGCCGGGCAGCTCGATCGTCTCCACGCGGCGTTCGGCGGCCCGGTAGACGAGCGGATAGGGCAGCCCGGAGTTGGCCAGGACCATCCGGTGCTGCGCGAAGTCGAAGACCGCGAACGCGACCGTGCAGTAGTAGCCCTCCGCCCCCCGCTTGCGCAGCGTGCGATTGACCCGCGTCATCAAGTCGCCGGGGGCGCGGCGCTCCATGGCTCGCGCGCGGACGCTCCCGGAGACGAAAGCCCCGAAGAGCGCCGCCGGCACGCCCTTGCCCAGCACGTCGCCCACGGCCACGCCGAGCACACCCTCCCCCAGCTCGAAGAAATCGTAGAGGTCGCCGCCCAGCTCGCTGGCGGGGAGGAAGTGCGCGGAGGCATCCCAGGCCGCGCCGGTGGGCGGCTCGTCCGGGAACAGGTTCTGCTGGACCCACTGCGCGAGCTCCAGCTCGCGTCCGACGCGGGCCTCCTGTCGGGCGAGCCTCTCGTAGAGACGCGCGTTCTCGATGGCCACCGCCACCTGGCTGGCCAGGGGCGTCAGGACCTTGAGGTGCTCGTCCGTGAAGCGGTCCAGCACCGAGGATTCGAGGTCGAACACGCCGACTACGCGGCCCTTGTGCACCAGCGGCACCACCAGCTCGGAGCGCGTCTCGGGGATCAGGGACAGATAGCGCGCGTCCTGCCGCACGTCGCCGACGAGGACGGGCTGCTTGCTGCGCGCGGCGGCGCCGATGAGACCCTCGCTGAGGCGGATCCGCGTCTTCTTCTCCTTGGTCGCCCCGTAGGAGACGGCCTTGCGCAGCACCAGCTCCTCCTTCTCCTCGTCGAGGAGCAGGATGCCGAACATCTCGTAGTCGATGACGCGCTTGACCACCTCGGCGATGCGCTGGAGGAGCTGATCGAGGTCGAGGATCGAAGAGGTCTCCTTGCCGATCTCGTAGAGGGTCGCGAGCAGGCCCGCGTACCAGCGCGCCTCGCGGTACAAGGTCGCGTTCTCGATGGCCACCGCCAGGTGGCCGGCCAGCACGAAGAGGGCGGCGCGGGCCTCGGCATGGAAGGCGTCCGCGTCGGGGCCTTCGACGTTGAGCACGCCCACCAGGCGATCACGGTGGATGAGGGGGATGGCCAGCTCGGCCTGAACGCCCGGCACGATGGCGAGGTACCGGGGATCCTGGCCGACGTCGGGGACGAAGAGCATCTCCTTCTGGAGGGCCGCGGTGCCGACGATGCCCTGACCGGGCCGGATGCGCAGGCGGCCGGCCACCGCGGAGTCGTAGCCCTCGACGAAGGCGGGGACGAGGGTGCCGTCGGGCTCGGGAAGGAAGATGTCGAGGATCCGGTAGTCGACGATCCGGCGGAGCTGGCGGGCGATGGCGGGCATCAGCTCCTCGGGGTCGAGGACGCTGGAGATCTCGGCCAGGATGGGAAGGAGCTCGCCCAGGAGCTGCCCGCCCGCCGGACTGGTTTTCGCGTCAAAAGCCGGCAAAACAGCCAATAGTAGCACGGCCCGCCCGCCCCCCTCCCGGCGCCGGACGGACCGGGGTACACTCGGCGGATGCCCGCGGAGCCGCTGCGCCTTCCCCTCGAGATCGAGGACATTAAGAAGGTCCTTCCCCACCGGTATCCGTTCCTGCTCGTGGACCGCATCCTCGAGATGGAAGAGGACCGCCGCGTGCTCGGCGTGAAGAACGTCTCCTCGGACGAGCGCTACTTCATCGCGGGGCCGGGGGGCCGGCCCGTCCTCCCCGCCTCGATCCTGACCGAAGCCATGGCCCAGGCCGGGGCCGTGCTCATCCTGGCCAAGCCCCAGAACCGGGCCAAGCTCATCTATTTCATGGGCATCGACCGCGTCCGCTACCGTCGCCCCGTTTCCGCGGGAGACACCGTGCTGCTCGAGGGCACCGTCGTGCGCCTGCGCGCACGCATGGGCACCCTGCGCGGCGTGGCGCGCGTGGATGGACACGTCGTGTGCGAGGGACGGATGAACTTCTCCCTCGTCGACCCTCCGAGGAATGTGTCCGAGTGATCGCATGGAACAACTCGGCCACATTCCTGATGGGTCCCCCGGGTAGCGGCTCTATTAGGAATGTGTCCGAGCTCAGGCGTGGGGGGGCTCGGGCACATTCCTAGTGCGCCCTCCGCGCGGCGCGCCGGGCGGGCGTCCCCGCTCCGCGGCCACCGGTCGCACCGCCGGTCCCCTCTCCCTGGCCCGCGCGCTCTCCAAGTTCGGCGTCTGCTCGCGCGCCGAAGCGGCGCGCTGGATCGAAGCCGGCCGCGTGCAGGTGGACTCTCGCGTGGTGCAATTCCCGGCCCGCCGCATCGACCCCCGCCACCAGGAGGTGCGCGTGGACGGCCGTCGCGTCGGCGACGACACCGAGCGCATCGTCCTCGTCCTGCACAAGCCCGTCGGATACATCACCTCGCGCGGAGACCCGGGTGGCCGCCCGACCGTGTACGACCTGCTCGACGAGGGAGTCCCCTGGGTGTTCCCCGTTGGCCGCCTCGACCGCGACAGCTCGGGCCTGCTCCTCCTCACCAACGACCACAGGCTGGGCCAGCGCCTGACCGATCCGGAGGCTCACGTCCCCAAGCGCTACCACGCGCGTGTCCGCGGCATCCCCGCGGCGGAGGCTCTCGGCGCGCTGCGCGAGGGTGTCCCGCTCGGAGATGGAACGGTGTCGCGTCCGGCCCAGGTGCGCGCGCTGGGCACGTCCCAGAGCGGCTCGAGCTGGCTCGAGATCGTCCTCACCGAAGGGAAGAACCGGCAGGTGCGCCGGATGTGCGCCAGCGTCGGCCACGACGTGGAGGAGCTCGTCCGCGTCGCCGTGGGCGCCTTCGAGCTCGGCGACCTCGCGCCCGGCCAGTGGCGGCAGCTTTCGTCGGCGGAGGTCGCCCGACTGGCCGGAGGCGCGTGATAGCATCCGCGCAACTGCCGAGGATTTCCTCATGAAGATGGCGATCGGGGTGGTGCTGATCGTGGCGGGCGTGCTCGCCCTCGTCTACCACGGGTTCTCGTACACCAAGGAGCGCCACGAGGCGAAGCTGGGGCCGCTGGAACTCCACGTCGACGAGAAGGAGCACGTCAACATCCCCGTCTGGGCCGGTGCGATCGCGATCGCGGGCGGGGTCGTGCTTCTGCTCGCGGACCGCAAGAAGTAAGCACTCGCGCCCGCCGCGGCCCTGAGCCGGCGGCCGCCACGCGGTCAGGCCCGGGCCGGGGCCTCCGCCTCGGGAGCGTCGCGCAGCTCCTGGTCCTTGTACTGGAGCTGGTAGAGCCGCCAGTAGAGGCCGCGCTGGGCCAGCAGTTCCTGATGGGTGCCTCGCTCGCGCACCCGCCCCTTGTGCAGGACGAGGATCTCGTCCACGTGCTGGATCGTCGAGAGCCGATGGGCGATGACGATCGCGGTGCGGCCCTGCAGGAGCACCTTCAGCGCGTCCTGGATGAGCGCCTCCGTCTCCGTGTCGACGGAGGAGGTGGCTTCGTCCAGGATGAGGACGCGCGGGTCGTGGGCCAGGGCCCGCGCGAAGCTCAGGAGCTGCTTCTGCCCGACGGACAGGGTGGCCCCGCGCTCGCGCACCGGCGTCTCGTAGCCCTCGGGCAACTCCTCGATGAACCGATGCGCGTGGACGGCGCGGGCGGCCTCGCGCACCCGCTCGTCGGGAATGGCCGAGCCCAGGCGGATGTTCGAGGCGATGGTGCCCGAGAACAGATGCACGTCCTGCAGGACGAGGGCCAGGGACGATCGAAGCTGGGCGGGATCCAGCGCGCGCACGTCCACGCCGTCCAGCGTCACCCGTCCCTGCTGCACGTCGTAGAACCGGGTGAGGAGGCTGATGATCGACGTCTTGCCGGCGCCGGTGGCGCCGACCAGGGCCACGCTCCGTCCGGGCTCCACGGTGAAGTCGATGTCCTGCAGGACGGGCGTGCCGGGCTGGTAGCCGAAGCTGACGCTCTCGAAGCCGACGCGTCCCCGCACCTTCGAGAGGTTCACCGGCTGCGCGGGGGCCACCACCTTGGGCTCCGTGTCGAGCAGCGTGAAGATGCGCTCCGAGGAGGCCATGGCCGCCTGCAGGATGTTGAACTTCTCGGAGAGGTCGGAGATGGGCCGCCAGAACCGCTCCGAGTACTGGATGAAGGCCACCAGCGCGCCCAGGGTGAGCGTCCCCGCCATCACCCGCCACCCGCCGTAGAGGATGATGAGCGCGGTGGCCAGGGCGGCCAGGAGCTCGATGGCGGGGTAGAAGACCGCGTAATAGAAGATCTGGGCCAGGTTCGCGTCGGTGTGCTGCCGGTTGATGGCGGCGAAGGCCTCGCGGTTGCGCGCCTCGCGCCGGAAGAGCTGCACCACGGGCATGCCCGTGATGTTCTCCTGCAGGAACGCGTTGATGCGCGCCACCCAGCGCCGCACCTCGCGGAACGTGGCGCGCGAGCCGGCGCGGAACCAGTTCGTCACCACGAAGAACAGCGGGATCACGGAGAAGGTGACGAGGGCCAGCTTCCAGTTCATGGCCATCATCACGCCCATGATCCCGAACAGCGTGAAGAGGTCGCCGAAGACGGTGACCACGCCGGAGGTGAAGAGCTCGTTGACCGCGTCCACGTCCGTGGTCACGCGGGTCATGAGGCGGCCCACCGGGTTCTGGTCGAAGAACGCGACGTGCAGCCGCTGCAGGTGGGCGTAGATCTCGCGGCGCAGGTCCATCATCACCTTCTGCCCGGTCATCTGCAGGAGGTAGACCTGGCCGAAGCGCACGACGAAGGCGAGGAAGAGGGCGCCGAGATAGAGAAGGGCGATGCGGTCCAGTCCCGTCGCGTTCCCCTGCCGGATGTACCGGTCGATGGCGATCTTCGTGAGGTACGGGCCGACGAGGTCCAGGGCCGCCATCCCGACGATGAGCAGGAACGACGCCAGCACCGGCGCCCAGTAGGGTCGCAGATAGCGCAGGAGCCGCCGCAGCAGGGTGCGGTCGTAGCTCTTGTCGACGGGATCGTCCTCGTGGAAGGCGGGCTTGCTCACGCCGTCTTCTCCATCTCGTCCTCGAGGAGCTGCCGCCGGTGCAGGTCGGCGTAGAACCCGCCGCGGGCGATCAGCTCGTCGTGGGTGCCCCGCTCGACGATGCGGCCCTCCTTGAGGACGACGATCAGGTCGGCGTCGCGCACGGTGGAGACGCGATGCGACACGAGGAAGGTGGTGCGCGTGGCCATCACGCCGCGCAGGCCGCGCAGGATGTCCTCTTCCGTCTGCGTGTCCACGGAGGCGAGGGCGTCGTCCAGGATGAGGATGGGCGGGTCGATGGCCAGCGCGCGCGCGAGGGCGGTCCGCTGCTTCTGCCCTCCGGAGAGGGTGATGCCGCGCTCGCCCACGAAGGTGTCGAGCCCCTTCGGGAAGTCGGCCACGTCCTTGCTGAGCTGGCTCACGCCCGCCGCCCAGCGCACGCGCTCGTCGCGATCGTCCGCGGGCGGCAGGCCGAAGGCCACGTTCTCGCCCACCGTCTCCGAGAACAGGAACGTCTCCTGCGGGACGTACCCGACGGCGCCGCGCAGGGTGGCCAGCGGCAAGTCGCGGACGTCGTGGCCGTCCACGAGCACCGTTCCCGGCGGCGCCTCGAAGAGCCGCGGGATGAGCCCCACCAGCGTGCTCTTCCCGGAGCCGGTGGGGCCCACGATGGCCACGGTGGACCCCGCGGGCACCTCGAGGTCGATGTCGTGCAGGACGGGCCGGCCGTCGTACGAGAAAGTCAGGCCGCGCAGCTCGACGTCGCCGCGCACCTTCGTGACCGCCGCGGGCTGGCCGTCCTCGATCTCCGCGGGCGCGGCCAGGATCTCCGCGATGCGGCCCATGGAGGCCTCGCCCCGCTCGAAGATGTTCACGACCCAGCCGAGGGCGATCATCGGCCAGTGCAGCATGGTCAGGTAGGCGCCGAAGGCCACGAACTCCCCGATCGTGATCGTTCCCGCCACCACCATCCGCCCGCCCAGCCACAGGACCAGCACCGCGCCCGTGCCCATGAGGAGCTGGATGCCGGGATAGAGGCTGCCGTACATGCGGATGAGCTGGCGGTTGCGGCGCAGGTACTCCTCGTTGGCGGCCTGGAAGCGCGCCATCTCGTGCGGCTCCTGCGCGTAGGCGCGCACCACCCGCGCCCCGGACAGGTTCTCCTGCACGACGGCGCTGATCTCGCTCAGCTGCGCCTGCACGGACTCGAAGCGATCGTGGATGCGCCGGCCGAAGTACCGCACGAGGGCGGAGACGAAGAGGAGCGGGACCAGCGAGAGCAGGAGCAGCCGCGGCGAGATGCGTAGCATGAACACGATCGTCCCCACGAACGTGGCCAACGTGCTCGCCGCGTACATGATCCCGGGCCCCAGCACCATGCGTACGGCGGAGAGGTCGTTGGTGGCCCGGCTCATGAGGTCGCCCGTGCGGTGGCCCTGGTAGTAGCGCGCGGGGAGCCGGGTGAAGTGCGCGTAGAGGTCGTTGCGCAGCTCGAACTCGACCTCGCGGCTGATGCCGATGAGCACCTGCCGCATCACGTACAGGAAGAAGGCCTCGAAGACGACGATGCCCATGATCAGGGCGGCGTAGAGCCACAGCTTGCCGTGGGTGACGCCGGTGGTGAGGTCGTCGATGGCGTGGCGGAGCACCCAGGGCGAGACGATGGAGAGGGCGGTGCGCACGAGCAGGCAGGACATTCCCCACGCGAGCCCCCGGCGTTGCCGGGCCAGGTACGGGAGGAGCCGCCGGAGGTGGCGCGGCGGCTTCAAGGCGAGGCCGCCGTCAATGACGCCGGAGGGCCGCCGCTTCTGCCTTGCGCTTCCGGTCCAGCTCCGCGCTGGCCCGGAGCAGGTGCGGAAGGTTGTCCTTCTCCCAGGCCAGGGCCTGACGATGCCAGGGATAGCGGGCCTCCGCTTCGCGGAAGACGCGGGAGTGGTAGACCGTCCGTCCGGCGCGGTCGGGGATCCCGCCCAGGTGGTGATGGAGCATCTCGTGGTAGACGACGCTCTCCAGGAAGTACTGCGGCACGTCGCGGCGGTCGAGCACGGGATGGATGCGGATCAGCCCGAGCACGGGATCGTAGCTGCCGAAGGTCAGGCCGCCGCGGCGCGCGCGGCCGCTGCCCCGGCCCCAGGTGAGGGGCACGCGCAGGGCCGCGTTGAAGAAGCGCGCGTTCAGCCGATCGAACACCTGCTGCAGGTCGTGCACGCGGCCGGAGGTCAGGAGCGGGGGCAGCTGCCGCGGCACCTTGCGCACGCGATGCAGGTTCTCGTTCATGAACCGGCGCACCTCGCTGTCCGCGCTGCGGCTCGTGCGGCGCAGCGAGCGCGCCACCGCGCGCACCACGGCCAGCGGTGCGTGCAGGAACATGCGGTGGAGGCGCAGGTGGATCACTCCCGTCTTGCGGCGGAAGGAGAGGAGCACCGAACGGTTCTGGGTGAGGGTGAGACTCAGCGGCCGCGACGTCTCGCGCAGCAGCGCCGCCTCCAGCCCGTAGCCATCCCAGAGTGGCGCTTCCTCGAAGGGCAGCGACAACTGACGAGCTCGGGAGCCTGCCAACGACGCCATGGGAAATCCTGGAAAAGGATGGACCAGAGGACAGACAAGGTCAAGGCCCCGGGGGGCATGCACGCGGGGTGCGAAGGACGCGAACGGTCTCGAGCACGCGGACGAGCACGGACACCCGAACCGAAACGAGCACGTGCACGACAACGAACACGACGACGAGCGCGAGAACGAGCGAGAAGAAGTGCTGGAGAGCGCGCGACAACAACGAACGGGGCACGAGGCACGTTTACGTGCACGGGCACGTGAACGGTTGGTGCGGTCCCGGCTATTTCTTGTGCCCGAGGGGCACGTAGTACTGCGTGCCCTTCCCCATGCCGCGGATCTGCTTGAGCAGGTCGTCGACGTCCTCCGTGCGCGAGACGAAGTCCACGTCGGCGGTGTTGACGACGAGGAGCGGCGTCGCCGTGTAGTGGAAGAAGTAGTGGTTGTAGGCGCGATTGACTTCCGCGAGGTACTCCTCGCTCAGGCGCGCCTCCTCCGGCCGGCCGCGCGTGCGGATCCGACGCAGCAGGATCTCCGTGGGCGCCTGGAGGTAGACGACGAGGTCGGGCCGCGGCACGCTCTCGGCGAGCAGCGAGTAGAGCTTCTCGTAGATGAGCAGCTCCGAGTCGTCGAGGTTGAGGAACGCGAACAGCTTGCTCTTCTCGAACACGTAGTCGGAGAGGGTGAAGCTCTGGAAGAGCGTCCGCTGCGTGAGCTCCTGCTGCTGGCGGTAGCGCGAGAGGAGGAAGAAGAGCTCGATCTGGAAGGCGGCTCCCGGCCGTCCCTCGTAGAAGGGAGTGAGGAACGGGTTCTGTCCCCATTCCTCCATGACCGTGCGCGCCTCCATGCGCTCGGCCAGGCGCTCCACCACCGACGACTTGCCCACTCCGATCGCCCCTTCGATGACGATGTAGTGGGCCGCCATCAGCGCGCCACCACGCGCCCGGGCCAGACCTCGACGCGCGAATGGTCCGGGCAGGCGGCCAGCAGCTCCGCGACCGTGCGCCCGAGGCCGGGATGGCGGAGGTCCGGCGCGAGCTCCGCCAGAGGTACCAGCACGAAGCGCCTTTCGTGGAGGCGCGGGTGGGGAAGGGTGAGCGTGCCCGTGTGCCGCCGGAGATCGCCATGGAAGAGGATGTCCACGTCGAGGGTGCGGGGGGCATTCCGCACGCCGCGCACGCGGCCGGCCGCCGCCTCCGTCTCCAGCGCCACCTGCATCAGCGCCTCCGGCGAGAGCGCCGTCTCGGCGGCCGCGACCAGGTTCAGGTAGGGCCCTTGCGCCGGCCCGCCCACCGGCTCCGTCTCGTAGATCGAGCTGCGCGCCGTCACCCGCGCGCCGCGCGCCCCCAGGGCGGCCAGGCCCCGCTCGAGGTGGCCCTCGCGATCGCCGAGGTTGGAGCCGAGGCCGAGATACACGGTGACGGCGGGCATGGTCGGGCAAGTCTACCTTCGGTCGCCGCCCGGTCCGGACCCAGGCCCGCTTGACGCCTCGCTCCAGGGCCATCGACAATGAATCCGGATTCAGTAATCCCATGGCCCGCAAGCGCAGCGACGACAAGCGAAGACGAATCCTGCAGGCGGCGGTGAAGGTCTTCGCGCGCAAGGGCTACTTCGCGGCGCGGGTGGCCGAGATCGCGCAGCGCGCGGGCGTGGCCGACGGGACCATCTACCTGTACTTCCGCGGCAAGGAGGACATCCTCGTCTCCCTCTTCGACGAGCTGATGGCGGAGCACGTGGAGCGGGCGCGCCAGGAGATGCAGGCGGTGGAGGACGCGCCCTCCCGCCTCCGCCTCATCGCCGAGCACCACCTGCGCGCGCTGGGAGCCGATCGCGACCTCGCCGTCGTCTTCCAGGTGGAGCTGCGGCAATCCACGAAGTTCATGGAGCGCTTCACCGCGTCCTGGCTGGGGCGGTACTTCGACCTCGTGGGCTCCGTCATCGAGCAGGGCCAGCGTGAAGGCACCCTGCGCGCGGACGTGCCGCGCAAGCTGGTGACCAAGGCCTTCTTCGGGACGCTGGACGAGCTGGTCACGTCGTGGGTGATCGGCCGGAAGGACTATGATCTGGCCTTGCTGGCCGGGCCGGCGGTGGACCTCCTCCTCCGCGGGGCCGCCGCGGCCGGCGCTTCCGCTTCGGGCCGCGCCGTCCTGAGCGTGGCCGCGGGGCGGGGAGGCCGATGAAGATGCCCACACGCACGCTGTGCGAGATCTTCTACCACTCGGTCGACACCTACCGGAAGCCGGACCACCTCCGGGCGAAGCGCGGCCAGAGCTGGGGTGACATCAGCTCCGAGGAATTCCGGCGCGCGGTCGAGGAGCTGTCGATGGGCCTGCGCGCGCTGGGCCTCGAGAAGGGCGATCGCGTGGCCCTGCTCGCCGAGAACCGGCCGGAGTGGGCCTACGTGGACCTGGCCACCTTGTGCGCGGCCGCGGTCGACGTGCCCATCTACCCGAACCTGCCCCCGGCCCAGGTGCTCTACGTCCTCAACGACAGCGAGGCCAAGGTGGCCATCGCCTCCACCGCGGCGCAGGTGAAGAAGGTGCTCGAGGTGCGCGCGAAGGCCCCCCACCTCGAGCACGTCATCCGCTTCGACGACCCGCCCCAGGAGGGAACCCTCTCCCTCGACGAGGTGCGCGCGCGCGGTCGCGAAGCGCTGGCCGCGGACCGCGACGCGGTCCGGCGCCGCGCCGCGGAGGTCGCGCCGGAGGACCTGGCCACCCTCATCTACACCTCGGGGACCACGAGCGACCCCAAGGGCGTGATGCTCACCCACGACAACATCGTGTCCAACGTCCACGGGGCCCTGGCCGCCTTCGGTGACTTCGGTCCCAGCGACGTCGCCCTCTCGTTCCTGCCCCTCTGCCACATCTTCGAAAGGATGGGCGGGCACTACTTGATGCTCCAGCAGGGCGTGACCATCGCCTACGCCGAGAGCGTGGAGAAGGTGCCCGCCAACATGGTCGAGGTGCGGCCCACCCTGATGCTCTCCGTGCCGCGCCTCTACGAGAAGATGTACGCGCGCGTGCAGGAGAAGGTGGCCGCCGACTCGGCCCTGAAGCAGCGCATCTTCCGCTGGGCGCTGGGTGTCGGGCGCCAGGTCTTTCACGCGAGCGTCGAGCACCGCAACCCCGGCCTCGGGCTCCGCGCCCGGCACGCCCTGGCCGACCGCCTCGTGTTCGCGAAGATCCGCGAACGTACGGGCGGACGGCTGCGCCTCTTCGTCTCCGGGGGCGCGCCCCTCGCGCGCGAGATCGGGGAGTTCTTCGGCGCCGTCGGCCTGATCATCCTGGAGGGCTACGGCCTCACCGAGACGAGCCCGGTCATCGCCGTCAACCGGCCGGACCGCATGAAGCCGGGCAGCGTGGGGCCACCCCTCCAGAACGTCGAGGTCACGATCGCGGAGGACGGCGAGATCCTCACCCGCGGCCCCCACGTCATGCAGGGCTACTACCACAAGCCGGAGGCCACGGCGGAGGCCCTCGACCGCGACCGGTGGTTCCACACCGGTGACGTCGGGATCATCGATGCGGAGGGCTTCCTCGTCATCACCGACCGCAAGAAGGACATCATCGTGACCTCGGGCGGCAAGAAGATCGCGCCTCAGCCCATCGAGAACGTCCTGAAGACGAACCCGCTCATCGGCGAGATCGTGATGATCGGCAACAAGCGCAACTTCCCCTCCGCCCTCATCGTCCCCAACTTCGACAACCTGCAGAAGTGGGCGCGCGAGCACGGCCTGAGCGCGGCCTCGCCCGAGGACCTGGTGCGTGACCCGCGCGTGGTCGCCCTCTACGACCAGACGATCAAGGACCTGACCAAGGACCTCGCGCAGTTCGAGCGCATCAAGAAGGTCGCCCTCCTGCCCCGGGAGTTCACCCTGGAGGCGGGCGAGCTGACGCCGACCCTGAAGGTCAAGCGCCGCGTGGTCGAGCAAAAATACAAGGACGTGATCGACCAGTTGTACGAAGGCGCCGCGGCCTGACCCGGATGGCGTCTATCTCAGCCATCCGGGAGGGATGCTCTGACGGCGGGCGCTCTCCTCGAGGTCGTCCAGCGCCTTCTGCGCGGCCACCATCGAGGCCTTGGCTTCCGCCACCAGGCGCTGGAGTTGCTCCTTGTCGCGAACGAGGGTCTTTCCCGTACGCGTATCGACGAAGCTCTCGCCGGGCGCCAGGTACTGGCGGTTGAACGTCTCGTAGGTCCGGGTCGCCTGCGCCACGCGCGCCCGCGCCTGGGTCGCCCGCGCACGCCAGGACTGCTCGTCGCGGCCGGAGGGGGGCGTGATCGGCGCGGTTGACGTCGTGCCGGGAGTGGCCGCGCCGGGCTCCGAGGGATCGTTGGCGAGCCGCCCCTTGTTGGATTTGAGCTCCTCCTCGGAGATGACGGGCGCCTTGGCGCCGGTCTTCTCGTGCTGCTTGCGCCGCTCTTTCTCCTTCTCGGCCACCTGCCCGAGCGATTGCGCGGACACGAGCGCGGGCAGGACCATCGCCAGCACGGTGGCACCAAGGGTGCGGATCATGTCGTCCTCCTAGAGGCGGGCTTCTTCGGTGGCACTGACTCGTCCCGTCGGCTGCAGCCCCTCGTAGTGGCGCAGGAACCACTGGTAGGACGAGGCGATGCCCTCGCGGAGCGCGATGCGGTGTCGCCAGCCGAGCCCGTGCAGGCGGCTCACGTCCAGAAGCTTCCGAGGCGAGCCGTCGGGCTTGGTGGTGTCCTGCACGATGACACCTTGCGGGTGGACGATCTCGCGGACCATCTCCGCGAGGGCGCGGATGGTGAGGTCCTCGCCGGTGCCCACGTTGACGTGCGTCTCCTCGTCGTAGTGCCGCATCAGGAACACGCAGGCATCGGCCAGGTCGTCCACGTGCAGGAACTCGCGCCGCGGTGTGCCCGTTCCCCAGATGATGACTTCGGTTCGGCCCTCCAGCTTCGCGTCGTGGAACTTGCGGATCAGGGCGGGCAGGACGTGGGAGCTGGCGAGGTCGAAGTTGTCGTTGGGCCCGTACAGGTTCGTCGGCATGGCGGAGATGAAGTTGGAGCCGTACTGCTTGCGGTAGGCCTGGCAGAGCTTGATGCCGGCGATCTTTGCGATCGCGTACGGCTCGTTCGTCCATTCCAGCGCGCCCGTGAGGAGGTGCTCCTCGCGCATCGGCTGCGGGGCCTCGCGCGGGTAGATGCAGGAGCTGCCCAGGTAGAGCAGCTTCTCGGCGCCGAAGAGGTACGCGGCGTGCACCACGGTGGCGTGGATCATCATGTTGTCGTAGATGAACTCGGCCGGGCGCGTGGAGTTGGCCAGGATGCCGCCCACCGTCCCCGCCACCAGGAAGACGTACTCGGGGCGATTGGCGCGGAACCAGTAGGTGACGGCCGCCTGGTCGCGCAGGTCGAGCTGCTCGCGCGTGGCCACGAGCACGTGGCCAAACCCCTCCGTATCCAGACGTCGCAGGACAGCCGAGCCCACCAGCCCGCGGTGGCCGGCGACGAAGACTCGAGAGTCCGGAGTCAGGGGCATGGATGAGGAGTCCCGTGAATGGCGGCGCCGGATGTCATTATAGGGCCGACGCATTCCTTGACACCTTTCCGAATCCTGGCCTAACCTGCCGGAGGCCGATCGCGGAGGTCGGCGGCGCATGGTTCTCGACTGGCTGGCGAAAGGGAAGGCCGCCGGCCTGCCCGAGTTGCTGGCCCGCAAACAGTTCGGCAAGGCCGTCGAGCTGGCGCAGGCCCAGCACGACGCGCAGCCGCGGGACGGCCGCCTGCGCCTGCAGCTGGCGGACACGCTCATCGCCGCCGGCCGGGGCCGGGAGGCCGTCCCCCTGCTGCGCGAGATGGCGGACGATCTGGCCGCGGAAGGGTTCGCGGCCAAGGCCATCGCCCTGCTGAAGCGGATCCAGAAGATCGACCCTGGCCGCATGGACATCGAGGGCCGCCTGGCCTCGCTCATCGCGGACCGCGCGCGCCGGGACACCGCGGCCCCGCGTCCGCCCGCCCCCACGGCGGCTCCGGACCTGCCCGAGTTCGGAATGGAAGAGATCGGCGATGAGTCGCTCGACCTCGAACCACCGCCGCGGCCGGCCCGGCGCGCGCCCGCCCTCTTCCCCGACTTCTCGGACGAGGAGCTGGTGGCGGTCATGGGCGGCCTGCGCCTCGTCGAATTCAAGGCCGGCGACCTCGTCGTCTGCGAGGGCGAGCCGGGCGACAGCCTCTTCCTCGTCACGACGGGCACGGTCAAGGCCTGGATCCGCAACCGCGAGGGCTGCTACGTCCTGGTGCGCAGGCTGGGCGAGGGCGACTTCTTCGGCGAGATCTCGGTGCTGACGGGCTCGCCGCGGACGGCCACCGTCGTGGCCGCGTCGCCCTGCGAGATGCTCGAGCTGGACCGGACCACGCTCGACGGCGTCACCGCGGCCCATCCGCGCGTGCGCGAGGTGCTGCAGCGCTTCTACGAGCAGCGGGTCGCGACGACGGCGGACGCGCCGTCGCCCGGCGCGGCCTGAGCGCGAGGATCTCCATGGCCGACGATCCCGCCCGCCCGCCGAAGACCCCACCCGACGCCGCGCACCGTCCCGGGGCGACCCTGCGGCACGACCTCCGCACGCCCATCAACCAGATCATCGGCTACAGCGAGATGCTGGACGACGACGCCGCGGCCGCCGGCCAGCAGAAGATGTCGGCCGACCTCAAGCGGATCGGCCAGGCCGCGCGCGGCATGTTGGAGATGATCGATCGCATCCCCGACGAGCTCGCCGCCCCCGCCCCCACGGCGAAGCCGTCATCCGCGGCCACCCCGCCTCCCCCGGCCGCGCCCGAGCCTCCACGTCCGGCCGGGAAGCGGCCCGCCGCGGCCGCCGTGCCCCTTCCCGACGACGAGCCCGGCCCGGCCACGCTGGCCATCCGTGCCGCCGTCTCCAAGCCGGTGACGGGCACGGGCACGCTCCTCGTCGTGGACGACAACGAGCTCAATCGCGACATGCTCTCGCGGCGGCTCAAGTCGCGCGGCTACCACGTGCTCACCGCGGACGACGGCCCGCAGTGCCTGGCCATGGTCAAGGCGCAGCGCTTCGACCTCATCCTCCTCGACATCATGATGCCGGGCATGTCCGGGATCGAGGTTCTGAAGATCCTCCGCGCCCGCTACACGGTGGCGGAGCTGCCGATCATCATGGCCACGGCCAAGGACACGGGCGTGGACGTGGTGGAGGGGCTGACCCTGGGCGCCAACGACTACGTGACCAAGCCGCTGGACTTCGCGGTCGTCCTCGCCCGCGTCGAGAGCCAGCTCTCCCTCAAGCGCTCGATGGAAGAGATCAAGCGCCTGGCCAACGAGCTGGCGAAGCGGAACCGTTTCATCAAGCACACCTTCGGCCGGTACCTCTCCGAGGAAGTCGTGGACCGCCTGCTGGAGACGGAAGAGGGGCTGGCCCTGGGTGGCGAGAAGCGCGAGGTCACGTTGCTCATGTCCGACCTGCGCGGCTTCACGGCCATGGCCGACCGCTACACGCCGGAGCAGGTGGTCCGGGTCCTCAACAACTACCTGGGGACGATGGCGGACCTGATCGTCGCCCACCAGGGCACCATCGATGAGTTCATCGGCGACGCCATCCTGGCCATCTTCGGTCAACACGGGCCAGGTGATCGTCGGCAACATCGGGTCGCAGACGCGCGCGAAGTACGGCGTGGTGGGATCGCACGTGAACCTCGCCGGGCGCATGGAAGGGTTCACGGTGGGCGGACAGGTCCTCGTGTCCGCGTCCACCGTGGAACAGGCGGGGGCGGCCCTCGAGCTGGGCCAGCGCGTGACCTTCCAGGCCAAGGGATTCAAGGAGCCGATCGACGTCTACGCCCTGGTCGGGGTGGGGGCGCCCTGGAACGCCCGCCTGCCCGTGCGCGACGATCACCTCGCCGCGTTGCGACCGGAGCTGCCGGTCACGGTGGCGGTGCTCGAAGGCAAGCAGATGAGCGACATCACGTTCGAAGGGACGCTGGTGCGCGCGTCCGACAACGCGGCCAGCCTGCGCGCGGACCGCGCCCTGCGCGCGTTCACGAACCTGCGGCTGCGCCTCAAGGGGGCGGACGGAGAAACCCGGCCCGGCGACCTCTATGCGAAGGTCGCGTCCGGGGAGACGGGACCGGACGGCGGAGTGCTGGTGCGCTTCACCTCCGCCGCCCCCGAAGTGATGGACGCGCTCCGGCAGGCCCTCGCGAGGAGTCTGCCCGAGTAATGCCTAGGCGGTACTCGGGCAGACTCCTAATAGGTATTAGGAGTCCGTCCCGTCGAAGTATGGACGGACTCCTTACTTGAGGTTGTTGCCGGCGGTCGCGACGCCCAGGGCCTGCACGGTGGCTTCGTCGGCGTCCCCCGTGGCCGGTTGGCGCTTTTCGGCGTCGTCGGGAAGGCTAGCGGAGCGCCTCCACGCGGAAGATCTCCATCTCCCCCTTCCCCTTGACCGGGATGAGTCCGAGCGACCGCCCCTCGCAGTCGGCCTTGATGCGCTGCCAGGCCGACGCGCTGACGTTGACGCCCGCCTTCGAGCCGTGGCTCTCCACGCGCGCGGCCGTGTTGACCGTGTCGCCCCAGAGGTCGTAGAGGTATTGCTTCCGTCCCACCACTCCCGCCACCACCGGCCCCGCGTGGATCCCCACCCGCACGTCCCATCCCGCGGGCAGGTTCTTGGCCGCGCTCACCATCTCGAGGCCGCAGCGCACGGCGGAGAGGACGGGATTGGCGGCGGGCAGGAGCAGGCCGGCCGTGCTCATGAACGAGTCGCCGATGGTCTTGATCTTGTACATCTCGTGGCGGGCGGAGAGGTCCTCGTAGGCCTCGAAGAGCTGCTGCAGCGCGGCCACGATCTCCTCCGGCTGGCGGGAGGCGGAGTAGGGCGTGAACCCCACGATGTCGCAGAAGAGCACGGCCACGTCCTCGTGGCGGCGGGGGGCGACGAACCCGTTGGACTTGAGCTCCTTGACGATGTCGGGAGGCAGGATCACGTGCAGGAGCTCGTCCGAGCGCTTCTTCTCCGCCTCGATCTGGCTGAGGTAGAGGACCTCGCGGTCGCGCAGGCGCTTCTTCTCCAGGCTGGCCCCGATGCGCGCGCGCAGGACGACGGGGTTGAAGGGCTTGGGCAGGTAGTCTTCGGCCCCGATCTCGATGCAGCGCACCACGCTCTCGATCTCGTCCAGGGCGGAGATCATGATGACGGGGATGTGGCGCAGGGCCACGTCGCGCTTGAGCTGATCCAGCACCTGGTAGCCGTTCATCTCCGGCATCAGGATATCGAGGAGCACGAGGTCGAAGGGCTCCGCGCGCAGGCGCTCCAGGGCCTCGCGGCCGTTCTGGGCGGTGAAGGGCGTGTAACCCTGGCGGACGAGCCGCCGCGAGAGCATGTCGCGATTGATCTCGTTGTCGTCCACGACGAGGATGCGGCCGCCCTCCGCCGGCTTGCGGTCCTGCTCGTCGCGCGTGCGCAGCGACGAGACCGCCTGCTCGATCATCGTGGACACCCGCGCGTCGCGCTCCTCCGTCTCTCCGCTGCGCGCCCCCGTCGAGAGGCGCCCGATGTCGTCGATTACGGACAGGAGCTTCTGGCCGGCGCCGTGGATTCGCTTGAGGTCGTCGATGGAGGCTTCCGGGCCGGACGCGGTGGCGTCCTCGATGAGCATCTCGCTGTAGCCGAGGATGGCATTGACGGGCGTGCGCAGGTCGTGGCGGATGCGCGCGCTCGCCGCCTCCACCTCGTCCGCGGTTCCCAGGCCGAGGCGGGCCGGATCCAGGATCTCGTTGATCAGGGTCAGGAGGGCGCGCCCGGCCGTCTGGATCCTCTCCAGATCGGGACGCACGTGGGCCGGCGCCTCGTCCTCCAGCAGCATCTCGCTGTAGCCGAGGATGGCGTTGACGGGCGTGCGCAGCTCGTGGCGCAGGTGCGCGAGGAGGGCGTCGCGGGCGCGATCCGGCGGACCGCCCGCGGCGATCGTCATGCGGAGGGCTTGGCGCGGGCCCCCAGCAGCGCTTCGATCTTCCCGAGCAGGCGCGGCAGCTCGATGGGCTTGGTGTCGTAGTCGTCGCAGCCCGCTTCGAGCGCCTTCTCGCGGTCTCCGGACATCGCGTGGGCGGTGAGGGCGATGATGGGCGTCGCCTTCACCGCATCCTTGGCCTTGAGCTGCCGGGTGGCTTCCCACCCGTCGATCACGGGCAGGCTCATGTCCATGAGGATGAGGTCGGGGCGGGTGGACTGGGCCAGGTCCACCCCCTGCTGGCCATCCACGGCGATCACCACTTCGTAGCCGCGGCGCTCGAGCCGCCGGGACAGCATGTCCCGGTTCATCTCGTTGTCCTCCACCAGCAGGATCTTGGGCATCCAGGGTCCTCGTCCCGAGGCGCGTCGGCGTCGCGCGCGCTGCGGGTAAGCCGTTAATTAACATAGGGAATCGGGAAAGACAATGAAGGGCGCCACGCGCCCACTTTGGTTGAATGTTCGCACCCCATGAGGGATGATCCCGAACCTGTGATCGTCATCCCCGGGGCGCCGCGATGGGTGCTCGCCACACTGATCGGCGCGGCGCTCCTGGCCGGCCGGCCGGGTGTGCTGGCCGCCACGCCGATCACACCCCAGGCCGCAGCGGCCCCCGTCCCCTCACCCTCGCCTTCCCCGACGCCGGAGGACCGCGCGCGCGAGGCGGAGAAGGAGAGCCTGGAAGAGGCAGAGCCGGCGCCCTCCCCGTCCCCGTCCCCGAGCCCGTCTCCGTCCGTTGAGCCGACCCCGCCCCCGTCTCCGTCTGTTCCGCCAACCCCGCCCCCTTCACCCGCCCCGGCGGAGGAGCCGACGGGCCAGCCCACCTCCACGCTGATCGAGAAGCTCCCAACGTTCCAGGACATCGAGGACATCGACCTCACGACGCTCCTGAAGGTCACGGCGGGAGAGGAGGGCGCACGCACCGGCGATGACGAGCCCGGCCTCGCCACCGTCCTCTCCGAGGAAGACATTCGCCGAAGCGGCGCGCGCACGCTGACGGAGCTGCTGCAGACGGTGGCCGGCCTGGAGGTCCTCACGGACGGTCTGGGCCGCGCCCGCATCGTCGTGCGCGGAGCGCCGGGGGGGACGTCCGCGGGCAGCTCCGAGAACGTGCTCGTCACGCTCAACGGAATGCGCCTCAACGACGGCGTCTTCGGGGGGGCGACGGCGGTGAACCTGGACCTGCCCATCGACAACGTCAAGCGCATCGAGATCGTGCGCGGCCCGGGCTCCGTCGTGAACGGCCCCGGGGCCGTGCTCGGCGTCATCAACATCGTGACCGAAGGCGTCGACACCTTCCGCCGCGACGAGCTGACCCTGGGCGCGGGCTCGTTCAAGTCGTTCCTCTACAACTACCGCTACGGGACGACGTTCCACGACGTGAGCCTGGCCGGGTTCATGGAGTACTCGTACACGGGCGGGCCCGAGCTCGACGTGGCCGCCGATGCCCAGACGGGGCGCGATCGCGCCCTGGCTCCGCTGGGCATCCGCGCCTCGTCCCTCGCCCCCGGGCACACGGACGACGACCGGAAATCGCTCGACGCCAACCTTTCCATGGCCTACCGGCGGTTCATCCTCAGCGCGCGCCTGAAGAAGGAGAACGCGGGCGGCTTCGTCGGCCTGCTCGACGCCCTCGGCCGCCAGAACCGGTTCGCCACCACCCAGAGCAACCTCAGCCTCGAGTACCGCCGTGACCTGCGCATCGGGGACCTGCACGCGCGCGCGAGCTATACGGACAGCCGCGTCACCGAGGTGTTCGACGTCTATCCGCCGGATTTCACGCTGCTGCGCGGCCCCTCGCGCGTCTTCTTTCCGGGCGGCGTCCTGTTCCAGGAGGAGCTCAAGTCCCGCCGGCTCGGCCTGGACGCGCTCCTGGAGCGGCGGCTGGCCGCGCATCATTCCCTCACCGCCGGGGCGCTCCTGGAGCACGAGTCGACGTTCGGGTTGCGCGCGCTCACGAACTTCGATTTCGAGCGCCAGGAGCCGCTGCCGTCCTTCGCTTCCGTCCCGTCGCTGGTGCCCGACGCCGGCCGCACCGTGGCCAGCCTGTACGCGCAGGACGCGTGGAACCCGACCTCGCGGCTGGGAGTGACCGGCGGCCTGCGCCTGGACCACTACAGCGACGCCGGGACGAGCCTCCAGCCGCGCCTCTTCGGCGTCTATCGGTTCCCGCGCAACATGACCGTGAAGCTCGGATATGGGCGGGGGTCGCGCGCGCCCAGCTTCCTCGAGCAGTTCTACGGCTCTCCCGCTTTCCGCGCGAACGCCGCCCTCGACCTCGTGCGCAGCGACTCGCTGGACGCGACGGGGATCTACCGGCGCAAGGACCTGCGTCTGGCCGTCTCCGCCTATCGCACCTGGCTGCGGGACGGCATCGGGCCGGACGTGGAGGGGATCGTGCCCGTGGGCAGGCCTGCGCCGACTTTCCGCAACTTCGCCGGGATCGATGCCCGCGGGATCGACCTCGAGGCCTCACGCACGCTCTCGGGCAACCGTTCGGTCGCCCTCGTCTATTCGCTCCAGCATGCGGAGGACAGCGCGTCCGGCCGGCGCCTGGCCGGCGTGCCGTCGCAGCTCGGACGGCTCTCCGCGACCTTCGGCGCAGGGAAGTACGTCATCTTGTCGCCCAGCCTGACCGTCCGCGGCTCGCGGCCGCGCGCCGCCGGCGATACGCGGCCCGACCGCGACGGGTACGCGCTCTTCGACCTGGCGGCGCGCATCCACAACTTCCACCCCGCCCTCGAGCTGAGCGCGGTCGTGCGCGACCTCTTCGGCACCGACTACTTCGACCCCGCGCCCCGGGGCGGCCTGCCCGGCGACTACCCGCGGCCCGGCCGCTCCCTGTTCATCAAGGCGAAGTACAGGTTCTAGGATGGGGCCCGGTGGACGGCGGGGCCGATGGCGCCGGGGAAGCGGCCGCGGCCTGCTCGCGACGGCGCTGGCCGCCCTGCTCTGCGCGCCGGCGGCGGGCACGGAGCCGATGCCCTTCCCGGCCGACGTGCAGATCACGCTGCTGCTCAAGATCCTGACCTACGATCGCTCCTTCCAGGCCAAGGCCAAGTCCGCGGTCACCATCGGCGTCGTCTACGTGGCCGCCGATCCGGAGTCGGTCAAGGCCAAGGATGAGATCCTGAAGACGCTGCAGCTGGTGGCCGACCGCACGATCAAGAACCTGCCCATCCGGGCCGTCGCCTTCGAGTACCGGGATCCCGCGGGGCTGGGGAAGATCGCGCAGAAAGCGGGGATCAACGTCTTCTACATCGCGCCCGGCAACGCGGAGTCCCTGCGCGAGCTCCTGCGCGTGAGCCACACCCAGGGCATCACCACCGCCACCGGCGTGCCCGAGTACGTCCAGCGGGGCGTGGCCATCGGGATCGGCATCAAGGCGGACAAGCGGCCGGACATCCTCATCAACCTGCCCAGCTCGCGGCAGGAGGGCAGCGAGTTCGACGCCAGCCTCCTGCGCATCGCCACGGTGGTGAAGTGATGCTGCGCTGGATCATCCGCAAGCTCTCCATCCGCGGCAAGATCGTCGCCATCACCATGATCACGTCCCTGGTGGCGGTCGTGGTCGCCTGCGCCCTCTTCATCTGGTACGACGTCGACTCCTTCCGCCGCAAGATGAAGGAGGACATCAAGGTGGTGGCGGAAGGCCTCGTCATCAACTCGACGCCCGCGCTGGATTTCGGCTCACTCGATTCCGCCCTGCCCATCCTGGCCGCGCTGGCGCCCTACGAGCACATCGAGACCGCGATCGTCTTCGACAAGGCGGGCAAGACCGTCGTGTACCGGCGCCCGGACGCGCCGGAGGAGCCGCTGCCCGCCCTGCGCCCGGACGGAGACCCCTACTTCGAGGGCAACCACCTCGAGATCTTCCGCAGCGTGCGCCGGGACAAGGAGACGCTGGGCACGGTCTACGTCCGGGAGGACCTCGAGGAGCTGCGCTCGCGCACCGCGACCTACACGAGGGTTGCCGTGTTCGTGGTGCTGGGCTCGCTGCTGGTCGCCCTCGTCCTCTCCTCGCGCCTGCAGAAGCTGATCTCCGCGCCCATCCTCCGTCTGGCCGACGTGGAGAGCCGCGTGAGCCGCGAGAAGGACTTCTCGCTGCGCGCGGTGAAGGACTCCGACGACGAGCTGGGGGTCCTCATCGACGGCTTCAACGACATGCTCGTGCAGATCCAGGAGCGCGACGCCGAGCTCACGGTGGCCAAGGAGGGGGCGGAACAGGCCAACCGCACCAAGAGCGCCTTCCTCGCCAACATGAGCCACGAGCTGCGCACGCCCCTCAATGCCATCATCGGCTACAGCGAGATGCTGCAGGAG
>WNFI01006561.1_pt1 | contig 24153 bp, 18 predicted proteins | sample 5400471 | NCBI WGS metagenome assembly WNFI01 (sample SAMN13153348, study PRJNA577476) | soil metagenome | isolation source: 100 cm saprolite on Douglas fir-dominated hillslope | place: USA:California | collected 2013-09-17 | reverse complement strand
CGAGTAGTCCTCCATGACCTTCCTGATCACCCCGCCCTTGGGGTGGAACACCGGGAGCCCGCTGCCGATCTCGGTCGGGAACGAGAACAGGTCGAGCTCCGCGCCGAGCCGCCGGTGATCGCGCCGCTCGGCCTCGGCCAGCAGCGTGAGGTACTCGTCCTGCGCCTCGCGCGACGGCCAGGCAGTGCCGTAGATCCGCTGCAGCTGCGGGTTCTTCTCACTCCCGCGCCAGTACGCCCCGCCGCTGCGCATCAGCTTGAAGGCGGGGATCTGCCTGGTGGTCGGCAGGTGCGGCCCGCGGCACAGGTCCTTCCACCGCAGCTCCCCGGTAGCCGGGTCGAGGTTGTCGTAGATGGTCAGCTCGCCGACGCCCACCTCCACCTGCTCCTCGGTGCTCACCTCGGTGGGCGAGATCCCGGCGTTCCCCGCGATGCCGCCCTTGAGATCGACCAGCTCGAGCTTGTAGGGCTCGCCGGCCAGCTCCGCCCGCGCCTCGGCGTCGGTGACGACCCGGCGCGAGAACCGCTGCCCCTGCCTCACCAGCTGGCGCATCTTCTGCTCGATGGCTTTCAGATCTTCGGGCCCGAACGCTGACGGCACGTCGAAGTCGTAGTAGAAGCCGTTCTCGATGGGGGGCCCGATCCCCAGCCTGGCCCCGGGGAACAGGTCCTGGACCGCCTGGGCCAGCACGTGCGCGGAGGAGTGCCGCATGATCGCCAGCCCGTCGGCGCTGCCGATGCTCACGGGCTCCACCGCGTCGCTGTCGGCCAGCGGGCACGCCAGGTCGCGCAGCTCGCCGTTGACCCGGGCCGCGATCACGGCGTGGGCCGGCGACGCTCCGTTACGGATCTCTTGTGAGAGCGCCTGGCCTGCCGTCGTGCCCGCCTCCACCACGCGCTCGCGGCCGGCGAGGGTGATCTGAAGCTTGTCGGCTGGCACGGCTGACTCCTGTCGTTGGCATGCTGTTGCTGGCATGCAGTGACGCGCATCGGTGGGCGGTTACCCGTGTCCCGATGCTATCGATGCCCGCAACGGGCGGGCGCGAGGATCGGCTGCGCGGTGCCGGCCCGCTGGCCTGCGTCGGTCGTGGTCGCCGTTACGCGCAGCCGTTACCCGACGACCGAGACCAGGCTTCCGTAGGTGAGGAACGGCCAGGCCTGCTGGGCCTGCGTGTAGGGCAGCTCGACGCAGCCCAGGCTCTGCGGCCAGCCGAAGGTGGCGCGCGGGTAGTAGTGCACGGCATCCCCGCCGTTGAAGTACGACACGAACGAGACCGGATCCGCGTACTTGCTGCCGTCCGGGTTGGTTCCCTTCATGATCTGGAAGCGGTAGCGCAGGTACACGGGAAAGGTTCCGTCGACGGTGGGCCGCGCCGGGATCCCGGTGTTGGCCAGGGTCTTGAGCACCAGGCGGCCGTCATGCCAGATCTTCAGCGTCTCCGGGCTTGCCTTGCTGGCCAGCGCGTAGGTATAGCCATTCGGGTTGTTCTCGCCCTTGGCCACCGCCTTGAGCAGCGCCTGCCAGACCGCGGGACCGACCGTCCCGTCCATGTTCAGGCCCCGATCGGACTCGAAGGCCATGACCGCGCCGCCAAGGATCAGGCTGGGCTGCCCCGCGCGCCAGAAATTCCGCAGCTCCAGCGGATATCCCGGCTGCCAGGTGAATGACCCCAGCGGGGGGCTATAGGCGGCGCTGAGCTGGGCATTGGCATCGGCCGTCGGGACCGGGGGGTCCCCGGGAACGGGCTGCCAGCTCAGCGGCAGATAGCCGAGCTGCGCGAGCAGCTGCTCGACCCTGAGGGTGCTATAGGTGCCGGTCCAGAACCCGTCGACCACCCGCGCGGCGAGTAGCCCGCCGTCGGCCGACCGGACGCCCGAGGGCCCGCCCGGGATCACCAGCTTGACGTGTGTCAGCTGGGGGAATCCCAGGCGCGGGACGAACTCGATGCTGTTGCCGCTGGCCCGCCAGGTGCCCGCGATCGACGGGGACAGGGTCGGCAGCGGCGAGTCGGGCGCGAGCGGCTGGGAGAAGACGAATCGGATCGCGGCGGCGCCGTCGACCTGGCGGGCGTGCGCGGCCGGCGTGACCGACATTAAGGTCACGGGCCTGCGGCTCCCCGCCGGGTGCTGCGCGGCGGGATGCGCTGCCGCATCCTTGCCGGTGCGCGGCTGTGCTGACGCCCTGGTCAGGGCGAACCACGTCCCGCCGACCAGGAGCGCGGCTATCACCGCCGCAAGCGCCACGGTCCGCCCGCTGCGGAGAAGCGTCATTCGGGACAACCTTCGACCCCCAGCCTTGCTGCCCGGTAGCCTCACGGGCCGACGCCACCTGACCCGATGTATACCAGGTGATCCGTATCTGCGGCGGGTGCTTACGGGGAGGTGAAAGACACCCGTGACAAAAGTCACCAGAGGTGGTCATAGGGAGGTAAACGAAATGCCGCCGCGATGGGCGGCGGCATTGCTGTGCTGTGTTTGCCCGGGGGGGACGACCCCCCAGGACCCCCCGCGTGCCATCCGCTCGGGCCGGCCAAGGCCGGCCGTCGCGACTGGCCCGGCTTCGCCGGGGGGGTGCCAGTAAGCCGGAGACGGTCAGCCGGTGACCGTGACCAGGCTGCCGTAGGTGAGGTACGGATAGGCCTTCTGGGCGTCGCTGTACCGCAGCTCGACGCAGCCCAGGCTCTGCTGGTAGCCATAGCCGCCGCGCGGGAAGTAGTGCACGGCGTCACCGCCGTTGAAGTAGGACACGTACTGGACGGGGTCGGAGTAGTGGCTGCCGTTCGGGTTGGTGCCCGACATGATCGTGTTGAGGAATCTCTCGTAGACCGGGAAGGTCCCGTTCACGGTGGGCTCGCTCGGTATGCCGGTGTTCGCGAGGCTGTGCTGCACGACCGCCCCGTCATGCCAGATCGTGAGCGTCTCCGGGGTGCCCTTGCTCACGACGGCATAGGTGTAGCCGTTGACGTTGTTCTGGCCCGCGCTCCTCGCCTTGAACAGCGCGTTCCACAGGGCGCCGTCGACGTTGCCGTTGATCGTCATCTTGTGCTCGGACTGAAAGGCCATCACCGCGCCCCTGAGGATCACGTTGAACGTTCCGGGCTGCCAGAGGCCGGCCAGCGAGGCCGGGTATCCCTGGCCCCAGTCCATGCTGCCGGGCGGCGGGTCATAGGCGAGCTGTAGCTCGCCCGCGAGGCCCGCCTCGGTCGAGGCAAACTTGCTGGCGATCTGCATGCCCAGGTTCTGCTGCTGCCACGACCCCGGCAGGTAGCCGAGCTGGCCCAGCAGGTCGGCCAGCGCGAGGCTGGAGAATGGCTCCGTGGTGAACTGCGCTGTCATGGGCTTGGCCAGCAGGCTTCCCCTAGCCGAGCGGACGCCCGCCTGCCCCCCGGGTACCGAGACCGTAACCCGGGTCGACGGGCTGAACGGCACCGTAGGGGTGAACATCAGCGTGTCACCGGCCGCCTGCCAGCTGCCCGGGACGCCCGGAGCCACGCTGGGCCGCGGGGACCCCGCCGCCACGGGGGCGGAGAAGGTCACCTGGACCGGATCACTGCCGTCTGCCCGCCGCGCACCCGGCGTCGGCGTCATGGATACCACCCGGAACGGGCCGGGCAGGGTCACGCCCGGGCTGATCGGCGCGTTGGCCGGCGTGCCCCCGCCGCCCTTCAGCACGTACGTGCCGAGCCCCGCGATCAGCGCGACGATCGCCGCCCCGATCGTGATCACGCGCGCCCGGGGCTGGTGGGCTACCCCGGTGCCGAACCTGGCCCCTGTGGCCACTACCTGCCTGCTGAGCTGCCCCCCACTCAACACCCCGTGCTCCCCGTCCCTCGGCACCACTGCTCACCCGGCACTCAGCGTCACCAGCAGTCTCATCGCGCTTACTCAGTGTCACGAGCGTCGATACCCGACACGCCGGGCAATAACCCACCGCTGGCGTAAACGAAAGGTAAGCCGACGCGCACCCGGCCGGATCCGAGGCCGGGCCGAGAGCACGCCGGGGAGGCCGCGGTGCCAGCCCAGCCGCTGACGCCGGCGCGCTTCGTGCGGGAGACCTGCCAGCTCGCCGTCGTGCCGCAGGTCGCGGAGATCCGGCTGCATCTGGCCAGCGACGTGCTCGGCCTATGGCAGCGGACGGAAGACGAGCTGGGGGCGGGCCAGCCGCCGCCGTTCTGGGCCTTCGCGTGGCCCGGCGGGCAGGCCCTGGCGCGCTACGTCCTCGATCATGCCGATCTCGTGGCGGGCCGCAGGGTCCTGGACCTCGGGTCCGGCTCCGGCCTGGTCGCGATCGCGGCGGTGATGGCTGGCGCCGCCGCGGTGCTGGCCAGCGAGATCGATGGCCTGGCCGTCGCGGCCATCGGGCTCAACGCCCGGGCCAACGGCGTGCCGGTGCCGACCGTCATCGGCGACGTCCTGGACGGCGACGGAGAAGGCGCCCAGGTGGTGCTGGCCGGTGATGTCTGGTACTCCAGGCCGCTCGCCGAGCGGGTGCTCCGGTTCACCGAGCGGGCCAGGGCCCGGGGCGCGTCGGTTCTCGTCGGCGACATCGGGCGCGCCTTCCTGCCCCGTGACCGGTTCCGGGTTCTCGAGGCTCGCGACATCCCGGTGATCGCCGAGCTCGAGGACGCCAGCGTTAAGCGGACCATGGTCTGGACTCCCGCCTGGTGAGGCGCGTCTCGTGGTACTGGCGGGCGCGTCGGATACGCCCGCACAATCGCCAGCCCCCACGACCCCGTCTCCGTGCTCCCCGGCCAGGCTCTCCCCGGCCAGCCTGGGCTCATCCCCAATGCCGACGATGCTATACATTTCGTGCTTGCGAAATATCTGCGCGTGCCCGGGGCCGGACGGCGCGGGAAGGCAGTCCCATGGCGATAGCCGACAACAGACCGGTGCTGTACCTGATCGCATGCGGCGCGGGCCCGGCCAGGCAGCTGCCCTCCTTCGCCGGGTTCGCCCAGCGCGAGGGCTGGGATGTATGCGTGATCACCACTCCGGCGGGCGCCACGTTCCTGGACGCTGACCGCATGGCCGAGCTGACCGGACATCCCGTGCGGGTCCACTACAAGCATCCCGACGAGCCGGATGTGCTGCCGCCGGCCGACGCGTTTGCGATCGCTCCGGCCACCTTCAACACGATCAACAAGCTGGCGGCCGGCATCAGTGACACCCTCGCGCTCGGCCTCGTGAACGAGGCGGTCGGCCTCGGCCTGCCGATCATGGCCGCGCCCTGGCCGAACGTCGCGCTCGCGCGCCATCCGTTGTTCCTGGCCAGCGTGGCCAGGCTGCGCGACTGGGGCGTGCGGGTCATCCTCGATCCCGCCTGCCTGCCGGGCGCTGGCGACCCGGACGCGGCGGTCTTCCCGTGGCCGGAACTCTGCGCCGCGCTGGCCAGCCTCCGTAGTTACGACGCGCCGTAGTAGCCTGACGACTGTGCCAGCACGCCCTGCCGTCGTCGCGCTCGTCCTCGGCGCGCCCGTTGCGGTCGCGGCGATCCTCGTCGCCGTGATCATGTCCCTGTCCGGTTCCGGGCCGGCCTCGCAAGCGGCGGGCCAAGCGCAGCTCAGCCAGGCGGCCTCGAATCCGAACGTGGACCCGGGCACCAGCCTGCCCGGCACCGTGGCGCCGGGTTTCACGCTGACCGATCAGTTCGGCGCCCGAGTCTCGCTGCGCCAGTTCCGCGGCAAGGCCGTGGTCATGGCGTTCGTGGACAGCCGGTGCACCACCGTGTGCCCGCTGACCACGTGGAGCATGACCCAGGCGGTGACCATGCTCGGGGCGGCCGCCGCCCGGCACGTCCAGCTGCTGGGCATCGACGCCAACCCGGACGCCATCCGCGTGGCTGACGTGCGGGCGTACTCGGCGGCCCATCAGATGATGCGTTCCTGGCACTTCCTGACCGGCAGCCCGAGCCAGCTCGCCGCGGTGTGGCGCGCCTACCACGTGTACGTGGCCGCCTCGCACGGCAACATCGACCATGAGCCGGCCGTCTACCTGATCGACGCGAGCGGCAGAGAGCGGACGCTCTACCTGACCCAGATGGCGTACGCGGGCGTGGCCCAGCAGGCCGAGCTGATGGCCGACGGCCTGTCGCCCTTGCTGCCCGGCCACCCCGTGCCGCACGGCGGGGTGTCGATGACCGCCGCCCCGAGCATCGGGCCGGGCACGGCGACCAGCCTGGCGGTGATCGGCGGGGACCGCAGCGCCGGCCAGGTCCTGCTCGGCCGCGGGCACCCGCACGTCGTGGTCTTCCTCGCCAGCTGGGTCAGCCAGGTGTCCGACCTCCCCCGCGAACTGCAGGCGCTCGCGGTATACCAGCATGAGGCGCTTCGCCGCGGCTGGCCGACCGTCGTCGCGGTCGACGAGGTCCAGACCGAGACCAGCCCTGGTGCGCTGCCAGAGCTGCTGGCCCGGGCCGGGGGCGGAGCGCTCGGCTATCCCGTCGTCGCCGATACCAGCGGCCGCCTCGCCGACGGGCACGGGGTCCAGGACCTGCCCTGGATCGAGGTGACCTCAGCGAGCGGGCAGATCCTGTACCGGCACGACGGCTGGCTCCCGGCTGCCTCGCTGACCCGCGCGGCCGCCGACGCCGCCGCGCGGCCCGCCAGCTAACACGGCTCGCGGAGCCTGCTCCGCGAGCCGTGCTTCCCGCTCGCCTGCAGGGCGCCCTAAATCGATGACCGGGAATTCCTGCCTGGGCACGGCGACGCGCGTTACTGGAAGGAAGCGGGCAAAATCTCACAAGATTCCGCCCGTCCGGTCCGCCTGGCGGGCTTTGTGGTCACCAGCGGCTGTTCCCACGACCGCTCCTGACCAGGTTTCATCCGGGCCCCCCTGGGCTAGCACGGCCCCGCCGACTTCGGAGGGGCGCGTTCGGGCCTCGAAGGCGACATACGACCTCGAACGTAGCCCGGCATTTGAACCGCCCGGCTGGTCTCTGGTTCGTTCCGGGCGCGAGCGGGCACAATCCAGCGACACACGACGGGGCAGCCTCAGGTTGCCCTCAGTCGGCTCGGGCCGCGGGGGCGGCACCGAGATCAAGTCGGCGCGCTCCGCGGACCGCGGGGCGGATCAATCCGCGCCTGGCGCGGGTCATCGGGGGGAAACGCACGTGACTAGGACGGTTCTGGCGGCTGCGACGCTGGCGGCGGGCATCGGCCTGCTGGCGGCAGGATGTGGCGGCAACGCTAGCGGCACGGGCGCCACGAAGGCGGCCACCACGAAGTCTGGCGCCACGAAGTCTGGCGCCACGAAGCCGGCCGCCGCCACGAAGGCGGCCGCCACGAAGCCGGCCGCCACGAAGTCTGGCGCCACGAAGCCGGCCGCCGCCACGACGGCGGCCGCCACGAAGTCTGGCACCGAGACAATCAGCGGCACGCTCAAAGGCGCAGCGGCGATGACGAGTAATCCAGTGTTCCATCTGACGTTCCGCGGGCCGGTGAACACCACGGCGAGCTACCCCCTGGGCAGTTCGCCGAAGAAGGGGCGGACCCATACCTTCAAGACCGCCGTCGGCGACTTCGTGATCGTCGGCGGTATGGGGACCACCACCCAGAAGCTGCTGTCCACCTCGACCTGCCGGTTCGAGTTCGCGACCACCGTTCCCTACACCGTCTCTGCCGCCGAGAGCACCGGCAAGTTCGCCGGCGCGACGGGCAGTGGCAAGGCGGTAGTGCTCTTCCAGGGCGACCTGCCGAAGCTCAAGAACGGCAAGTGCAACGAGAGCGCCACGGCGCAGCCGACGGTGAGCACGGTCGTCACCACGTTCAAGGCCGCGGGTCCGCTGACGGTCAGGTAGCGGCGGGCCCGGCCCGCCGGGCGTCGCGCGGACGGGCCGCGCAGCCCGACGGCGCCGCCTGGCTGAGTGGACCGACCGTCGGCCGATGTCCGAGCCCGCTGCAGCGATCTCACGGCGTGCGCAACTGGCGGTAGCCGACGCGGATCCGAGCCGATAGCGTGCGGATGTGACCGGTACGACGTGGCTGGACGCTACTGCGCAGGCCGAGCTTGTTCGTCGTGGCGACGTCGGCGCCACGGATCTGGTGGAGGCGGCCATCGGCCGCATCGAGGCCGTCAACCCGCGGCTGGATGCCGTGATCCGCACGAGGTTCGACCAGGCACGGGCCGAGGCGGCCGGCGATCTGCCCGACGGGCCCTTCCGCGGGGTGCCGATCCTGCTCAAGGACCTGGGCTGCACGGTCGAGGGTGAGGCGACGGCCTTCGGCATCGGCCCTATGCGAGATCTGGCCTGGCCGGTGACGTCCTACCTCGCCGAGGCGTTCCGGGCGGCTGGCTTCGTCCTGCTCGGCCGCACCAACGTACCTGAGATGGGCACCACGGTGACCACGGAGGCCCGGAGCTTCCCCCCCGCCCGCAATCCCTGGGACCCCGGCCGTTCCGCCGGCGGCTCCTCGGGCGGGTCGGCGGCGGCGGTGGCCAGCGGCATGGTGGCGGTGGCGCACGGCAACGACGGCGGCGGGTCCATCCGCATCCCGTCCAGCGCATGCGGTCTGGTCGGGCTCAAGCCGACCCGCGCGCGGCTCAGCCTGGGCCCGATGGTTGGCGAGGCGTGGGCCGGCGCAACGATCGACGGGGTGCTGACGCGCACCGTGCGTGATGCGGCCGGCATCCTGGACGCGATCAGCACCCGGGAGCCGGGTGAGCCGTACTACGCTCCGCAGCTGCCGCGGCCCCTGCGCGAGGAGGTCGGCGCCGACCCGGGCCGGCTGCGGGTGGGGGTGCTCGACCGGCCGGGCGCCGACGGCTATCTCGATGATCCGCAGTGCCGCGCCGCGGTCGCCGGCACCGCGCGGCTGCTGGAGAAGCTCGGCCACCACGTGGAGGAGTCCGCGCCCGGGGCCATGTTCGAGGAGGCGTTCGGCCGGCACTTCGGCACCATCATCGCCGCCGACACCGAGGCGACGTTCCGGGCGTTCGAGGCGCTGCTCGGCCGCCCGATCGGCGAGGACGAGATCGAGCCGCGCAACGCGGGCTACCGCCGGGCCGGGGCCGCACTCGACGCCGTCGCGTATCTGCAGAGCCGGGCGTGGTTCGGGATGTGGGCGCGGCGGATGGCGCACTGGTGGACCAGCCACGACCTGCTCCTGACGCCGACCCTGGGCGCGCCCCCGCCCGAGCTGGGGTGGTTCACCGCGGAGGGACCGCAGGGCGAGGGCAGGCGGATCGTCAGCTTCATCCCCTATACGGCGCAGTTCAACATGACCGGCCAGCCGGCCGTGAGCGTGCCCTTGCACTGGACCCCTGACGGCCTGCCCGTCGGCGTGCAGCTCGTAGCGGCGTACGGGCGGGAGGACCTGCTGGTCCAGGTGGCGAGCCAGCTCGAGCAGGCCGCACCATGGCACGACCGGCGTCCCCAGGTGCACGCGTAGGCCGACCGGCGACAAGGCAATTCCCGGCCTGCGGCATGCGCACGCGCCGGGCCGGATCGCCGGGCTCATCTGAACGGGCGTGGCGCTCGCGCCTGTGCCGCGCTGCCGTAGCTTTACCGCATGCCGTCGAATGACAAGCTGGCCGCGTTCCTCTCCGAACCCCGCAACGTGATCGTCGCGGGCATCCGCAAGGACGGTCGCCCGCACCTGACGCCCAACTGGTTCCACTGGGATGGCGAGCTGTTCTACGTATCGACGACCCGCACCCGGGCGAAGTACGCGATCTTCCGGCGCGATCCGCGCGTGAGCCTGGCCATCGACGACCCCGACGGGTTCCGGTGCGTGCTGGTGCCGGGACAGGTGGAGATCAGGGAGAACGTGGCCGGGGAGCTAGGCCACTTCCGGGCCATCCGCGAAAAGCACGGCGCGCCGGTGCCCGGCGACACCGAGCACCTCGCCGCGCTGCTCGCCGAGCAGCGGGTGCTGCTCGCGATACGTCCCGACGGGCCGGTGAGCACCTGGACGACATGGGGGCTTGATTAATTAAACGGCACCGTGATCCCCCGCCTGGCCGTCCGGGCGCGCCGGGATATCCGGGACCCTCGCGGGCGGTGGCCGGATCGTGGCGTGGCTCGTAGCAGACCGACCTGCACCCGGGGGCCTGGCAGGCAATCATCCGGTGACCGCTCCCCCGGCGCATCGCCTCGCGGGCCGGCGCGCACTGGCACGGCATCCAGGAGACGATGACCCGTCCTGGTCCCCACGGGTGCCCGTTCTCGCACTGCTCCGGATATGTCCACCAGTCCGGACGCCGTATTCCCTCCCCCATTACGCAAGTAGAACACACGTTCGGCTATCAGGGAAAGCATTCGCATAACTTCGGATCGTGGCATGCCCCGCTCGGCCGCCAGCCCGCGCGATCAGCAGGAGCGCTGAGGAATTGTTCTGCTATGGCGGCCGCGGGAGCGGGCCGGTGCCCTAGGGTTCCCAGCCTTCTAGTGCGTGTGTCCAGGCCCCGGAGAAACTGCCCTCACCGCCATCCGGGAGCGGGGCCTCGCCGGACTCCACGACGATCCGGAACAGGTCGGCCCGTACTACGGCGACGGTCAGCGCGATCGGCCGCACCGCCTTCAGGTCGTCGAACCGTACGGTGACCATGGCCGCCGGCTGGCCCGCGGACAGGCGCAGGCTCCTGGCGACCGATGGCGGCGGCGGCTGCATCTCGACGTGCAGCGCCGCGGGCCGGCCGACCGGGACGGGATCGACGCGCTCCTCGCCCCGCTCCTCCGGCCGGGCCGTCAGCGGCACCAGGGTCAGGCCGTCCACCGCGCCGACCGCCTGCCCGCCCGGCCCGGCATAGGCGGCGGTGAACGGCCCGGCCACGTCGGCCGTCAGGTACGTCGTGGAGAACGCCGCCGGCTCGCCACTTGCCGTCCACAGGCCCTTGACCACGCAGACCGGCTCCGACGCCGAGATCCGCAGCGCCCAGCCGATGTCCTCGGGAACCCGGCGCCAGGACACCTGCCGACTCCGGCAGGTGAGCTCCCCGCCCATCGGGTCCACGTGCGAGGCCAGCCCGGGCACGCCCTCGAGCGGGATCAGGTACTCAGCCGGGCTAGACCGGTATAGCTGCCCGTCGGGCAGGCGGCGGATGAGATGGCGGGCGGCAAGCTCATCGATGGCCGCGTCGATCTCCGCGGTGCTCACGTTGTAGCGGCGCGCGAGCGCAGTGTGCCGCGGCAGTCGCCAGCCGGGCTCATGGTGCACCAGCGCCGCGGCGATACGGTCTGCGAGCACTCCCGCCGCGGGCCGCGGCGCCTCGCCGGCCATGCGTGGCGGCTCCAGCTTCGGCCGGCCCGGCGCAGCGTCATGCGCTCCGGCCGCCTGCTCGCCCTCGGCCGGGGAGGAGCCGCCCGCTGCGAGGTCCGGCCCGCCCTCAGCCAGGATCGCTCGCTCGTTGCCCCCCGGCATGTCGGTCATTCCGGATGTCGCCGGGAGATCGCGATGATCGCCCGTCCCAGAATGCTGGCTATGTCAAGGGTGAACGGCCTCGGCCCCGCCGGGGAAGGCCCGTGCCGCTGTGCCCCGAAAGGCGGTACGGGACAACGAAGGACCGGGTATGCGACAAAAGCCGCCGACGAGTGATATAGCGTAGTGACCGGCCCGAGATTCGACCGGCCAGCACCGGTCATCAGTGGTGCGGTCTCAGTCACTCGGATTTACCTCGGCTGGTCATGGATTCTGCCCGATTATCCCGATCGATAAGTTTTGCGCCCACCTGGTTGCGCTTATAGCGGCCGGCGGCAACTGCTAGGGCCATTCCCAATATCTAGGTGATCGAGATGGCCTATAGCTGAACACCGAAGGCATATGTAAGCAACGAGTAGGTGGCGAGACGGTAAACTCTGCGCCGTACTGGCTTCTTCCCTGCGGCCGGGCTCGGCTTGAGGCGAGGCGCTGGGACTCAGCGGGATCCGCGGGTACGGCGCGCCACCACGGCCCGCGCGGCCAGCGACGGGACTACGTGAACGGGTGCTTCGGCTGAGCCCAGACGGCGGGCCGCTCCGCCGCGGGGCGTTCCTGTGGTGAGCGGCGTGATTGATAGGTCAGGCACTCGTCCAGGTACTGGCTTGTTCTCACGGTGAGCCGCACCAACCCGTAGGCGTTCAGCACGGCCCGCTTGATCACGTCATCGGCGGCACCCTCCAGGCCGAGATACCTGATCAGCTTGGCCACCTCGCTGCGCGGGACGTCGGAGAGCTGGCGCGCACCCAGCTCCCGAACCAGGACCGACGGCTTGCCCGGAGCGTAGAGCGTCTTTTCGTCTAGCGCGACGATCTCGTCGTCGAGTTGTCGGACCTCGCCTGCACGCAGCGCGTGCCGCGTGGCCGCGTGGAAGGCGCGTCGCATCTCCGGGCCGACCCGGCGTCCTCCTGCCGCGAGCGTGTAGACGCGATATGCGCGCTGGGCATGAATGGGCCCTTCCGCAGCCACGATCTCCAGGAGCCCAGCAATGACCGCGGGCAGCGGCGTGGTGTCTGGGTGCGGGAGCATGCGCGGTGTCCAGGCCTGGTAGGGGAGCAGAGACGGGTCCGCCCGGTTACCACCCGGAGCGGTCCCCGCCGTGACCCCTCGCTCTATCCCGGGTGCGTGATCCCCGGGTGCGTCATCCCCGGGTGCGTCATCGCAGTCACGATTGTCGCTGTCTGATCCGCTGCCCGCGGCCACCCCGTCGGCAGCGTGCCGCAGGTCAGGAAGCCTGCCCTGGCCGGAGACTTCGCGGGCGACCGGCTGGGGAGTCTGGGTTGACCACCAGTCGCCGGCCGGAATGCCCAGGCCTGCCAGCCGCTGCCAGAGAGGGATCAGGGCGGCGTCCGGGTCACTGTAGAAGGCGGAGCCGCGGATGCGCTCGAAGGTCCAGCTCGCGCGCTCGAGGACCTGCTGCCGGGCCCGGTCCTTGTGCCAGACGTCAGGGCCGTGCCAGCGGTCTCCGTCGCATTCGACCGCCAGGCGGGCGTGCGGGCCTTCGACGACGATGTCGATGCGGTAGCGGCCGACCCTGTGCTGGACGGATACCTTGCGGTAGCCGCCCGCCATGATCTTCTGCAGCACGTCGCGCTCGAATTGCGACTCACACGCGTCCAGCAGGTCGGCGGGCGGTGCCGCGGCCGTGCCAGCGTCCCGGCAGTGACGGATGAGAGCACCGCGCAAGTCACCGTCGGGGAATCTGTCGGGATCGGCGGAGTAGACGATCCACATCTGCTGGCGAGCCCGCGACGCGGCCACGTTGATGCGCCGCATCGCGGAGTTGCCCGTCATGGCGGAAACGCGGCCGGACGGGATGGCCGGATCGACCGCGACCACAGTCGAGATGATGATCACATCGCGCTCGTCGCCCTGGAAGCTCGCCGGCTCGCCGCTGCGCAGCCGCCTGCGGTCCATGACCTCCGGGCCGACCCGGTCATACAGCTTGTCCCAGATGAGCTTGGACTGGGCGGACCCGAGCAGCGAGATGACACCGATGTCCATGCCGTCGTAGTCGGGATTGGCGCAGAATTCGGCGGCAAGCTCCACCACCGCGTCGGCTTCTGGCTCGTTGACCGTCCCGTTCCGGTATCCGTCCAGTACCTTGACCGCTCCCAGGGCGGCCCATCCCGGTCGCGGCGGCAGGTCCCGCAAGGGGATGATCCGGTGGTTGTAGGCGTGGGCATTAGAGAAGCCGATGATCTGAGGCAGGCACCGGAAATGCTCGGTGAGCATCACGACGCCGGGGAACTTCTGGAAGGCGATGTCGTACAGGCTGTTATCCGGGTCGAGCAGGGTGCGGTACTTGGGGATCATCGCCAGATGCTCGTCCAGCAGGTCGAACACCTGCTGACGGTTGAGGCCGACGTTTTCCGGGCTGGTCTGCTTGTCGTCGCCGACCACGATGGTCTTCCTGGCCAGTGCCAGCAGCGGCAGCGCCTCCAGCCCGATCTGGGACGCCTCGTCGACGACGAGGATGTCGAAAGGCGGAACGGTCTCCGGGCGGAAACTGGTGAGCGCCCGCGCCGTAGGCATGATCCACACCGGGATGGCGTCTTTCGACTCATTCAGCGCGGCCCGGATCTCCGTCAGCCAGCGCTGGGCGAACTTGCCGCCCGTCCTCCCGAATCTGGTCACCGCGCGCACGTAGCTGTTGAGAGCCTGCCGCTGCGGGTCTGCGAGGTTGTCGGCCAGGCGGCGCCAGGCGCGCTCGCTGACGAGCTCGGCGATGACGCGCCGCCGCTCCCCGGAGAGCTCCTCGAGCCGGGCCTGGAGCTCCGCCGGGGTCGGCCCCGCGAGAGCCTGGCGCACCCACGAGTCCAGCTGCCGCCACTGCCAGGCGGCGTCAAAATCGGCGGGATCCCCGGCTGCCGCTGGGTCGGCGAGGATACGGGAGGTCCAGATCGGGGCGCAGCCGGACAGGCGCGAGCTCAGCTCACGCAGCCAGCGTGCCTGCGGGGCGAACTCATGCAGGTCCTTGAGCTCCTCCCGGAGCCGGTGCCATTGCGTCAGGTCCTGGCGGGAGAGCGCATCCACGAACAGATTCCACAACGGGGAGGCGGGCGCCGACCGAGCGCCGGCGCGGAGCCACTCGTCGAGGCTGCGGAACCGGCGGGAGAGCTCTTGCACTTCGATCTGGTCGCACGCCTGGACGCAGACATCCGCGAGGCGACCGAGCGTGTCCGCGTCAGCCGCCGGCGGACTGCTGACCCCGACGGCGGCCAGGTCGGCGCGCAACTGCGCCCACGCGCGCGGCCAGCCAAGCGCCCGGCCCAGGTCCTCGAGCAAGGGCCCGAGCACGTCTTCGGGCACGTCTTCGGGCACGGCAGCAGCCAGTTCGGTACCGCCCACCCGCGCGACCTGGTTGCGCCAGCTGGTCCGTATCCGCTCGCGCAGGCTCTCCAGAGCTGCGGCCTGGAGGCACAGATCGATATCCGCAACGGTCCTCGGCTGCCTGCCGTCGACCTCGCACTCCTGAAGCGCCCGCTTGGCCGGACCGGCGAACACGCCCAGCCTGCCGAGCTCGGACAGCCGGTCCTTGGCCTGCTGCAGCCCCTCGACCAGGGAGGGCTCGATAATGTCGGGAATCATGACCCGGTAGGCGGTGAGCACCCCGCGCAGACGGAGTGCTTCCTGCCGATCGCTGGACAGCTGGGCACGGAAGGACAGCCAGTCCCGGGCGAGCAGCGGATCATCAGCCTGGTCCCGGACGTGGCCGAGCCAGGTGCCGGCGTTCTTGGCCACCCACTCCATTCCGGCGTGGCACCGTGCCGCGAGCGCCTGCAGGCCCTCGCGGCCGCAGCCGACGGCCAGGCCCCAGTCGTACACGGCATCGCCGAGCGCCCGCAGCGATGCCTGCAGTCGCGAAAGCTTGGCGAACCGCTCTTCCAGTTCGGCCGCGAAAGGGATGGCCGTCAGGTCCGGCAGCTCGCAAGCGCAGGCATCCGCCCTGCTCGCGCCCACCTCGCGGATCAGTCGCGTGAACTCCCCGAGTTCCCCGGCGGTGACTGGGCGGGGAGTAGCGGGGGTGATCAGATCATCGATATAGCACAGCCTCGAGCGCTGCCCGGCCGCCCACCGGGCTGCTTCGGCCCTGGTCGGCGTGTCACCCGCCTCCCACCGTCCCGGAAGGCGCTCGACCTCCGCCTCACGGGTGGCCAGCAGCGCCTGCGTCGCGGCGGCGATGCTGCGGCTGACCGCGTCCAGATCGGCGGTCAGCTGCCGGATCCGCTCGTCCGCGAACGCCTTGTCGATGGCCGTGACCCGGGCCTGGATCTGCCCGATCGCCGACTCCAGCTCGCGGCGGCTGTCGGCATCCGTGCCGAGCACCGAGACGGTCAGGTCCTTGATGCCGGCGGGAATCTTTCCCGTCAGCGCGCGCAGCGCCTGCTCCTTCTCGGCCACCACCAGCACCCGTTTCCCGTATGCCACGTAGTGACTGATGATGTTGGCGATCGTGTGTGACTTACCCGTGCCCGGCGGCCCCTGCACAGTGACCCCCGTGCTGTGCTGCGCCTGCGCGAGGATCCGCTGCTGTTCCTCGTTCGTGGGCAAAGGAAGCAGCAGCGGCTCGGCAGGCCCGCGTGCGCCGCGGTCGGCGGCAGCCGCCTGTCCCGCCAGAGCTGACGGAGAATCCGAGACGACCGCCTGCAGGGTGTCTGGCACCGCCACCGACCGGTCCCGGTACAGGGCCCGCATCCGCTCGAGGAAACCCTGGTAGTCCGGCAGCCGCCGGCGCGTGAACAACACCCAGCTGCCATCGACCACGGCCTCGGCAGCCTCCGCGGGCGGCGGGGCATGCTCGACGACCGTGCCCGCATGGTCGATGGCGCGGATCAGTCGCCGCAACACTTCCTGGAGCACCCTGGCGTCCCAGACGTCGGTGCCCTCGTCACTCACCGACTGGCGGAGGCTCATGAAGGCGGCCCGGTCGGCCAGCGACAGGCCAGCCAGGCACCGCGCCTCAACCTCCGGCGCGCCGGCCGGGCACACCCGGATCCGCTGGGTGGCCTCGTCCTGCTCTACTTCCACCGGGATACAGACCAGCGGGTGATCGACCACCTCGCCGTCATGCCGCCAGCGCAGGCGCCCGAATCCCCAGACCAGCTGCAGCGACTCCCGGTCCGTGGCGAGGAGCTCCCGCTGCTGGAACAAGTCGCGGTGGAGTGCCTTGGCGGCCGTCACCTCAGCCCACCGGGCGGCGAACGGCTCCCACACGGCCGCGATCCACCGCTCGGCCGCGGCCACCAGTTCCGGGTCGGGGTCTGTCCCGGGCTCGCCCGGGTCCGCGCCGCCCGGTGCCTCCCGGACTTCGGGTCGCACGTGGGGACTGATCGTGGCACTGTCGCCCAGGAGTTCCATCAGTTCCCCGGGTACCTGCGGCCGTTGCGGAAGATCCAGGAAGTCGACCGTCAGCCAGGCCTCCGCGGCCGGAGACAAGCCTATCCCTGGCATTGCGGGCAGGTCGGCGTCGCGCAGCAGGAACAGGTCAAACGCCTTGATGTCATAAACGGGCGGGTTCCGGCGAGCGTTGTAGTCCGCCAGGAAGTCGATCAGGCTGAGCGTCCGGGCGCGTTCCTCCTCGCCGGGTGACATTGCCGCCGCCGGTCCAGGCTGGTTCCCGGAACCGCCCGGGCCGGGCACCAACGCCTGCCAGTCCTCCACTCAGCCGCCCCCGCTCCCCGCCGGACATGGACCAACGCGCACGGCTCTGCACCAGTCTGGTGGAAGGCACCGACATGCGCAGAACGCGTCGCTGTCGCGGGCCCGACCAGCGCCACGGAGCGGACTGCCGCTTAGCCGCGCTCAGACGAGTCTCCCCCGAATCGGCAGGACTCGACTCCCACTATGGCAGATCCCGCAGTAGACGCACATCAACGGCATCGGGTGGTCTACAGGGAGGTCTCGTCCGTTACGGCGCGCAATGCTCCTGAGTGGCTGGGCAGGCCGGCCGGCTGCTGCGCGGTCGTCCTGGCCGTCGCTCGGCTCAGCCCATCCGGCCGGTGACGTAGGCCTGGGTGCGGGGGTCGTGCGGGTCCTCGAAGATCTGCTTGGTCGAGCCGTACTCGACGAGCACGCCCGTGCGGGTATCGCTCGTCTCGTTGACGAGCACGGAGAAGACAGCGGTGCGGTCGCTGACCCGCGTGGCCTGCTGCATGTTGTGCGTGACGATGACGATGGTGTACCGCGACTTGAGTTCCTTCATCAAGTCCTCGATGGCGCTCGTCGCGATCGGGTCCAGTGCCGAGGCGGGCTCGTCCATCAGGACGACGTCCGGCTCCACGGCGATCGTGCGGGCGATGCACAGCCGCTGCGCCTGCCCGCCGGACAGGCTCAGGCCCGACGTGTTCAGACGGTTCTTGACCTCGTCCCACAGCGCGGCCTGGCGTAGCGAGCGCTCGACGATCTCGTTCAGCCTGCCCTTGTTGCGCTCGCCGTTGATGCGCGGCCCGTAGGCGACGTTGTCGTAGATGGACTTCGGGAACGGGTTCGGCTTCTGGAACACCATCCCGATGCGCCGACGCACGGCTATCGGGGAGACATTCGTGCCGTAGAGCGGCTCCCCGCGGTAGGACATCTCGCCTTCCACGCGGGCACCCCGCACGAGGTCGTTCATGCGGTTGAACGCCCGCAGCACAGTCGTCTTGCCGCTCCCGGACGAGCCGATGAAGGCCGTGATCTCGTTCTCGTATATGGACATCGAGACGTCCGTGACGGCCTTGAAGGCGCTGTACCAGATCGAGACGTTCTGCACCTCGAAGATAGTCGGGCCGGGCGCTCGCTCTCCCCTCTGCTGGGCCGCTAGCGGCTTGGGCCGCGGAAGGTTGGTAACGGTGTCCTCAGGCTGTTCCATGACGTTCCTAGCGCGAGTATCTGGTGAACCGGGCGGTGACGATACGGGCGACGATCATGAGGATAAACGCTATGGCGATGAGGGTGAGCGCCGCGCCCCAGGCGCGGGCCTGCGCGCCGACATACGGCTGTGTCGCGTTCGAGAAGATCAGAAAGGGCAGCGCGTTGTTGGCACCATGGAGCACGTTCGCGTTCACTATGGTCGTGCCCCCGAGGATAGTGAAGATCAGCGGCGCCGTCTCCCCTGCCGCCCGGGCGACGGCGAGCAGCGCGCCGCTGACGATTCCGGGGAGCGCCGTCGGCAACACCACGGTTGCCGTCACGCGGGCCTTGGTCGCGCCGAGAGCGTAGCTCCCCTCCCGCAGCGAGTCCGGCACCAGCTTGAGCATCTGATCGACGGCACGCCGGTCATGACGTCGGCGAAGAACCCTATGAGCCGCGCCAGCGGGCGGTTGCCGCCGTACTCGTTGAGGTAGATCGCGCCCAGCACACCGAGCGGCACGGCCATGACGGTGGCGAGGGCCGTAATCTCGAGCGTCCCAGAGACCGCCGGCCCGATCCCGCCCGTACCCGGGGGCGCCAGCGACGGCGGGATCTGGCTGGTCAGGAACGACCAGCCGATGGACGAGGCGCCCTTGGCGATCACCGTGAACAGGACGAACCCCAGCGGAATGACTACGACCACGAACGCCAGCACCATCAGCACGGTCGCGATGCGGTTCTTGGTACGCCGCCAGCCCCCCGGCTCTCGCAGGTCGACCCTCGGCTGCTCGGTGGCGACGGCCATCAGGCCCCCCTCTTGCGCCGGGCGTTGCGGTCCACGATCCCGCGGGCGATCAGGTTGATGATGATCGTGAAGACGAACAGGAGCACGCCCATCCCCATCAGCGCGGCGCGGAACACGCCGGAGGCCTCGCCGAACTGGTTCGCGATGACCGCGGGCATGTTGTAGCCGGGAGCGAACAGGTGCGACGTGATCGCGGGCGACGAGCCGATCACCAGCGCTACCGCGATCGTCTCGCCCATCGCCCGGCCCAGCCCGAGCAGCACCGACCCGACGACGCCGCCCTGGCTGTGCGGCCAGACGGCACCGGTGATCACCTCCAGGCGGGTGGCGCCCAGCGCGTAAGCGCCCTCCTTGTCGATCGCCGGCACCGTGGCGATGACCTCGCGCGACAGCGAGGTCACGATCGGCGTGATCATGAAGGCCAGGATGATGCCGGCGGTGAAGAACGAGGCCCCGCTCACCGGCTGCCCGAACAGGGGGCCGAGCACCGGGACGCCCTTGACGCCCGAGGCGATCGAGGTGTAGATGCCCTGGAGCCAGGGCGCGAACACCAGGATCCCCCACAGGCCCCAGACCACCGACGGGACCACCGCCAGGAGGTCGATCACGTACACGATAGGCCGCGACCACCGGTACGGCACGACCTCGGTCAGCAGCAACGCGATGCCCACGCTGACGGGGACGGCGAGGATGATCGCGATCACCGCCGTGACGGCCGTGCCGAAGATGAAGGCCAGCGCGCCGAACTGGTTGGCCGCGGGATTCCAGTTGTTCGTGAAGATCTTCAGGCCCTCGGCGCTGAACCACGACGAGGCCTGCTGGCTGGTCGTGACGGCGATCAGGACGAGGGCCCGCCTGCGTCACGGTGCTCACCGCGAGCCCGCCTGGGCTGCTCGGATCACAGGCTCACCGCTTAGGAAGTGATCTGGCTGAGCTGCGCCTTGGCCATCGAGTCGATGCTAGCGGGCAGCGGCGCGTAGAACAGGCTGGGCAGCAGGCTCTGGCCGCTTCCGAGCAGGTAGCCGAGGTAGGCCTTGAGCAGCGCCGCGTCGTTCGCGTTCGGCTGCTTCGCATAGACCAGGTCCCACGACTGGTAGGTGATCGGGTACGCGGTCGCGCTCGAGCCCCAGACCGCGTGGAACGTGAGGTCCGGCGCGACGGTGGCCGTGGCCGCGGAGGCGGAGGCCGCCGCCGCCGAGGGCGCGATGTAGCTGCCGGCCTTGTTCTTGACCGAGGCGAAGGTCAGCCCGGTGGCCTTGGCGGTGGAAAAGTCCACGTAGCCGATGGCCCCGGGGGTGGTCTTGATGACCTGCGCCACCCCGCTGTTGCCCTGGGCGGCGTGGGCGGTGGAGGGCCACTTGATGGTCGAGCTGCTGCCGAGCGTCCACACGCTGGGCGCGGCGTCCATGAGGAACAGGGAGAAGTTCTGCGTCGTGCCGGACGAATCCGCGCGGACGGCGATGGTGATCGGGGTGCTCGGCAGGCTGGCACCCGGGTTGATCGCCTTAATCGCCGAGTTGTTCCAGGACGTGATCTTGCCCTGGAAGATGTCCGCGATGACGGTCGGGGTCAGCTTCAGGTTGCTGACGCCCGACAGGTTGTACGACATCGTGATCGGGCCGATGATGACCGGGAAGTAGAGCACGGTCTTGCCCTTGAAGTTCGCCTTCTCGGTCGTGGGGATCGGCGAGTCCGAGCCCGCGAAGTTGACGACCCCCCCGGCCAGGTCCGTCCGCCCCTTGCCCGAGCCGCCGCTGCCGTAATTGACCGTGATGCCGGAGTCGACCGACTTGAAGGCCGAGATGGCGCCTGACAATGAGCGTGCCCAGGACGGCTGTCGTCACTGCCGCCCAGCGCGCTCTTCTGCTCGTGGTGGTTGTCACGGTCTTCTTTTCTCCTTAACGACCCAATGTTGCTACATAACGACAGAGTGTTGCCACAAGGATGGTCTTGATGGTGTGCAGGCGGTTTGCGGCCTGGCCGAAGACGACGCTAGCGGCCGACCCGAAGACCTCGCCGGTCACCTCCAGCCCTTCAGTCATGCCGGTGTGCCCATAATTTCACGGCCCACCGTGTTGTTGGGATTGTGGAAAGCCGGCAAGCAGTGAATGAACTTGACCCTGGGCTTGCCCAGGATCGGACGCGCCATCTGGCACGACGATCACGCCGGCCAGCCGGTTATGCGCTCGCTGATCGCCTACGACCACTACTGACCCCCTGGAAATAAGTCATCTAGGCTGTGGTGACCCACCGCACATCGTGTCGCGAGCGAGCGTATGCCGCTTCCTCGAGGGCCGGCAGCCCGATCCGCGGGCCATTCCTGCGTGATACGATCAATTCATGTTTCTCGGCGATCGGCGCCAGGCGGTCACTGGCAAGCCGGACGTTTTCGCGCTGATTTTCCGCAGTCATTGGCTGCCCCCAGCGCAGCAAGTCATCACGCCGAGGGCCACCACGACTCTCATGACTGCCTCCACATGCGAGCAGCGTACACCGATCAGCGAGCACGCCTTGTAGGGACTAATGTCCCCATACTGCGAGGAACTAGCAGCCCACGCGCCCCTGGTTAACGGAACTATAAGCGGGCCGTCGACAACTGTTTCTCTCCCCATCACTTTGAATTCACCTTAACCTCGCCGCCCGTGATCTCGGGTGGGTGGAACCGCAGGCGCGTGCACAGCAGCTTGCGGATGGTCTTGCGGGTCTGCACGGCCCACCTGGTGGCCTCGTTCCACAGGCGGAACTGTTACGTCCCTTCAGGCACGGACCCGGCGTGGGAAGGTGCGGCAGCAGGGTCAGGGCGCCGCCGGTAGGCTTTGACTGTGGCCGAGCATCGACAGGAATTTGAGCGCGCGCTGGAGGCAATCGAGGCCAAGGTCATCGAACTGTTCGCCATGGTGGCTGAAGACCTGCCCGGGGCGACTCATGCTCTCCTGAGTGGCGACAACGAGGTGGTCCGGGTGCTGACCGAACGTCAGCAGACCATCGACGCCCTCTACCCGGAGATCGAGGAACTGGTCAACCGGGAGATCCTGCTGCAGGCGCCCGTCGCCTCAGACCTGCGCTTCTTGCTCTCCGTGCTGCGGATCGTGCCCGAGCTCGAACGATCCCACAAACTCGTGGTACTGATCGCATCTCGGGCCGATCACATTCTCAGCGAGGACCTCTCGGCGCGCTGCCGAGGGCTTGTCGAGCGAATGGGGACCCTGGTATCTGAGATGTGGCGCGAGGCAGCGGACGCCTGGTACCAGCGCGACCGTTCCGCCGCGTTTACGCTCAGCCAGCGTGATGACGAGATGGACGAGCTTCACTCCAGCTTGATAGCCGAACTTGCCGCGGGTCGAATGACGGTCCCGGTGACGATGGAGATGACGCTGGCGGCGCGCTTCTACGAGCGCCTTGGCGACCATGCCGTCAACATCGCCCGGCGAGTGATCTACCTTGCGGGATCGGTGTCCGACTAGCCAGCGCGTGAGCACCGGGTGAGCCGCTGCTACCGGTAAGCGAACACGACCCACGCTTGGCCGCGGGCGAACGTCATCCGCTGGCCGGAGGCGGTGGTGAAGGTGGTGCCGCCATCCGCGACCGGCCGCGACCAGTGCGTCGTCCAGGCCCTGCCGTTGCGCAGGACCAGCGCCGTGCCGGACCCGACCGTCTCCGCGTACGGCGGAGGCTTGCCGTACTCCAGGAACCGGGACGTGCGCACCGTCGTGTACTGGATCACCACGGTGGCGGGCGACATCCGCCCGCCGTCGGTGGTCACCGCCCGGGTGCCGTCCATCCACACCAGCCAGCGCCCCTTGGCCGCCGACCAGGTGAAGCCGAACGAGGCCGCCGGGTAGGCCACCGACGCCGACCGGGTGACCTTCCCGCCGGGCGGGGGCGGGCCGAACCGGAAGCCGATGTCATGCGCCCTGCTCGCGCGGGGAGCCTGCTGCAGCAACTGCCGCGTGCGGGCGTACAGGTTGTACGGGGCGATCCGGCTGGTGCCCCGGTAGTACCCGCCGGTGATGCCGTCGAACAGGTTCACGATCCTGGCCGTCCGGTGAATATAGGGCAGCAGCGCGGCCGTGGCGCCCGAGTAGGCGAAAGCCGGCCGCCCGAACTGGCGCAGCAGTTCCAGGTCGTCCTCCCGCGCGCTGCGCACCGGCCCGATGACGAGCGGGTAGACGGAGGAGAAGATCACCAGGAACCGGCTCAGCCCCCCCTCCACCGGGAGCACGTAGACGATGTCCGCGTGGGTGAGCCCGGTCTGCGGCCGCGCGAACACGATGTTGTCGATCTTCACCGCGAGCATCCGGTTCAGCGAGCGCACCGGCTCGCCGGTAAACGGCGACCGCAACTGGGACGCGTGGTGCGAGGGCTTCGCCGACGGCCTTGCCGACGGCCTTGCCGACGGTCTCACCGCCTGCCCCCCGCTGCGCAGCGCAAGCAGCGCACCGGCTACCACGCCGGCCAAGATGACCACTGCCGCTACCGCGATAACGGCCTTATACCGGGTCCACAGCAAAGTGCGCGACGACGGTTTGCCTGGTGTTTCGGCACCCGGGCCCCGCAGTCGCCGCATCAGGCGCAGTATCACGGCAAACACGACTCAGGAGTGTACTTGAGTCCCAACCGCAAGAGTCTCCAGCAAAACCCGGGCCTACCTCAAAGTAGCTGGTTGGGTACTCGACGTAGTCATAGACGGCATCGTCCACGTCCCGTTCAGTCCAGTCGGCGAGGTGCAGGCAAGACTGCGGCGGTTGGCACGGCTTCCCAGCCAAAGAAGTCCGTCTGAGTCTGCTTGAGGCGGCCGAACGCCTGGTCGCCGAAGTTGAGCCGCACATCATCCAGATTCAGTATCCGGACCGCTGACTGATCGGACAGTAGTCCTGTATCTGGAACCACCGCGAGTCGCTGGTCAAAACTCATCAATTAGGACGAAACCCGGATCGTGCGGCGGGTGGACCTGTACAGCTAGGCCCTGTCCTCCGCGATCAGGTCATTCGATGAACAGGTCGTTGAGCTCGTCGGCGTGGTCCTCTTCTTCCTTGAGGATGTCTTCGAGAAGCCGGCGGGTGGTAGGGTCCGCGGGGCCTAGCCAGCGGATGATTTCCGCGTA
>WNFI01693120.1_pt2 | contig 24154 bp, 18 predicted proteins | sample 5400471 | NCBI WGS metagenome assembly WNFI01 (sample SAMN13153348, study PRJNA577476) | soil metagenome | isolation source: 100 cm saprolite on Douglas fir-dominated hillslope | place: USA:California | collected 2013-09-17 | reverse complement strand
CGATTTTATGCGTACTTCAGGCCATCGACCAAAACGCCAATTTCGCCGAAAATGCCAACCAACTGATTCTTTTCGACTTTTAACCGGACAGCAGTGAAGGTAAACAATGTCACACGAGCTGGTGTCAAGAGCTTTGCGCGATTTGAGGGAACGAATACCCCGGGAAAGTGATCCCGAGGAGCTGCGTGAGCTCGTGATAGATATCAACCGCGCTTCTGGACCTGATTGAGGAGCAACTTACGAAGCTAGAGGGGCGCCAGCCTCCTCTCCGCCACTGAACGGCATCCAAATCAAATGAAGTGTCCCGCAGGGCGCTAAATAAAGATCGAAACGCACGTTCCTAGGTGTTTCGGCAAACCGATTCGATGAATTTCGGGATACGTCGCGGCGCCTGGAGTGCCGTCGAGCGCTACTCTCTGCTTGTGTCACCTGCCGGCTTCTATCTGCACTCGCTCCACTCGCCCTCACTTTTTTGGTGGGCTAGCGAAACACCACGTTCCCCAGCGCGATAATTCCCAACACCCCGCAGGAGAGGCATGCGATGGTTCTGATCATTCGTTGAGGCAACCGTTCACGCAGCTTCCGCCCGACGACCATGGCGAGTGCGCCTTTAGTAGTCATCGCCAGGGTTCCGCCCAACCAAACTCCAAACAGGGCGCCGGTCTTGACCGTGAGCGCCGCTGCGGCAATCTGACCGGTATCACCCCACTCGGCGAAAAACAGAGATCCGAAGCAAGTTGCAACGGCGCGAAGCCAGGGGGTCTGCGTTGACTCAGGTGACAGGACCTCGTTTGGTTCATCGAACCAGATCAGCAAGGCCGAAATAAGAAACGCGCACGCGCTCAAAATGTCAGTCCAGCGTGAATCGAAGCGCATGATGGCTTTGCCTAACAGCACGACGGCAAGCATTTTTCCCGCGAATGCCATCGCCATCGTGCTAAGGACAATGGCTGGGCGAAAGCGGATCGAAAGCGCGGAGACCGTATAGATAGACCTGTCGCCCACCAGTTCCGCTACCAGAACCGTCCAGTAAGCCAGCAAAACCACATACTCCAACCGAATGTGCGTAAATGTTCCGGCGGCCAAGATCATGACCTCCTTCAGTCTCTAGAGAAATTCTATTTTGAGCACCGGATGTAACTCGATTCCATTGAATTGCGAGACCCCCGTCTGTCCGTGCACCTTGTCGAAGAACCCGACCCCAGTAAGCCGAGTCCGTGTCGGCGACACTTGAGTCTTGAAAGCCGGCACAGTCGATTCTCTTCCTGGGCTCGGCGTCACAAAACTCATAGGCAGCCTGGCCATAAATTCGGGCATCGCCGGTGGCTGGACCGAAAAAGATGATCTCGGGACCATGTATTTATCGGACGGAACAAAATTCGCCGGGGACAACTTGCTGACAAACTTGTCGTCAACCGCCTGCCGGGCGGCTTGGATGTTCGCCATCCAGGGGCTGTTGCCGATGAATGCGGCGGTGGGTGTAGGTACTTCACCGATCATCGTTTCGCCGCTGCCTCCTTGCAGCACCAGATGATAGTCTCCGTCCGCTTCCAGCTTGAGGGCGATGATGGTTACATCCAACTGCCAAATTACGATCTCGAGCGGAAGGATTCGTTTGCTTTGAAAAGCAGGATTAAGACTGGCGACATCCTGCGTGTCTGGAGTACGGGGGATTTGCACGAGATCTTCCACCGTGGCCAGCACAATGCCAGCCCCCAGGTTTTGCCCACCAATTACATTCTTTCCAACCGCGGCGACATCGTCATCCTGGCCCGTCTTAACCGGCCATCTCTCCGTGCCCGGCTTGGTGACGAACCTCACCATGGGCGCGGGGAGCATGGCCATCATTGGTTTCTGGCCGGCGGACATGCACGCATTCTTAATCGCTGTGGCTTCGGCGGAGGCGACGATCGAAAGAGTGTTTACATCCGTAATAGGGCCATCTCCGACGGTCGTCCCACCTCCCGATGAGGAGCTACTGCCGTCTCCGCTCGATGAAGAACTGCTGCCTACGCCATCCCCCGACGAAGAAGAACTGCTGTCTCCTCCTGATCCCGGGACATCCGACGCACGCCCAAAGATCACGAAGTGCGGGGTCGCGTCAACGTTGTTGCCGTCGACCGTGCCCTTCAAAACGTAGCCGGTAGCGGCGAACAATTTTTGGTCGGGGAAAAATGGACGTACCGTCAAGTAGTCGCCCCATTCGAAATTTCCTGACCGCGGGTCGGCCATCGGAGCCCGATCTCCGGCGGCCACCATCGCATCCTTGCGATTGTTGGTGAGAATGCCCACCATATGCGATGGGAATCTGGACCCGCCGCCGATCATGTACGAGATTCCAATCTCGTTGTTCACGTTCGACGAGAGTCCCGCATAGCACGTCGCCGAGTCCGTGTCGAAAACATTCACGTCCTCCAATAACGTAAGATCAGGGGCGTGGATCCGAGCTATTTGGATAAATGGATTGGTTCGCTGATTCGAACCGCGATCCACGGACCACGCAAACCACAATTCGTTGCCTGCCAGGGCCGCGCCTGTGATTCGTGGATCGGCGCGGTCGAGCCAGCGCCGGCCGTCGGGCGTCCTGGACTGATATCCATTTCGGCCCAACCAACGTGCGACTCCTATTGTGGACTGTGTGGGCTGCGCAGCGACCTCTGGCCATGAAAATACAGCGAGCGTGCTCGTGTCCTGGTGCGACGCGAAATAGGCGGTTTCATGACAGTTTTGCGCCACACGGAACGAGAACAAGTCCATGGAAACGAACTTCTCAGCGGTCGGGTTCGCGTTGGCGATGCTCTGCAAAGGGATTCGAACTACCGCAGACCCGACGCGGTTGTCAGCAGTGAAAACGTTAGTCGTTACGTAAAGAAAGGTGTTACTGACCGCGAGATCCGGAAAGTCCAGAAACGCTCCCTGCACTCCCAGAAAGTCAGTGGTGATGTCGAACATCCGCCACTTGGAGAGGTCGCTTCCCACGTCCGCAGTTTTTGCGAATGCCAGGCGCTGAAAATTGTCTTTGTCTGGACCGTACTGTAATAGCCAAACAAATGTATCGATCGACTCGACGTATTGCATGATCTGGTCACAGCAGAATGATTCGTTCGCTTGCGCCGTCGAGTTCGGATCAATGAATTTGAAGGCGGAGCCTCCGTCTGTCGACACTGAGGCGTACCAATTGCCGGTGTAGAACGCCACCTGTCCATTAATCGCCGTGCTCGGTTCGTTTACGTTCGCTGAAACCCGCTGCGCAGCCGGGTCAAGCAGTTCGGTGTTGAGCGCGGTGCCCAAGTCATCGGCTGCCGCGGCCGCCCGCTTGAGTGAGCGGACTAGAGTGGCAGGGGTATGGCTGTGGAATGCTCGCTCTCGACCCTCGCGAACCAGGGGGAGGAGCTTACGTGCGTGAATCCGAGGCTTCCGCACGACAGTCGCGGGTTTCGCGAGGTGCCGGAGTTCAACGTGGGTTCCGGTTACTGGGCGGAGGGGGACACCCTTCGCTCCGGTGGGCGAGTTTGGTTGTGCTCCTGGTTCATTGCTGCGGGCGCCTGAAGGGGCGCGATTGTCGGGAGATTTCTCGTTGGCCATAAGAAGGCCCTCCAATTTTGATGAATTCCCAGAGATTCAGGCTCGGCCTTCCCGCTCGGCAACCTATGCCTGCCGCGGGCCTACGCGAGGTTCTGAAAACTTATACAATAGACGTACACATAGGAGAGTTGCCCCTATGAAAGACGATGCCCCCAAAAACAGCACCACGGATGAGTCAGGTCCCTTTCAACCTCCTGCCGGAACACCGTTGAAGCCGGCGGGCAACAGGACGGTGCGTCACGAAGACAAACCGCCTGAAGCGCACGAAGTGAGACGTATCCATCCCCGCCGCCCTCTTCCTGCAATTCCAGAATCCATCCCAGAGGATTCACCTCGAGACCTCGACGAGTAGCAATGACTGCAGACGAACCTTGACATCCCGGGGAAAGTGGCAACGAACTTCGACCACCACACTTGCGGTTCTTCGGTTAAACCTCGAAGTTGTGCGGCATGCTAGCACCAGCGCCTGGAAAGTCAAGCGTAAAAGTTTGCTGCTTCATCGCGGTGTTTAAGTCTCCAACACACTGTGTCTTCAGCTGCGAAGCCCAATAAAGAGCTGCCGTTGACTCACTACATTAAGTAGTGCTTGGCGCCGCAGAATCGTTACAAGTATCAACCGCGGGCTATTGCCTCGCGCACTGAGCGGGACCGATATCTTACAGAGATAGAAGTCTCGCTAAAAAGCCTGATCGACATGTTTGCTGTTCCTTGCCACCTCAACAAGCGCCTGTCAAATGAAACAGGAGGCGTCGTTCCAAAAACCAAAAAAAGATATTCACAGAAGCGCCCTCATCCCGTAGTCCCACAAATGGATGATGGATGGCCGGAAATTTTCGAGTTTATCGGTTAAGGAAGATCCAAATCACCGGTGCATGTGCCTTTTTTTCGCTTGACAGCCTTTCCCAAATTGATATTGTGTCCAGAGCATACGCGTCGCGAAGGGGACTCCCAACAGTCCCGCCGTGCGGGAAGCTCCAAGGTTTCGCGACTCTAACCGTCAACCCTGTTTTCAAATTGTTTCTCATTCTCGGCAAGTCCGAGCGGCCCCGATTTTTCGAGTGCAAGCGGATTGAAGTGCTTCCGGCCCGTTTGCCCGTCCTCATTTACCTACACTGAGCGCCGGGCCCGAGGGCGCGGTCCAACACAGTCCTGGTTGCACGCAACCGGAAGGGCAAGTCCGTGCAGTCTCACACACGGATTTCAAGCGGAGAGTAAGTATGCCAAAAAGTCCAAAGGCGCCGTTCCAGCGTAGACCCTACAGACCGGAAGCCGAAGCTCTGCCGGCACGAGAGAAAAGTGCAAAGCAGCCTCCTGCGCAAGAGCTGGCCTTCGATGACCCGGGGGGGCGTGCTCGATACTTCCGTCGGAGCCGCGTGGGTGCGGACCGGAGAGTGTTGCGAGGCGCGATCGCGAAAGCCTCCGCCATGAAGCGTTCAAGCGAACGCAGACTACGCGAGAGACGCGGATTCCCTGCGCCGCCTACTCCTCCCGGAGGAGCGGGTTCTATTAATTGGGTGAGCCTCGGACCAACCAAGGTGGATGGTGGGCAAGCGGGCGCGGTTCACGCGGTCGTGAGTGGCCGCGTCACGTCGATCGCTGTGGGGCCGAGTGGGACCCGGGTGTACGTAGGAACGGCAAACGGAGGAGTTTGGATCACCGAGGACGGCGGCACCAACTGGACGGCACTGGACGAGTTTGCGAATACCCCAGCGGGAGGGGCAGGAACGATCGCAAGCAATCTGGAAGCAGACTCACTCGCCGTAGGAGCGGTGGCGGTTAGATTCGGAGCCGCGCGTGCGAGCGATGTCATTTTCGTGGGGACAGGCGAGCCAGGAGGGAACGCGGACGGATATTTCGGGATCGGAATCAAGTCGTCTGCCGACGGCGGCACCACGTTCTCATTGGAAGCGACCAATCTGGTTTCGCGAGAGATCTATCGCATTGTCATTGATCCAGACGACCCAACGATCGTGTTTGCCGCCACTACTAATGGCCTTTACCAACGACCGGCGAGCGCGCCATTCACCAGTTGGAATCAAATTGCTGGTTCTTTCACAAGCGCAAGCGGGGCGGCATCAGACGTAGTTGTGGCGGGTAAAGGCGCCAATAAAGCCTACTACGTGGCGTTCGATAGTGACACGGTTTACAAGAGTGCGGATTCTGGCGCGACTTGGAACGCGGTGGCCGGATTCTCGGGCTCGGGAAGAATCGCACTTGCAGCCGGAGAAAATGATCCGAGTGTGGTTTACGCACTCGTCGCGGACGGCACGCTCAATCGAATGGACAGCGGTACTGGAGGCAATTTTCAGGGAGTAGGCGGTGTTCCGCGAGCGCTATTCGCGGGTAGTCAAGGCTGGTATGACGCCGTGGTGGCGGTTGATCCTGCCAATGCCAACACGGTCTACTTGGTGGGCGACCTGACCCTGGACACAGATTGGGCACTTTCTATCTACAAGGGAACGATTACGGGAGGTCCAGGCAGCTTCGTCTTTCCCTTCAATCCGGCAAACGACGAAGCGGTGCCGCCTGCGGGCCAGGCTCCCGATCCGAGAACCACCAATAACGTTCCCTCTGACCCTACATGGATTGGTCGAGGAATTCATGCGGATGGCCACGCCTTTGGCTTCGCTACAAATGTGGACGGATCTCATGATGGCTCGATCGTTTGGGTGGGCTCCGACGGCGGTGTATTCGCATCGACGTCCGGCGGAGCGTTGAATAGCTTTTCCGCGAAGAACCAGGGAATCAATATTACGCAGATGACGTTTATCGGCCAGCGTCCGGATACAGCGGACATCTTTTACGGCGGCTGCCAGGACAACGGGACGATCCGTTTCTCGCTCGGTGGGAGCAAATCGTGGAGTGAAGTGGTCGAAGGCGATGGCGGCGGCGTGGCGATCGACCCCAATAATACTCAGCAGGTCATTCGCCAATATATCCGTGCGGACCTAAGTGTAAGCGGCGATGATGGCGCCACATGGGCCAGCGCTGGGCTGCCGGTGGCGAGTGGGAGCGCTGAAGATCTGCGAAGTGGATTTTACGGGCCTGTCAAGTCACTCGCTGCAGGTGCAAAAACGGTTGTGGCTTTTGGAACCAACCGGCTGTGGTTCCGAACGGATTGGAACGATGCATGGCAGTCCTTGCCTAGCAACTCCACCACCGATGTCCTGGATGATCCGAATCCGACAGTCATACCGAGCAGCGCCCAACCGACCATCGTACCTGTGACCGCAATCGCGATCGCTTCGGGTACCCGCGTGTACGGAGCGACGAGTCAAGCTCCGGCGGTAGCGAATGGATTAGGACAGGTTTGGCATTTCGAATTCGCCGGCGGAGCATGGACGAAACAAGCCCTCCCAGCCATTCCAAACACAGCACCCAGCGTTCGTTTTCACACCGCCCTCGCGGTCGAAGACCCGGGCGCAGGGACCTTGTACGTCACCCTCGGAAGTGGTGGGGGAGAACACGTTTTTTTCTTTGACGGCACTGCCTGGGTAAATGCCGGTTTTTCTGCGACGAACGTCGACGTCCCCACGCACGCAGTCGTGGTGGATCCCGACAATATTACGGACGTGTACGTGGGCACGGATGTCGGAGTGTGGAAGGGCACGAGGTCGGGCACTTCGTGGAACTGGACGCCATTCTCCCAAGGGCTTCCCGAGGCAGCTGTGACCGATCTGACCGTTCATTCAGCGTCCCGGAAGCTGAGAGCCGCGACCCACGGTCGCGGAGTTTGGGAGATTGCTCTCCAACCTTCCGGTGGGTCTAGTTCCTCGGGATCGAGTTCGTCTTCGGACTCCAGCAGTAGCGGCGGATCAAGCAGTTCGTCCGATTCCAGCTCTTCCTCTGATTCCAGCAGCAGCGGAGACTCGAGTAGTTCGTCAGACGGTAGTTCGTCTTCGGACTCCAGCAGTAGCGGCGGATCAAGCAGTTCGTCCGATTCCAGCTCTTCCTCTGATTCCAGCAGTAGCGGAGACTCGAGTAGTTCAGGTGGCGTTGCACGACCTGGATCTGGTGGAGCATCCCGCAGGGGGGCCAAGAAAAGCGCGGGCGAGAAAAAGAGGCACTAAGGTGTGCCACAGTGAATCGTGGACACCCCGAAGAGGACGAGTATGAGATTGCTGCGGCGATTTCGTCCGGCAATGCCAGAGGTGGAAAGACAACTATTTCGGAGGAAATAGCGATGCAAAACCAAGTCTGGGTGGCGGGCTTTCCTTCCTTTTACGGAGGCGCTGACACTGAACTCGACCACTTGATCGATTTGCTCCGCTGCTTCGAGGTGGACGTCCACCTGGTACCGATGTTCGGTGCTGATCCACAGATGAAGGCTAATGTCATCGCGAGGCGATGCCACATCCACGAATACAGGGACGACATCTTCGTGGACAAGACTGTGGTGAGCATGTGCAACGGCAGTTTCCTGGAGAAGTTGCCATTGATTATGCGAAGTGGACGCCCCGAGAAGGTGATCTGGTTCAACTGCATGACCTGGTTGTTCGACCGGGAGAAGGAGGCGCATCGCAATGGGTGGATCGACCTCTTTGGGTTCGAGAGCGATTATCAAAAGAGCCTGCTGATTCCTCAGCTTGAAGGAATCCGGCCCGTGAGAACCTTTCCCTATCGTCCTTTCTTCAATGCGGCAAGGATCGAGTGGCGTTATCGCTCGTGGGAGGGCTGTTACAAGATCGGGCGTATTTCCCGCGACGATGCAAACAAGTTTGCTCCTGACACTTGGCGGATTTTCGATCGTGTTCTGGTTCCTCCGCACTTGAAAAAGAAGGTGTACATCCTGGGGTACGGGCCACGAGCCAAGGAACGGATCGGGCCAGCTCCAGCGACGCTGGACTGGCAAACGTGGTCGCCAAACGCAATTCCGTCGTCGCAGTTCTACAACACGATCGATACCATGATTCACAAAACGGGAGGCTCGCGCGAGAACTGCCCGCGGGTGCTATTCGAGGCCTATGCGCACGGAGTGGTTCCCGTGGTCGAGCGAGGTTTTGCTTTTCCTGAACTTGTGGTGCATGGAGAGACGGGATTTATGGGGTCAAGCTCGGACGAGATGAGTTACCAGGCAAGCATGCTGGCAATGAATCCGCGCGAACATCGCCGGGTTGCGGAAAACGGAAGGAGCTACCTTGAAGAGGAGTTCTTCCGCCCCGAGGAATGCTGGTCAGCGTGGCACGAGATTTTCAACGAAGGCGCCTCGTGCGGGGCGACGATCTCACCCGGCGCTGACGCGGCAGCGATGAATAATGGCTTGGCTACAGAACAGATGGGGTTTGCTTGACTTGCATCCGGGATTTTGTCTATAGTCGCGACAATTTTTCCACCGCATTCCCTATTGCCCGCAACTAGCAGTGCGCAAAGTCCACTGCAAATGAATCAGAAAGGCTCAACAGGGACCAACCAGAAACTACGATTTCAGGGGGAGAGTCGATGGCATTTGATCCACTTGACAATGCGATGGAATCATTCTCGGCACCAATCGAGGCAGTGATTTCCGCGCTCGGCCAGGGCATCGCGCAAGCTCAGCGCGCCCTAGATCTTAATTCAGTCCAAATGCAGGAGACGATTGACTCCGATCCCGTGCTATCGCAGTACGGTCTGCAAGCGCCCTGGTATCAGTTTCCGAAAGTCGACCTGCAGCTCACGATGTCATTGACTGTTGCCGAGGAGGACACCACAACCCAGAATGCTCCGTCCCCACCCGCTGCTGTTCGGGGCCTTTCCCCGAAACTGTCCGCTGCCTCTTTTAAGGCTATTCGACTGATTGCACAGCCGGTGAGCGCGTCATTCCAGAGTCATTTCAACTACAGTGGGCAAGCCGCGAGCCAGGTCAACCTCAGCATCGTTCCAGTGCCGGCGCCGCGGCCCGGCGACCAAGTGACGCTGCCGCCGAAGATGCAAACTGCGGATGTGCAAAAAGCAGCGCTCAGCAGTACCGCAAAGTTTGTGACGAAAAAGGACGCTCAAGGAAACCTGAATCCAGCGCCAACGGATTCGCAGAGTCCACCGAACAGCTTACGGTTTGACGTCAACTTCAACGCCAGCAGCCGCACCTGGTACGTCTTGCAGTATGCGCCGGCTAACAAGGCTGTGGCGCCCGTGGTGGTGGCCGTTGATGACGCGTCGGCCGCGGTTCGCATCATCAGTACACCTTAGTCGCTAATCGCAAAGTCGATCGAGGAGACCGACCAGTGCCAAAAGATCCCAAAACGCCTGATACTCCACTCTCGGGTATCGATGTTACAAAGGTCGGCGTCGGAGGGATCGTTGTCATCCCGACCCAGATCGACATCACCCAGGTCTTACAGGTATTGGACGCAGCGACCAATCTACAGAACATTGATCAATACAAACAGCTGCAGCCGGCGCTGGCGAAGGCTGTCGGCGACCTGAAGACGTACTTAACCCGACAAGACGCGCAGATCAGTTCGCTGCAGAATCAATTGACCAACGCGCAAACCCAGATCACGACTCTGCAAAACGCGAACAACGATCTCACTAACCAGGTCGCAGCATTGAACGCGCAGGTCACTCAGCTGAAGGCACAGTTGGCCTCACAGCCACAGAAGGCTCTTCCGCTGCATATCGCGCAATCATTCAAAAACGCCATGGACCAGATCCAGAGCGATGCTCGTGCGTCCGGCGGCCCGCAGACCACAATTACCAACATGCAGATCGCAGTTAAGGCACTGGTCAGCGTGCAGGATGGTGCCACTCCGAACACCAAAGATGCCGTGCTGGTGTTTCCGGATCCGAGCACGCCGCCCGATCCGAACCTGTTATCGACGCTGACCGTCAATTTTGGCGCGATCCCGAATATTAAGGCGGCAGCTACCGCTACTGGTTCCTCTTCATCCTCTGCTGGAGGAGGGGGTGGATCGTCATCTTCCTCGTCGTCTGCTTCGGCATCGAGCAGCTCGAGTAGACCTGTAGGAGGACCGATTCAACCTCCGGGAGCAACGACAGGCCGTGCTGCTCCTAAAAGTGAAGCTTCCAGCTCAAGCAAGGGCAAAAGAGTTGCGCGGCCTGCCAAGTCGCAAACTCCGGGTGCGAACCGTCTGAGGGACAAGTTGAGAGATCTGGGCCGGAAGGGCTCCGGCTCCTGACAGTAGTACGAGCAACTGAGTTTGGGAGACTATGCCTCTAGTTACAGAAAATATCGACGAAGCGCGGTTGGCCTTCGTAAATGTTGAGGCGCGTGCCCTAAGTGCTGAACGCCGGGCGTCGGCGCTGCAAGACACTGTTGACAAGCTCCGGGCTCAGATCCCGATCACCGCGGAGCTGGCGAACACGCTCACACAGCAGACTGCGGATCAGGCAGCGGTGAACGCGCAACTGCGAACCCAGCAGGTAAGGCAGATTGATTCCGATATCCCCCTGGCCCAATTCATTGCGACGGTCGGGATGTCAGCAGCGTTGGGCGAAGCCACTATGCCTGATCGGACGATCCCGTCGATCACAACGTCAGTGACTGCCTATCACACGCCGGATGGCGGACTCCGCTTTTATCAGCCAGAGTTCGGCGATTCGAGCGGTCCGGGCAAGACATCGTTCTCCCTCGTAAAGACACCTGGACCCGCGGGCTCGGCCGCACCTCGCAACCTGTACTTGGTGATCGAAGGGGCGCAATTAGTGTTTGACCACCCATTCTGGGCGAAATTCGCGACTGCAACCACGCCGCCAGTGCAACCGGCCGAACAAATCGTTACGGAATCTGCGAAGATCTTGGCCAATGTAGGTTCGTGGAGTTTCGCGTTTCTTGTGCAGGAGGTGGCCGTGATCGCGACGTTTGAAACCACGCTGGCAACTTTACTAGCCCAGCCTTCCTCTCCAGCGCAGGTCGCAGCTTTCGCCACGGCCGTGCAGACGCTGGCGAGATTGGCACAGGCCTTCGATCCGACAGTGAAACCGAACCCGGTGGCCGGCGATCTGTTGGCACTCACTGCAGCGTTGGATGCTACGGTCCTGATTGCTGACAACATACGAACCGCGTGAGTGGAGTTCAAAGCGGCGAGAGCGATCTGGTTTGATCGGTTAGCGAGGAGTAGCGGTTGGTTTGTGAGTGAGTACACGGTGGGCAGAAGAGAAAAAGTGTTGAGCGAAAAAATTCGCTTGACTTTCGTTTCTCTGTTGGTAAGGTCTACCAAAGTCTAATGGGCCCGGCACGCCAAAGCATTCAATAAGGAGCGTCCACGCCATGCATGTGCTCTGGGTTTCAGATAGTCCAGACACTCCATCGGGCTTCGGCAATGTGACTCGGCATGTATGCGAGGGTCTTGCCCGGCGTGGACATCAAGTCAGCATCCTGGGATGGCAAACGCGGGAGCCCGGGCAGTGGAACGGTTGCAGACTCTTTCCTACGCAGAGTGATCGTCTAGGCGGCGACGCGCTTTTCCCACTACTGGTTCGGACACGACCCGATGTAGTCATCGCACTGGCTGACGTCTGGTGGTTGCCCTATTTCGGCGCTCCCCACGTTCGCCGCCAGATGGAGTTGACCGATACGCCGTGGTGCCTCTATTTCCCGATCGATGGCGACGTTGGAGGCGACCGGCTTCCGTCGAGTTGGATTGAAATGCTTAACCAAGTCGATGTGCCGGTCTCAATGAGCCGGTACGGTCAGCTCGTGGCGCGGAATTGCGGCATTCAGTGCGAATACATTCCCCACGGCGTGGACTTGAACGTCTTTCAGCCACCGGAGAGCCGCGAGGCTGCCAAAGCGCAGTTCGGGTATGAAGGGCGATTCGTAGTGCTTTCGGACAGCCGCAATCAGCCGCGCAAGATGCTGCCGCGCCTGCTCGATGTCTTCGCCAGATTCGCAGCGGAGCGGCCCGATGCTCTCCTGCACCTGCATACGGATATGAACGACGAGTTCACTCACTCGATCGTCAATTCGTACGACGTGGCGGCGGATGTGCGCCATCATGGCCTGGAAGACAAAGTCCGATTCACGCCCGGCTTTGTCATGAAAAAGGGAGAAGGCCTGCCGCTGACCGAACTCGCCAAGTACTACCAGGCGGCGGACGTCCATCTGTTGGCGTCGAGCGGAGAGGGCTTTGGCCTCCCAACCTTGCAGGCTGCAGCCGCAGGCGCTGTTCCAATGGCGTCCGCCTACAGCGCGAGCCAGGAGTTAACGGAAGGTCATGGTGAACCGCTGGCTATCGCGGAATGGACCGAGAACGAATTTGGAATTCGCCGCGCTTTAATCGATATCAAACAAACAGCTGCGACGCTGGCACTGTACTACGAGGATCGTGAGTTGCTGGGAGAAAGGTCCCGCCGGTCGCGCCGCTTTGCCGAGTCTTTCGGCTGGAATGCAATTCTGAACCAGTGGGATGTACTCTTGCGCTCGGTGAAGCTCGCAACCCATCGTACTCGTAAACCGATTGTAGTGCGCAGCCAGTCCGTAGAGCGGTTCGCGCCTCACTTGGCGCCTAAAGGTTCCGGCATTTCGGTATCACTGAAAGTGGTGGATAGAGAGTATGGCCGACTGGAGGCTTCGATTGTGGCGGACGCGCGAAACCGTTCTTCCGATGTTCGGATCCCGGCGTCGCCTCCGATTTGCCAAGTTGCGTCGGTACGAGTGCCCCGCCGGCCGGGATATGTCGGGTTCGCACCTGCGGATCGCAGCATTTTTGAGAAAGTGCGCGCGATCTTTCCGATCCTGAATGCCTGGAGTTTTGGACAATCACCGGGCGAAACGACTTCGATCAGCCAGCGCTGCGTGCTGAGTTCAGAGGAAGCCCGTTACGACTTGGCGCAGTCAGTACTGCTGTTGAACTGCCATGGCGGTCTGCCGGAATCACTCTTGACCGATGCCGCTTTCTATGGCGTACCCTGCATCGGCTGGAACACTGTCGCGCTGCAAACATTGTTCTGGCCTGAGTTGGCAGTTCAAGACGACGAGACGGCAGTGATCCTGATCCGGCAGATCCTGACAAATCCCGCGCTCTTGCGACGCGTGGCAGCAGCAGCTCGATCAGTCTGCGCGAGGGTCTATGCGCCGAATGAAGAAGAGTCTGCTCAATCCTTGCGGCGCCTGCACGCAGAGCAAACGCGCAGCGCTGTTGCGGTGGAAAGGTAGTTATCGATATGGCTGCACAGATGTATTTCGTGACGTTCCGGGATCAGTTCAATGAGCAGGCTTCCCGGGAGATCCAGCAACTTGTTCATGACCGCGGCGGGTTCATCCTGATGGTCACCAGGACTGGCCAGGTCATCATCGTCGACGATTCGCAGGCCCCAAGTATTTCCAAGCACCCGAGCGTGAAATCCATCGGTGGAGTGACTCTGAACCCGCGAGGCGTTGCCGCCGAGCGATTGCAGAGGATTTTTGCCGAGAACCTGAGCAAACAAATCGACCTGGGCATGTTACGGCGCTAGGTCCCTTAACTTAACCGGAGGACATCATGAGCATTGGAGCCGATTTATTAGCAGTCCCCTTCGGGGACATGATTCTGAGCATGGCGACCGCCATCGCGCAGAGCCAGAAAGAGCTCGACAAGGCTTCCCTTGTTACCTTGAAGGAGCTGGCTGGAACTCATTTCAAGTTCATCGAAAACATTACCGAAGTCCTGACACCCAACCCGCAGTCGATTCCACTGGACAAAAACGACCCCCTAAAAGGCACGATCATGGTTACAGGCGTGGACGTTCAGACGACGCCAGGACCGGCAATCGATCTCAGCCTGCTGCAGGCGGGTTTGACGCCGACGTTCTACCAGTTTTCGGAATCGAAGATCGAAGTCAAGATCGCCCTGCATGTGGCCACAGAGGCGTCGTTCGGAATTAACGTAAGCCATGACTTCAGCGTGGACCAAAACATCGGTTTCGATGATGGCTCAGGCTTCACCTACTCACGTTCGACAACATGGGCATCTCACGTCGATGCCAGCTACGCAGCCAAGTACTCCTACGCAGCCGACGGATCGAGCCTTCTGAGCACGACCCTGCGGCCTGTGCCACCGCCCCAGCGTGTTATGCCGCGTTTCATCTCGGTGAACGCGTTCTTTAACCCGCCACAGGTCAATATCAGTCAGTGAGCAGAATGATCACGATGGCTTGTGATGTCAGCACCGAAACGAAGAACAGGCAACCCGCACTTTCCAGAGGAGGAACTTTATGGCGATCGGCCAGGATCTGTTAAATGTGCCGTTTCCGGATATGGTTTACAACTTGGCTCGGGCCATTGCCGACGGGCAAAAGCGACTCGACAAAAACTCTTTGAATACTCTCAAGGAGCTTGCCAGAACGAAGTTTGACTTCATCGAGAGCATCACAGAAGTTCTACTGCCGGTGCCACAAACGATCAATGTCGGAGGAAACGAGATCACCGTGACTGGAATTAACGTTGAGACCACGATCTCTCCGCCCACCAAACTCACGCTCCTGCAGGCGGGACTGACACCAACGTTCTATCAGTTCACGGAGAGCCTGATTGAGGTCAAGATCCAACTGAAGACAACGATGGACAACGAAGTGAAAGTCGATGCGGGTTTCGAGTTTGATGAGACGCTCGGCGTCGAGATGGGCTTTGGAGGTGGATTGGCAGGCCTGTTTGGCGGTCCAAGCGGGAAAATCACCTCTACTACCCACGTCGCCAGCCACACCAACGTCGAGACCACGAGCAAGTACTCCGTCACTCAGGAGGGATCAAGCCTGTTAAGGACAACTTTGAAGCCGGTGCCGCCGCCACAGCGCGTGATGCCTCGCTTCATCTCGGTAAATGCTCTGGTGAACCCGCCCGCGGTAACGATTGGGCAGTAGCGATTACACACAAAAGGACTAGCGATGCCGACTATCAGCCAGATTGGTAACGAGCTTTCCGAAATTCCCTTCGGGGACATGATCGCCAGCGTGGCAAAAGGCATTGCCGAAGGCCAGCGACAGCTCGACATGGCGTCGATTCAGACGCTGATTGAGCTGTCGCAAACCATCGTTCCTATCATTCCTGAGGTTTCCGAAGTCATCACTCCTTCACCATTTGAGGTGGCAGTATCTGGTCAGCCGTCGGTCACTGTAACCGGTGCGCGTGTCAGCGCGTCCGCGGCAGAGCCAGTCGCGATGACCGCGTTGCAGGCCGGGATTACGCCCACCTTCTATCAATTCACCGAGGCAACCATTCAGCTGAAACTCTCTCTGCAAGTCCGTCAGGTGGAGGAGGTCGCAACCGACGGAACGCGCAGTCTTGGTTTCCTCTTTTTCAGTTCGAATGTCAACTTCCGGACTCAGAACACTTTTTCGTATCAAGTGGACGGTTCGGCTAGCGTGACGGCTACCTTGAAGCCGGTGCCACCGCCGCAGCGGCTGGTGCCAGCCACAGTCACAGTCAATGCGCTAGGTAAACAACCGGTGGTCACCGTGACTCCATAACCGGAAATCCGGCAACGAAGCGACGAGACGTGAGCATTTCCTCAACATATCTCGAACGTTGGCGAGCCGAGCGCGAACAACAGCGCCGGCGTGAGCAACTGGCAGCGCAGCAGCTCAATCGGATTCGACAAGCGCGCGAGCAGGACCGGCAACAGCAGGCTCGCAACGAGGCCCTGCGGACACAAGTAGTTGAGGCGTTGTTGACCCGAAAGCGACTCGAACGCAAGCAGGAGTCCCAAGAAAAACAGCAACGGGATACCTTGCTGGTGGAAACTCTGCGAGTTCAGCGCGAACAGAAGCGGCAACAGTCTGCCCGGGCGAAAGAGCCGGACTCATCACGGCTTACGGCGCAACAGAATAGGCGGACCCGCGAACTCCAGCCTCTTGCACCGCGAATCCCCGACCGGGAGCACAAGCCCAAGGTGCAGCCTCGAGTAGCCCCCGACGCGCGTAAAGAAAAAACCCGCGAGCAAAAACAGGCGGATAGCCGAATCAAGACGAGCGTGGCCGGATTAGCGAGCCAGAAAAATAAGCGGCGGCAGGATGACGAGGGCGTACGCCGGCGCGCTGCCGAGATTCGCACTGCCGGGAAGCAAGAACAGGCTAAGAAGAAACGCAACAGCGACTTGGCGCATCAGCGTAAGATGGCCACGCGCGAGAAGCAGTTGCAGCGGCTCGCGGTGTTTCGGATTTTGCCTCCTGAGTTACCACCTCGTGAGGCTCCATTCTCGAATCGCTTGGCCGATGTACGCGCGTCCGCTCCTTTGCCCTCGACTAAAACCAAGTCCACCTCTCGTCCTGCGCAACCCGGGGCGCCGCTTCCCGACGATTCGCCGCTCAGTTGGTTGAGTACTCAGGGCAGTTTCGTAATTGATGAGAACGGCAATGCAGTGTATTTGCGGGGAGTAACCGTCACCGGGCTGGACACGGTGAACCCCGGACCGAATCAGACAGTGGCTCAAGCTCTTGCCCTGGATGATGTCGGCCTTGGGATTCTGGCGGATGGTTGGGGTGTGAACCTGATTCGCGTCCCGTTCACGGCGAACTCCATTCTCTCGGGCAACGCATCGCTGACGACGGAGGGTCTGCTCCAAGGGCTTGACGATCTTATCGCCCAAGCCGAGAACGCGGGCTGCTACGTACTACTTGCCCTCAAGCCCGGGCAGGAAGCGACTGGCATACTACCCAGTGACGACGATTACCTATGCATGCGAAGTTTGGCCATTCGCTACCGCGATCAGCCCGCCGTGCTGTACGAACCCTTTGCTTCTAGTTCGTTCCTGGCTGATAACTGGCTCGGCATCGCCCAGGCTGTGATTGGAACAATACGGCGCGAGCATCAAGCGTCGTTACTGTTTATGGGAAACGGCAGAGGTACGGCCGACGTGAGTGGGTTGCCGTTGATATTTACAACCGGGAATCCGATCTACAACATACTCTACACAATTCGATTGACCCCATCCGTGATGAACACAACAAACCGTCAGTCATTGCACACAGTGTCGGAGACTTACCCCCTGTTCGTCTCGGAATGGTCGGACGGCGGACCCGACTTCGGGCGCTCCTCGGCGTTCGCGGCAGACCTCATTGAGCGTCTTGCGGCGGGATGGGCAGCAGCGAACTGGAATGCTGAACCAAGGCTCGTGACAGATGCTTCGGCTCATCGGTTTTCCGCCACGCGATGGGGAATGCTCGTGCAGCGGGCAATCGCCCAACCGGTGCGGCCGTTGCTGACGTCGTACGGCTCGAGCGATCCAGTGTCTGGGGGAGTGTGACGTCTTTGTTTGGGGTTTAGCGGGAAGAGGCAGTTGGCGGTTTCTTCATGCAGATTAAGGCTTACATGTTGTCGTGCCCTCAGCGGGAGGCGATGCGTAGCCGGTCACTCGCCAATTTGGAGGCGACAGATTGGGGCGAAGCCGCGATCGTCGAGGTTGACCAGACCACGCACGAACGTCTGCAACAGCGGCAAACAGAAACCGCCTTTCGCCTGTTGCAACGCTCAGTCGAGGAAGGTGCCGAGTTTTTTCTCTTCCTAGAGGACGATTTGGATTTCAACAGCAATTTGCGCCACAACCTGGAGCACTGGTATCCCCTGTCGCAGGTCGGTCCCGGCGGACACTTCTTTGCATCCATCTACAACCCGAATGTGCGCGCGCTTGAGCGAGATGAAGATAAAGCGTTCTTCATCGCTGATCCGAATTCAGTCTACGGCAGCCAGGCATTTATGTTATCCGGAGCTACTGCACGGCACATTGTGAACAATTGGGAAAGTCACATCGGCATGCAGGACATAAAGATGTCGCGGCTGGCGGCTCAGGTCACGCCGATTTACTATCACCGGCCCTCTCTGGTGCAGCATATCGGGGTCGAAAGTGCGTGGGGCGGTTCCTACCACCAAACGATTGATTTTCAGAAACACTGGAAAGCCGACGCCGCCCCACACGGAGTATCCCGTCCGATGATTCTCATGCAAATGAGGAAGACTGAGGGCTGGCTGGATGATGTCGAAGCAAAGCTGCTGGTCGATACGGTGGTAACGCTGATTACCGGGCGACAGCCTTGTTCTATCGTGGAAGTGGGCAGTTATTGCGGCAAATCGACTGTGGTCTTCGGGCTGGCGTTGAAACAATTGGGCAAGGACGAGTCCCGCGTCTTTGCGATTGATCCTCATGACGGCCGTGTGAGCACCCTCGATGGCAAGATCGCTTCAACCGGTCCCACATTCGACAAGTTTCGCAAGAACATCCTCGCCGCCGGAGTTGAATCATTTGTCGAACCCATCCTTGGTCGCTCCACTGAGATAGGCTGGGACCGGGCAATCGACCTGCTTTTTGTCGACGGTCTTCATGGCTACGATCATGTGCTCGCGGACTTCCGGCATTTCTCACCCTGGATCCGACCAAGCGGGTGTGTCGCCTTTCATGATTGTGCTCCTCACTTCCCTGGAGTGCAGCGAGTGGTGAGCGAGATCGTGCGCAGCGGAGAATACCAAATTGCCGCCCGCGCCAATAGCTTGGCCGTCTTAAAGAAAGCGGCAGCGTAGTGGGCAGCCTGAATTCAGACGGGTCCGATCCAGAATATGTGGACAGCGATCAGGAAATGCGGGGTATGCTGATCTGCGAATGATCGAACCTCACCGTTCGAGAAGAATTGAAGGCCCTGGCAAAGAGCATAGACTGACAAAGTCCTGAATAGTGAACGAGTGAAGTAGCATCCAACCGCAGCTTGAATCCCACGCCCTTCTACGCCGAACTGTGTATTTTACCGTTGGTGACACCTTGCTGGTGTTATGTACCTAGCCATCGAGAATGATAGCCCACAGCAGCGAGCCTTCTTCTCCAAGCGACAAGTAAGGCTCAGTTGATTCAAAAAAAGATCATTGTCCGTTAGACTGAGTGTTCGCCCGAGGACCAAACCACTTGGACAAATTTAGATCGCCTTCTCTTCGTCGTATCCTTTTCTCCCTTCTTCTATTTGCAATCTCCGCGGTTGCTCAGACGGTTCCGTCGGAACTGTTCAATGGGCTTAAGTGGCGCTTAATTGGCCCCTTCCGGGGCGGCCGAGCGGTCGCTGTTGCCGGAATACCCGGCGACTCTACCACTTTTTATTTCGGCGCGGTCAACGGTGGCGTCTGGAAAACAACCGATGCTGGTGTCGTCTGGACGCCAATTTTCGATGGCCAGCCTATTGGCTCGATCGGCGCTCTCGCAGTTGCACCATCAGACCCCAAGACGATCTATGTCGGAACCGGCGAGTCCGACATTCGTTCCTCTCTCTCCTTCGGCAACGGCGTCTACAAGTCTGTCGATGCCGGCCGAACCTGGGCACACGTGGGCCTGGAGGACACGCGCCACATCAGCAGGATCGTCGTCGACCCGCAGGACGCGGACGTAGTCTACGTCGGGGCTCTGGGCCATGTTTATGGTCCGAACGTGCAACGGGGCGTCTACAAATCCACCGACGGCGGAATCCATTGGACCAGAGTTCTCGATCAAGGTCCCGAAATCGGCGTCTCTGATCTGGCAATCTGTTCCGGTCATCCGCAGCTTTTGTTTGCCGGCACGTGGCACACATGGCGTCCTCCCTGGAGCACGTATGCGCCAATCGATCGTCCCGGTGGCGGTCTTTACCGTTCTCAGGACGCCGGCAAGACCTGGTCTCGACTCAGCGGAACTGGCCTGCCAGAAGGTGATTGGGGACGGGTTGGGGTCGATGTCGCGCCCGACGGGAAACGTGTGTACGCGCTTATTCAGGCCAAGAAGTCTGGCCTCTATCGTTCCGATGATGGAGGCAATACCTGGACGCTTGCCAACGACGACTCGCGGCTCACCAGCCGTGCCTGGTATTTCAATGGCGTCACCATCGATCCGAGCAATCCTGATGTCCTCTATGTTCCGAATGTTGCTCTGTACCGCTCTGAAGACGGAGGCAAGACCATTTCGATTGTTCGCGGTGCCCCGGGCGGGGATGACTATCATCAGATCTGGATCGATCCCAGGAACTCTGCCAACATGGTTCTTGGAACGGACCAGGGCACTACCATCAGCCTCGATCGTGGCCAGAGCTGGAGCACCTGGTACAACCAGCCGACGGCACAGCTCTACCACGTCACCACCGACAATCAGTTTCCATACGTGGTGTACGGGACTCAGCAGGATAGCGGAAGTGCCGCTGTTGTAAGCCGCACCGATTACGGCCAGATCACGCCGCGAGACTGGTTCCCAGCCGGTCCGAGCGAGAGCGGATATATGGCAGTCGATCCCAACGATCCCACTATCATCTATCTAGGCGCAGCTTATGGTGGCGTCGCTCGTTTCAATCGGCGGACTGGCCTCAGCCAGGACATCACTCCATGGCCCGTCTCAATTTTCGATTCGGAGATTGATCAACGCAGATATCGTGCACCTTGGTCTCCGGTGCTGCTGTTTTCTCCGGCTGATCCGAAGGCGCTCTTTCTTGGCACGCAGTACGTGATGAAAACTGTCGACGGTGGTCTGCACTGGGAAACCATCAGCCCCGATCTCACCGGCTCAACCGCGGTTTTGGGAGACAAGAGACCGCGCGAAGTGACAACCATCGAAAATGCCAAGCAGAGAGGCTACGGGGTTGTGACCACGATCGCCCCGTCTGCCCGCAGCCGTGAATTGATTTGGGCTGGAAGCAATACCGGCCTGATTCACCTGACCCGCGATGGCGCGAAAAGCTGGAAGGACGTCACCCCTCGAGGGCTTAGCGACTGGAGCAAGATCTCGCTGATCGAAGCTTCACATTTCGACCCTGCCGTTGCTTATGCTGCCGTCGATCGCAGCCGGCTCGATGATCAAACGCCACACCTCTATCGAACCCGCGATTATGGTGCAGCCTGGCAGCCGATCACCGAGGGCATTTCGGCTGCGGCTTTCTTGCGCACAATTCGCGAAGATCCTCAGAGCAGAGGGTTGCTCTTCGCCGGAACCGAGCTTGGAGTCTACGTGTCGTTCGACGACGGCGATCATTGGCAGTCCCTGCAATTGAATCTGCCGGTCAGCTCGGTCCGCGATCTCGCGATCCATGGTGATGACCTCGTGGTCGCGACGCATGGACGTTCCTTCTGGATTCTCGACAACATCACGCCGCTGCGCCAGACGTCCGAAGCCCGCAGGACAAATGTGACATGGCTTTATCATCCCGCTGCTGCCATCCGTGTGGACAACGATGATTTTGTAGGCACACCACTGCCTCCCGAAGAACCTACTGCAGAGAACCCGCCGAATGGTGCGATGATTGATTATTTCCTGAAGTCTCCAGCGAGCAACGTGGCGCTCGAGGTTTTTGACGCGCAACACAAGCTCGTACGGAGGTTCTCTTCGGAAGGCCAAAACGCAACGAAGCACGGGTCCCTCCCGGTGGCGGAGCGCTGGTTCCCCAAGCCGGAAGTCCTGGCGAAGACTCCTGGGATGCATCGCTTCGTGTGGAACCTTACGTGGGGGAGTTCTGGTGGACCGGTTGCGGATGAAGAATCCGAGTATCGCAATCCCAGCGGCCCGAAGGCAGTCCCAGGAATCTACGAGGTCCGCCTGACGGTTGATGGACAGGCGCAGACTCAACCGCTGCAAGTCGTCATGGACCCTCGCTCGTCCGCCACTCCTGAGGTCCTCCGGCAACAGTTGCAGTTAGCGAACCAAATGTTTGCCGAAACCATGGAAGCGCGTCGCGCGCTGGCAGAAATCAACTCGATCCAGAAACAGATTTCGGAGGCTGAGCGGAAGCCTCAAGGACAAAACCCAGAGCTCAAGTCAACGCTGGCCGAGATCCAAACCGGATTGACCAAAATTCTCACAAGGAAGGCCAACGATCCAGAGCGCACCGTCGGACTGCAGGAAGCATACAAGGATCTTGCATCAGCACTGCGAGTTGTCGAAAGCGGGGATCGTGCCGTGCCCTCGCAGGCGATCGCTGTCTACCAGGAATCTAGCCAACAACTAAAAGCGTGCCTTGAAGAGTGGGCCACTTTCAAGCAAACGAAGTTGCCGCCGCTTAACCAGCAACTGCGCGAAAAAAATCTTTCCCCAATCGCGATTTCTGAAGTTGAGGAGCAAGTTGAAAGCCTAATGTCGCGCTAGATTGGATTCCTTCGGAGGTAAGGAGTAGGTCCGGGAGGCCCGCCTGGAACGCAAAGCTACTTTCTCAAGACACCAGGACTCATCGGCGCACACGGCCAACCGTAGACAGTGGTCAGGGACACCGGCCCGAGAAAATTGTTTACAGGCGCACAAACCTGGCTACTGCTTTCGAGGAATGGAAGTGCTGGCTGTTTCCGCATCCGGCAACGACCGGAGCTCGTGCTGGATCCATTCGAGTTCCTTCTTCCCGCGAACAATTGTGTTGAACTCCTCAGGCGTTTTGTAGATGAGGGTAGTTGCGCTCGCGGGGACGGCTGCCCGCAACTTTTCCTTGGCCGACTTGGGCGTGTTGAGTTCAAATACGGCATCCTGCAAGCGAAATTTCTTCGCCTGGATCTTTGGTAGCCACTCGACCGGCTCGAGGGCCGCGGCCTTCTTTAAGAATTCCGGCTTCACATACTCAGCTCGCTCTTCCTCTGGTACGAATGGAGAGGTTGCCATCCAGGTCGGCCAATCGCCCCAAGGATCTATGGTATCGAGCACTTTGATGCGGCGGTCCACCGCCGAGGTGAGGATCGCGATGCTGGCTCCCGATCCCTGCGCGTACATGCCCACCCGCGTCATGTCAAGATCGCCCCGCTGGGCAAGGTAGTCCAGGACCATCTGCACATCGTGGGCTGAGGTTGCCAAACACTCCGGGAGTTCGCTGATGAACCATTCCCGCATCGGACGGTCGTGATAGCGATGTCCCGTGAGTGCGGAGACGAAGCCCACGGCGGCAAACCCATCCTTGGTCACGCTGGTTTGAAAGGCTTCATCCTTAAAGCGGTCGGTATCCGAGGGATAACCATAAAGGTAGAGGATCACCGGAGGCTTCTTGACTCCCTTGGGTTTCACCACATAAAGGTCCAGGGGATCACCGAATCTCCACTGCACTTGGAGCAGTTCCACGGTGTAGCCAGGATAATCATTGATGTAGCCGGTGATCGGCGGAGCTGGCCTCAGGTTGCTGCTGCTGCTCAACGCGGGCGAGGTCCAATCCTCCTTCACACCCTTGAAACGAGTGTCGGCCGGATCGGCAATAGGGGGAGACGCGGGCAAAAGTTGAGCGGCGGCCATCTGCGCCAAGGACAAGACTGTAATTGCAAGAATAAGCGTTCTCATGAATACCGATAACCCGAATCTTAGGTGCATCATCTTCCCCAGAATGAAATGTCCTTCGAGCTAAGGAGCCAACGAATGCTACGCCCAGAAGGAGAAAAATGGCGAGCCCCCGTTTCCAGGTACGCTCGCCACGTTATGTTAGCAGCTAGAAAAGCATGTTAGTAGTTACACAAGCTCAGTGGAAGGTTTGGCAGGCAGTGCCCGGAGCATCCTGCACCAGCTGAGTCGTTTTGCTCGTGGACGATTCAATGCAGCCACCTTCATCGCGGCCTGCTTCGCTCGTCCCGAAATTAACAGCGCCGGGGCCGTAATGCGAGCGCAGCAGTTTAAGTCCCGGATCCGTACCGTTCTTTATGGCAGGCACGAAGTCGGGAACGCTGTTGACGGCAAACGTCTGCGAGCCGGTTACCAGCAGTTTCGCG
>WNFI01127719.1_pt1 | contig 24156 bp, 18 predicted proteins | sample 5400471 | NCBI WGS metagenome assembly WNFI01 (sample SAMN13153348, study PRJNA577476) | soil metagenome | isolation source: 100 cm saprolite on Douglas fir-dominated hillslope | place: USA:California | collected 2013-09-17 | reverse complement strand
GCTCGTGGGGTACTACGCCCTGGACTTCCCCGCCGGCGGCGATAACGCGTCGGGCACGGTCGCACCGGCCCAGCGCTATCGGGCGCCCCAGATCCAGTCCCAGGACGTGAAGCTGGGAGACCAGGCGATCACCCAGCTCATGCAAAGCGACGCCGTCGAGCGCCTCCTGAAAGATCCCGGATTCCGTGCGCTGGCGCAGAACCCGGCGGCGCTCCAGGCGCTCGCCGCCAACGCTAATGCGTTCGCGGCCATGGCGGGCCAGCCGAAAGCCTTCGCGGCGATGGCGACCAACGCACAGGCCTTCCAGGCGCTCGCGCAGAATCCGGCGGCCTTCTCCGTACTGGCGCAAAACCCGTCCGCGGCCAGTGCGCTTTCGCAGAACGCCTCGGCCTTTGCGGCGATGTCGGCGCAGCCCAACGCCTTCGCCGCCATGGCTGCGAATGCCAACGCGTTCGCCGCGCTGTCGCAATATCCCAAGGCTTTCGCCGCGATCGCGGCCAACCCGAGTGCCTTTGCCGCTTTCGCCAACGATTCGAAAGCCTTCGCGGCGGCCGCCGGCAACCCGAGCGCTTTCGCGGCAATGGCCAGCGCGCCCGCGGCGTTCCAGGCGCTCGCCAACGATGCGCAGGCCCTGAACGCGCTCGCCAACTCGCAGGCCTTCGCGGCGATGGCGGCGAACGCACAGGCTTTCAGCGCGCTCGCGGCCAACTCGCAAGCCTTCGCGGCCCTTGCGGCCAATCACCAGGCGTTCGCGGCGATGGCGCAGAACGCGAATGCCTTCGCGGCACTGGCGGCGAATCCCAGCGCGCTCGCGGCCTTGTCGGCGCAGCCGAGTGCGCTCGCGGCGATGGCGGCCAACTCGCAGGCATTCGCCGCGCTCGCCGCCAACTCGCAGGCCTTCGCGGCGCTGGCGTCGAACCCCGCGGCCTTCGCCGCCATGGCGGCCAACCCCAGCGCCTTCGCGGCGCTCGCGGCCAACCCCAGCGCCTTCGCGGCACTGGCGTCCAATCCCAGCGCGCTCGCCGCCATGTCGGCGAACTCGAGCGCTTTCGCTGCGGCCGCCGCGTCCAACCTGAGTGCGCAGACCAACGCACAGACGAACTCGCAGGCCAAGTAACGCGCCCGCACCTGGGCATCGACCGCCGGCCTCGCGCCGGCGGTTTTGTTTTGCGCAACCGGTTATCCTTCGCTTCGTTGCGTGCGGCTCGGGAGGGGCTTGCATGCGTTGCCGCATCTTCTGCCTCACGCTCGCGTTGGCTCCGGTGGCGCATGCCGCCGAGAGCCCGCTCGGCCTGTCGTACGTGGAAACGTCCGACCTCGAGCTCATCTACTTCGACCCCACCCTCGCCTACCTCGCCCCGTATGCGGTGCGCACCTTCACCAACTCGCTCGCGTGGCAGCGGCGCGTGCTTGGCTGGGAGCCCTACGAGCGCACTACGGTCCTGCTGAAGGATTTCTCGGACTACGGCAACGCCAGCGCCTCGCCCCTGCCGCGCAATACGCTGCGCTTCGACATCGCGCCGGTCTCCTACGCCTTCGAGACCTATTCGGCGAGCGAGCGCATGTACTCGATCATGAACCACGAGCTGGTCCACGTTGCGACGACCGACTACTGGTCGGAGCAGGACCGCATGTGGCGCCGCTTCTTCCGCGGCAAGGTGTTTCCCAAGGAGCAGCACCCGGAGACGCTGCTCTACAGCTATCTCACGGTGCCGCGCTTCACGGTGCCGCGCTGGTACGCGGAGGGCAGCGCGGTCTTCATGGAAACGTGGATGAGCGGCGGCCTGGGGCGCGCTCAAGGCGGCTTCTACGAGATGGTGTTCCGCGCCATGGTGCGCGACGGCGCGCATTTCTACGATCCGCTCGGGCTGGAATCGCGCGGCACGCGGGTGGACTTCCAGGTCGGGGCCAACGCGTATCTCTACGGAACGCGTTTCTTCACCTGGCTCGCCTACGCGCACACGCCCGAGAAGGTGGTCGCGTGGCTCAAGCGCGACGCCGGGAGCCGGCGCCACTACGCCGACCAATTCCAGCACGTCTTCGGCATGCCGCTCGAGCAGGCCTGGCAGGATTGGATCGTCTTCGAGCACGATTTCCAGCGGCGTAACCTCGCGCAGGTGCGCCAACAGCCGATCACGCCGCACCGCGACCTGGTCGCGACCGCGGTCGGCTCGACATCGCGCGCCTACTACGACGAGGCGAAGGGCATTCTCTACGCCGCATTCGATTATCCCGGTGTGGTGGCGCATGTGGGCGCGCTCGATACCCGCGACGGCAACGTGCGGCGGCTGGCCGACGTGAAGGACGCCATGCTCTACAAGGTGACCTCGCTCGCCTACGATCCGGCCGGCCACACGCTTTTCTTCGCCACCGACAACCACGCGCTGCGCGACCTGGTGGCGCTCGATCTCGCGAGCGGCAAGGAAACGATGCTGCTCAAGGACGCGCGCATCGGCGAGTTCGTGTTCAACCCGGCGGACCGCTCGCTTCTCGGCGTACGCCACCAGAACGGCCTCGCAACGCTGGTGCGCATCCCGCATCCGTATTCCGAGTGGAACCAGGTGCACACGTTCGCGTACGGGGTCGTGCCCTACGACCTCGACATCTCGTCGGATGGGCGGCTGCTTTCGGCTTCGGTGAGCGAGGTCAATGGAGACCAGTACCTGCGCGTGTGGGAGCTGGACAAGGTCCGCGCGGGCAATCTCGTGCCGTTGAGCGAGTTCCGCTTCGGGCAATCGGTGCCGGAGAGCTTCGTGTTCACGCGCGACGCGCGCTACCTGTATGGCAGCAGCTACTACACCGGCGTGTCCAACATCTTCCGCTACGAGGTGGCGACCGGCGCGATCGAGGCGGTGTCCAACGCGGAGTCCGGCTACTTCCGCCCGGTACCGCTCGCCGACGGACGCCTGGTGATCTTTCACTACACGGGCGACGGGTTCGTTCCGGCCATCATCGAGCCGCGCGTCCTCAAGGACGTGAGCGCCATCACCTTCCTCGGCGCGGAGGTCGCGGCGAAGCACCCCGTGGTCACGACGTGGCAAGTGGCGCCTCCCGGCGCGGTCGAGCCGGAATCGCTGATCACGGCTCGCGGCCCTTACATTCCGCTGCAGCGCATCGCATTCCAAAGCGCCTATCCGGTGCTGCAGGGCTACAAGACTTACGCGGGCCTGGGCTATCACTTCTACTTCGACGACTTGCTCTCGCTGGCATCGTTCGACATCACCGCGGCCTATACGCCCTCGACCAACCTGCCGCTCGACGAGCGCGCCCATCTTGCCCTCAAGTACCGCTACCTCGGCTGGCATGCCGGCCTGTCGTGGAACCGCTCGGACTTCTACGACCTCTTCGGTCCGACGCTGCGCAGCCGCAGGGGCCTCGCCACGACCGCCGGATACGACCACTCGATCATTTTCGACGAGCCCCGCAGGCTCGATCTCAAGACCGAGGTCGCCCTCTACAACCGCCTCGACGCTTTGCCGGAATCGCAAAACATCGCCGCCACGTCCACGCGGCTCTTCACGGCGCAGACCGGGCTCTACTACACCGACGTGCGCCGCTCGCGCGGGGCGGTCGACGACGAGAAGGGAATCGCCTGGGATGTCGTGCTTGCCGCCAATGCCGCGGGGGGTGCTACGAATCCGCAATTGCGGGCGGATTTCGACTTCGGCTTTCCGCTCGGCGCGCATGCCTCGATGTGGTTGCGCAGCGCCGCCGGCGCCGCCCACGGCCGCCGCGACGATCCGTTCGCGAACTTCTTCTTCGGCGGATTCGGCAACAACTACGTCGACAGCCGCTCGATCAAGCGCTACCGCGAGTTCTTCGCCTTTCCGGGGTTCGATCTGAACGAGATCAATGGGCGCAGCTTCGCGCGCGAGCTGGCGGAGCTGAACCTGCCGCCCGTGGTGTTCGAGTCGATCGGGACACCCGCCTTTCACCTGACGTGGCTCCGCCCCGCAGCGTTCGTCTCGGGCCTGTGGACCGATCCCGCGGATTCCTCGCACCGCAGCCGCTATGCCAATGCGGGAGCGCAGATCGACCTGCGCTTCAGCGTGCTGCATTGGTACGAGATGACGCTTTCGGCGGGCTACGCGTCCGGTTATCGAGGCGCCAGGCGCGCCGGCGACGAGTGGATGGTCTCGCTGAAGATCATGTAGGCGCATGGCCGACGTGCTGCTTCGAGCCTTGGTGGGACTGCTGCCGGTGCTGTGCTTCCTGGCGGCGCTCCTCTACCTGGACAGCTACAAGCTGGTGAAGCTGCGCACCGTGATCGCGGTGGTCGGCTGTGGCGTGATCGCGGCCGGCGCGGCGTACCTCGTGAACGGGCTGCTGCTCTTCAACATCGCGATCGACGCGACGTCCTTCTCGCGCTACGTCGCGCCGGTGACCGAGGAGCTGCTGAAGGCGACGGTGATCGTGGCGCTCATCCGCGCCCACCGCATCGGCTTCCTGGTGGACGCCGCGATCTTCGGCTTCGCCGTCGGCACCGGCTTCGCGATGGCGGAGAACCTCCATTACCTCCGCCTCTATCCCGACGCGCAGATGGGGACCTGGAACGTGCGCGGCTTCGGCACCGCGATCATGCACGGGGGCGCCACGGCGATCTTCGCGGTGATGGGACTCGCGATGCTCGAGCGCGCGGGACGGGCGCGCCTGCGGGCATTCCTTCCCGGCCTCGCGTTCGCGGCGCTGCTGCACTCGGCGTTCAACCACTTTTTTCTTTCGCCGAAGCTCTCGACGCTCGGCATCGCCATCGTGGTCCCGCTGCTTCTCTACGCGGTCTTCGAATTCAGCGAGAAAGCGGTCGGCAATTGGCTCGGCCAGGGATTCGACGCAGACACCGAGATGCTCGCCCTCATCAACTCGGGGCAGTTGTCCGATTCACCGGTGGGCCGCTACCTGCACACCCTGAAGGACCGCTTCAAAGGTCCGGTCGTGGCCGACGTGCTTTGCTACCTGCGCATGTATACCGAGCTGGCGCTGCGCGCCAAGGGCATCCTCATCATGCGCGAGAACGGCTTCGACGTGCCGGTGGACGAGGCGACCCGGGAGAAGTTCGCGGAGATGCGCTATCTCGAGATCAGCATCGGCAAGACCGGCCTGCTCGCGCTCCAGCCGATGCTGCATATGAGCCACAAGGACCTGTGGCAGCTGCACATGCTGAAACGATGAGTCAGACCTTCTTGCCGATGGCGCGAATCAACCGCAGAGTGAACCAACCCGCGACGATGTAAAAGACGCAGGCGAGCACCGGGAGATCCATCACTCGCGGCCCCATCGCATGCTGCATGAGCAGGCTCGCCGCGAGATAAAGGCCCAGAGTGACGAGGGCGAGCGACACCATGCTCGAGCCGCGCACGATCTGCGCCGAGAGCTCGGGCAGGCCCTCGTGGTCCACCGAGATGCGCACGCCCTCCTCGCGCAGCCGCCGCAGCGACGCGGCGAGAAGCCGCTGCCATTCGTTGGCGGCGATCGCGGTCTCGAACTGCAGCCGGCGCGTGTCCTTGTTGCCGGAGGCGAGCGCGGTCTCCATGACTTCGCGCGAGCGCGCCGAGAGCGAGTCCAGCAAGCTGAACCCGGGATCGAGCCGGCGCACTACCGCTTCGAGGAGGAGGGTGGCGCGGGCCAGCACGAGCAGGTGCAGCGGGACGGCGAAATTGAAATCGCGCGTGGCGGCGAGAAGCCGCGAGAACGCCTCCCCCACCGACCATTCGTTGATCGGTCTCCGCGAATACTCCGACATGATCGCCGCCACCGCCGGGCGCAGCTTCTCGCGGTCGGAAGTCTTGGAGAGCATTCCCAGCTCGAGCCACGAGTCGAGCACCCACTCCGTGTCCTGCTCGGTGAAAGCGAGCATGAAAGCGGCGAGCGAGTGGCGCGTGGGACGGTCGAGGCTGCCGACCACGCCGAAGTCGTGCAGCGAGAGCCTCCCCTCTTCGGTCACCATGATGTTGCCCGGGTGCGGATCGCCGTGGAAGTAGCCCAGCACGAAGAACATGTGTACGTAGGCGTCGAGGAGATTCTGCGCGAGGTCGGCCCTTTTCCCGACGCTCGCGAGCGTGTCCACGCGCTGGCCGAAGATGCGCTCCTGCACGACCACGGTCTCGCTGCAGAACTCCTGCACGACGTCGGGAATGACGATGGTCTCGGAGCCGTTGAAGGCCTCGGCGAAGCGATGCGTGTTGCGCGCTTCCTCGCGAAGGTCGAGCTCGCGCTTCAGGTTCGCCCAGATCTCGCGCACCACCGCCTCGGACTTGTAGCGGGTCAGGACGGAAGAAAAGCGCGACAGGAAGCGCACGATCGCCGTGAGAATGCTCATGTCGCGGTTGACCTGGATCGCGACCCCGGGCCGCAGGATCTTCACCACGACCTCGCGACCGGCGAAAGTGCGCGCAGTGTGCACCTGCGCGACCGAAGCCGCGGCGAAGGGCACTTCGTCGAAGCGGATGAAGAGCATCGCAGGCGGCTTGCCGAACGCCTTCTCGACCGCCGCGACCGCCTCTTCCGCCGGGAAGGGCTTCACGTCGTCCTGCAGCTTCTGCAGCTCGGCGAGGAAGTCGGGTGGAAGGAGGTCGGTGCGCAGGCTGAGGTGCTGGCCGAGCTTCACGAACGTGGTGCCCAGGTCCTGCAGCAGGTCCGCGAAGCGCTTGGCGGGCGTGGGACGGCTGGCCAGGCCCAGCCGGTACGCCATCAGCCACGCGAGATACGCGCCGATGCGCACGAAGATCTCGAAGGCGCGGCCGATGGTGCTGCCCGTCCTGGGCGCCCGCCGCGGGGTGGCGTACGCACTCGGGGGTGCCTTCGTCAGTTCGCTCTGGTCCATCACGCTAAGAGCGCGCGACCCCCGGTAAGTTCTCCCTCTCCCCAATTCGCGGTGAGGCAGGGCGTGCTCTTGCTCGATCTTCGCGACGCTGTGTCCCGAGGAAGGCGTTCAAGGAAAGCGCTGTCCCTTGGGGGCGGGCCACGCGAGGCAAGACATGACGGGGATGTCGGCGAGGACTGTCCGACGCGCACCCGACCGAGAGGTCGGAAGTAGGGGCTGTGCGCAAGTTCCGCAGCCGCCGTCGTATCTTGGCGAGTCGTGGGGACCGCAAGCGTGAGCGCCGCGGCCCGTTCTGCTCCCGGGCGGCGCTTTCCTTGAACGCCTTCCTCGCCGTGACGGGCTACCCTCTCCCCGGCCCTCTCAAAAGGGAGAGGGAGAACTTCACTTCGTCGACTCGGGTGTAGGCGCTATCGGTGCCGTTGTTTCGGGCGGTGGTGGTGGAGGTGACGGGGTCCCCGCCTGCGCGGGGACGACGTCCGCGGTCGGACCGGAGGGCCCCGCGATCGATGTCGGCTGGAACGCGGGTTCGCCGAATTGCCAGAGGAGGAACGCGTAGATGTCGGCGATCTCTTCGTCGTGCTGTGCGCGCGGGGTGCCGGGACCGTGGCCCGATTCGAAGTCGACGCGCAGCAGGACGGGCTTTTCGCTCGATGTCGCGGCCTGCAGCCGCGCGGCCATCTTGGCGGGTTGCCAGGGGTCGGCCCGCGCATCGTTGATGCCGGTGGTGAGCAGCACCGCCGGGTAAGCGGTGCCGTCGCGCACGCGGTGATAGGCCGACATCACGCGCAACGCGTCGAAACCCTCCGGCGTGGCCGTCGAGCCGAACTCGGGAACGTTGGCCGGCCCGCCGGCTCCCAGCTCGAAGCGCAGCATGTCCATCACCGGAACGCGCGCGACCGCCGCGGCGAAAAGATCGGGACGGCGGACGAGCGCGCCTCCCACCGGAATTCCGCCCGCGCCGGTGCCCATGATCGCGAGCCGCTTCGGATTGGTGAAGCCGTACTTCACGAGGAATTCGGCGGCGGAGACGAGATCGAGGATGGTGTTGATCTTGGTCGCCTTGCGGCCCGCGGCGTGCCAGGTCTCGCCGTATTCGCCGCCGCCGCGCACGTGCGCGATCGCATAGACCCCACCGCGCTCGAGCCATGCGAGCCGCGCCGGATCGAAGGCCGGGGACATCGTCGCCCCATAGCTGCCGTAGCTTACGAGGAGCGTGGGCCTGTCTCCGGTGAGTGTCGTCGTCTTGCGGTACAGCAGCGTCACCGGGATGCGCGTGCCGTCGTGGCCGGGCGCGTAGAGGCGCACCTCGTCGATCGCGGAGAAATCCGCCGCGGAGGCCGGCTGCAGGGAGGTCTGCTTCAGGTTTCCGCCGCGCGCCTCGACCTCGACGATCGCCGGAGCCTCGATCCAGCCCTGCAGGCGCAGCAACGCGCCGGGACGCCGCGGATTGGCGATCAGTTGCGCGATCGCGGCATCGAACGGGGTGCGAACGAATTCCGCGGCCTTTGACCCGAGCAGGCCGAGCGGCATGCGCTCGAGCCGGTCGACGCCGCCCAGCATGGTGCGCAGGTAGAGCGCGTCGCGCGCGAGCGCCATCTCCTGGATCACCGCGTCTCCCTCGGGGATCGCCACGCGCGCGTGCGCGAGATCCGGCTTGCGCGCGTCCAGGCGCAGCACGCGCGAGCGCGCCGCGCCGCGATGGCTCAAGAGATAAAGATCGTCCCGCCACGCCTCGATCGCGGTCACCTCGTCCTCGAATCCCACGACCTTGCGCCAATGCGGCCGGCCGGCGGCGAGGTCGCGGAGCTCCGTGACGTGCACCGCGATCTCGCGCCGCACACCCTCGCGCGCGATCGCGTACGCGTAGCGCGATTCGAGCGGCACGAGGAGCGACGGAGCGACGAACTCCGGCACGTCGCGCGCGCCGCCCACGCCGGGCGCGAACACGATCTCGTCGCGCGCCGCATCGCGCCCAAGCACATGCCGATAGAGCCGGATGTTGGCGTAGCGGCGCGGCCCGACGCCGCCCTCGGGAATGCGCGCGTAGTAGAAGGCGTGCGCATCCGGGTGCCACGCGAGCTCGGCATTGAAGCGCGCGCGGTCGATCTCCACCGGGAGGTCGAGCGCCTTGTCGGCCGCGAGCACGCGCAGGACCGAGTCCTCGCTGCCGCCGCGCGAGACGCCGTAGGCGACGTGGCGCCCATCGGGAGAAGGCGAGTACCAGTCGATGGCGGCGGGAGCGCCCTGGCGCGAGAAGCGCGCGGGATCGAGGAGCACGCGCTCGGGGCCCACGAGTTCTTCGCGCATGCATAGCACCGCGTTCGCCTGCCGCGGCGCCAGCTTGAGGTAGAACACGCGCCCTGCGGCGAGCTTCACCTCCGTCACCGCCGTCTGCGCCTCCGCCAGCGTTCGAATGCGCTGCAGCAGCGCCGCGCGGCCAGGAATGCGATCGAGGCTTTCTCGCGCGCGCGCCGCCTGCTCGCGAAAGAAATCCTGCGTGCGCGGGCTCGCCGCATCCTCGAGGAAACGGAACGAGTCGTATATCGCCACCCCGTGCAGGATTTCCGTCGGCGCGCGCGCGGCAGGCGGCTCCTCGACCTTCGCCGCCGGCGGCGCTTCTGTCTCCGGTTTCGCGGGCGGCGGCGCTTCTGTCTCCGGTTTCGCGGGCGGCTTCTCTTCCGGCGCGGTGTCCGCCGCTACCGCGCCAAACACAATGACTACGGCTGTGAATCCGCAGATAAATGGGGTCAGGTACATTTTCCGATCGAACGCGATTCGCGTTCTGCTGCGAAGCGGAAAATGTACCTGACCCCATTTATCTTTCATGTCACCACGAACTGGAGCGCGGCAAGGCGCGCGTAGAGGCCGTTCTCGGCGACGAGAGTGGCGTGGGTTCCGGTGGCGACGATGCGTCCGTGGTCCATGACGATGATCCGGTTCGACGACTTAACGGTTGCGAGGCGATGCGCGATGACCAGCGTGGTGCGCCCGTGCATGAGGCGGTCCAGTGCGAGCTGCACCGCCTTCTCGCTCTCCGCGTCGAGCGAGCTGGTGGCCTCGTCGAGGAGCAGGATGGCGCGGTCGGCGAACGTTGTCGAGCACGCTGGTGGCGAAGATCACCGGGTCCTGCGCTACGACCGCCACCCTGCGGCGCAGTTCCCGCGGGTCGGCCTCGCGCGCATCGACTCCGTCGAGGGTGATGCGCCCCGTGAACGGATCGTAGAAGCGCAGCAGCAGCTGGAACACGGTCGTCTTCCCCGCGCCCGAGGGGCCGACGAGGGCGACCACTTCGCCGGGCTGCACCGCGAGCGAAAGGCGGTCGAGCGCCGGTGTCGCGGGCCGCGAAGGATAAAAGAAAGTGACGTCCTCGAACGCCACGCGCCCCACGGGCGGCTGCGGCAACGCAACGGGATGAAGCGGCGGGCGGATGCGCGAGGGCGTGTCGAGGAGCTCGAGGAGCCTCTCGGAGGCACCGGCGGCGCGCTGCAGCTCGCCGTAGACTTCCGCCAGCACGAAGGTCGCGTTGGCGACGATCACCGCATAGAAGATGAACGCGGTGAGGCTGCCCGCGGAAAGGCGCCCGGCGAAGACGTCGTGCGCGCCCACCCACAGCAGCAGGCCGACCGCGCCGAACGCGAGCACGATCACCGCCGCGATGAGCAGCGCCAGGTAGCTCGAGCGCTGCACCGCGACCTTGAATACCGCCTCCACGCGCTCACCGAAAGTGGCGCTTTCGACATCCTCGTGTGCGAACGCCTGTACCGTGCGGATCTCGTGCAGCGTCTCGTCGACGTGGCTCGAGACATCGGCGACGCGATCCTGCACCGCGCGCGAGAGGCGGCGCACGCGCAGCCCGAGCAGCCCGATGGGCAGCAGCACCACCGGCATGCATGCGAGGGCCAGCACCGTGAGCTTCACGCTCATGAAGAAGAGCATCCCCACGCAACCGACGAGCGTGATCGCCATGCGCAGCGCGTAGAGGAGCGTGCCTCCCATCACCGCCTCGATCAGCGTGACGTCGTTGGTGACGCGCGAGGACACCTCACCGGTGCGCGCGTCCTCGTAGAAGCCGGGCGAAAGCGTGAGCAAATGGTCGTAGACGCGCCGGCGCAGGTCCGCGGTGAACCGCGCGCCGATCCAGTAGATGTTGTAGACGCGAAACCAGGTGAGCACGCCCAGCACCCCGATCAACGCGGCGAGAGTGGCGAGCGTGGCGTCGAGGAGCCTCTCCTGGCCCTTCGAGAAGCCCTCGTCGATGACGAGCTTCAGGCCCTGACCGATGACGAGCACCATCGCCGCGGACAGCACGATCGCGATGAACGCGACCGCGATGCGCTTGCGGTACGGGAGGAGAAGCCGGAAAAGCGGGAGAAGCCTGCGCAGGGGCCGCTGGCCTAGCCGCCGCGCCGGATGATCGGCCGCGAGACCGTTCCGGAGACGTTGAAGGCGCCGCGATCCTGTGCCACCTGCGAGCGGATCTCGAGCGCGACGCGGCCCGCGAGGCCGCTCTTAGCGTCGATGTCGACGGTGCCGTTGCCTCTCAGCACGCCTCCCTGCAGGCTCACCGCGCGATAGGAGGCGCGGTGCTCGCCGCTGCCGAATTCCCCGGTGAGCTCGGCAAATTTGGTCACGCCCGCGCGCTGCCCGGCAGTGTCCGACTGCATCACCGCCACCAGGTCGACGTTGCTGATGCTGCCTTCGCCCACGCGGAACTTGCCCTGCCCGCGCGGCGCCTGGAAGAGCTCTTCGAGCGATGGTCCTTCGGCAACGACGCTGAAATTTCCGTCGAGCTTGCCGGTGACCGCGATGTCCTTCGTGAATGCGCCGACGAGCTCCTTGGCGCTCACCTTCGCGAGCGACAGCTCGCTTTCCAGCTTCACGCCCGATCCCCAGGTGACGCGCAGCGTTCCGTTCACCTTTCCCTCGAAGGCGTCGGCCTCGAACTCGGGAACGACGATGGTGTTGCCCGACAACGTTCCCTTCAGGTGCATGTCGCTCACCGGGATCGACACGCCCGCCGGAACGATCCAGTTGCGCGCGCTTAAGTCGAGGTCCACCCCCTGCTCCGACGGACGCATCGAGAGCGACCAGCCGCCGGCCGAAACGAGGCGCGCGTCGCGAAAGGCGCCGTTGCGCGCGAAGGTGAGCGTGGCGTCGAACGGATCCACCGCGGGCTTCACGTCGATCTTCACGCCCTTCAGCCGGATCGAATCGATGCCGCCGACGCTGGTCTTGCCTTCGGTCGACCCCCACTGCGGGATCCGCCGCACCGCCTCGTTGCTGAGCGTCACGTTCTCGAGCTCGATCGAGTTGAGGGAGACCCGGTCGCCCAGGAGGGTCGCGATATCGATGTAGATGCGGCCGGTCACCGCCTTCGCGTCGCGCGCTTGGCCCACCGCGACGTTCTCGACGCGCAGGTGGGGCGTGGGGAGGAAGCGAAATGTGAGGGCGCCGATCGAGACATCGTCATGCAGCCACGCGGCGAGCGCCTGCTCGACCTTCACTCCCACATTGCGCAGCGGGATCACGTGCAGCAGGACGACGCCGACGATGACCGAGGCGAGCAGCGCGAAGGAAAGGGTCTTGAGAAGTCCCTTGCGGCGTCCCCGGTAGCGTTTCTTGGCGGGGCCCTTCTCGGGAGCCTCCTCGTCGGGCTCCACGCGCGTCCTCAGGACGTCGGCGATCTCCTTGGCCCGCCTGGCCTGTTCGCCGCGCAGTCGCTCGTCCTCGTCCTGCTCGGCCTTGACCTTGGCGGACATGTAGGCCTTGGCCTGCGCCTTGCCCTCGATCTCGGCGCGCTTCTCCATGTTGCCTTCGATCTCGGCCTGGACCTTCGCGCGCGTCTCCTCGGCGACGGTCTCGCGAGCCCGGGACTCGATGCGCGCGCGCATCTCGGCCTCTTCCTTCGCCTTGCGCTCGGCTTCGATCGTGCTTTGCAGCTCGCGCTCGCGCTTTTGCCGCTCCTCGGCCTCGATCTTGACCCTCGCCTCGGCTTCGTACTTCGCCTGGCGCTCGGCTTCGAGGCGCTGCGCGCTCTCCTGCTGCTCCTTGGCGCGGGCTTCGGCTTCCACGCGCGCCCTCGCCTCGGCCTGCCGCGAGCGGTTCGCCTGTTCCTCGGCGGCCTGGCGCAGCCTCTTGGACTCTTCCTCGGCCTTGATGCGCGCCTCGGTTTCGGCCGCGGCGCGGGCTTCGGCCTGCGCGCGCAGCTTCGCCTCGTTCTCGGCGCGCGCGCGCGATTCGTGGTCGGCCTTGGTGCGCGCCTCGATCTCGGCGCGCTGCAGCGTCTCGCGCTCCGCCCGCAGCCGGTCTTCGAGCTCGGCCTTGGCCGCGAGGCGCGCCTCGGCCATGATCTCGGCCTTCATCTGCTCGCGCGTCTGCTCCTCGACGTCGTTCTTCAGCAGGTCTTCCATCTCCGAGCGAATGCGCGCCTCGATCTCTTCCTTCAGCCGCGCGCGCAGCTCGTTCTCCGCGCCCTTGGCTTCCTGCGCCTGTTTCTGCGCCGCGACATCGGCAGCCGCGCGCGCCTTCGCCATCGCCTGCGCTTCGGCTTCGGCTCGTGCACGCGCCTCGGCGAGCGCCTTGGCTTCCTTCTCCGCGCGCACGCGGGCCTCGGCGAGGCGGCGGCTTTCCTCTTCTTCCTTGGCTTTCTGCTCGGTGGTGAGCCGCGCTTGCTGCTCGGCCAGCGACTTCTTGCGCGCTTCCTCCTCGCGCGTCTTCGTCTCGAGCTCGAGGCGTGCGCGCTCGGAAGCCTCCTTGGCGCGCTTCGCCTGCTCCATCGACTTCTGCTCGGCCTCGGCCTTGGCGCGCGCCTCGGCCTCGAGCTTGGCGCGCGTTTCCATCTCGACCTTCGCCTTGGCGCGCGCGGCGTCCTGCGCGTGCGCCGCGGCCTTGCGCGCGGCGTCGGCCTTCTCCTGCTGGCGCACCAGCTCGCTGATGTCGTTGGCCGCGCCGGCCACCACGCGCTGCGTGGAGGCGGGAATCTTGCCGGCTGCGGTGAAGTCGAAATCGTCGTCTGCGGCGAAGGGATCGGCCTCTTCCTTGCGCGTTTCGAAGACGCGCGCGTAGCCGTCCTTCGCGAGGGTGATGAGCGCTTTTTCGAGCTGCCCCTTCTCGACGTCGGCCTTCTCGAGAAGCTGGCCGAAGTTCGACTTGCCGTCGATCAGCTTCAGGACCTTCATCAGATCCTTCGATAGCGAAGCCGAACGCTGGTTGACCTGGGTGATGCCCTTCGCGGTCTTGGTGTAAACCGTATTTCGATCCATCGAGTCCCCGCGTGTTTGCCGCTTCTCCCCGCGACCGGGCGGTCACCGCGCCGAAGTCCGAATGCAGGCCTTCGACATCTGCTAATAATGGCATGAATTCAGCACCTTGGAAAATCGCTCGCGCGCGACTGTCGTCCTGCAAGGCACTAAAGCGTTAAGTGGATGTCTCGGATGACAACGGCATTGGCCGGATCGGAAAGGTGACAAGAATGAAATTCATCGCCGCTACATTGCTGGCGCTTGCAGCTGCGCTCACCACCGCCGCGAGCGCGCAGGAGCCGCCGGACCGCGTCGGGCGCCTCGCTTGGACCGAGGGCGAGGTCTCGGTGTACCAGGACCCCGAATTGGGGTGGGACAGGGCCTTCATCAACCTGCCCATCACTTCGGAGAATTCGGTGTGGACCGACAACGGCGCGCGCGCCGAGGTGCGCGTCAGCGCCACGGCGCTGCGTCTGGACGAGCTCACGCAGCTCGACATCTCGCGGCTGGACTCCGATGAGATCAACGCGAATGTGGAACGCGGCAGCGTCGCCGTGCGCGTGCGCTTCAAGCAGCGCAACGAGCAACTCGCGTTCTCGACGCCCCACGCGCGCTTCCTCCTCGAGGCCGACGGTCGTTACCGCATCGACGTCGACCTCGAGCGCGACGAATCGCGGCTCACCGTTTTCAGCGGCGAGGCGCGCATGGAATCGCAGCGCGGAAGCGTGCGCATCGCGTCCGGAAGCCGCATCGTCGTCTGGGGCTCTCCTTCGCCCTCCTACGCCTTCGAGCGCGCCACGAGCGATGCCTACGACCGCTGGGCGCTCGCCCGCGACGAGGAGTGGAGCGCTCCCCGCGCCACGCGCTATGTTTCGACCGACATGACGGGTTACGAGGACCTCGATCGCTACGGCGAATGGGTCGACGAGCCCGATTACGGAACGCTGTGGTTCCCGACGCGCGTGACTTCCGGCTGGGCGCCGTACCGCCACGGGCATTGGGCGTGGGTCCGGCCGTGGGGCTGGTCCTGGGTCGACGATGCCCCGTGGGGTTACGCGCCGTTCCATTACGGCCGGTGGGTCCAGGTGCGCGATCGCTGGGCGTGGAGCCCGGGACGCCGCGTCGATCGGCCGACCTGGGCGCCGGCGCTGGTGGCTTTCGTCGGCGGCTCCAACTGGAGCGTGGGTGTGAGCTCGGAGCGCACTTCGCCCGTCGTCGGTTGGTACCCGCTCTCGCCGTGGGAACGCTACCAACCGTGGTATCGCACCAACAACGCCTACACCAATCGCGTGAACGTCGTGGTGAACGATCGTCCGCCGCGCCAGATCGAGGGTCGTGGCGACTGGCGCCAATGGAACCGCGATCAAGGCACCACCGTCGTGCAACGCGACACGCTCGTCAACCGCCGTCCGGTGGCAAACGCCATCGTCCCGATCACGCGCGACGTGGCGCGCGCGCAGGTGGTCGTTCCGCAGGCCCAGGTCCAGCAGGTGCTGCCGCAGCGCAACGAGATCGCGCGCTTGCGCGGCGCGCCGGGCCAGGCCGCGGCCCCCGCTCCGGCGCCGCCCGCTGCCCAGCCGACCGTCGGCGGAGCGCCGGCGAACGCCGAGGGGCGTCCGGACTTCTCGCGCCGCGGCCGACCGGCTCCCGCGCCGGCTGCCCCCAACCAGCTTCCGCCCTCGCAGCAGCAAGCCGCGCCGGCGAATCCGCTCGCCGCGCCGCGCGGCGACGAGGCACGCCGCGCGCAGGAAGCGCAGCGCCAGCAACAACAACAGCAACAGCAGGGGCAGCAGCTCGATCGCGCCACGCGCGAAGCGCAGACGCGTGAAAGGACGCAGCGCGCGATCGAGGACGCCCAGAGGCAGCAGCAGGAGCGCGCCGCCCGCGAGGCTCAGCAACAGCAACAACAGGATCGTGCCGCGCGCGAGGCGCAGCAGCGGGACTCGCAGCAACAGCAAGAGCGAGCCGCTCGCGACGCGCAACAGCGCGCCGCACGCGAAGCCCAGCAGCAGCAACAGCAACAACAGGAGCGTGCCGCGCGCGAGGCGCAGCAGCGGGACGCGCAGCAGCAGCAAGAGCGAGCCGCTCGCGACGCGCAGCAGCGCGAAGCCCAGCAGCGCGACGCGCAACAGCGCGCCGTACGCGAAGCCCAGCAGCAGCAACAGCAACAACAGGAGCGTGCCGCGCGCGAGGCGCAGCAACGGGACGCGCAGCAGCAGCAAGAACGAGCCGCTCGCGACGCGCAGCAGCGCGAGGCCCAGCAGCGCGCCGCGCGCGAGGCACAGCAGCAGGACCGCGCCGCGCGCGAGGCACAGACGCGCGACCGGACGCAGCGCGCGATCGAGGACGCGCAGAAGCAGCAACAGGAACGCGCGCGCGAAGCTCAGCAGCAACGCGAGCGGCCCGCGCCTCCCGCCGACAAGGGCCGCGACAAGGACAAGGAAGACAAGGACAAGGCAGACAAGGACAAGGAAGCGAAGGACAAGCGGTAGTCGCCGCGCCTTTGAAGCGAAAACGCCGGCCTCACCGGCGTTTTCGTTTCCTACGTCACAAGCACCATTTGAAGCTGAGGAAGTAGACCATCATCTCCGGCGTGAGGTAGCCGCGGAAGATGACCCACGAGAGCGCGGCGAACGCGCAAAGCGCGAGCAGCGCCACAGCCGCCCGGCGCGTGCGCCGCGGCGCTTCACCCATTCAGGCCGCCACGGGCGCGGGCCGCGCCAGCGGGCGCTCGTTGATCGGCGCGCACATGATCGCCGCGAACACGCCCAGCCCGATGGAGATCCACCACGCGAGGTCGTAGCTGCCGGTGCGCGTGAAGATCAATCCGCCCAGCCATGCACCGAGGAAGCCGCCGATCTGGTGGCCGAAGAACACGGCGCCGGAAAGCATGGACACATGCTTGGTGCCGAAGATCTGCGCCACGAGGGCGTTGGTGAGGGGCACGGTGGACAGCCACAGCAGGCCCATGCCGAATGCGAAGGCGTACAGGGTGAGCGGAACCTTGGGGGCCATCAGCAGCGCGACGATGAGCACCGAACGCAGCAGGTAGATCCAGGTGAGGACCCATTTCTTGCTCGCCCAGGCGCCGAGCCAGCCGGCGCCGAAGGACCCGAAGATGTTGCCGAAGCCGATCAGCGCGAGCGCCGTCATCCCCACGGCCGGCGACAGACCCGCATCCTGCACGTAGCTCGGCAAGTGCAACGCGATAAACGCGGTGTGCACCCCGCATACGAAATAGCTCCAGAAGAGGAAGTGGAAGCTGCGCTGCCCGATGGCCTCTCCGATCGCCTCCGCGGCGGTCTGTTGGGTTCCGTGCGTGCTTGCCGCCGGGCGCCCTGCAAGCCCCGCGGCGAGCGGGATGATGAGCGCCACCGTCGCGGCCAGCACGAAGAGCGCCGCGTACCACCCGAGCCCCGAGATCAGCGCCTGCCCGTACGGCACCATCGCGAACTGCCCGAACGATCCTCCCGCGCCCACGATGCCGAGGGCGACGCTGCGCTTCTCCGGCGGCGCCAGCTTCGCCACCACGCCCATCACCACGCCGAACGTGGTGCCCGAAAGTGCCAAGCCGACGAGCAGTCCGCCGGACAAGCCGAACGCGAGCGGCGTGGCGGATTGCGACATGAGGATCAACCCGAGAACGTAGGTGATCCCGCTCAGGACGAGGACGCGGCCGGCGCCGAAGCGATCGGCGATCGCTCCCGTGAACGGCACGAAGGCACCCCACAGCAGGTTCTGCAACGCGATCGCGAAAGCGAACTCGTCGCGGGTCCAGCCGTTGGCGATCGTCATCGGGGGCAACAGCAGGCCCATCGTCTGGCGCACGCCCATGGCGAGCATCAGGATGAGCGCGCCGCATGCGAGGATGGTACGGGTCGACTTCATCGTGGCAATGATGCCGTCCGGGAGGGGAATCGCCAAGCGAATTCCGGTCATGTCCTGCATGCGCCGGACGAATGGCAAACGCCGCTACTTGATGCGCCGCGGCGTGAACTCCTCCTCGATCGCCTCGCGGTAGTAGCTGCCGGGCGTGGGCGAGCTCATGAGGCGGCGGTAGACCTCGGGCGAGATGTTGGAGTACTCGAAGGTCCCGGTCGCCGTCTCCACCACGAGCTTGCGGTTGCGCTCGTCGTAGCCCGCGGCCTTGAGCCCCGCCGCGTTGATGCGCTTCATCTCCATGCCGCCCTCTTCAATGGGCCGACAGCGCGTCGACGATGCCCTCGATCTCCTCGCGGTGCCCGCGGTCGTGTTCGAGGATCATGCCCACGAGGTCTTCGAGCGTGATGCGCCTGCCCTCGAAGGTCGCGGTGCGCTTCAGTTGCTCGGCGCTCACGGCGGCGAGAAGCGCGGCGAGGGTGCGCCGCGCCTGCGCGAAATCGCGCGCCGCGGCGCGCGCGTCCTGCGTGAGGTAGCGGCGCTCGCGCGCTACCGCCGCACCGTCGAACCCTTCGAGCGCCGGCGTATCCTCGGCGAGGACGCGCCGCACGCGCACGAGATAGCCCTCGCGCTCGAGGTCGCGCAGGTGACAGGCGTGCTCGACGAGGGAGAATTCGCCCTCTTCGCCAGGGCGAAACGCGAGCTCCTCGCCGCTTGCCGCCTCGATCGCGGCTTCGACGAAGGCCGGCATGGCCGCGAGGCGCTCGAGCGCCTCCGCGAACCCTATGCGTGGAATGTCGGAAGCGTCCATGAGTCTCTCCGAAAGAATTGGGCCCCCGGCTTGAAGATTGCCGGGGCAGGCTCAGTCGCCATTGCGACGCCCGGGGTGACGTCAATGACCGGCGCGGTCGCCCCAGAGTTGCTTCAGGCGGGCGTCGCGGCCGCAGCCGCTGCGGTAGAGCTTGTAGCGCACGGGATTCTTCTGGTAGTAATCCTGATGGTAGTCCTCGGCGGGATAGAACACGCCCGCCATCTCGATCGGCGTCACGATCGGCTCCTTGAACGGCTTCGAGCGCTCGAGCGCCGCCTTGGAAGCCTCGGCCGCCTTGCGCTGCGCTTCGTCATGATAGAAGACCGCGGTGCGGTATTGCGTCCCGCTGTCGCAGAACTGGCGGTTCCTCACCGTCGGATCGATGTTGACCCAGAAGACCTCGAGAAGTTTTTCGTAGGTCACCTTCTTCGGATCGTAGACCACCGTCACGGCTTCAGCGTGGCCGGTCGTCCCCGACGAGACTTCCTCATAGGTGGGATTCCCCTTGTTGCCGCCGGTGTATCCCGAGATCGTGGCCACCACGCCCGGAAGCTCGTCGAACGGCCCCTCCATGCACCAGAAGCAGCCACCGGCGAAGGTCGCTACCGCCTGCCCGGGCGCGACTTTCACGGTCGTGGCGGCCGCGGCGCCGAGCGATGCGAGCGTGACGATCAGGACGAAGATTTTTTTCATGACTTTCATTTCCTTGAGGGGGACGACAATCGGTCGAATCACGCGCCGCGGCCTTACGGGCTGGCGGCCGGCGCCTCCCAGAGCCACGCCGCGCCGCGCACTCCGCTCGCGTCCCCGTGAACCGGGGGCAACAGCCGCGTGCGCACCTCGTCTGAGAATACATGCGCGCCCCAGAGCCCGGGAACGCGATCGTACAGGCGCCGCACTTTGGACAATCCGCCGCCCAGGACGATCGCATCGGGGTCGAGGATGTTGATCGCCATGGCGAGGGCGCGCGCGAGCCGCGCTTGGTAACGCTCGAGCGCGGCGCCGCAATCCGCGTCGCCCGCCTCCGCGCGCCGCGCGATTTCCGCGGCCGAGAGGCGCTCGCCGGAGACGCGCGCGAGATCCGCGGCGAGACCCGGGCCCGACAAGTAGGTCTCCACGCAGCCGCGCCGCCCGCAATAGCAAAGCGGCAGCGGATGGTCTTCCGGCGTCGGAAGCGGCAACGGGTTGTGTCCCCATTCGCCCGCGATCGCGTTGGCTCCCGAGAGGACGCGGCGCTGCGCGACGATGCCCCCGCCCACGCCGGTGCCGAGGATCACGCCGAAGACGACCTCGGCATCGCGCCCCGCGCCGTCCATGGCTTCCGAAAGTGCGAAGCAATTGGCGTCGTTTGCAATGCGCACCTCGCGCGCGAGCCGCCTCTCGAGATCTTCCTGGAGAGGCCTGCCGTTCAACCAGGTGGAATTGGCGTTCTTGATCCGGCCGGTGCGAAGCGATCGAGCGCCGGGAGTTGCGACTCCCACCGTTCCCGAAGCGCCCAACGCGCGCTCGGCCGCCTCGACGAGTGCGGCGACGGCTTCCACCGTCGGCTCGTATGCGCCGGGAGTCTCGATGCGGCTTCTATGCCGCGCACGGCCCGCTGCGTCGAGCGCGGCGAGCTCGATCTTCGTGCCGCCTAAGTCAACCCCTATCCGTATCACTATGACTTTCTTGGGTTTTCCCGATACGTGCAGGAGTGGCGCTGCGTAGGGACTCGCGCCCCACGGCCACCAGCACGGGCGCGTAGAGGGGCGGCAACAGATCCTTGTGCCGGCCATCGTGCAACGCTCGATCAACTCCGCGAGCGGTATGACTGTTTCCGGATTACCGGCGTTCCAGAGATTCGCAAGCGCAGCGGTTCAACTGCGGGCCAGGTGCAGTGGGGATAGCGCCTGGTCCTAATTCATTTCCCAAAGGATCTTCTCGGCATATAGGTCGGCCCCCGAGGGATTAGACCCGTTAAGGTCGGGCGTGACCCACTTGCTGGGGTAGGCGTCCATCACTCTCCTCCGCCAGGGGAAGAGGACTTTAATCGTGCAGTCTTTATCACGACCCCTCAGTTCGACTACCCCAGCGCGGGGGCGGGGCGGCGGGGTGCCAGTGGTGCTTGGGTCGCTCGTTTCATCCCGTTGCGTGCAATTCGCATAGCGTCCCTCCCCTGTGCGGCTTGAAGTCTGGCTACTTGGAGCGGGCGCCCCATCTCTCGTCTCCGCTCCCTACGCACTGAGCGAAAGGCCATGTCGAAACATTGGCCCAGGAGACAATATTCCCCGTCGACTTGTCGGTAGGAGAAAGCCCCTCTCTCCACTCAGGTATATCGAGACATCTCTGCGCGAGGCCATACAAACATTCTTCAGCCGAGCCATAGGCGGTAGGGGACTTAATCCAGCGCTCAATTGGCGCCAAAAGGTCAATCGACTGCTTTATGCAACGTTCCGGCGGCAGGCTCTCTTTTTCAAGGCATGACCATAGGTTACTAACGTCCGGCTTGATAAGGAACCAAACTTGATCAGCCGAGCCACCGCTAGACTTCGCGGATCGGCCATAGCATTGCAACTGCAAGTCACTTGGATTCTTGATCGCAATGTGAAGTGATCCCTCGTCGGTTGCTGTCGGCAAGAAAAACGAGATGTCCAACAATGCCGGCTTCGAATCGCTATTCAGAATCAATACCTCGTAGCTTAGTTTGCGGGCCGTCTTCTCAATTGCTGGGATTCCCTTAACCTGCCACGGGCACTTTCGAGCTGCTTCGGTCATTTCCTCCCATTCGTTGGCGACGGCTTTTCGTTTAGAGCTGCTGCAATACAATCCCCACTGCATACTAAGGGCGGCGTTGATGGGGATCTCGTCGATAGTGCACCGCGATACGGCGTTGGGCACGGCAAGGGTTGAGGTATAGATGAAACCTCGCGGCGTCCGGTAGCCTTTTCCCCTGATCGAATTGAAATCAGAGGGAGCGGCCTCTGCCGCTTGTGCAACGAAGGAGCACAGACTAGATTCCGCGGCACCGCCATGAGAAGGGAGGATTCCGATAACTCCGCACCACAGAACCAGAGCTACACGCATCGCATTCCTCTCCGTGCGGCGGCCACCAAGAACCCAGTTTAGCGCTCTCGCTGGCAATGCTTGCTCGATTCTACCGAGCCTTTCGAACTCCTCGGCAACCCGCTTCTCGATCGGATGCGCAGTGTGGAAGTCATTCCGAAAACCGGGGACAGACCCCAATTTCCGGTGACGGAGTCACTTCCGCGGAAATTGGGGTCTGTCCCCGGTTTTCGGAATAGCCCGCGTACTATAGTTTGGAAATTTCTGCCGCAGCAGGCCGCTAGCGCGAGGCGACAGGACTGGGCGCGACGCTGCCGCGAAGTGTGGTCTTCGATCCGTTGGCGAGCGTGACCTCGCCACCGATCAGCGCGGCCTGGATCTGGTCGGCGGTGGGCTTGGAAATTCCGAGCCGGGCAAGCGAGTGTTGCGCGTTGCCCAGCGCCGCGCTCACCTTGCCGTAGCTCATCGGCGCCGACGGCGTGAATCCCGCGATGCTCACGCTGCGGTCGGCGCCGTTGGTCACGAGCGTGATCGGCGCGCCGTTGCGAAGACCCGCGACGAGCGCGTCGGCGTTGGACTTGCCGCCGGACCATTCGGAGTACTGGGAGGTGAGGCGCGTGGCCTCGGTGGCGGGTGCCGTTGCCGCGATCGCGTTCGAGGCGATGAGTGCGGTGCCGAGGGAGACGGCGAGTGCGCGATATGCTTTCATTGATGATCTCCTCATTGCGTGGCACCACTATGCCCAGCGAATTATGAACGCCTTGATCGTCCTCACCCTCGCCGCGGGGCTCCTTTTGGACCATCACTGGATCAAATACGGCCAGGACGTCGTCAGCGCGGTGGTCTGGGTGGTGTGTTTCGGGCTGTGGGTCCGGTCGGATCCCCGCGCCCGCCCGGCGCTTCTCGCCTGTCTCATATTCGCCACCATCGGCGAGGTCTCCCTATCGCTCATCTGGGGACTGTACGAGTACCGGCTGCACAACATTCCGCTCTTCGTGCCGCCGGGCCACGTGCTGCTCTTCTTTCTCGGCATGCAGCTCGCGCCACGCCTTCCGGAGCGCGGCGAATGGTGGGTGGCGCTTCTGGCGCTGCCGGTGGTCATGGTCTTCGCCTGGAATGGGCGCGACACGCTGGGGCCGGTGCTCTACGGCTTTTTCATCCTGTGCCTCCTGCTTTCATCGTCGCGCCGGCTCTACGCCACGATGTTCGTCCTCTCGCTCGCGCTCGAGCTCTATGGCACGTGGATCGGCAATTGGGTGTGGAAGCCGGAAGTTCCCGGCCTTGGGCTCACGACGTTGAATCCTCCCGTCGCGGCCGGCGCGTTCTACTGCGTCCTCGATTTTCTCGTCGTGAGCGCGGTGACGCGCCTTCAGCCGCCATTGCCGGCTGAAGCCAGGCGCTGAACCGCTGATCGGGTGGTGTCGACTCGGTTCTTCTCGACCCGGCGGTTCGTCGATTCACAAGGGAGAACGATCGCAGTATGCCCGCCTCTCGAGAGGAACGCGCCTCGCCGCCGACCCTCTTCGATTGGGCCCCGGATCAGCGCTGCGATTGCAGCGTCCGGGGCGACGACCCGCAACCAGAGAGCCCATCAGGCTCGAGAGGGCGATCCAGTCGCCGCTTACCCGCCGGCGAGCCCGGGATTGAAGGCGAGCGTGGCTTCGACCCACGCGGCGACGCGCAGGGCATGCTCGTCCTCGCGATAGCGCCCGACCACCTGGAAGCCCAGCGGCAATCCGCGCGGACCCGTCCCCGAGGGGATGGTGACCGCGGGCACGCCCGCCTGGGTCCACAGCGAACAGAAGCTCGCGTCACCGGTGTTGGACAAGCCCTCCGGCGCCTCTCCGGTCGCGGGAATGGTGGCGATCGCATCGCAACGCTCGAAGAGCGTGTCGAGCCAGCGGCGGTACTCGTCGCGCTTGGCTCGCGCCTTGGCGTACTGCTCGGATGAAACGCGGTGGCCGCGGTCGAGGAGCTCGATCAGATGCGGCGAAAGGCGGATGCGGTGGCGCGACTCGATCGAGGCGAAGCTCTTCACCGCGTCGTGCGACATGATGACCATGACGGTCTCCCACGCGTCGTCGAAGAGCCGCGGCAGGTTCACTTCGCGAATGGCCGCACCCGCGCCCTGCAGCCGCGCCACGCACGCGTCGAAATGCGACTTCTGCGCATCGGTGGCGAGCGGCCACTTGGGCGTGCGCACGACGGCGAGTTTCGGGGGCGCGGCGAGCGGCTCGAGGGGCACATGCAGCAGCTTCGGCGGGCCGCGGGTCACGGTGGCCTCGTCGCGCGGATCCGGGCCCATCAGGCAGGCGCCGAACCACGCGGCGTCGGCGACCGAGCGGGCGAAAACGCCGACCGTA
>WNFI01005636.1_pt1 | contig 24169 bp, 16 predicted proteins | sample 5400471 | NCBI WGS metagenome assembly WNFI01 (sample SAMN13153348, study PRJNA577476) | soil metagenome | isolation source: 100 cm saprolite on Douglas fir-dominated hillslope | place: USA:California | collected 2013-09-17 | reverse complement strand
GCCCTTGGCGTCAGACTGCGCGATGGTGGACCAATGATGAAGGCTCAAGACCGGCAAAAACAATTGTCGCCAGCGGAAGAAATAGTTGACGCCGGCCAGGCGGCTGATTGTCCGTAACCTGTGAATGGCGGTTACGGTCCGATGACAAAATATCCCGTAACAAAAAAAAGTAGGCCAATTGCACTCGATAGAGAGGCCGTAGCCGAAACTCACCGGATTCATCTATCGTTCCAAGGCGACTCGCTTGAAAGTCCGCGGCGCCAATGACGGCGTCGAAGGCAAAGGGAACGTCAATGCATAAGACCCGACCAAGCGTCCTACATACGACTGCTAGGGTGGACCACAACATTCCTAACCTGGAATCCATCCAGCTGCCCATCGATATTTATTTCTCCTTTGAGTAGTTCTTTCGTTTCAGACAAGTGCATCGATGTCAGTTGGTTAATGCGTCCACTCGCCGCCATGGCGATGTGCAGGTCGTCAATCGAGGAGAATAAATGCGCTTTGTCCTCGGCTATGATGATCTCGCATAAGCATAAAAGAACAATCCTATTGGGAGCGCAACAAGTAAATCTGATATCCCAACTCCGTAATTTGCGCTTGAAAAATCGGAATAGATGCGTGCTCCCAAGAAGGCTGCGAGTAGCAATCCTAGGGAACCGATATATGACACCGCCACAAATCGTCCGAGGAATGATCTGTGCTCAGAATAGAAGGCGCTGTGGATATCATTAGATACTGTCCTAAATGTCACGAATTAATGTCCAGTGACGGGACCACGAAAAGGCCGTAAATTGTAGGCTCCAACGCACCTCGCTGCATTCCACTTGTCCAAAAAGGACGCTGTCCGGAAATCGTCGCCTTTTGGCATGATTGACACTTAGTGGTGTCCTAAATCGGATGCAACGAATTCTGGCATTTACGTTGTTACAGCCGAAAACCAGCCATTCCCAATTCCAGATTCCGATTTAGGACGCGATTAAAAGTTAAAATGACAGAATTACGTGACATCCACACCCAGTACTGAGCCTAAGGGGATACTGTATAAGACGTTTCGTCGCCCCTCGCCGAATCGCGGTGCCGGAAACGTGTCAACATTGATCCGGGAATCTCTATGTCGTTCATCTAAGCAGACGAGACGTCCGAAGCGGTTTGTTCAGATATCACAGCAGTCCACATTCTCTCAAAAAGCCCTTGAGGATCCGAGACTCCTACAGTGCTGTTTAACAAATCCCTCAACGTTTCCTTGGTTGCCACACTTACGCCAGCACCTTTGGCTACGGGCATTTCCGCCTGCACGGACCCGAGTTCCAGTGCAGTGACGATCACCGGGAGCACGCGCACGTGGCGATTACCCGAGGCATCTAGGCTGTTTCTAATTGCACGCGTGCGCTCAACGAGTTTCGGCAATTTATTGTCCGTTCTTAGCAGGCCTGTCGTGCATTCGATGACTAGCACATCGCCTTTTGGTGTGATCCCAAATATATCCGGTGCGTCCGACAGTCTTGGTGTCGAGCCCGGTTGCGCTGTGCTGAAACCCAAAAGCCAGGTAAGCAGAGCGATCCCGTGCTCAAAATGCCGAGATTCTTTCCTCTCCTTTTTCTCCTCGAACAAGTAATCACGCAGTACTTCCAAGTCAGTATCCACAGCTTGGAGCGCCATTCGGAGGGGATTTTGAAAATTACCTGGATCGGAAATCCAATAATAGTGCTGTGTGCAGTCGGCATACGATGCAAAACATTCAATAACCGCCGCCTGCGGTATCTCCAGTCGGCCCATACCTCGTCGCTGCAAGCCTTCATCGGACCAACTCAGTTCACTTCCGCTATATGATCCTCGTTTCACCACCACTCGATTGGAGACTACACGATAGCCAAGACGACACTGATCAAGTTGTAGGCCAGCAGGCGTCAAAATCGCTATATCTGCCTGAGTGCCGGATACCCGAGAGTCAGCTGCGACGGAAACAACGTGATTTGCAACAACCTCTATTGCGGTCGAGTCGCCCGAGTAACCCCCCAGCAAGTATGCATTTTCCAATTCGTTGAGGGACTCGTAGGGTACTGGCGCCGCCCTTAACTCCCAATCTACAGCGGGCTGCTCCAGAAGCCCAAAACGCGACCGCCCCTGTATCAAGAGCACCGCCAGTCTATTTTGAGCTGTTAACCCAACGGCGTGAAAGGGATTATAAAACGCAGAAAGACTGCCCTCGTTCCCTCTCCGCAGTGTGAGCTTTCCCATTGGCGAATCGACCTCGCCACTCTGAAACATTGCCATTATGAGCGCAGCGTGACCATCGCGTGATGGAGGCAATGACAAATGCCCGGCGACAATGCGCTTGGTACGGAAAAAGTCCTGGTTGACAGTTAGTGGGCGCGCGCTAAGGAAAAAGCGACCGTGAAGTAACGTCCATCCCGAGTCCTCGGCGACCGCAATGAAGCTAATCCCGCACGATGAATATGCGTGCACCCATGGTGCCACAGTTTCAATAAAATTGTTTAAGTGGACAATGTTCGAATTCGTCATTGCTCCGGTACCTGATTTATTGCCACTTATGAATGATCATTTGCGAACACGCCACCAACGACCATTGTGCCTTCCCGCCGTCTGTTATCCGCGTGATCACGTGGATTGTCGTCCTTTGATCCGCAAGTATTGCCGCTACTCTTCCGGTCGTCCAGAATTGGTGGTGAAATTGCCCAAGCACCGACAGTAGCCGGATGACCCGTTATTAGAGTATCACTTCGTCGACGCCGACGATTCCGCCACATCATTTACCACATTGTCCGGATTGTCCCGCAAAAGTTTGAGCTCAAGAATGAGCGATGGAAGGTTGAAGGCCTGCAATTGCGGGATAACATACGGTAGTGCCCTTTTGATATCTTCAGTGGCGGAAGCAGATCGTGCGGCGGACGCCAAAATGTCAATGGCCGAAATGGTTCGTAAAACAGCCATAGCCGAATCTGCCGATAAATATTTGGCGAGCTGTGCGTATTCCTTCTCGCCAAAGAGATACTTAAGCATTCCTCCATTAAGCCCGACCGCGGGATTGACTTCTTCCCTGTAAGGCTGCAGCAAATCTAGCAATTCAAGCCGCGCGTGTTCCAGTAGACCTAATTTGTCTTTGATCGCCCTAAAGACATACCACCGCCGAACCAATGCGGCAGTGATTGCTCCCAAGCCGGCGCCGAGACCGCTCCAGACCACTTTCAGAAAATCGGCCAGAGCGTCTTTCGTGGACGAGGTGCCGGGGCTCAAGCTTGTGGTGGGACTATTAGAGAGTATCCAATGATGCAGAACGTACGAACCGCCCCGATAAAAGATCCAGTAAAACACGACGTATAACCACACTACACAGAGAATCGTTAATCCGATCGAACGCAATGCCTCGATCGCCAGGGAGTCGTGGTCCTTCGTTGGTTCCTGTGGCGATTGGGGCATTTCTATTCCGCCTGGACGTTCTGCACGATCAGTTTTCCGAGTCGATGAAAAGAGGTTGGCACCAATGGCGGCCCATGTCGGATTCGGTCCACGGCCCGAAAAGTTGGCCCTCTTGTATTTCACTTAGATCATTTCCGCAAGTCGATGTATATGGCACGCTCTCGAAATCCGCGTACGTGGCGCCGAGCCCAGTTGAGTTAACGTTATCAAGCCATTTCAAGAGAAACTCGGCATCTTTTGCCACTGGAGGAATTCCGTACAGGGTTAACCCATCCAATCCCTTTTTTCCTTTGAGCAACAATCACATTCAAAGCGGGTCCCGACCCGACATTGCGCAATAACCATCCGCGGTTACCGTCGTACTCAAAGCCTAAGACAGGTTTCCTCGCTAGAACCGCTGATCTTCTTGCATTTTTATAATTCAGCGCAAACGTCAGTAAAGACACGACTAGAGCTGCAAGCGCGAGCACTGCGGTCAAGATGTCCTTCGGCTGAAGTACGTCAGGAGGTGGCATGGATTTCCCTATCCTCGCGATAGACCTTGTCAGAGGATCTCTTGAGCTTGAACAAAAAGCAAGAAAATGTGCACACACAGCCTGTTCTGGCTCCTGCCCTCGGCCGGCGTCGGCCGTACCGCGAATCTCCTCACCCTTACAACCTCTGTGCCATCTCCAAATGCCTACAAAACGCATTCGCATGCGCATCCACTCAGGCGTCCGACATTCGGGCTCGAACAGCGCCGGCGAACACACCAAGATACTTAAGGTTCGATCACGCGAAGTCGCGACGTTGAGTCGATTTAAGGAATAGAGGAAGTTCATGCCCCGAGGCGCGTCCGCGTGCGTCGAGGTAGTCAAGGAATGGCTTCTTCGTTTGGTCGGGCCGTTCGGGCTCCCTTCCCTCGCCCGGCACCGGCGAGTCAGGCGCGCGGGTCCGACTCGCCTTCCGAACTCAGTCCGTTGCCACATCATGTGGCAAAACGATCCATCCGTGCGAGCCTTAACCATTTGCAGGGGCTCCACTAGTGAATTTCGTTACGCCGACAAACGATAGGTATCCAGTCCTTTCAATAGAGCAATCAGATCCGCCGGAACCTCTGCTACCTTAAATTCGCTTACGATCTTGTGATCCGTCAGAGTTATGCCATACGAGCTTGCAATTAGGGTTCTGAGCGCCGCGAGCGTCTGCTTTCCAGGGACGATAGCTAGTCGTTTGTTGAGATCATTCCATTTGTCGTCAAATATCTTTAGGGCATCAATTGTAATACTGGTAGGATCTTTGCCACTTCGAGCGAAGAAAGCAAGTCGCTTGGAAATGTATTTCGCCTGAGCTTCGTTCTTGAGAGCATCCGTCGACCGGATAAGAAGATCTTCGATTGCGTTGGGTTTAGCTTCAATGTTACTTCCAGTTCTTTGGTTTCTTTCGCCAATTGCTTTTGTTAGTGCACGATCCAAGACGGAAGGAATCAATAGATAGTTCTCTATCTCCTTACGTTCGTGAATGTGAGCGAACTTTAGGTGCTTGCCAAGTTCATCGCGGATGGATTCAATTTCTTCATCACACCAATAGTCTCTGTCGTAGAGTGCGCCAACCTGAAGGGCCACACCAAGAGTCCGTTCGAATCCGGCAGCTAAAGCCCTAATTTCCTGCCACGACGAGAATCCACCGGACTCGAGCGGCGTCAAATCAGTTCCCGTAGCTAGGGCCGTCATCTTTATCTGTCTAGCGAATCGGCGCAAGATAACGAAGTCCGAGTCGCCCTCGACAAACAATACTCGCCTATTTCTTGCTAATCGTGTCAACGTGATGTTTTGCGCAGAGCCAATAGTGTCGAATGCGCCCTGTACGTCGTCGATATCTCGCAAGCGTCGGGCGGCCCGCTTGGACTTGTCCACCAATAGAATTTCGGTTGGATCCGCCTCGCTCATTATCTCTGTGGAGTGGGTGGCAAGCAGAACATCGCTATCAAGCGCACGAAGTATGCCCAAAAGTTGTCGCTGAACGTCAGGGTGTAAGTACACCTCGGGTTCGTCAATGACAATTAAGGATGAGCTCTTGGAGCGAGAGATGTGAGTCAACAGTTGTAGCCAGATCTGAAACCCGAACCCAGCCCAGTAGAGTTCGCGCGATATCCTATTCTCAAGGCAAAACATAACGAAGATATCGCGAGATCGCTCTGGAGGCTCTATGGTCATGCCAGGCCAAGTATCCGAAACGAGATCTGCAAATTCGTCGAAGCCGCCAGGGTTGTAAAACCAATAGTTCCTAAAGTTTCTGGAAGCGCGGGTTGTCATTAGGTTCTTTCTGACAGTCTCCTCATTAACTATCGCCTCTTCGTGTTCCAACGGACCCAGCACTGGGACCACTTGAATCTCCTGCGGAAATGCGCGACGCAGGTCTCCAGCGCCACGAACATGCGCACCGTCAAGATCGGCAAAGAAAATGCAGCCGCCAGTATCTGGGAAGTAGATGCTGAGCAGCGATCGATTCGACGTCTGGAATTCAATCAGTGTATCGATTTCCTCGTAATTGCTATGGATGTTCTCCGCTGCTATGGGAAGGGTATCCTCCGGGATGTGCCATCCGGGACGGCGACCTTTCGGCCCGATTACCCAGCCGGGTGACGTCGATCGGGCGCGGCGCAGCGCCTGCGCCAAAAGCCGAAATGAGCCGATAAGCGTGGATTTTCCACAATTATTCGGGCCGACGAGAACATTTAAATGGGTGAGGCGGAGTGAGAAATCTGTCAGAGCTCGGTATCCGGTGATTTGCACACGCGATATCGAAACTCGGCCTTTCACAGTGATCGGCGACCGGAGACATTGTCACCAGCCGCTGTCCTCAAAACCAATCTCAAACACCTGTTTTCAAGCTTTGCGCCGAACAGTTCATGTATCAGTTGTATTGGTATTGGATGAGAAGTACGTTGGTTCACACCCTCTCCGCCATCTCTAAATACCTGCAAAACGCATTCGCCATTTTCATCTGCTCAGGCGTCTTGCATTCCGGCTCAAACAGCGCCGGCGAGCACACCAAAATACTCAACGCCCGGGCGCGCGAAGTCGCCACATTCAGCCGGTTTAGCGAGTAAAGGAAATTCATACCCCGAGGCGCGTCCGCGTGTGTCGAGGTAGTCATGGAATAAATCACGATAGGCGCTTCCTGTCCCTGGAATTTATCGACTGTACCAATCTTTGCACCCGGTATCTTGTCCTTAAGATCGAATACCTGCGCATTGTAAGGCGCAATAATCAGAATATCCTCCAAAGTAACCGGCCGTTCAACTCCGAGTCGATCGACCCAAGTCGTCGACGACCCCAAAATCTCCGCCACCAGTTTCCCGATCGCCTCTGCCTCCTCGGGCGACGAATTCTGATTCCCCTGATGCACTACCGGCAAGTAACGAAGCCCCGATCCCTGAATCCGTCCGGCAGAGCGAATCGCCTGGCGCTCCAGGCCGGGGATCGCCGTCAGTCGGCTCTCATAAAAGAGTTCTGACGTGAACGCACAAATATCGGGATGGAGTCGCCAGGTTTCCCCTAAGAAGAGTCCCTGATCTACCCCGATCGTCAGCCGACCATTCAGGATGTAGTCCAGGGCCGAAACCCCGGTACCTTCCGGGTGACTTCCTTGAGTAGGCTGATCGAGCTGTCTCGGATCGCCCAGCAGGACCAGGCTGGGCGCCGCATGCGATACCGCGAGCACATTAGCGAGGGACACCTGTGCGGCTTCGTCGACAAACAGTACATCGACGCTCTCCAGCGCTTCTGCGCGCGACCAAAGCCACGCAGTCCCTGCGGCCACATCGCATCTGCCGCGCAATGCCTGAAAGACGTCCGCATTGTTCTTCGCAAAGACCAGGTTAGCTTGGTCCGCTTCGGGCTTACCCGGCTTCTGAATGCAGCGAACCGTCTGGTCCGTCTCCGTTGCCGCCGCGAGCACTTCGTCAAGCAGGCGTCGAATAACGGTGTGGCTATTGGCTGTGATGCCGACTTTTGCACCCCCCTTCGCGAGAGCGCAGATCATGCGCGCCCCGATATGAGTCTTCCCGGTCCCGGGAGGCCCTTGAATAGGGAACACGCCGGAATGCAGCTTGGGCGCGACGCGGATCCCTGCAGCCAGTGCCGTCTCATCGGGTAATCGCAATGGTTCGCCGGCGAGCGGCGGCGGCGACCGCAGCAGAAGGTCACGCGCAGCTGCGTAATGTCCCTCGCCGACGAGCCCGCAGCGGGCCACGAAGTCCCCCAACCTCGCCAGCGACTCGGCCTGCTCTTTTGTACCGATCACCTCGTGCGCGAACACAGCATCAGGATGCAAATCCGCGCTGTCACCGCGCTTTTTGATGTCGATGACCCGCTCATCCAGCGAAATCCGCTCAACCGTCCCCAGTTTCTCTCCTCCTGTTCGGCACAAGTCCTCCTCGCCCCGCAACCCCGTCTCCTGCGCCGGAAATCGATAGCGGTGCACGGGTGCTCTTGCCGTTCCTCCCACCTTACCGACGAAGGCAAGGCCGCTGAGCGCAGGCCGCTCGTCGACCAGATCCTCACTCGATAACCCCGACAGCCGAAAGTACTCCCACCACACTGCCTTCAGTTCGCGTCGATGCCAATCCAAGGTGTGCGCGAGGATCCACCGCGCCTGCTGTTCCGCGCTACGTTCGTGAACATCCGCCGGCACGTCTCCCGTCAATCGCGCGACGAGCTTCTCGATCCGCGCTTGCCACGCGGTTTGGTCCTCGCTGGCCTCATCTGTCGCGGGCGCCGGCCGCTCGATGACCGCCCCTCCGACGACAAGATATTCCCGCATCTCCTCCAACCAGCTCCTTAAGCCCCTGGCCGACACACAGTCATCCCGGTTGTACCCCGCGACGGTCGCCTTCAGCTCAGGACTGATCGCCCCCGCATCCTTAATCTCGAGAGCCTTTTGAACATTCGCCAGCGCCCGGCTCGCATCCATCAGTGGCGTAGTGCGCTCGAACCCAAAAAACTGCTCCAGCTCCTTGATCGAATAACTCTCCACACTCGCCCGAACGGCGTGCCGCACGATTTGGTACAGGTCCACGAACACCAGCCCGCGCAGTAACCGATCTATTTCCTCCTCCCGGGTCGCGTACCGACCCATCAGGCGCTTCATGGCGCTCGGCTCATACGGTGCGTAGTGGTAAATATGAAAATCGGGATACTGTTGCCAGCGCGCCATCACGAAATCGACGAAGGTCTCGAACGCCCGCCTTTCCTCCTCGCGCGACACCGCCCAATCCCCTCGGTATTGGAAAACGCCCGACTCGTCTTCGAACGCATACCCAAATAGATACTCAAGGCCGCCTTCATCGATGAAGGGGTCTCCCTCCAAGTCAAAGAACACATCCCCCGCCGACGGCACCGGCAACCCCGACAGCCCCAGATCCTTGACGATCGGCAGAGTCTCGTAGAGTGGCTTTCCCTCCAGCCGCCCCTGCACCTGAATTCGCGCCTGCTCCCGAATCCGCTCGTACGACGCGGCAACACCTCGATCTGGTTTCCACGACAGCGGCAGCGGCATTTGAGCGAGCGCCGCGAGCGTCGACACGTCTCGACTCTTGAGCTCGGCCCTCTGCACATTCGTGATTCCCGCCACCAGACATAGATGGTCATCGGCTCGCCGCCGCTGATCGCACGGCACCCGCCACGCACAAAGACCACAGTGCTCATTGGGGTCGGGGTATGTGACCTCGCTTGAGCTGCCATCCAGGAATTGCTCCAGTCCCGCCTTCACGCGCCGGTAATAGGCGCCGAAATCCGCCGTCCGGTAGAGTTCAGGCTCAAACCCAGACCCCGGAGTCACCACATACATATGTTCCGGCATGCGCCCCTGGACGGCAGAGAGAAGATCGGAATAAAGCGACAACTGCAGAACCGTCGCGCCCTTCGTCTCCCGCGCGAGCTTCGTGTCGATGACCTCGTACGACCAAGCCCCCAGGTCACTTGGAGTTTCCACCCGCCGCAAAATGTCCGCCCGCCCGCTCCACGCGCCTTGCAGCAAAGCCCCCTGCACAATAATGCCCGCACCCGCCCGCATCGCATCGAGCGTCTGATCGACCTGAGAGGCGTTGATCCCGCCGCCGGGAACCTCGACCACCGAAACGCCCGACTCTTTAAGCGCCTCGACGTACTGCCGCTCATGCGCCAGCCCCCGCTCGACCAACGTATGCAGGACGGGATCCCAAATCTTAGGTTTGCTTAAGGAACCGCGGGCGACAGCGGCGTCGAGGGCCGTTAGATGATGACAGTCGAGATGACCGACGAGATCGGAGGCGCTGAAGCGAATTTCCTTACCTACTTGCTGCATATGGTGTTCGTCATTGCTCTAGGAATCGCGGTGCCGCAATACCACACCCCCTCGTCAAACCATCTTGGCGGCAGTGCCGCCGATCCGCGAAGCGGCGTCTGCCCGCGTCGCTGTCTTCGCCATGGTTAAACGGTTCGATAGTCGCACACACCCACGGATCTCTTCGCCATCTCCAAGCGCAGACGCTATAGTGTTCTCACACACGCAGCGATTAACCCGTTCATCTCGCTACCATTTGCAAAATAATCCAAGAGGTGGTTTCTACTTGCTCGTTTCAAGTGCCGTGTGCCGACGGCGGCCGCCCATCCGGGCCACGCGGACGCGCCCCCTCTTAACTGTTCTTCACGCAATTCCGGGAGCCCAAATCGACCATCTGGAATTTCCAATATTTTCGAACGAGTAAGCGATGTCGCATTGGGATGCTCAAGCAGTAGCCCGACTAAATCGGTAGCATGACTGGTGTCCAGTAGTTGCTCCTGGAGGATTGCTCCAAACCAAAAGAGCTGGAACTCTGGCAAAACCCCATGATTCTGGGCGTGAACTCTAATTATCTCCCCCACGCTTTCTGGATCCTCTGAAACCTTCGCAAAGTGATATACGTTCTTGCTGAGGTTCGGAAATCGAGCAAGAAATGCTGGCAGATGCTCCATTACAACAGAACTGTGATCGCGCATCAGTGCGAGGATAAGCTCTGCGTCCTCCTCCTCGATATCCTCCGTTTTCATTAAGTCCAACAAATATTCCAGTTCTTCGTCTGACAGTTCGTCATCGCTCGACTCTTCATCTCCGTCCGGATCGGCGGATGAGGCCGTAATCACTCGTCCGCGCCGTTGCAACAGGGCAAGCTTTATTGCGTCTACAGGACGCCCTACATCTGCGTCGCTGACTGCACTCAACTTTGTCTTGCTCGGGTTTACTGATAACCCGCGTCTCCCCAGCTCCTCTTGAATCCGAAGAAAATCGGCTACGACGTCATTTTCCGTGTCGGAAAACACATAAAAATCATCCATAAAGCGCAGAAGCAGCGGGGAGGTGAGCCGACTCGAAACGTCGACAACATTTAGAAAATGACTACCGATCATTTTTGCGGGATAGAGTCCCTGAGGTAAACAGTCGACCGATCGCCCGGCGTTGGTTTGCTTTAGAAACTTATCGAAAAACTCGACATCGCTTTCGTTTTCCGCGACTTCCCGAAACCAACTCACAAGATCGTGGTGGTAGATAGAGTTGAAGTACGAAGACACATCGAATTTAGCGCAATACTTGTATTCTTTGAGCGCCTTGGCGACGGCGGAGCGAAAAGTCTTGTAACCGGTGGCGGCCGTTATTGGCTTTCCCCTCACGAATCGATATCCGTAGTTAATTCTTGTCTTACCGCTTGATGCCCGGAACGCGCGACGGTTTCTATAAACGAGATCGTAAAGAAAATATTCCGCTATCGGATCCAGTTTACTTGTTCGTCGGAGATGCATGCCAGCCTTCGTCGCCCATGCGCGAGTTTGGGGCAGGAATTTGGACCCAGACGTCTTTGCGGATGTAATGTTCTGGTATATATGTTTGTTTACCGCATCGTGCGATCTCTCAATAATTATTCGATTCGTCTCAAGTGGGAACAGCGTGCGGGGGTAATCTTCAAGGTAGAACGAAACCGTTGGAGAAGTCATGATCTGGCGACCGTTCGCATGCAGCGGCCGCGGACAATAGTCCAAGCGCGTTCTTGTCTCGGATATTCAACAGACACATCCTGCTCCTTAGATTGCATCCCTGGCGGCGCCTAAACCACGACCTTCAAATCATCCAAAAACTCCGACGCCGGCTCAACGCCGGTCACCAACAAGAAATCCCTGGCCCTTGTGCACGCCACGTACAGCAGCTGCCGCTCCGTGTCATACACCTCTTTCAAATCCGAATCTTCGCCGACCGTATCAATGCGCGCCTGCAACGGAATGACCTCATCATCACAAGCCATGACAGCTACCGCCCGAAACTCCAACCCCTTTGCCAGATGCATCGAGCCAATCGCCGCGTAACCGCTAACTCCCTCCACCCGATCATCCACAATCTTGAACGGCAGCTTCGCCGCGTCCGCAGCCGCCTTCGCCCGTCCCAGCTGTTCCGTGGACCTCACAAAGATCCCAATCTCATGCGGTGCGACGGACTCAGCAATCCTCGCCGCAAGCCACTCCCCAACCGCCTTAGTCTCCGCATTCTCATCCGCAAATGTCTGAACGCTCGGCGGCGCCCCATTGAACACCGAAATCGCGTCCCTCCGCGTCTCCGCATTCCCGTCTACGTCCGCAATATCGCCTTCCAGCAAACGATCCGCCTGCGCCCGAATCTGGTGCGATGTCCGGTAATTCACCCGCAATGTCCGTGCCCGACCCCGAACATCCACCCCCAATGCCTTCCACGAAAACGGCTGCTGGAAAATTCGCTGACCTAAATCCCCGGCGAAGAACAAAGCATTTGGTCGATTGCGCCCGAGCGCCGCAAAGAACTTCAATTGGGAAATAGATATGTCTTGCGCCTCGTCCACCACTGCAAAATCATAGGGTGGATTCTTCGCCTTACCGGCGGCGACTGCGAGCTTGCCAAACATACGCGCTTCAGTAAGTACGCTCGCCTTCGTCAATCCGGCCAGTACGGCATCGAAGATCGCCCACACTGCCTTCCGCCGATCCTCCCGCAGCCGTGTCTTTCGCCCAAGTCGGCCCACGTCCCGGTACCCCTCCCACGAATCCAGCTGCCAGGCATCAACCACCTGGTCCCACTCCGATAAGAGGAACGACATCGACAAGTTGCTGTCCTTCGACTTTGCCAACGCATCCTTTATCAACTGAACAGTCATTGCCCGCGGCACCAGTTTGACCGGTCCAATCAGCGACTTATATAGCCGCGCCCCAACCGTTGGAATCGCGCCGACGTCAATCCGGTCCCCTAGCCTCGGCTCATTGCTAATCAGTCGACGCAACCGCGTGGCGAGGGCATTAGCCAACGGTTCCGAATACGTCGCGAGCAATACCCGACCGTTCGGATTGATCTTCGCCAAGTGCACTGCTCTATGCAGGGCCACAATTGTCTTCCCCGTCCCTGCCGAACCCGAAACCCGGCCTGGGCCGGACTGTTCCCGCTCCACGAGAGCTCGCTGTTCCGGATGCAGGAACACCGTCCACTTGTCCCAGGGGAAGTCCAATGCCCGTTGGAGTTCTTCAGGACTGTCGATTATCCGAAACCGCCTCTGCGCATCCGGATGCTCGAAGGCCTTTTCGACGGCCACTTCGATTGAAACGACTACACCGGATGTGGCGTCCCCATGAGCAATTGCATGATCCTCAGTTTCGATTGGTCCGGTCCGAATCCCAGCACGTCTCGGCTCGCCACCGGTAGCCAGTTCCAGTAATGCCTCTGCCGCCTCCGCTGGCAGATGCTCTGCAAGCGCGAGAAGCCCGTCCTCATCCGCCGTCCGAACATCCACTATCCAATCTGCAGGAACACCGAACCCAAGCAGTTGTTGATCCGGAATATCGACAAATGGGAATCTCTTGCTCTTCGCAGGGTCGCTCGCTTCGACGTACCGTGGGACAACAATCTCCTGGATGGTCTCCCTTATCTCCACCATCTGCGCCGCGCCTGTCTTTGGGTGCGTTTCAAGGCGCCGCCGCTCCGCCCACTCATATGCCTTGTCGTGATGATCGACGTAACAAAGCAGTAGGCTGCTCAGTGTCTTGTGAACAATAAGCCGAATATCTCGACTGACCCGAACTGATGAGAAGTTGCGATCCTTTCCCTTCTCAAGCTTGTGAAACTGAAGCCCTGGATTCGCCGGATTCATCATCAAGTCTATAGCCGTAGTCTTCGCCGCCTTTTGCTCCTCGCCTGTAAGGCGTGCCAGACTGTCAGTAAATGTATCCGCGATGCGAAACTCCATTACCGTGAGTCATCGTCGTTGGGAGCGCGGCGCTTCAGTCTTCTTCGAAGAGACACGAGCACGAAGGAGCCTGATTCCGGTGCGACAAGCATCAACGCGGCCCGGTCCTTCTCGATAGGCGCATCGGCACGGGGCCGGAGCCCGGTTACAAGACTCCAACTCGCTCCGGTACTTGCAAGCCGGGGGACATTCAATTGAGCCTCGGAGCCGATGGTAAGGGGCGCCGGTAAAAGCCGGACATCGCTGGACAACACCGGCTCCCATGCGACCCTCGGACGATCGAAGTAATATTCAAACGGCCCCACAGCGCTAGATCGAACTTCTGCCCGGACCTGCTGCATACCCACGACGGTTTGAGGCCTAAAGGTTCGATTAGCTACTGGCATCAAGACTGGCAACGAGGCGCGGTCGACGCGCCAGTCTGCAGTTACCTCTCGATTGCCCTGCTTGTTTTCCGCCCCTAGAGTCATGCAGTTAAACGCCGCCTTCGCGTTAGCGATACGATCGATGGCCTCACCAGCACTGCTTGGCAACGTATCAAAGATGAATAAATGCGTCTCCGTCTTCAGCGATTCGATCTGTTCGATTCCTGAGGGTATCTCGAAGTAAAGGTGATCACCCAATTTGGGCTGGCCTCCGCCCTTTACTGTCGCAAATATGATTATTGTTCTGGTAATCGTGGATTCCTGCGGTAAAGCGACTTCCGCGCGCATACCATCGATAAATTCCCGAGTCCACCACGCGAATCCTTCTTTCATATCAGAACTATATGTAACCGATTGGTCCCTCGCTTTCGCAATGTGATCCCGTATTTGCTGAAATTCGAAAGAATCGACACCTCCCTCCAACAGAACCGCAGCTTCTCCGTTCAGACCGCGAAGCGCGAAAGAGGTGACATTATGCGATCCGACAAGCGCACAAGCCTCCCGGTTACCCAATTCCATGTAATACAATTTGCTGTGGAGCATTGGGTGAAACCGTTTGAACGGATTTTTCCTGCCGCCGGAGAGTTGGGTGTGTCCCAGGTGGACATGTAATCGCGCAGCTGGCACACCCGCCGCTAGGAGATCATCCAGTGCCTCAAAGCCTGGATAGGTAGCCGCACCGATTACAATGTCTGCAATGCTAAGCGGACGCGCGATAATTGGCGCCGCAATCGAGTTGACTCCATCTGGCGTAGCGAATCCGGTTAGGATGCTCGTAGCGGTCGATATAGACATTCTCTCAACAATCAATGACGCCACTTCGGCTTGCGGGCTGTCGAAGAGAAATGTCGCTTTGACCGTCATGTAACCTTAAACACCTTCATCACCTCATCTCCAAGATGATTGATGACCTTCACCGCAATCCGCCCCGACTTCGGCTTCTTGAACGGCCTCGACGTATCACTATGCAGCGTCGCCCACGCCTCCTCGTTGATCTCCGCTTTTAGCGTCGTCTTCAGCGCCCCATAAGGATCGTTCGCACCCAAGAAATAGGCATGCCGCACGAAGAAACTCTCTTCGTTGTAGTCCGTATCGATGAACCAGCAAGCGATACCGTCTGCTCCGTTGCTCCGTACTTCACCAGAGCTGGGATCGAAGACATCCACCCCGTTGACCTTCACCCGGATCCGCCCATCCCTCTCATCGAGCACCGTGATATCGGGCTCTCCGAAGATCACGAACAGGTTCCCCTTGCCGGTATTCTTGAGTTCGTCCGACATGTGCAGATCGGCATTCATCCTCGCTTTCAGCACCGGAATCCGCCCGAGCTTGCTGAACTCCGTCGCATGCGCCTCATAGTTGAACGCACAGGCTATCAACACATCGAAATCCGAATCCCCAGCCTCCTTCGCTGCAGCGACGAGATCCGGGCGCGTTACCGTACCGAATTCAGGACCGATGAAAATCGCCGCCCGGGGCTCGGGACCGTGCTCAACATTCCCTTCCCGATACCGCCCTTCGCCGCAGACCAAATTTCCCGGCCACGGCACGAGCGACGAAAACGCGATCTTGCCCTCCTTGTGTGCCTGTTGGACGCCAGCCGATTTCAGGTTTTCGAGGATCATTTGCGGGAAGGACTGCTTCTCACCGTAACCGCCTTTTCGATCACGTATATCCTTCGCGGGATCAATCAGCTCATCATCTTCGTCCACGCCCATAACTCGGTGGGGTGAGAGGCTCTCGACCGTAAACGGCCCTGCGACCCGCACTTTTTTATTATCTGTATACGGCTTGTCGAAGAGACATTCAAATTCAGCTTTCGCGCCGATAGAAGCGTCGATTTCTTTCTGCCGGTCAATACGCGCACGCCACCAGTCCGCATGGAGCTTCTTCACTGCGTCTGGCCACTTAGCGACCGCCTCACGCGGAATTTCCCAGTCCTGCATCTGCAACTCGAGTGTGCGGTTCAACCCTTCGCGCAACGGCTCAAGCTTTGCCTGCCACTTTTCCCAAACTACGTCGATTTCTGCATTATTGGCGATCGATTTGAGCGTGATATGGGGTACGCGTTCATAAACAAACCCGTACCGGATATTACCGTGCACAGGCTGCGACGACGGAGCCGTTCGAGTGACCTCGGCTTCCTTCGCCTGACCTTCGCGCGAATCTGCGAGCATATAAAAGGGATATCGCGCGCCCATGACGCGAGCGCGTGCCAATGCCAAAGCGACTCGGGAAGTATCTATAGTGATCCAGCGACGGCCCCATTGTTCAGCAACCGTCGCGGTTGTACCGGACCCGCACGTAGGATCGATCACGAGATCGCCAGGGTCCGTCGTCATCACAATGCAGCGCTTAATAGCCGCCGTTGGCGTCTGGACGACATAAATCTTATCGGAATCGGCACCTATATCTTCCCAAATGGAATTCACCATCATTACAGGAAAATCCGCGAAGACCCTCTTATACCTAAGCGTTTTCCCTGCTGGGAGCACCCTGTCCGCCATAGCAAGCCTCCTTAGGCCAGCCATCGTGGTCTTCCAGTGCAAGGTCGGTCCAGGCGAATAAGTCTTGCCACGGCAAAAAAATGACTTCGATAGCGATTCAGAGTACCCCTGTGAGCCCAGATCGCCAGCCTGGATAACTTTTGCGTCTCGTGGAAGAGTATCGGGACGAAGCATTTCTTCTGTTGTTATCGCGCGAGTGGTTCCGTCAACCAGCTCGACAATACGATAATGGTCTCCGCCCTCTCCGGAGAGAGTTTTAATTGAATATGGCTGTCGATACTTGACTCGGTCCCGACTCTTGGCGAACCAAATTAAGAAGTCTGCGCTACCTGGGATGACATTGACACGCGCGACCGGGCTGTTAAGGCTGCTCGTTTTTCGGCACACAAGCAATGAACAGAAATTGTCCTCTCCAAACACCTCATCCAAAAGAACACGTACCCGGTGAACGTTCTCATCCCCGATTTGGACAAATATTGAGCCTGAATCTGACAGCAGATCCCGAGCCACCGTTAAACGATCACGGAGATAGGTGAGGTAGCTGTGCACACCATCGCGCCACGTGTCCCGGAATGCTTTGACCTGCTCAGGCTCGCGTGGGATGTGGCCGATATTGCCGTCTTTGACATCACGGCTCGTTGTCGTCCACTGAAAATTGCTGTTGAAATTTTTTCCATACGGCGGATCGAAGTAAATGCACTGTACCTTGCCGCGTAGCCCCTCCTTCTCTGCCAAACTCGCCATCACCTGCAGCGCGTCACCAAGAATCATTCGATTCGACCAATTCTGGTCGTGCTGGTAAAACTCCGTCTTATCGACGCCTTTCGGAATCCCATTGAAATCGGCAAACAAGTCGGCAGTCGACTGACCGGCCTCGTGATCCCGCTCCTTGGAATCGCGCAACAAATCGTCAATCAACGCCTTCGGATGCACCTTCTCCTGGATGTACAGCGGCGGCGCATGAACGACGAGATCACTCCAGTCCTGAGTATCCTTGCCCCGCCAAACCAGCTGTGGATCGAGATCCCTGTTCCTTTGCTGATAGGCGACCCGGAGCGGATCTTGCGCCTCCTTCTGCATTACCGACTGATATTCGGCGGTCGGAATATTCTTCCGCTTGGCCTCCTCGTGCGTCAACGTCTCGACAGTCTTGCTGACGCCTACCTGCCTACGAAGCTTCCGTGCCATGGCTAAGCAACTTCCTTTGGTTCAGCAGACGCAACGGCTTTGATCATCTTCTCGAACTCCCCGCTGATTTCGGCCGAGAAATCCGATTGGATCTTATAAAGATCCCTAAGTTCGACAAACGCCCATCGTCCGTACGCTTTCAGGTGATTAACTCCAGGCACCCAGTAAGTATCCATCGTCGTCTTCTTAACGACAGCATCCTCTCCCCGGTATCCCTTGATCTCGACGACCAAATTCAGCAAGTCCTCGGCGCCATGCCCGTCATCCACTCGCACGATGAAGTCGGGCCTGTATTTCCGATTGTCGCATCCAAAGCGATAGGGCACTTCCAGTCCTAGATTGTGATTCTTAACGTAGGATCGCACCTTAGGATGATTTTCGACGACGCGACAAAACTCCCCTTCCCACTCGCTATCTAGGATCGCCCAATTCACATGGCAGCGCCTAGCGTCCGTCGGCCATCGTAACGTCTTCGACGTATTGAAATTCACATGGGCAGTGGACCCCGTCGGATTGAAGGCGTCGAGAACTACCTCTATGGGTCGCTCCCCAATAAACCTTTGCGTGATCCCCGCGACGATCTTCTCGCAGGCCATTTCTGCAAGAATCTTGTATTTCAACTGGGCTGGGTAGGTGCCGCCATCGCAGCGGAGGTATCCCTCTATCCACTGCTTCGCTATTCGCTTCAGTTGCCCGAAGAGGTATAGCTTAGGTTGCCCATCTGAATCTTTGAACTTTGTAAGCACGAGATGCGATGTGAGTTCATACAGGACTTGCGACGGACGAACATCTCCCGTGTGCGCCAAAGTGAGATCGACACTCGCGCCAATAATCCCGGATTGCTTCGTTTCTGTCGCCCCGACCAAATCTGGTGTCAGCGTGAGCTTAGAGGCTTCGTCGAAAGTTGCTTCAAGCCGCTCTTCCGGCAGCTCAACCCGGTATCCCTCAACTCTACGTTGAATAGCCCTTCCTCATTCAAATCATACGACTGCCGCCTCAGGGCCCTGCCAATGACCTGCTCGCATAGCAACTGCGTGCCAAATGCCCTGACTCCCAATACATGGGTCACCGTATTTGCGTCCCACCCCTCGGTGAGCATTGAAACCGACACGACACATCTCACCTGTTCCCCGAGGCGCCCCGTCTTGCCAACGGTATTCATGACCTCCCTGAGAAGATCTTGGTCCGTTAAGTTCTCACCCTGCCTCGCATCCCCCGTACGCTCGATAATGTCCCGCCTAAACTGATCAATTTCAGCCGCCGCCATTTTGCGAAATTGATCGTCAAGCTTCTCACCCGACTCCAGCTGCGCGCTATCAATAAGCAAGGTTCTCGGCCTAGCATAAGGATTGCCGTTCTCATCCGCATTCCGGAAAAGCGCCAATCGCCCGGGCACAGGCAACGAACTGCCATCCTTGTTCTCCCGCACGAACCCAGAAATGCAGTCATACACTAGCTTTGACGCCGAAGTGTTGTTGCACACGACTATGAAGCATGGTGGAACTTGAATACCCGACTTCTTCCATAGCTCGAATGTCTTTTCATAGTGACCATAGAGCGCCTCGAGCGCTGTCTGCAGTTGAGGCGGGAGGCTATGCGGATCGAGCGTATCGCCCTCACCGCGCTTCTTCTTCGGCATCTTGGTACGGATATGCTCCCAAAGATTCCGGAACATCGGCATTTCGCCGCCCGGGATATTGTCCGAAATCGGCACCCGTGGCAATTTCACAATCCCACACTCGAGTGCATCCATCAGCGAGAAATCGCTCATCGTCCACGGAAATAGCGTGCCTTCTGCATAACCCGAACCGCTCAAAAAGAAAGGAGTTGCCGAAAGATCCACGACCCGTGCTACACCCAAATTCCGATTCACCGTTTCTAGTCCAGTAATCCACATTCGCGCGGCTTCGCGGTTCTTTTCGGCCTCCTTCTTATCGTCGCCCTTTAGCCCCTCATCTTCTTCCGCTGCCTCCGGCTTCTCCCGGTAGCAGTGATGCGCCTCATCATTCAGCACCACGATATTCTTCAAGCCCATCAGATCAGGCATGACCCGCTGCAGCATCTGCCCCTCGGTTTCTAGGGTATTGAGCTCCGGCCCATGTCCTTGCAACAGCGACCGCCCGCCCTTCGACAACTCGATCCTCTCCCGGAGCTTGAACGAATGGAAATTGGTTATGACGATCTTTGCCCGGTTGACCTCAACGAATAGATCCGTCGGTACCAGCTCGCGACTCGCATAGTAGCTGTCCGGATCATTCGGCTGCAGCACGCGCAGTCGATCACCTGTGGCAAGTTTCAGCGCCAGCCTCATCAGCTCCGGATTGGCATCCCGATTCGCATTCGCCAGGTACTCAAGATACTTCTCACCACTCTTCCCGATCTGCGGCGCCACTTCGCTCAGCCAAATCGCGGTTTCAACCGCCTCCACCTGACAAAAGAATGGCCGAACCCCCGAAAATGCATAATGCCGCCAATGCTGCAATAACCGCGCCGTCTCTGGCGTCACCCGCCAATCATTCGGACTTGGAATCCGCCGCCACTCTTCTACATGCTGACGAACGCCATTGATGATCGCCGTATGCGCGTACTGCTGACTGCTAGTGGATATGGCCGCATCACCCAGCGCCAGAGTAGATTGATCTCCCGCCCCCTGCTGCCTCTTCGCCTTAGGTACAGGCGTGATGTATTGCGACGGTCGGCGCGTCTCCGTGATCTTCTGCGTCGGCTGCCCGTCCTTATCCAGTTCCCAGTGCTGTCGTGGCTCCTCGTAAGGCGAATTTAATATCGGTTTTTCAAAGAATTGATCAGTCACTTATGCACCTAAAGTAAAAGCAACTCGCAATCAAATCGACCCCGCCGGGTACATAGTCCCAGGCGCATTGCGTCCACCCTCTCGCTCTCTTGCCGACCTGTATGGCGGCAGAGTCACGGGTTGAGACTTCGTTACGGATTGAACGTCACCATAACGGCATTGCCGTCTAACGTACAATGCACATATCGCTCATGCTGAAGCACTGCGCACACGAATGACGCATGTCTTGGCCGGAGACCCTCTTCGATGGCGAGTTCGAGCACTTCCCCCTGCAGCTGCTGGGAACCCTGCTCCATCTTGCGTTGAGCCGCCGCCAGCTGCTCGCCGGCATCGTCCAATTTCTTCTGCAGCTCGGCTTTCTCGAGCCCAGCGCGTTCTTGCTCTTGCGCGCGAACCACCGACTCTCGATGCTGAATCTGGGTATCGACCTGCTTTTGCACTTCGAGCGCCAGCGCCGCCTTCTCGTCCTTGAGCTGTTCGCGCTCCTTGCGCAATTCGAGTTGTTCACTCCGCAGCGCCGCAACCTGGGTGTTTTTGTCGGCCAGTTGCCGCTCGAACGACTGCCGTTCCGCCGCCACCATCTCCGCCGCCTTGGTCTGAGCCGCCGCGCTCACCCGCGATTCGAGGTCCTTCTCCCGGGCCGTCAGGGTATCCTCCCGACTCCGAAGCGCCTTGAGCTGGCCGTCCTGTTCGTCGAGCGCCTTCTGCATCTCTTCAATTCGAGGAGCCACGGACTTCTCCGCGAGCACTCGAACCTCGGCCAGCGCTCTGGCATGCGCCTCCCCCTGCTCTTTGAGCGGTTTTTTAAGGCTCTCAGCTTCCCCTTGTGCCACCCGCGCTCGCTCGCCGGCCAACTGCTGCGCCCGCTTCTCGACCTCCGCCCGCTCCGCGTCACGCATCGCCGCGATCGCCCCGGAACTAGTCTCCGCGAGCTGCTCCAGCGCCTTTTTGGCGAACCCTTCGTCGAGACTGAACTCGTTTGCACATTTTGGACAAGTAACCGTGGTGTCTTGTCCAAGGAGGAGCTGCCCTTCACCAAGGCTCATCCAATCCCCTACACTTCGGGTGTTCGCGTTCATAAGGTGAGCCGATTAAGCGTGTTGATAAAAACGCGCGCCACCGGTTGAGGAACTCGATGTGGCGAGGTCAAATTCAGCATTAACGTACATTCAATTCGACAAGCTCTCGATCCAATGGCATTCCGGCTCATCCTTGGTTCCCGCTGAAGGCATTGCACCCAATCCAGCGTAAATAATGTCGATCCATGATCGAAGTAATTGTAGCTGCTTACCGCTCTTCCGGACAGGTAAACGACCGAATAATCCGCCAACCCCGCGACGACCTTCACTCTCAAAACCGATCGGCAAAGCGCCAAAGATTCAACATGCTGCCCCGGGGTATCGTCCCACGCGTCACGACCCTGACTCCGTGATCTTCGTCGTCGGCTCGAGTATCTCCGCCATCTGGTCATCAATAGCGTTCGTGGCCGTAAAGATCCCGGTCATGCCGGCCATGAGAAGAAACGCGAGCCGGCTGCCGGACTTCTCCGCGTCGATCTCCTGGCTCAGGCGTCCGATCGGGTGCGCGGCCTCGTACATAATTTCAACAACTCGTCGAGCGGACTGGGTAGGGTCCGGCACGAGATCAACAGGCGACTCGGGGTCCACGGCGGCCAACGCGCCAAGTGCGTTCCACAACGTTTGAAGTTCAAGAGGCAAGTCCCGCCTCGCTGCGGTGTCGAGAATGGTCACCAGCGTTCGAGCTTCCACGAAGCGCGAGTGCGTTTCCTTCGATTCTCGCTCGTATTCCTCCATCTTCTCTAAGATCCAGGCAGTTTCGCCCGCGATGTCCCGCACGTGCTTATAAGTCGTGTTCAAGTTCAATGGTTATAGTCTCCTCATCATCGGCACGGGGCCGGAAAGGAGCACGCTCGTCGAATCGGATTCCCGATCATTGCCGCGCGTGTCCCTTCCGGATCCGCTGCGCAAAGTTTCAACTTCAGATTCCCGTACGTTTGCCCGATATGGCCGCATCCGCCGATTGGCGTCCACCTTACCCGGGAGGCAGGTTGGCGAGAGTCATCTCTCTTCACAATGCACACGAATCATAACGTATTCGTGGATAATCTGCATCAGGAAACTGGCATCCGCCTCAGCCGCCGCTTGACTTGGAGTATTCGTGACTATCAGCTGACGCCACCACCCACTTCATTGATGCCGGTTCATGGACAACTCAGCATTGATAGAAGCAGCACGTAAATGTCTCGAATGGCGGAGTGATCTGCCCTCATACACGGAGCCTTTGCTTAAAAAAGTGCGCACCGCCATCGCGGAAAATACCGGAACCTCTGAACAACAACAGCTATTGATTGCCTTCGAAAGAGAGCTATCTGCGTCACCCTCGCGGTCGGTCGCATCGTTTCCTGGATCCTCGGCCAGGTCGTTTTAATGGCTGTATGCAGAACTATTACCATCGACAGGCGATAGAGGCTCCGAACATAAATGTGATCGTCGCGGCGGCCGTGACCCGCGTGGAAATCGAGGTTGAGGAGAAATCACTTCGCCTCTTGATCGCTTCGCCTTCAGTCAAAGGACGGAATGCAATCTATCGCTTCATCGAACGCGGTGCGTAGCCTGTTTTTAAGAAGGAATCTCCGAAATTCCGCGCAGATGTTTTGGCTTCCTTTCCGGTGAACGTTTCGCCGATCACTTCGAGTCGCCATTGGCCCTGTCGAACGTAAGCGGGGCCTGTGACCACGCTCCAGCTCTCTTCCCGCGTTTCGAAATGAACGTTTGAACCCCACCCAAGGACGGCCATCGCAGGCAGTCTCGCGTCGACGGACCCAATTGGGATATAACGAGCACCATTGGCAAGCGCTTTCTTCTGGGAGTCACTGGCTCTGACTCGAAGGGACACTGGGGTTTCACCGGGCCATTCCGACGGTTCGATCCGCAACCCCTGCTTTCTCGCCGACATGAGCAACAACCTCGCCACCTCTACTCGATGGCAGCTCGGCAATCCGTCGTCGCATTTCAATATGGGCTCTTCACAAGCGCAAAACATGATCACACGTCGCCCGCGTTTGTTTAGGTCGACAATCAGTTCCAACAGGTCCCCCGTGGCAGCAGGGTCCGCGATCTGAATCCTCCTACCTTTCTTGCTGAGAATTCGCTTGTTTCCCAAACGTTTCATCCAAAGATATCGGCGGCTGCCGGCAATTTCTCGTCTGCCCGGCTTTGCGTCCCATGCACCAAACGCTACCTGTCCCGCGCTTCCGCTGAGGATCTGGTTATAATGCGGACTCCCCAACAGGTGCCCATATGCTCCTCTACGTCGACGCCAATTTCGCCAGTCCCTATGCTCTAGTCGCTTTCGTAAGCCTCATCGAGAAAGGCTTGGAATTTGAGATCGAACCTTTGGATTTGGCCACCCACGCCAATCACGATCCGAACTTCGCCCGAACCTCGATCACTCGTCGGATTCCCACCTTGATTCATGACGGCTTTGCACTGTCGGAGTCATCCGCCATCTGCGAATACAT
>WNFI01193406.1_pt1 | contig 24172 bp, 15 predicted proteins | sample 5400471 | NCBI WGS metagenome assembly WNFI01 (sample SAMN13153348, study PRJNA577476) | soil metagenome | isolation source: 100 cm saprolite on Douglas fir-dominated hillslope | place: USA:California | collected 2013-09-17 | reverse complement strand
CACGAGCCCGAGCGACAGGAGGTTGGGCTCGAGCGGATAGAAGAAGCTGCCGCCGAAAGCGTCGCGCGGCAGCGGCCAGCCCAGCGTGTGGATGACCGCGTCCAACGGCCGCTTCGTTTCCCACAGCTCCTTGACCCCGAGGGCATAGATCATGGGGTTGGGGGAGCCCACCTGCTGCCAGCGCAACCAGGCCTGGGTGAGGGCGCCGCGCGTGCCTTCCGCCAGCACCGTGACCCTGGCCCTGATGTCGGTGGGCGGCGTGTAGCCGTTGCCCGGTTGGCCGTCGCGCTTGAGGCCGCTCGGCGTGGTGCGCACGCCGCGCACGCGGCGCTCCTCGACGAGCAGGCTCTCGGCGGGGAAGCCCGTGAACATGTTGACGCCGAGGCCCTCGGCCTTTTCTCCCAGCCAGCGCACGATCTCGCACAGCGACGCCACGTAGTGGCCGTGGTTGCGCATGGTCGGGGGCGTGGGCAGGCGCAGCGCGCGGCCCTCCGTCAGCAGGTAGACGCGCTCCGCGCCCACGGGCGCGCGCAACGGGAGATCCGAGTCCTTCAGCTCCGGGAACAGCTCGCGCAGCGGAGCCGGGTTGACGACCGCGCCCGAGAGCGAGTGGCCGCCGAGCGCTTCCGCCTTCTCGAGCACCGCGATCTCGATGGGTCCGACTCCGCCTCCCGTCTCCTGGGCCTTCTTGACCAGGCGGGCGAGCTCGATGGCGCCCGCCAGACCCGCCGGCCCCCCGCCGACGGACACCACGTCCATCTCGACCGCTTCCGCGTCGGGAGGGTCCGTACGGATGAGCCGGTCCAGCGGAAAGTCCGGCTGATGGCGCGCGGGCACGACGAGGCCGGACGAGGATGTTGTGCTCATGGAGGCTCCTGGAGTCAGTCTAACGGGCGAAGCGCGCGGAGAGCCATTCCCCGATGAGAGCGATCTCGGCGGGGCAGACCTCGTGTCCCATCGCGAACTGGTGCCACTGCCCCTCGGCCCGGCCCTCTGCGTACGCCGCGAAGGCGGCCCGCGCGCGCGAGATGTTCACCATCGGATCGAGGGTGCCGTGGCAGAACAGGAGCGGCGTGGTCCGGTTGGCCGCGCTCGTCTCGGCCTCCCGCTCGCGCGCGATCAGGGCCTCGATCATCGTGGCGGATTCGCGGACGTCGTCCGCATCCTCGCCGCCGGCGGTGGCCAGGGCGAGGATGTCGTACCAGGCGGGCATGACGAGGCCGCCGTTGATGGTGACGCCGCGGGCGGGCGCATGCGGGAAGACGAACCGGACCTGCGGGAGCTTCAGCACGGGCACGATGGGCTCGAAGTCGTGCCCGCTGGCCCCGAGACCATGCATCCAGATGACCGTGCCCGCCGGCTCGCCCTGCCGCGTCGATCTCGACGCCGGGGAGGACGTCGGTCATTGCCCGGGGGGGACGCGCAGCTCCCAGGTGAGCTGGGCGCGATACGTATTGCCGCCCGCGCTGATGGCGGCTTCCATGGACCAGCTCGTGGTGCCCACCGTCCAGATGTCGTCCAGCCGGCCGACCAGCGTCTTCTGACCGCGCCGGATCTCCTTCGTGGCCAGCGAGACCGGGCGGTTCGAAGACGAGCCGTTCACGGTCACCGAGGCCGCGATCGATTGCGGCTTGATGTCCTTCTTGCTGTCGTTCCTCAGGAAGATGGAGACGGCGTACGGCTCCCCCTGCGTGGGATTGGCGGGAGTGACCTCGTAGGTGACGGCGCATTCGCACTGCGACTTCACGACGGACCCGCCGTCGAAGCCCTTGATGCCGCCTCCGGAGGCCTTGCCTTCGCTCATCGTGACGGCGGTGAGGAAGTAGCGGCCCACCGACGCGCGTTCTCCCTGCGCGTGGAGCTTGCCCGCCGCCGCCTCCGCGTTCTGCGGCTCGAGCTTGAGGACCTCGCCGAACTTGCTGATCGCCTCGTTGTAGCGCTTGGCCGCCATGGCCTGCTCGGCCTGGCTCATGAGCGCGGGCACGGGGTTGACGGGCGCGGCTGGCGGCGGCGTCGGGCGAGCCGTAGCGGGAGCGGCCTTGATGGGCGGCGGCGTGGCCGCGGGCGGCGCCACCGCGGCCGCCGCCGGCGTGGGCAGACCGGGCACGGGCACCTGCGTGCCGGGTCCTGGCGTCGCGGCCAGCGTCTCGCCCGCGCCGGGCGAGGGCAGGGCGGACGCTTCGCCCGTCGAGGGCCGCACGACGGTGACGTCTTCCTCGATCACCGCCGGTGGAGTCACGGTGACCGGGGAGGCCGCGAGAGGGGAGGCCTCGCTGCGGCCACCAACGGGCTGAGTGGCTGGCGCCACCTGGCCGCCCACCTCGGGCGGCTTTGGCCTGCGCCCGAGAACCCACCACGCGATGGCGACGGCGGCGAGGACGGCGACGGCCACGAGCGCGAGGCCGATCGAGAGCCGGCGTCTGCCCCCGGGGGGCCCAGCCGCGGCCACGCCCGGATCGGTGGGAGTGGCCGGCCGTGGCGCCGCCGTCGCGGACGGACGGGGTGGCACCTCTTCGTAGACCGGCGAGCGGTCGCGCAGCGGAGTCCGCGGCACCGGGCCCGTTCGTACGCGCGGCGGGGGGTATCCGGTCGTCGCGGGACGTACGGGCGCCTCGCGCGTTGCGGGCGGGACGGGCTGTGTCTCCGTGGGACCCTTCTGCGCCCACTGCGCCGCGGCCTTCCAACGGCTGGCCTCCGTGGGCGCGGCGGCGGGCGCGGCAGCGCCACGCCAGGATGCCGCGGGCGCGGGCGGGCGCACGAACATGGCCGCTTCTTCGCCAAGCACCACCGTTGCGCTCGCGGAGTCGCCCTCCTCCGCCGGGGTGGCGGCCGGCGCCACCGGCTTCGCCGCGGGTAGACCGAGGAACGCGGCGGGCGTGCCGGGGTGTGTCGGCTCGTCCCAGTCTTCGACGATGACCGGATCTTCGCGCGGGTCGACCGCCGGCATCGCCACCGTCGGCTCGACCGGCTTGGGCGGCTCGGGCTCCGGCTTCGCGGGTGTGGGCGTCTCACTCACCGCGGGCGCGGCCTCGACGACCGGAGGCGGCGCCGTGGGCTCAACCATCGCGATGGGCTCTACCATCGCGGCCGTCGGCTCGACCGGCTGGGGTTCGGGCTCGGGCTCCGGCTCCGCGGGGGTGGGCGCCTCGCTCACCGCGGGCGCGGCCTTCGCGACCGAAGGCTCATCCACGACCGGAGGCTCGCTCATCGACTCGCCCATCGACTTGACGATCACCGTCGCCGCGGCGGCCTCGTCCACGAACTCGCCAATCACCACCTTGGCCCGCCGGATGATGTGCCCACGAAGCTGATGACCGCCCTGGAGCTCCTCGATCACGAGGCCATCCTGGTCGGGATCGCTCACCGACCGGCGCTGCACCGCCTCCGCCGACCGCTCGTCGAGAGGCAGCCCGAGGACCGACACCCGCTCCAGGCCTTCGTCCTGAAGGATGCGGAACAGCTGCGTACGCACGAGCATGACCCCGGAGATGAGCGACTCGGCGGCGTCGCTGTTCCGGGCCGCCTCGATTGCGCGGTCCATGGCTTCGAGGGTCTGCACGGATGAGAGGAGGAGGCGCTCGTGGCGCTTCTCGTATTTCGCGGAGAGCCGTCCCTCCAGGCGTTCGCGGAAGGCTTCATTCTCGGTCTTGAGAGCGGTCATCGCGGCCGTGACCTCCGCGATGCGATCCTCGGCCAGCCGCGTGGCCTGGCGGAACGTCTCCGAGGAATCGGCTTCCGCGCTCTGCGAAGAGGGCGGGGCGTCCTTTTCGGACGGGGAGGGGGCCTCAGCGTCCGTCCGGTCGGAATTCCGAGGATCGTCGGACAGGCGGCCTCCGCTGGCGGGGTTGCGCGCAGTATACCGTCCGACTCAGGGGATTGCGACGCTCGGGAGACGGCGGGCGCGGGACGTTCAGCGCCCGGCCCGGCTCGGTCCTTTGTTCAGCCCCTGGTTGTGCTGGCTGCCCTGTCCGCGAGGAGGAAGCTTCTCCTGCTCGTCCCGCTCGAAGGCGGTCGCATCGTCACCGCGTGCGTGCGCGGAGACGAGCTGCTCGTCCGTGTCGCGCTGCTCGGCGCGCGTGCCTGGGGCGGGCCCGGGCTCGAGAGTGTTGCGGCCACGATCCGACGGCTTGAGTTGGGACTTGGGCATCGGCCACCTCCAGCAGAGGAGGTGCAAGCGTCGTGCCGCCACGCGGGCCGGTCAGCCGCGCGTGGCCGCGTCTCCGGCCCGCCGGAACACGCGTGCGAGCAGCCGCCGCATTCGGGGATGCGCGCGCAACGGCTCCAGCATGGGATCGACCTTCAGCCACACCAGCCAGGGGTCGCGCTCCTCGCCCGCCCGCTCCAGCAGGTCGAGCGCGCGCGCCGAGCGCCCCAGCGCGACGTGAACCGTCGCCTGCTGATAGGCGGAGAGATGCGGCGCCGCCTTCGTGGCCTCGTCGAGGGCCTGGCGCGCTTCGGCCTTGTGCCCGGCCAACGCGAGGCTGCGGGCCAGGACCGGCTGCAGCAGCGTCGCGTCGGGCGCAAGCCGCACGGCCTCGCGGTGCTCGGCCAGCGCGTCCTTGGGCCGGCCCTGCGAATGCAGGGCGAGGCCCAGGCCCCAGTGGCCGAGGAAATGATGCGGATCGAGGTCGACGGAAGCACGATGATGGCTGAGCTCCGCCTCCCGGTCGCCGCTCAGGTAGGCCTGCAGTCCCGCGATGGTGCTGGCCACGACGGAGAGGGGGTCGAGCTGCCGCGCATGCGCGATCTCGCGGCCGGCCTCGTCGAAGCGGCCGAGCATCGCGAGGTAGACGCCGCGCCACTGCCGCACCCCGGCCGTGTGCGGGCCGAGCTCGGCGGCGCGGTCCAGCTCGCGCCGCGCCGTGGCCCAGTCCCAATCCTGGAAGAGCGAGACGTAGGCGCGCGAGACGTGCGCCTCGGCCAGGCCCTCGTCGCGCTCGAGGGCCTGCCGTACTTCGGTGTCCGCGCGCTCCCAGGCCGCCGACGGCGGCAGCATGCCCGTGAACCCGAGGATCAGGCAGGCGTCGGCGAGCCCGGCGTGCGGGAGGGCGTAGGCAGGGTCCCGCTCCGCGGCCTCCTGGAACGACGCGAACGCCTTCTCGAGCCACGGCCCGGTGAAGCGGCTCCAGAAGTACCGGCCCTTGAGGTACGCCTCCTGCGCTTCGAGGTCCTGGGTATGACGGTGGGCGAGGAGGCGGCGCTCGGGCTCGCGCAGCTCCAGGGCCAGGGCGCGCGCCACCTGCTCGGCCATCGCGTCCTGGACGGCGAACAGTCCCGTCACCTCTTCTTCGAACGTCTGGCTCCAGGTCGGCCCGTCGCCGCGCACGGGAACGAGCTGCACGCCGATGCGCAGCCGGGTCCCCTCGCGCTGCAGCGTCCCGTCCACCACCGCGTCCACCTGGAGCGCGCGGCCCGCTTCCTGGGGATCCATGCCGGGGCTGCCGTACTTGAGGACCGCGCTCGTCGGGCGCACGGCCAGGCGTCCGAGGCGGCTCAGGCGCGCGATGAGCGCGTCGGCCAGGCCGACGGCGAGGTATTCGTCTTCCGCCACCGACGACATGCGCTTGAAGGGCAGCACGGCGATGGAAGGCGGCCGCGCCGCCGTAGCCGCGCGCACGGGTGCGGCCAGGCGGTAACCGCGCCGGGCCAGCGTCTCGATGTAGGGCCGGCCGTCGGCCTGCGTGCCCAGCGCCTTGCGCAGCGCGGAGACGTTGACGCTGAGGTTCGCCTCCTCCACGAACGTGCCCGGCCACACGCGGTCCATCAGCGTCTGCTTGGGCACGACGTCGCCCTGCTGCTCGGCGAGGGCGACGAGCAGGTCCAGCGCCCGCGGAGCGAGCGGCACCACTTCGTCACCGCGCCACAGCACGCGCTTGGTGGGATCGAGGCGGAAGGGCCCGAATCGCAACACATCCGCGGGAGTGCCCATGGGCGGCGCCATGGTCGCACGACGCCGGGCGGATGCCTACGGCTGCGAGGCCTGATCCCGGACCGCGCGATAGACGGCGGCCGGATCGGGCAGCGGAGGCCAGGAGAGCACGGCCAGTGCGTCGCGGACGTACGCGGGATCGCGCAGGCCCGCGAGCACGCTGCTCACCCCGGGCGTGCTGGCGACGACCCACAGCGCCTTGCGGGCGAGCGTCTCTCTCCGCCGCTCGGGCGGGAGCAGGGGGTTGATGACGGCTTCGAGCCGCGCGCCCCGGACCTGGCTCTTCTCCGCGGCCAGGCGGCGCAGCTCGTCGAGCGCCTTCTGGACCTCCGGAACGTAGCGCAGACGCCAGGCGTGCCACTGCTCGCCCAGGTCGCCGGTGAGGTGGCGGTCCAGGGCCTGCAGGGCCTGGGCCAGGCGCGGCCGCACGCGCTGCGATTCGAGCGCGCCCCAGTGCTCGAGGCCCTGGATCTCGGGCGCGATCTGGCCGAGCTCGTCGCTCCACCGGAAGAAATCGGCGGGCGGGATGCCACCGTCGCCCGCCTCCAGATGGGAGGCGACGCCGGTCCGGTACTCGGCCTCCAGCGTGCGGAGCGTGCCGAGCTGCGCGCCCAGCTCGATCGTGCGCTCCGGCACCGCCATCGTGGCGAGACGGACGAGGCCGTCGTCGACCATCGCGTTCAGGGGCCGATTGACGAGCACGCCGACACCGGCGGCGCGCGCGGCGTCGAGGACGGTGTCCCCGAGGTGCGGGCCCTGGTTTCGTTCCAGGACCGCACCGGCCTCGAACAGGTTCAGCGGGAGCTGAAGGACCCGGAAGTGGTGGCCGGCGCCCGCGCCCGCGACGGCCGCCTCGAGCATGTGCGTCAGCGAGGTCGCCTCCGGATCGTTCGCGGGCCGCGTGCAGGTATTCGAGGAGACGCCGTACGCGCGGATGCGCCCCGCGCGCACCTCCTCCTCCAGGAAGGCGAAGGACGCGGCCAGACGGCCGTAGAACTCGTGGCGGCGCCGGTCCAGCGTGCCGTAGCTGCGCTCGTGCGCGTCCATGAGGAAGTATTCGGGGTTGTGGAGGAGGCACACGTCCAGGGTCTCGAGCTGGAGCCGCGCGAGCGAACGGGTGAGCTGGTCGGCCAGGAACTCGGGGTGGATGCAGTGCCAGATGCCCTCTCCGTACTTGACCACCTCCGGCAGCGGCCGGCCCGCCGCCTCGCGCTCCTGCGCGCGTTCCAGGTTCTCTCCCTGCACGTAGCCGACCTTCGAGACGACGATGAGGTCCTCGCGCCGCCACTGACCCGCGCGGGCCACCTCGCTCAGGGCCTGGCCGAAGAGGCGCTCGCTCGCCCCCTCCGTGTAGTTGGTCGAGGTGTCGACGAGGTTGATGCCGCCGTGGAGCGCGTCGAGGAGCGCCTGGTGGTGGGCCGGCGTCTCGTCGTCCACGCGATAGCCGCCGAATCCCAGGCGGCTGCAGACGAGGCCGGTCGCGCCGAGCGTGGTGTAGCCGGTGGCGGCCAGCGGCGGCCGGCGGGCGAGCGCGGCCGTGGCCTCCGGGGACGCCGCGCCGGGCAGGATGGACGGGGCCAGACCACCGCGGGGCCTTTCTCCTGATTCGCGCGCGCCCGCGGCGAGGGCCGCCGCCACCTCGCTCGTTTCGGTCACGGGCCGCTGGCAGGCGAAGTTGCGACAGACGTACAGCGCGGCGCGCCCGGCGACCGTCGCTTTGCCGGCCAGGAGGGGCAGATCCGAAACGCCTTCGGAGGGATCGTGAAGCGCGATGATGCGGTTGGGGAGGTAGTGGCGCGCCAGCTCCGCGCGCAGCGCCTCCCGCCCGGGATCGCCGGCCGCCCCGACGAGCGCGACCTCGATCGGTCCCTCCAGCAGGAGATCGACGGCGGCCAGGCTGGTCGCGAAGGCGCGCGGCTGCCGGGCGATGGCCTTGCCCCAGGCCCGGATCGCCTCCACGGCCCGCTCGCGCAGATCGTCGCGGTCGAGGTGATACGAGAGCCGCGCGAGGGTGTGCGCGGCGACCGCGTTCGCCGCGGGCGTGGCCCCGTCGTGACCCTCGCGATGCCGGACGATCAACGGCTCGTGGCCTCGGCCCGTGGAGTAGAAGCCGCCGTCCTCCGCCGCGAAGTCCGCGAGGATCTGGCCGGCCAGCCGCTCCGCCTCGCGCAGGTGGTCCTGATCCCCGCCTGCTTCGTACAGGTCGAGGAGCCCAGCCGCGAGATACGCGTAGTCCTCGAGGTAGGCGTCGAGATGCGCATGGCCCGCCCGCCAGGTGCGCAGCAGCCGTCCCTCCTTGGTCACGAGCTGCGCGCGCAGGAAGGCGGCGGCACGCGTGGCCGCGTCCAGATGGCGCGGGTCGCCGGTCAGGCGGAACCCCTCGGCGAACGCGCCGATCATGAGGCCGTTCCAGGCGGTGAGCACCTTGTCGTCGAGGGCGGGCGGCACGCGCCGGGCGCGCGCCTCGTAGAGACGCGCGCGCGACGCCCGGAGGCTCGCCTCCAGATCGGGCCGGGCGAGGCCCAGCTCGGCGGCGACGTCGTCGAGCGGCCGCGGGAGGTTCGGAATGTTGTGCCCTTCGAAGTTCCCCGCCTCCGTGATGTCGTAGGCGGCACAGAAGCGGCGCGCCGCCTCCGCGTCGCCGAGCGCCTCGCGCACCTCCGCCGGCGTCCAGACGAAGAACTTGCCCTCCTCGCCTTCGGAGTCGGCATCGGTCGCGGAATAGAAGCCGCCCTCCGGCGCGGTCATCTCGCGGAGGACGTAGTCCAGCACGTCCTCGGCCACTTCGAGGAAGGAGGGATCGCCGCCGGCCTGGTGCGCCTCCAGGTAGACGTGCGCCAGCTGCGCGTTGTCGTAGAGCATCTTCTCGAAATGCGGCACCAGCCACTGCTCGTCCACCGAGTAGCGGTGGAAGCCGCCGCCGATCTGATCGCGCATCCCCCCGCGCGCCATCCTCTCGAGCGTATGCGTGGCCATCCGCATGGCCTCCGTGTCGCCGAAGCGCCGGTGGGCGCGCAGGAGCAGCGACAGGCCGGCCGAGGGTGGGAACTTGGGCGCGCGGCCGAAGCCGCCCCAGCGCTCGTCGAAGTCGCGCGCGAGCTGCGCGACGGCCTTGCGGATGTCCTCCGCGCCCACGGAGAGGCCCGGGGCGGAGCGGGTGTTCTCGCGGAGGAATTGCGTCACCTCCGAGGCTTGCGCGCGCAGGCCGGCGCGATCGCGCTTCCAGAGGTCGGCGATCCGCTCGAGCAGGGTCCGGAAGCCGGGACGTCCGTAACGATCGGTCGGCGGGAAGTAGGTGCCGGCGAAGAACGGCTCCTGGTCCGGGGTCAGGAACACCGTCATGGGCCAGCCGCCCTGGCCCTGGTTCATGGCCAGGGTCGCCGCCATGTAGATGTCGTCGAGGTCGGGCCGCTCCTCGCGGTCCACCTTGACCGGCACGAAGTGCTCGTTCATGAGGCGCGCGATCCCTTCGTCCTCGAAGGACTCGCGCTCCATCACGTGGCACCAGTGGCAGGCGGAGTAGCCGATGCTCAGCAGGATCGGCTTGTCCTCGGCCCGGGACCGGGCCAGGGCCTCCTCGGCCCAGGGATGCCAGTCCACGGGGTTGTGGGCGTGCTGGAGAAGGTAGGGGCTGGTGGAGTGGATGAGGCGGTTCGTGTGCGCCCGTCCGCCTTCGTTCATCAAAACACCCTAGCACAGCCCACAGGGGCCCTCTTCCGTAGTCATATGGAAGCAGGGACGTGCACGCTCCACTCTCGACCTCCGCGCGCGCCGCGGCCGCCTTGATTCTCCTCCTTGTGCCCGCGGACGCCAGGAGCGAGGAGGCGTCCGGTCGCAAGACGGTTCGCATTGCCGCCAATCCCCGGTACCGGGCCACCGGCCTGCACCGCCTGTTCCTGGGGCCCAACTACCGGCGCCTGTGGGCCACGCCGATCGAGGTCGAGGTGCTCGACCTGCGGTCGTTCGCCGGCGGCCTGACGCCCACCAAGAAGGGCGGGGGCAAGCAGACCAAGTCATTGCGCTTCGATGCGGGGGACGGCCGCGAGTTCCGCGTGCGATCCGTCGACAAGGATCCGGAGGCCGCGCTGCCCGCCGAGTACCGCGACACCTTCGTCGTGTCAGTGGCGCAGGATCAGACCAGCGCCGCGATTCCCGCGGGACCGATGATCGCCGACCGCCTCGAAGCGGCCCTGGGCTTCACGCACCCCGACCACAAGTTCGTCGTGATCCCCGACGATCCCGCCCTGGGCGAGTTCCGGAAGGAGTTCGCGGGCATGCTCGGGATCCTCGAGGAGAGGCCGCGCACCAAGGCCCCGGTGACCCCGGGCTTCGAGGACGTCGAGAAGATCTACGACTGGGACGAGGTCTGGACGCGGATGATCGACGACAGTCCCGCCGATCGGATCGATCCGCGCGCGTACCTGCGCGCCCGGCTGCTGGACATGTTCATCGGCGACTGGGACCGCCATCAGCGCCAGTTCGTCTGGGCCCGCGTGCGCGGGAAGGACCTCCTGCAGCCCGTTCCCGAGGATCGCGACCAGGCCTTCGCCAAGTTCGACGGCGTGCTGCTGGCCATCGCTCGCCTCTCCGAGTCGCGCTTCGTGAACTTCGAGGAGAAGTATCCGGATCCCGTGGGCATGAACTGGGCGGGGCGGTTCATGGACCGCCGCGTCCTCGGGGACATCGACGGCGCCGCCTGGGACCAGGTCGTGCGCGAAGTGCAGGAAGCGCTCGACGACCGTGTCCTGGATGAAGCGGTGCATCGCATGCCGCCGGAGTACTACCGCCTCGTGGGACCCAAGATGCTGGCGAAGCTCCGGGCCCGGCGGGCGCGGCTGCCCGAGTTCGCCCGCCGCTACTACGAGGCGATGGCGCGCGAAGCCGAGGTGTGGGGTACGAACCAGGCGGACGTCGCCGACATCCTCAAGAACGCCGACGGCTCGGTCCAGGTGACCCTCACCGCCGCCGATGACGCCGGCGCGGCCAAGGCCCCCTACTTCCAGCGGGTCTTCCGCCCGGGCGAGACGCGCGAGATCCGCATCTTCCTCCAGGGTGGCAACGATCGCGCCGTCTCCCATCCGCGCATCGAATCACCCATCGAAGTGCGCGTCATCGGCGACAGTGGCAACGACGTCGCCGACGATTCCGCGGGCGGGGGGACGCACTTCTACGATGCGGAGGGGCACAACCAGGACATCCCCGGGCCGGGCTCCGTCTACAGCGACGAGCCGTACGTGCCGGTGGTGGACTACCTGGGCGATCCGATCCTCGATTGGGGCAGCAGCACGGGCCCCGTCTTCTGGCTCGACTACCCTCCCGACACCGGTGTGATCGTCGGTCTCAAGCTCCAGCACATCGCCTACGGCTTCCGGAAGTCTCCCTACCGCTACCGGCACTCTATCGGCGCCGCCTACTCGACCGCGCTCCACGCCTGGAAAGCGGAATACGACGGCGACTTCCGGCGCACCAACTCGCGCAAGGCGACGGAGGTCGTGCTGCGGGCCTCCGACGTCGAGCTGGTCCGGTTCTTCGGGTTCGGGAACGAGACGGTCGCGACCCGGACCGACGCGTTCTACCGCTCCGGCCAGCGGCAGTATCTGTTCCAGCCACGGTTTCGCTTCGGCCTCGAGCACCTCGACCTGCGGGTGGGGCCCACCGCGAAGTTCAGCCACACCATGCTGCAGGCCGATCACTTCCTCGCCGTCGCGCGACCGTATGGCGTCGCCGACTTCGGCCAGGCGGGGTTGGGCTCCAGCCTGCTCTGGGACACGCGCAACCACAAGTTCGCGGCCACGCGCGGCGCGATGCTCTACGCGGAGGGCAACTACTACCCCGCCGTCTGGAGCACGAAGAGCGCGTTCGGCGAGGTGCACGGGGCCACGTCGGCGTTCCTGTCGCCGCCGCTGCCGCTCCAGCCCACGCTCGCCCTGCACGCCGCGGGCAAGAGGGTGTGGGGCCTGTATCCCGTGCACGAGGCCGCCTTCGTCGGCGGGCCGGACAGCGTGCGCGGGCTTCCCGTCCAGCGCTACGCGGGAGATGCGGCGGTGTGGGGCAATGCGGAGTTGCGCCTGCGCCTTTTCGGGTTCAACCTGCTCGTGCCGGAAGACGTCGGGGTCTTCGGCCTGTACGATGCCGGCCGCGTCTGGTTGAAGGGCGAGGATTCAAGCCGCTGGCACACGGGCGTGGGAGGCGGCGCGTGGATCTCCTTCCTCCGGCGCGAGAACACCATCAGCGTGGCCGCCGCACGCAGCCAGGGCCAGACGCGGGTCTACGGGAGCCTGGGCTTCGCGTTCTAGAGGACAGAAATGACACAAGGTAACGGCGGAAACGGCCACGGCGATGCCTCGCCCGGTCCCGTCGCCGACAACGTGCGCGCCCGCCGGTTCGAGCTGGTGGACGCGCGCGGCGAGGTCCGCGCGGTGCTGGGGACGCAGGTGGACAACGGCGCCCCCGGATTCCTCGTGTCTGACCGCGCCGGCCGCCCCCGCGTCGCGTTGCACGTCTCTCCCGACGACGCGCCGGCGTTCGACCTCCTGGACGCCACCGGCGCCCCGCGCGTCCACGTGGCCCTGGGCGACGACGGCGCGCCCGTGCTCACGCTCTTCGGGGCCACGGAGAATCCGGCGCAGGCCCTGCTGACGGTCAGCAACGAAGGCGCCGCCCATCTCCGGCTGGCCCAGGCCGACGGTCACACGCGACTTTTCTGCTCGCTCCAGCCGGACGGCACGCCGTACCTCTCTCTCATGGACGGCCAAGGTCGGCCCAAGCTCTCGTGCGCGCTGCCCGGCGGCAATCCTGCCCTGCTGATGCTGGACACGGAGGGACGTCCCCGCGCGGTCATGAGCGTCACCCGGGAGGACGGGCCGCAGTTCGCGGTCCTCGCCGAGGACGGAAGCCTGGAATGGACCTCCGCGCGTCCCGCCGCGCACGCGCGCCCGACCGAATCCTGAGGCACAATCGCCGCCCAATCGCGTCACCTGGTTCACGGAGGGTGCATGGTCACACGTCGTAGGGCGTTCCTCGTGCTCATGGGCTTCGGCCTCCTCGCCGCCGGCGTCCGGGCCGACCAGGGGCTGCTCGGATTCTCGGACGAACGCGCCCGTGCCCAACGCGCGCTGGAGCAGCGCTTCGACTCCCTGCTCAAGGCGGACGACCTGCGGGAATGGATGCGCCGGCTCTCCGCCCGGCCGCACCACCTGGGCTCCCCCTACGACAAGGAGAACGCGGACTTGCTGGCCTCGCTCTTCCGCTCGTGGGGCTACGACACGCGCATCGAGGAGTTCCGCGTCCTGTTTCCCACTCCCAAGATGCGGGTCCTCGAGATGCTCGAGCCCACCCGGTTCACGGCCTCGCTCGTCGAGCCGGTCCTCAAGGAGGACGCGACGTCGGGCCAGACCTCCGAGCAGCTCCCCGTCTACAACGCCTACTCGATCGACGGCGACGTGACCGCTCCGCTCGTGTACGTCAATTACGGCGTGCCCAAGGACTACGAGGAGCTGGCCCGCCACGGCGTCGACGTGAAGGGCAAGATCGTCATCGCGCGCTACGGCGGCTCCTGGCGCGGCATCAAGCCCAAGGTCGCGGCGGAGCACGGCGCGGTGGGCTGCCTGATCTATTCCGACCCGCGTGACGACGGCTACTTCCAGGGCGACGTCTACCGGGAGGGGGCGTTCCGCAACGAGCGCGGGGCGCAGCGAGGCTCGGTGGCGGACATGCCGCTCTTCCCGGGCGACCCGCTCACCCCCGGCGTGGGCGCGACGCCCGAGGCCAAGCGGCTGACCCTCAGCGAGGCGCCGACCCTCACCAAGATCCCCGTCATGCCCATCGCCTACGCGGACGCGCAGCCGCTGCTGCGCGCGCTGCGGGGACCCGTCGCTCCGGAGGCCTGGGCCTTCAACTGGAACCAGGTGCCCGCCTACGACGTCATCGCGCGCCTCCGCGGCGCGGAGCGGCCCGACGAGTGGATCGTCCGCGGGAACCATCACGACGCCTGGGTGAACGGCGCGAACGATCCCATCTCCGGGCTCGTCCCCCTGCTCGCAGAAGCGAAGGCGATCGGCGAGCTGCACCGAGGGGGCTGGACCCCGAAGCGCACGCTGGTGTTCGCAGCCTGGGACGGAGAGGAGCCGGGGCTGCTCGGCTCCACGGAATGGGCGGAAGCCCATGCCGACGAGCTGCGGCAGAAAGCCGCCGTCTACATCAACACCGACAGCAACGGGCGCGGCTTCCTGGGCGTGGGTGGCTCGCACACCCTCGAGCGGTTCATCAACGAGGTCGCCCGTGACGTGGTCGATCCCCAGACCAAGGTCAGCGTAGCCGAGCGATGGCGGGCGCGGCTGGTCATGGACGCCAAGCCCGAAGATCGCAAGGAGGCGCGGGATCGCCGCGACCTGCGCATCTCGGCCCTGGGCTCGGGCTCCGACTTCACCCCCTTCCTCCAGCACCTGGGCATCGCATCGCTCAACCTCGGCTACGGCGGGGAGGACGACGGCGGCGAGTACCACTCCATCTACGACTCCTTCGACCTCTACACGCGCTTCAAGGACCCGACCTTCGAGTACGGGATCGCGCTGGCCCAGACCGTCGGACGGGCGGAGCTCCGCCTGGCGGAGGCGGACGTGCTGCCCTTCGAGTTCACCGCCTTCGCGGACACTCTCTCTCGCTACGTGACGGAGGTGGGCAAGCTCGTGGACGACATGCGCGAGGAGACGGAGGAAACGAACCGCCGGCTCCGCGATCGCACGTACCAGCTCGCCGCCGATCCCAAGCAGGCGGGGGTGCCGCCTTCGCCACGGCCGCCCGTGCCGTACCTCAGCCTCGCGCCCCTCCAGAACGCGAAGACGCGCGTCGATGCGAGCGCCAAGGCGTTCGAGGCGGCCGCGCAGGCCCGCACCGCCGCCGCCGGCCCCCTGCCCGTGGAGACGCAGAAGGCCCTCGACGCCGTGCTCATGGCCGCCGAACACAGCCTGACGCGCGCCGAAGGACTGCCGCGCCGGCCCTGGTTCGTGCACCAGGTCTACGCGCCCGGCTTCTACACCGGCTACGGCGTGAAGACGCTCCCGGCCGTGCGCGAGGCCCTCGAGCAACGCGAATGGACGCAGGCGGAGGAGCAGGCCCGTACCGTGGCCGGCGTGCTCGAGGGGTTCGCGGCCCAGATCGACCGCGCCACCGCCATCGTCTCGACGCGATGAGGTGACCTCATGGCGATGCCCTCCGAGACGATGCTGATCGGGGGAGAGTGGGTCGAGGCGGCGGCGCGCCGCACCGTGAAGGTCCGCAACCCGGCTACGGCCGAAATCATCGCGCGAGTGCCGGACGCGGGGCCGGAAGACGCGGACCGCGCCGTGCGCGCGGCGCGGCGGGCCTTCGACGGAGGCTGGCGCGACACCACCGCCCAGCAGCGCGGCCGCGTCCTCTTCCGGATCGCGGACGCGATCCGCGCCCGACGCGCCGAGCTCGCGGAGCTGGAGACGGTGAACTGCGGAAAGCCGATCGTCGAGGCGGAGCTCGACATCGACGACGCCGCCACCTGCTTCGAGTACTACGGCGGCCTGGCCACCAAGATCCACGGCGAGGTGCTGCCCGTCCCCGACGACGCGCTGTCGCTGGCCCTCAAGGAGCCGATGGGCGTGGCCGGCCAGATCATCCCCTGGAACTACCCGCTGCTCATGGCCGCCTGGAAGATCGCGCCCGCCCTCTGCGCGGGCTGCACGAGCGTGATCAAGCCCGCGGAGCAGACGCCGCTGAGCCTGCTCCGTCTGGCCCGCGCTTTCGACGAGTGCGGCGTTCCCCCCGGCGTCGTGAACGTGCTGACGGGGCTGGGTGAGACGGCGGGCGCGCCGCTGGTGACGCACCCGGACGTGGACAAGATCGCGTTCACGGGCAGCCTCGAGGTCGGCAAGGCCGTGCTGCGCGCGGCCGCGGACACCCTCAAGAAGGTCAGCCTGGAGCTGGGGGGCAAGTCCCCGAACATCTTCTTCGCCGACGCCGACTTCGAGGCGGCGGTGGACGGCGCCCTCTTCGGGGTCTTCATCAACCAGGGCGAGGTCTGCTCCGCGGGCTCGCGCGTGCTCGTGCAGCGGCCCATCTACAAGAAGATGCTGGACGCGATGGTGGAGAAGGCGAAGCGGATCCGCCTGGGTCCCGGGCTCGACCGCGACACCAGGATGGGACCGCTCGTCTCACGCGAGCAGATGGAGCGCGTGCAGCGTTACCAGGAGATCGGGCGTCGCGAGGCGCGCCTCGCCGTCGGAGGCGGCCGTCCCGCGGACGCGGCCCTGCAGCGCGGGTACTTCGTCGAGCCCACGATCTTCTACGACGTGGACAACGCGGCCATCATCGCCCGCGAAGAAGTCTTCGGGCCGGTGATGGCCGTGATCCCCTTCGACGACGAAGCGGAGGCCCTGCGCATCGCCAACGACAGCGACTACGGCCTGGCCGCGGCGGTCTGGAGCCGCGACATCTTCAAGTGCCTCCGCATGGTGAAGCGGCTGCAGGCGGGCGTGGTCTGGGTGAACCACATGCAACCCACGTTCGTGGAGGCGCCCTGGGGCGGCTACAAGATGAGCGGCATGGGGCGCGAGCTGGGGCCCTGGGGCGTGGAGGAGTACCTGCAGGTCAAGCAGGTGCACATCAACCTGAGCGAGAAGCCCATCGGCTGGTATAGGTGAGCGAGGCCGGCGAGGCCGCGGCCGACCATGACGTCCCCGCCTCCGACTACGTCAGCGCCCTCGTCGCGAGCTTCCTGGGCTGGACGCTCGACGCCTTCGACTTCTTCATCCTCGTCTTCGTCCTGCCCAACGTGGCCAGGGACTTCGGCAAGGACATCCCCGCCCTGGCCCTGACCATCACCGTCACCCTGGCCTTCCGCCCGGTGGGGGCGCTCATCTTCGGGCTCCTGGCCGACCGCTACGGCCGCCGCCTGCCCCTCATCATCGACCTCGTCTTCTATTCCATCGTCGAGGTCCTCTCCGGGCTGGCCCCCGACTACACGACGTTCCTCGTCCTGCGCGCGCTCTTCGGGATCGGCATGGGCGGCGAATGGGGCATCGGCGCGTCGCTGGCCATGGAGAAGGTCCCGCCGCGCTGGCGCGGCGTGCTCTCGGGGTTCCTGCAGGAGGGTTACGCGGTCGGCTATCTGCTCGCCGCCTGCTGCTACTTCTTCGTCTTCCCGCGCTGGGGCTGGCGGCCCATGTTCTTCATCGGCGGGCTGCCCGCGCTGCTCGCGCTCTTCGTGCGCGTCCGCGTGAAGGAATCGAAGGTCTGGGAGAAGACGAAGGCGGAGAGCTGGGCGCACCTCGGGCGCGGGATCGTGGCCCAGTGGAAGCTGTTCCTGTACCTGGTCGCGCTCATGACGATGATGATCTTCGTGTCCCACGGCACGCAGGACATGTACCCGACGTTCCTCAAGATCGAGCGCGGCTTCTCTCCGCGGACCGTCGCCAAGATCGCCGTCCTGTACAACGTGGGCGCCCTCGTGGGCGGGATCGTGTTCGGTCTTCTCTCCGACCGCTTCGGCCGCCGGCGCAGCATGGTCGCGGCCCTGCTCCTGGCCGTCCTGGCCATTCCACTCTGGGCCTACGCGCCGACGACGGGCGGACTCGTGCTCGGCGCCTGCCTGCTGCAGTTCATGGTGCAAGGCGCCTGGGGAATCATCCCGGCCCACATCACCGAGCTGAGCCCCGATTCCGTGCGCGGGTTCCTGCCCGGCTTCGCCTACCAGTGCGGCGTGCTGCTGGCGGGGAGCGTGGCCTACATCGAGGCCGTGTTCGCCCAGCGCACGTCGTACGCGAACGCGATGGCGCTCACCGCCCTCATCGTGTTCGTGGTGGCCGCGGTCGTGGCCGCGCTGGGACCCGAGCGCCGGGCCGCGCGTTTCGGGGTCTGATCCGCGCCGGTCGTCTGGCACGCGACGTGCACGGTCCCGTCGCGGGGCCGTGTGTCCTGAGCGAATGCTTCGCTCACCCCGCCTCGGCCCGACAGGAGTGTACATGCGCATCCACGCCATCCGGACGATCGGGGCCGCCATGATCCTGACCGTCACGGCGATGACCCTCCCGGCACGCGCCCAGAACGTCTACGCCTATCTCTACGACCCGGCGCGCGTCACGAACGACGACCAGCTCTTCCTCAACCTGGCCGTCCGCGACGCCGGCCTGACCCGCGCCGTCCTCGACCCCGTGCTGCCCCGGGTCCGCTCGCTCGATTCCGATCTGCCCGTGATCCTGTTCATCGCGCGTCAGACCGGGCGTCCCGTCGATGCGATCGTGGACCTGCGCGCCCGCGGCGCGAGCTGGGCGCAGGTGTTCAGCCAGCTCGGCATCCGCTACGACACGCTCTTCGCCGGCATCGACCGTGATCCGGGCCCGTATTACCGATCCACCTGGTCCTACTGGACGGCCCATCGCGACCAGCCGCAATTCACGGACCTGCAGGTCCGCGAGCTCGCGCGGCTGCAGCTCGCGCAACGGATCGCCGGCGTCCCCGTGTTCGAAGTAGCACGGGTGCGCAACCCGGTGGTCTTCGTGGCCGAACGGCGCGGGCGCCCCTGGGTGCGTGCGGCCGGCGTGCCTCCCGGCCACGGTGGCGTTCCGCCCGGGCACGGCGGTATCCCGCCGGGGCAGGTCAAGGACGGCGTGCCTCCCGGCCACCGCGAGGCGGTCCGTGTCGAGGACAACGGCAGGGTGAAGATCAAGGAGAAGGGGCACGATCACGACGACGGCGACGACGACCACGGGGATCACGGCGACAAAGGCAAGGGCAAGGCGAAGGGCAAGGGACACGGCAAGCACTGAAGGCCGCCCATCCCCGGTCTGCGGATCTCAGGACGGACGGCCGCAAGAGCCGAGCCGCGCCTGCTCGAAGCCATAACCCAGGCCAGGCGTGGCCAGGTCGGGTCTCTCCGCTTGCGGCTGGAGTGTCACGAGGATCGACGCCGCGCCGGCGGCGTCGATCGTCATCTGCACGGGCACGAATCCCTCGGCGATGACGCGCAGCACGTGCGCTCCGGGGCCCAGTTGGGCCAGCGCGACGGGTGCGCGGCCGACGCAAACGCCGTCGATCCACACCGTCGCGCCGATCGGATCGGCACCGACCAGGAGCGTCGGCGGCTCGAGGGCGGGGAGAACGGTCTCCTCACGAGGACCGAGATCGAGCGTGTCCTGAGCACGCGGATCCTCGCGGCGTGCCCGCTGCGCGCGGCGCCGCGGCGCGGGCGGACGGGCGGCGACCTTGTGGAGCTCCAGGGCCTTCACGAAAGCCTCCGCGCTGGAGGGCCTCCGGTCCGGCTCCTTGTGGAGCATCCCGGCCAGGATCTCGTCGTATGCGGCCGGGAGGAGGGGATTGAGCGTGCTCGGCCGCGCGGGCTCGTCGTAGACCACGCGATGGATGATGGCGCCCACGTTCTGGCCCGGGAACGCGCGCTGGCCGGTGAGCATCTCGTAGGCGATCGCCCCGAGCGAGAACAGGTCGGAGAGCGCCGTGGCCCTTCCCTCCACGATGTGCTCGGGGGCCAGATACGAGGGATGGCCCAGGAACTTGCCGCCGACGGTGGCGTCGCCCCCCGGGAACACGGCGAGCCCGAAGTCGGTCAGCTTCGGCGTTCCATCCGGTAGCAGCATGACGTTGCGCGGCTGCAAGTCGCGGTGCACGACGCCGTGCGCATGCGCGTAGTCGAGGGCCGAACCGAGGCTGGCCAGGACGGAGAGCGCGTTTTCGGGGCGCAGCTTGCGGCCACGGAGCCGGCGAGAGAGAAGCGTGCCCTCCAGGAACTCCATCACCAGATAGTCCTCACCCTGATCGTAGATGCGGACGATGTTCGGGTGAGCGAGGCCCCCGGCGGCCTGTGCCTCCATCCGGAAGCGGCGGCGGTAGAGCTCGACCGTCCGTGCCGGTAGATACGCCGTGCGCATGAGCTTGATGGCGACGGCGCGGCTGGTCATGGGATCGAACGCGCGGTAGACCCGGCCGAGCGACCCGCGGCCGAGCTCCGCCCGCACTTCGTAGCGGCCGAATTGATCGCCCCGGGCCAGGAAGTGACGCTCGCCCGCAACGGGCGACGAGGTGGTCGGCGCGCCTGTTTCGTGGAGTGGATCGATCGGTGTCGTTCGCGCCATGGGCATCCTCGAGGTAGAGGGTTGTCTGAGGAGACCACCGACCGACCACGGGAACAGTGTCCGCGGTCACAAAGCACGGCCCCAGAAAGACTTACAAGGCGCCTTTGTCGGAATTTCAAAACGACGATCGCGGCCGGCGCTACTTCTCTGGCAGCAACTCCGGTGCGCTCGTGGGCGGAGCCTCGGCGTTGGGCGCGGGGGTGGGATCGAATGTGAAGGTGAGCTTTTCGCCTTCGACACCGATCGTCACCGTCCCGCCGTTCTCGAGCTTGCCGAAGAGGATCTCGTCCGTGAGTGGATCACGCACTTCGGTCTGGATCACGCGCGCGAGCGGCCGCGCACCCATCACCGGATCGAACCCCTTCTTCGCCAGGTAGGTCCGCGCTTCCGGCGCCAGCGTGATGGCGACGCGCCGCTCCGTGAGCTGGGCCTCGAGCTGGAGGACGAACTTGTCGACGATCGTCTCCATCACGTCGAGGTTGAGGCTCTTGAAGGTGACGATCGCGTCGAGTCGGTTCCGGAACTCGGGGTTGAAGAGCCGCTCCAGCGCCTTGTTGCCGCGGCGCCCCGCCTCGTGCGCGCGGTCCTGCACCCGGTCCGAGCTGAAGCCGATGATGCCCGCGCTCATCTCGCGTGACCCCGCGTTGGACGTCATGATGAGGATGACCTGGCGGAAGTCCGCCTTGCGCCCCGTGTTGTCGGTGAGGGTCGCATGGTCCATGACCTGGAGCAGGATGTTGAAGAAGTCGGGGTGCGCCTTCTCGATCTCGTCGAGGAGCACCACGCTGTAGGGGTGCTGGCGCACGGCGTCCACGAGCAGCCCGCCCTGCTCGAAGCCCACGTATCCGGGCGGGGCGCCGATGAGGCGGGCCACCGCGTGCTTCTCGCCGTACTCGCTCATGTCGTAGCGGATGAACTCGTTTCCGAGATGGAGGGCGAGCTGCTTGGCCAGCTCCGTCTTGCCGACGCCGGTCGGGCCCGTGAACAGGAAGCAGCCCGCCGGATGGTCGGGATGGCCGAGGCCGGCGCGGGCGCGCTTGATCGACATGACCGCCGTGTGGACGGCGGCCTCCTGGCCGAACACCACCCGCTGGAGCGCTTCTTCCAGCGTGCGCAGGCGCTCCTTGTCGGAGGCGGAGGCCTGCTTCTCCGGAATGCACGCCATGCGCGCCACGACCTTCTCGACCTCGGGTACGTCCGCCGTCTTCTTCTCGTCGGCGCTGGCGGCCTGCAGGCGCAACATGGCCCCCGCCTCGTCCAGGACGTCGATGGCGCTGTCCGGGAGACGGTGGTCGCGCAGGTGCCGGCGGGCGAGCCGGGGGGCGGCCTCCAGGAAGGCATCGGTGTAGGAGACCTTGTGGTACTCCTCGTAGCGGCTGCGCAGCCCGCGCAGGATCTTGATCGTCTCCTCGAGCGTGGGCTCGTTGAGGTTGATCTTCTGGACGCGCCGGGCCAGGGCGCGGTCCTTCTCGATGTGCTTGAACTCCTCGAACGTGGTGGAGCCCACCAGCCGGATCTCGCCTTCCGTCAGCACGGGCTTGATCAGGTTCGCGAGGTCCATGGTGCCGCCGGTGGTCGCGCCGGCCCCGACCATGGTGTGCATCTCGTCGATGAAGAGGATGGACCGCGGCCGCTTCTTGAGCGCGTTGAGCACGGCCTTGAAGCGCTCCTCGAAGTCGCCGCGATAACGGGTCCCAGCCAGGAGGGCGCCCGTGTCGAGGGCGAAGACCTCGGCGCCCTTGAGGATCTCGGGGGCGTCCGGCTGGAGCAGGCGCAGGGCCAGGCCTTCGACCAGCGCCGTCTTGCCCACGCCGGGGTCGCCCACGAAGACGGGGTTGTTCTTGCGCCGCCGGGCCAGGATCTCGAGCGCGCGCTGCAGCTCGGGCAGCCGCCCGATCAGCGGGTCCAGCTTCCCCTGCCGGCCGCGCTCGGTGAGGTTCACGCAGTACGCACCGAGGGGATCACGCGCGGTGGCCGCGCCTTCTTCGCCGGCGCCCCCCGCCGCGATCTCCGGCTCCGGCGCGTCACCGGGCACCTTCGAGATCCCGTGCGAGATGTAGTTGAGGATGTCGAGCCGGCTCACGCCCTGGCCGGTCAGGAGGTCGACGGCGTGGGAGCGGCCCTGGGCCAGCAGCGCGGCCAGGATGTCGCCCACGTCCGCCTCCGTCTTCCCCGCGCTCTGCACGTGCAGGACGGCCGTCTGCAGGACGCGGCGGAAGGCGAGGGTCTGATCGGGCGGGCGCTTGGCCCCGAGGGGCAGGGTCTCGAGGTGCTCGTCGAGGAACGTGTCGAGGTCGGTCTTGATCTTCTCGGTGTTGGCGCCGGCCGCGCGCAGGATCTTGTCCCCGCTCGTCTCGTTGATGATCGCGAAGAGGAGATGCTCCAGGGTCAGGTGGGCATGGCGCCGGGAGACCGCCTCCCGGGCGGCGGCGTTGAGGACGCGCTCGACGGTCCGGCTGAACATGACTCTATCTTACCCGCGCTACCATGGGCCCGTGAGAGAGGTCCTGGTGCGCGTGGCGGGCCTCGTCTTCGCGGCCGCCTACGCGGCCTTCATCGTGTCCGTCTACGCCCGCCAGCCGCGGACGGTGCAGCAGCTCGCGGGCGGGATGGCCGCTTCCGTGGGGGCCTACCGCGTGGACCCGGTGAACTTCCAGGAAGGCCTGCGCTTCTTCCGCGCCGACCAGTTCATCGAGGCCCGGGCCGCCTTCGAGCGGGCCGACCCCGCGCGGCAGGACGCGCCCACCCAGTTCTACATCGCGTACAGCTTCTACCGTCAGGGCTGGGGTCGCCTCTATCGTGACGATGCGCTGTATCGGCAGGGCCTGGAGGTGGTCGACCGCGCCATCGCGCGCGCTCCCGGCGGGCGCCTCGTGGTCGCCGACCCGAACCTGCAGATGCACACCGCGGACGAGCTGCGGGCGGAGCTGCAGCGGGGGTTGGCGCGCGAGCTGTCCGACCTCAGTCCCATGAAGGTCTTCGCGGAGCGCAAGTGACACGCGCCCTCCCGCCCGCGCGCGAGGCGTTCGTCCTGCCCGCCCTCTTCCTGACCGTGGCCGGCGCGGGCGGCCTGCGCGTCTCGCCGGACGGCGGCGCGATGAGCTTCGTGCCTCCGCCCCTCATCACGCTCGTGCTGGCCGTGCTCGTGCTGGGCGTGATGGCGCGGGCCGGACTGCTCATCCCGTCCGGCCTCGTCGGCGATCACCGCACGGGGCTCGAGAACGCGAACGGGGTCGTCGTCCTGCTGAGCCTGTTCGCGGCGAGCGCGCAGCTTTTCACCTGCCTCACCCCGGACGCCGGGGTCCTGCGCCTCATCTTCAATCTCTTCTTCCTGTTCCTGCTCTGGAACACGCTGGCCGCGCAGCCCGACCGCACGCGGCTGCTGCGCAGCCTGCTCGTCGTGTTCGGCTGGGCCTACGTCGTGCGCTACGTGGCCCTGGCCGCGCTGGCCGATCCCCAGGCGGGCTGGACGCGCCGCCTGCTCACCGTGTTCCTCGAAGGCGCGTCCTCGGGGCCGATCGCGGGCGAGGCGACGGCGCCGCTGGCCGGCTACGTGGCCTTCGCCACCCTCGCCCTGTACATGACCGGGCTCGCGCTCTTGCCGCGCCCGGTCTCCTCGGCGGCGGTGGCCCTGGTCGCGACGCGCGCGCCCGACCTCCTGGAATAGCGGCCGCGATCAGCGCTTTCGCATCGCCGCGTCCGCGCTGTAGGGGCCCGCGCCGCGCGCCGCGATGTACAGGAACAGGAAGCAGTACACGACGGCCAGCTCGCCCTTGTTGAGGATGGGCCAGAAGCCGCCCTTGGCGTGGGCCATGAAGTAGGCCACGGCCATCTCGCCGCTGGCGATGAAGGCGGCCCAGCTCGTGAGCAGGCCGATCGCGATCAGGAGCCCGCCCCCGAACTCGATGATGCCGGCCGCCAGCATCATCGGGTTCTTCGTCATGGCCGTCCCGCCCAGCGCCCCGAAGAGCTTCTGCGCGCCGTGGCAGGCGAAGAGGATCCCGGCGACGATGCGCAGCAGCGTGTAGACGCGCTCCGCATGACGCCCCAGCCACCGATCCATAGTGACCTCCAGGTGTTTCACCCAGTCTAGCCCGCGCGGGAACGCCCGTCCGTGGCTCAGGGTGAA